>ERZ791883.2336-NODE-2336-length-12829-cov-7.544544_pt1 | contig 12829 bp, 12 predicted proteins | sample MGYA00510160_ERZ791883 | MGnify/ENA primary metagenome ERZ791883 (study PRJEB30046, sample SAMN00792072) | human gut metagenome | study: EMG produced TPA metagenomics assembly of the A metagenome-wide association study of gut microbiota in type 2... | reverse complement strand
ATAATTGCCAATGGTTCATCAATGCGGTTTGCTTTTTCATTCCCATCACTCCATCTGCAATTATTCTCTTTCTTTTATTGTACCGCAAAATTGCGCCCAACGGCAGAAAAATTTCCTTTGCCGCAGCTGAGCTGCATTGAAGAAAATATGGCTAAAAGCGCATAAATAGGTTAAAATAAAGTTAGAATTAATCTTATCAGTGAGGCGATAAAATGGGCAATAAGCGTTACGCGCAAGTTGATAAAGAATATTGTGCAGCCTGTGGTACCTGTGTCAAGGTCTGTCCGAGGCAGGCGATCAGCGTTCCAGACGGTATCAGCGCCGTTGTAAATCCTGACCGCTGTATCGGCTGCGGTCTGTGCGCCCGCGAATGCCCGGCTTCGGTGATCAGGGTGGTGACTGCCGATGTCTAAACGTAATCACTGGTATGATTATCTTTGGCTGCTGACAGCGCTGTATCTGGCGCTGGGCTTTTTTAATATTCTTTTCGCCTGGCTGGGACTGCTGTGCTTTTTTATTCCGCTTATCATGGCTTCCTCCTTTGGCACCAAATCATACTGCAATAAATACTGCGGCCGTGGTCAGCTGTTCGAGCTGATTGGCAACAGCTGGAAGCTTTCGCCCAAACGCGATATTCCCGCCTGGCTGCGCTCACATACTTTCCGTTACGGCTTTTTACTATTTTTTATGGCGATGTTTGCCAGTATGCTGTTTTCTACATATCTGGTCTTTACCAATGCTCTCCAGCTTCATCAGACAGTCCGCCTGCTGTGGAGTTTTGATGTGCCCTGGCACTGGGCTTACAGCGGTGCAGCCGAGCCGTGGGTGGCGCAGTTTGCTTTCGGGTTTTACAGCATCATGCTGACCTCCAGTGTTCTGGGCGTGATCACGCTGCTGCTGTTCAAACCACGCTCCTGGTGCGTTTATTGCCCTATGGGCACAGTAACGCAGCTCATCTGCCGCTGGAAGCACCGCAAATAATAAGAATATAAGAAACAAAAAGTACACGTTTAACAACGTGTACTTTTTATTTCTGCCATTTTAACCCAACTTCCGGGCGATCAGCACATCCATGCAATGCTGATGTGGAATGCCACTGCTGTTACAGTCAAAGACGACCTGCTCGCTGCGGTAAAAATACCAGTCGCTGAAATAACCGCACAGCTCGCCGCTGCGCCAGACAGTGTCAGATGGTTCACCGTCAGGCGGCGGCGCAATGAAAGGTTTCTGCACAAATACGTTCAGGGCACAGATTCCTTCATTCTTAGTATGATCGCGATAATTTTTCAGCAGTTCATCCCTCAGCTCCGGCTTGATATAATGAAAAACGCCACTGGAAAAAATGATATCAAAATCACTTTGCAGTCGGTAATCCAACAGATTAGCCTTAAAAAAATTTATTTCCACATTACTGGCCGCCGCCAGCTGCTTTGCTTTATGCAAACCCTCATCAGCAATATCAAAAGCCGAAACCACATACCCGTTGCGGGCAAAAAAGACGGCGTCTTTGCCTTCCCCACAGCCAATATCGAGCAACGTCCAGGAACGAACAGGAGGCTTCAGCTTCATTACTTCATAACACATCTCCGAGGGTGCGGTGCCCCAATAATATTCCTGCTCACGATATCTGCTTTCGTATTCACTGATTTTATTCTGCGAGGTCAGATAACCCAGCAGCGCGTCGATACTGACTTCAAAAATACCCGCCAGCACGGGCAGCAGCGCTATATCAGGCAGCGTTTGCCCTGTTTCCCACTTGGACACCGCCTGAAAAGTAACGCCAACCTGCGCCGCCAGTTGTTCCTGCGTCATCCGGTGCTGTTTGCGCAGTCTGGTCAAATTTTCTGCTAATAACATGTTTCTCACCTCTTGCTTCAAGTATAACAAACTTCTAGGCAAACTCAATAACGTGTTTTTTGAAGGTTGGCACCAACTCAACTTTCGGTTGAGATTAACCATTTGGATTGCCGGTATATCTTTGCTTAAACTCACCGCCGATATTGACAAATGCCCCCTGCATGGAATACGATGATAGCAGTATACTAGCACAGACAAAGGAGCAGGCTAATGTTATTGATCAGGCGGGAAACAGACAGCGACCTGGACGCTGTTTATACACTCATACAAACGGCTTTTGCAACAGCTGAGCACAGCGACGGTACAGAACAGGATCTGGTAGTGGCACTGCGCAGCAGCGATACCTTTATACCCGAACTTGCACTGGTAGCAGTCGCAGACGCAAAAATCGTCGGCTATATCATGTTCACCAAAGCCAGCGCCGGCGGCCAAACGCTCCTGGTGCTGGCACCGCTGGCAGTGCTGCCTGATTATCAGCAGCACGGTATCGGCAGCGCTTTGATCCGTGAAGGTCACCATATCGCCAAAGAACTTGGTTATGGCTATATTTCCGTCCTGGGCAGCGATACGTATTATCCCCGTTTTGGTTATCAGCCCGCCGTGCAGTTGGGTCTGGAAGTTCCGGCAGGTATCCCCGCCGCCAATTTCATGGCGCTCAAACTGCGCCCCGAAGCTCCGCCGCTGTGCGGCCCCCTTCAATATGCCAAAGAGTTCGGTCTGTAATTTGCAGCACCGGCCTTAAGGATAAATCTGACAGAAAAGAGGAATGTTTTATGTTTAAATATGGTAAATCGGAGATTGCAGCAGACCGGGAGGTTTGCGTAAACTAATTTTTTGCCGAACCTCCCATAAGGCTTATAAACACCTTTAGGAGGATAAAAAATTGTCTAAAATAAATTTACAAACATTAGGATTTACCGATAAATTTGCTGAAGAAGCGGCCAGTTATGGCAGTTTCCCGGTTGGCCGTGTTGCGGCCCAGTTTAAGGATCTTTACCGGGTCGTGACAGAAGCCGGCGAAGTACTGGCCGGAGTTGCAGGCAAGCTGCGCTTTAATGCCGCCACACCTGCGGCTTTTCCTGCTGTGGGCGATTTCGTTCTGCTTGACCGCAGCGATAATACCACAGGCCAGGCAGTCATTCAACAGGTGCTGACACGCACAAGCGTCTTTGTCCGCAAAGCGGCCGGTACTGCGAGCACAGAACAGGTCGTCGCCAGCAATATCGATACGGTATTTATCTGTATGTCGCTGAACAGCGACTTTAACCTGCGCCGTCTGGAACGGTATTTAGCGATCGCCTGGAGCAGCGGCGCGCTGCCGGTAGTCGTTTTGACTAAAGCCGATCTGTGCGCTGACGTAGCGGCCAAAGTAAGTGAGGCAGAGTCTGTCGCCATCGGCACTGAGATTCTGGTCACTTCTTCACTGGCAGAAGACGGTCATGACCAGATCCTGCCTTATCTGCACTGCGGCAGCACCGCCGCTTTCATAGGTTCTTCCGGCGTAGGTAAATCGACGCTTATCAACCGTTTGGCAAGTACTGCTTTTGCCACCAGCGGCCTGAGAAACGACGACAAGGGCCGCCATACAACCACCAGACGGGAGCTGATCGTTCTTGCCGGTGGCGGCGTAGTCATTGATACGCCGGGTATGCGGGAACTGGGTCTGGAAACTGCTGATCTGGCCAAAGGCTTTGCCGATATCGACGAACTGGCACAGCAGTGCCGCTTTCGGGATTGCACGCACACCCACGAAACGGGCTGCGCTGTGCAGCAGGCCATACAAAGCGGCAGCCTTGCCGCCGACAGGCTGGCCAGCTACCAGAAGCTGCAAAAAGAACTAAGCTATGCAGGACTGGACGCCAGACAGCTTGAAATGACCAAGCTCAATACGATGTTCAAAGACGTCGGCGGGATGAAAAATGCCCGCAGGTTCCTGCATAATAAAGATAAACGCAGGCGCTGACGGCATCAATGATACAGCTGTAAACAAAAGCAGCGTGTACTTTAAAGTACACGCTGCTTTACTATTACTGTTCTTTAAATTTGACAAAGTCACCGATACCCAGACCGGGCGCAACCATTGGCTGCACCATGTTTTTGGGGTCCAACGCCACTTCGATGATATAAGGCGCGTCCAGCTCCATAGCTTTTTCCACTGCCGCTGCCAACGCTTCGGGTGTATCGACATGCTCGCCGGCTACGCCGAAGGCTTCGCCGTATTTGACAAAATCAACATAACCAGGCATTTCGCAGGAAGTAAAGCGTTTGTCGAACTGAACGGTTTGCAGCTGCCGGATCATGCCCAGGCCGCTGTTATTAAAAACAATAGCCGTTACTGGCAGCTTGTAGCTGGCAATGGTAAACAGCTCCGAGCCTGTCATTTTAAAACCGCCGTCGCCGCTGATACTGATCACGCGGCTCTTGGGCCGGGCCAGCTGAGCGCCCATGGCCGCCGGTAAACCGAAGCCCATTGTTCCCAGACCGCCGGAGGATAACCACTGGCGGGCAAACTGGATCTTGAGATGCTGAGCAGCCCACATTTGATGCTGCCCGACGTCTGTAGTAATAATATAATCCTTATCTTTGATAACCGGGTTAAGGGCCTTGAAAAACTGCGGCGCTGCTTCACCGCCAAAATCTTCGTCCATGCTGGGCCAGCTTTCGATCAGCTGCCACCAGGCATCAAGATCATGCTTGACGCTGCCGGCTTCCAGCATTTGCAGGGTAGTATTCATGTGCCCGGCAATACCGATACTGGAATAAATATTTTTATCCAGCTCCGCCGGGTCGATATCCAGATGGATAACTGTTTTGTTGGCGCTGTAGCTGCTGCGCTCACCGGTAACACGGTCGTTGAAGCGGCTGCCGACAGCCAGGATCAGATCGGCCTCTTTAACGGCATTATTGGCGCGTTCGTGTCCGTGCAGACCGGTCATCCCCAAAAACAGGCTGCGGTAGGCACTGATCGCGCCAAGTCCCATCAGGGTACTGACGACCGGGATACGCAGCTTTTCGCATAAATGCATGGCATCGTATTCCGCATCGGCATTAATAACGCCGCCCCCCACCAGCATGACGGGCCGCTGGGAAGCGTTGATCGCCGCTACGGCGGCATCGATCTGCTGCTGCTCCGGCAATTCCTTCGGCAACGGCTCCAGCTCCTGAGCTTCGTACTCGATCAAAGCTGTCTGCACGTCACGGGGAACGTCTACCAGTACCGGGCCGGGGCGCCCTGTTTTTGCTAGCTGAAACGCCAGCCGCAGTGTCTGCGCCAGATGTTCGGGCCGTTTGACCAGAAAATTATGCTTGGTGATCGGCATCGTGATGCCGGTGATATCTACTTCCTGAAAAGCGTCGCGGCCGATCATCGCTACCGGCACCTGTCCGGTGATCGCCACAACGGGGATCGAATCTAAAAAAGCATTGGCAAGCCCCGTGACCAGATTGGTCGCGCCGGGGCCGGAAGTGGCCACACAGACGCCGACCTGACCGCCTGCGCGGGCATAACCGTCAGCAGCATGGGCAGCGCCCTGTTCGTGTGCTGTCAGGATATGCCTGATCGTCGTCGATTCGCGCAAAGCGTCGTAAAAAGGCAGGATCGCCCCGCCGGGATAGCCAAAAACTGTAGTAACACCTTGCTCTGCCAAACATTTGACCATTACTTCTGCGCCGGTCATCTGCATAAACTCACTTCCTTCCACTCTTCAAAAATCCATCAGGCCAATTCGGCAGCGATCAGCTGACCCATCTGCGAGGTCGAAACCTTAGTCAGTCCTGCGCCGCAAAGGTCGGGCGTACGATAGCCTTTTTCCAGCACACGGTCGATCGCCGCTTCGATAGCGTCGGCAGCAGCATCCTGATTTAAGGAATACCGCAGCATCATGGCTACGGAATAGATCGTTCCCAGAGGATTGGCAATGCCCTGTCCGGCAATGTCGGGAGCGCTGCCGTGGATCGGCTCGTACATACCGGTGCTGTCGCCCAGGCTGGCTGAAGGCAGCATACCGATACTGCCGGCGATCACGGAAGCTTCGTCCGAAAGGATATCGCCGAAAATATTATTGGTCAGCACTACGTCGAACTGGCCCGGATTGAGTACCAGCTGCATAGCGCAGTTATCTACATAAAAATTGTTCAGCTCAATGTCGCTGTAATCCTTAGCCTGCATTTCGCCGACGATGCGGCGCCACATCCGCGAAGAAGCCAGCACATTGGCTTTATCGACGGAAGTTACCTTGCCGCGGCGCTTTTTAGCAGCTTCAAAAGCAAATTTGGCAATGCGCTCTACTTCGGGACGGCTATAGATTTCTACGTCGGAAGCAGTTTCCACGCCGTCGGCGTTAGGTGCTGCTTCGTTTTTAGCGCCGAAATAAATACCGCCGGTCAGCTCGCGGACGATCAAAAGGTCTGTGCCTTCGACGCGTTCGTTTTTGAGCGGCGACAGATGTGCCACAAAGCGGGAAACCTTGATCGGGCGCAGGTTGCAGTACAGACCCAATGCTTTGCGGATACCCAGCAGCCCTTTTTCAGGACGGATCTCGGGAGCTACATTATCCCATTTAGGACCGCCGACAGCGCCTAAAAGTACGGCGTCGGCAGTTTTAGCCGAAGCGATAGTCGCCTCCGGCAGCGGTACGCCCGTAGCATCGATAGCGGCGCCGCCGATCAGTTGTCTGTCATATTCTATGGTCATACCGAATTTTTTAGCGGCGGCATCAAGGACTTCCACAGCGGCGTCAACGATCTCTACGCCAATGCCGTCGCCCGGCAGTAAAGTGATCTTCATTATTTCTGTTCTCCTTTGACATAGTTGATAAGGCCGCCGCAGTCGGCGATCTTCTGGATAAATTCAGGCAGCGGGCGGGTCTGGATCGTGAGACCTTTATTAACGATCTTGATCTCGCCTTTAGCCATATCCACCTCTATTTCATCACCGGCTTCGATTTTTTCCACATCCTTACCGATTTCCAGCACCGGCAGGCCGATATTGATCGCATTGCGGTAAAAAATACGGGCAAAGCTGTCGGCAATGATACATTTTACACCTTTGACCTTGATGACCATCGGCGCATGCTCGCGTGAGGAGCCGCAGCCAAAATTCTTGCCGGCTACGATGTAGTCGCCTGGCTGTACGTTGGGTGCAAAGGTGGTGTCGATGTCTTCCATGGCATGCTCGGCCAATTCTTCAAAATCGGCAATATTCAAATAACGGGCGGGGATGATAACGTCGGTATCAACGTGGTCGCCGTAACGCCATACTTTACTCATTTCATTACCTCCTCGGGACTGGTGATATAGCCTGTGATCGCGCTGGCTGCCGCCACATAGGGGCTGGCCAGATAGACCTCGCTGTCGACATGGCCCATACGGCCGCGGAAATTGCGGTTGGTAGTCGAAACAGCGCGTTCGCCTGCCGCCAGAATACCCATATAGCCGCCCAGGCACGGGCCGCAGGTAGGTGTGGAAACAGCGGCGCCGGCGTCGATAAAGGTATCGATATAGCCTAAGCGCATCGCTTCTTTATAGATCTCCTGCGTAGCAGGAATGATGATCGCACGCACATGCGGATGTACCTTGCGGCCCCGCATGATCTCGGCAGCCTGCTGCAAGTCTTCCAGACGGCCGTTAGTGCAGGAACCGACAACGACCTGATCGATCTTGATATGGCCGGACTCGGCAGCCGGATGCGTATTTTCCGGCAGATGCGGATAGGAAACCACCGGCACCAGTTCGTCTAATTTAATAGTGATAACACGGTCATACACTGCATCAGCGTCGGCAGTTACCGCTTCCCACGGACGGCTGACGCGCCCTTTGAGGTAAGCGATGGTTTTTTCGTCTACCGGGAAAATGCCGTTTTTGCCGCCGGCTTCGATCGCCATATTACAGATAGTGAAGCGGTCAGCCATTTCCAGCTCAGCCACGCCATCGCCGCAGAATTCCAGCGACTGATAACGGGCACCGTCAACGCCGATCATGCCGATCAGCGTCAGGATGATATCCTTGCCTTTGACATACTTCGGCAGCTTGCCGGTCAGTTCTACCTTGATCGTAGCCGGGACCTTGAACCAGCTCGTGCCGCTGGCCATGGCCGCACCGATATCGGTTTGGCCCATGCCGGTACTGAGCGCGTTCAGAGCGCCATAAGTACAAGTATGAGAATCGGCGCCGATAATGATCTCACCGGGGGCAACAAGGCCGCTGTCGGGCAAAAGCGCGTGCTCGATACCCATGCGTCCTACTTCAAAATAATTGGTGATCTCATGCTGGCGTGCAAAGTCGCGCAGACGTTTGCACATCATGGCCGATTTGATATCCTTGCACGGAGAAAAATGGTCCGGTACTAACGCGATCTTATCCTTATCAAAGACCGGGCGGCCGATTTTTTCAAATTCATCGATCGCCGGCGGGCCGGTGATGTCGTTAGCTAAAACCAAATCTACCTGGGCAACCAGCAGCTCGCCTGCCTGCACTGCGTCGCGGCCGGCATGTCTGGCCAGGATTTTTTCCGTCATTGTCATACCCATAACTATAACCCTCCTAGTTTATACGAAGCAGACCGCGGGGCCGCAGCCCCGCTCTGCCTAATGTGTGTACTGATTATTTTTTCATCCAGCTCATCATGCCGCGCAGGTTTTTACCCACCTCTTCGATCGGATGCTCGGCACCTTTACGGCGCATAGCATTGAAAGCAGGGCGGTTGGCCTGATTTTCGAGAATCCAGTTTTTAGCGAAGGTGCCGTCCTGGATCTCGGCCAGAACCTGTTTCATAGCGGCTTTGGTTTCATCGGTAATGATGCGTTTACCGGTCACATAGTCGCCGTATTCGGCAGTGTCGGAGATGGAATGACGCATTTTAGCCATACCGCCTTCATACATCAGGTCAACGATAAGCTTCATTTCATGCATACATTCAAAGAATGCGCTTTCCGGTTTGTAGCCTGCTTCGACCAGGGTTTCAAAACCGGCAGTGATCAGAGCGGTGATACCGCCGCAAAGTACGGCCTGTTCGCCGAAGAGGTCGGTTTCAGTCTCTTCACGGAAGGTAGTATCGAGTACGCCGGCACGGGTGCCGCCAATGCCTTTAGCATAAGCAAGCGCGATGTCATAGGCTTTGCCGCTGGCATCCTGATGTACGGCAACGAGGCAGGGCACGCCTGCGCCTTCGGTAAATACACGGCGAACGAGATGTCCGGGGCCTTTAGGAGCGACCATGAAGACATCGACGTCAGCAGGAGGCACGATCTGACCAAAATGGATGTTGAAACCATGCGCAAAAGCAAGCGCTGCGCCGGCTTTCAAATTCGGGGCAATATCTTTTTTGTAGGTAGCAGCCTGTTTCTCATCAGGAATGAGCATCATTACTACGTCGGCAGCTTTGGCAGCATCGGCGGCAGTCATAACAGTGAGGCCGGCAGCTTCTGCCTTAGCCCAGGATTTGGAGCCTTCATACAGACCTACGATAACTTTAGCGCCGCTTTCTTTTAAGTTAAGGGCATGTGCATGGCCTTGAGAACCATAACCAATAATAGCGATAGTCTTACCATTCAGCATTTCCCAGTTTGCGTCTTTGTCATAATACATTTTTACCATTGTCTCTACATCTCCTTTTAATTTACCAGTTTTATTTAAATTTGAGAACTGACTGTATCAGATAGCGGAATGCTTGCAGCTGCTTTGCGGCCAGGCATAACGCGATTTGCCGACATCCATTGCCGCATCGCCGCGTTCCAGTGCTACAAGGCCGGTCTGCACCATTTCCAGAATACCGTAAGGACGCATCACATCGACAAAAGCATTCAGCTTATCGTCGATACCGGTCGCCAGAAAAATCAGCGATTCGCCGGTAACGTCAACGGCATGGGCCCTGAAAACATCTGCCAGCCGCAGCAGCTCCAGCCGCTTCTCGCCGGCGTGCACCTTGACCATGACCATACTGCGCTTGGCACTTGCTTTAGGCGGCAGGACTTTCACAGCCTCTACCTCGACCAGCTTGGCCAACTGCTTGCAGACCTGCTTGATCGTTGCGTCATCAGCCTGCATGGTAACAGTCATCCGCGAAAATTCAGGATTTTGCGTAATGCCGACAGCCAGACTGTCGATATTGAACCCGCGCCGCGAAAACATACCTGCGACCCGCATCAAAACACCGGGCTGATTGCGCACTACGATAGATAGGATCTGCTCCATTTTGCCACCTCCCATGAAAATTGGTATAAAAAAACGCCCCCACCTGCTTAGCAGACAGGGGCGACTTTCACCGCGGTACCACCCTAATTTGACCTCATTGTCTCAGAGCCATAGCTCCAAACGCCTAACGCTGCGCCGGCGTCGCCTCCTACTGTAAATTCAGAGACGCGGCTCCCGGGTGAGTCTCATTACTGTACCGTTACGGCTTGCACCAACCGCCGTTTCTCTCTGCCCGGTATTATCAGCAACTTTATTCCCGTTCACTGCCTTTATTATCAAGTTGTACAAACAAAAACTAATTTGTTCGTGCTATGTTTTACATTATGCCAGCATTTTCTATGCTTGTCAAGATTTTTTTGTATCATTCTTTTGTGATTTTTCTGAATTTTGTTTTTTCTTTACAAAATCACTGGACTAAATCTCAATAATATCATATCCTATAATATTATAAGAAAGTAAAAAGTTCGAGGTGCTGTCCATGAAACTGCTCAAAGAAAAAATCATGTCCGAAGGCCTGGTCTTAAATGACGCTATTTTAAAGGTAGATTCTTTTTTAAACCATCAGATCGACCCGGAGCTGATGATGGAGATCGGCAAAGAATTTCACCGCCGTTTTGCCGGCTGCGGCATTACAAAAATCTTTACCATCGAATCCTCAGGTATCGCCTGCGCTTTGCCAACAGGGTTGTGCCTGCATGTACCGGTAGTCTTCGCCCGCAAACAGAAATCGGCGCTGATGAGCAGCGAGGCTTACAGTACCAAAGTCTATTCGTTTACCAAAAAAGTCACCAGCGACGTGACTGTACTGAAAAAGTTTTTACCAGCCGGTGAAAAGGTCCTCATCATCGACGACTTTTTAGCTAACGGTGAAGCGGCTCTCGGTCTGGCCAACATCGTCCAGCAGGCCGGCAGCGAAGTAGTCGGCATCGGCATCGTGATCGAAAAATCCTTCCAGCCGGGGCGTCAGCGTTTGATCGACGCCGGCTTCCGCGTCGAATCGCTGGCCCGTGTCCAAGCCTTTAAGGACGGCAAAGTGATTTTTGCAGAATGATTTATCTGCTGATATGCAAATACCCGTTACTCAATGAGTAACGGGTATTTTTTTAATCATTACGATGTCTGTATTTAATAAACATATGACAAGCAGCAAGCATCATCACAATATAAGCAAGCAGATTGATATCATCGTTCAGGTCTTTAAAGACGACGTACCCCATTAAAACAATGATACCGATTTCTCTGTTAAAGCTCATACCTTACAGCTTCACAAGATTGACCTGCAGGATACCGTCAAGCCCCTGCAGCAGTTTCAGAGTTTCTTTACCTACCTCGCTGTCCACAGTCATGAACATCATGGCATTGCCGTCTTTAAGATTACGGCTGACCTGCATGGTAGCGATATTGACCTTGCTGGCACCTAAAAGCGTGCCGATCTGGCCGATCATGCCCGGTTTATCCTGATTGCGGGCCACCAGCATGAACGGAGCCGGAGTCAGGTCGAACTGATAGCCGTCGATCTCGATGACGCGGATCTCTTTTTCGCCAAAGACAGTACCGGCTACGGTAAAGACATTCCCTTTAGTATAGATCTTGACCTCTAAAAGATTGTGTTTGCCTGCGTGTTTGCTCTCTATAACATCAACCCCGCGGCTTTCAGCCGTCAGCGCTGCGTTGACATAATTAACGCGTTCCTTGAGGACAGGTTCAAAAACGCCTTTTAAAACAGCACGGGTCAGCATGCCTGTTTCCATATTGGCAACCTCGCCGGTATAGATGATCTCCACCTTTTCAACGGCTGCTTTTTCCAGCTGATAATACAGCTTGCCCAGGTATTCGCCCAAAGTCAGGTAACCCTGCATCTCTTCCAGCTCTGTCGGCTGCAAGGTGGGCAGATTGACTGCATTCGGCACCATTTCACCATGCAGGGCCGCAATGACCTCTTCGGCAATGGCGATACCAACATTATCCTGCGCCTCAGTAGTATCGGCGCCCAGATGCGGCGTTAAAACGCATTCCGGCAAATCGATCAGCGGTGAGATCGGTTTCGGCTCATCTACCAGCACATCGATACCGGCGCTGGCAACGATGCCTTCCTTGATCGCCGCTGCCAGATCATTTTCGTTGATCAGGCCACCGCGGGCACAGTTGACAACGCGCACACCGCGTTTGCATTTGGCAAACTCTCTGGCGGTGATCATATTAAAAGTTTCTTCTGTTTTCGGCGTATGGATCGTAATAAAATCAGCCTGCTCCAGCAGTTCGTCCAAAGTTTCACATTTTTCAGCGCTGTATCTGCGGAAACGGGCATCGGCAATATAGGGATCATAAGCAATGATCTTCATACCGAAAGCCTGCAGCCTGGTAGCGACAAGGCCGCCGATACGTCCCAGACCGATGATGCCCAGAGTTTTGCCCAAAAGCTCGCTGCCTTTCAAGCCGCTGCGGTCCCAGACTCTGGATTCGATCATTTTATGAGCCTTGACCACGTTGCGGGAAGAGCTCAGCAGCAAGCCGATAGTATGCTCGGCTGCCGATACGATATTGGATTCCGGCGTGTTGACGACGATAATGCCGCGCTTCGTAGCACCCTCCATCTCGATATTGTCGACACCGTTGCCGGCACGGCCCACTACCTTTAAATTGGTCGCGTGTTTATAAAATTCTTCATTGATCTTCGTAACGCTGCGGACGACGATCGCATCATATTCAGGGATGATCTTCAACAGCTCTTCCCTTTCGATATCAAAACGTACGTCTACATCAAAATCCGGCACCGCCTGCA
>ERZ791883.2311-NODE-2311-length-12950-cov-3.121598_pt1 | contig 12950 bp, 13 predicted proteins | sample MGYA00510160_ERZ791883 | MGnify/ENA primary metagenome ERZ791883 (study PRJEB30046, sample SAMN00792072) | human gut metagenome | study: EMG produced TPA metagenomics assembly of the A metagenome-wide association study of gut microbiota in type 2... | reverse complement strand
AGGTTTTGTGCCCGACGTGCTGGACACCAAGGTCTATGACGAAGTCATCGCCGTGGCTTCTTTTTTCCACTCAAACCAGCCATCGGCAAAACAGATTGCCCGACCATGTTGCCAGAGCGGTTTAAACATACGACTGGTTGCCGCAGTTTCTACGCGGGCGTTAATCAGCGGCGATTTATCCCACCATCCGGGAGCATATCCCCAGAAAACCGGATCCAGATGAAGGTGTTCATCACGTTCACTGAGCAGAAGAACTTTGGTTCCCGGCGCGACGTTGTATCTGCCAATGGGTTCGGGATCGTAGGGAATATCGCGTTCAATATCTTCCGCGAGAAGCGCAAGGTAATCTTCACGCGTTTGGGATTGGGCAAAGCGTCCACACATAGCAACCTCCTGAGATCATACTGAAAAGAATAGGAGAGGGGGCGGGTAAAATCTATGTGATACAGAGGTAACGATGTTCCCGCTGTGGGACACAGCGGGAAGGAGGGATTATTTCTGAATTAAATAACGAATGGTCGGCCCGTCTTGCTGAATATCCAGCACCGTATAGCCGTGATTACGCGCATCCAGTGGAATATTATTGATCGACTGCGGACAGTCGCTCACCACTTCCAGGATCTCACCTTTTTTTAATTGCGGCATCGCCTCAAGGGTTGCGACTGCCGGATAAGGGCAGGGTTCACCCACCATATCAAGGCGGTAATCAGGAACGATATTTTTCATGCGATCTCCTTAGCTGTCTGCGGTGCCGCACGGCGGAAGAAGCGTTTTTCCCAGCCGATAATCAACATCAGCGCAGCAAACAGCAGCAAATATGTCACCAGCAGGCCACCCATCGGGCCAAAGGTTTTCAGGAGGTTGATTTTGTCCCAGTCGGTGGCCAGCGCCGGAGCGAAATCATCCCAGTAATACGCCAGAATCGTTGAGCCGATCACGTTGCCCAGACCGACCCACCAGTAGTGCACCTGGCCTTCTACCGCGCGGTACATCCAGCCGGTTTCGCAACCGCCTGCCAGCACGATGCCAAAACCAAACAGTAAACCACCGATTACCGCGTTCGGCCCCGCCCACATGATTTTGGGTTCAACGCCTAACTGGACGTAACTGAAGATCCCGATGGCACTCACCGCCATACCGATAATGATTGCTTTCGCCATGTGGGTACGTCCGGTGATCCACATATCGCGGAACGCCGAAGTAAAGCAGATTTGTGCACGTTCAATCAGTAAACCAAAGCCGACGCCAAACAGCATTGCCAGCCCCAGTTTTGGTTGGTTCATCGCCGTCAGCAGCGCCCAGCCCAGCATGCCGAAAAAGACCAGCATCCCGAGACGAAAACGACGCCGCGCCTGATCCGGTTTTTGCGTCAACGGTGAGGCAGCAGAAACTTTCTGCATTTTCACGGGAATACGGAAGATGGGCAGCAGGGTAAAGCGCGCGCCAAACCATGAACCAATGGCAGTGGCGATGGCAAAGAACCAGGCGTGCAGCGAGAACTGTGGAATGCCGGTAAAGAACGCCGCCAGATTACAGCCCATTGCCAGACGTGCGCCAAAACCAGCGATAATACCGCCAATGATGGCCTGCATAATGCGGATACGGCTGCGCGGCATGCGCAGTTTGACATTGTTGGCCCACAGCGCTGCGGCAAAACAGCCGCCAAACATACCGAGGATCATCATGCCGTCGATGCGGGTTAATGGCGATCCTTCCAGATGGATAATTTTAAAATAACCCCACTCTTCAGCATGGACGCCGAACAGCTGCAGGAGCTGACCGCCCCAACGGGTAAATTCACCCGTGACAGCCCAAAAGGTGCCAGTGATGCCAAAGTAGTAAGTGGAGAGAATACCCGCCGCGATGACCGCAGGGATGGGTGCCCAGAATTTAATCAACCAGGCGTGTTTGAATTGCTGCCATGACATGTATGTAGCCTCTGAACTCAGAAGGTTTGAAACAAGAGTCGCGAATCATACATCAAGAAAATTTATTTTCGGGGTAATAATTCACAAAAATAATAGTTAGATCAAATTTCTCTCTGAACCTGGAAAGGCTGGCGACATCAGGGCTTTAATGCCACAATCCTCTTTTCTTCTCATGCAGGACGAATGATGAAAAAACTCGCAATTGCAGGCGCGCTCATGTTGCTGGCGGGCTGTGCCGAAGTCGAAAACTATAACAATGTCGTTAAAACCCCCGCGCCGGACTGGCTGGCGGGCTACTGGCAGACCAAAGGGCCGCAAAGTGCGCTGGTCAGTCCGGAAGCGATAGGCAGCCTGATTGTCACTAAAGAGGGCGATACCCTGGATTGCCGTCAGTGGCAGCGGGTGATTGCTGTGCCGGGTAAGTTGACATTGATGTCTGATGATCTCACTAACGTTACCGTAAAACGTGAGCTGTACGAGGTTGAGCGTGAAGGTAACACCATTGAGTACGATGGAATGACGATGGAGCGTGTGGATCGCCCGACGGCAGAGTGTGCCGCTGCGCTGGATAAAGCGCCGTTACCGACGCCATTGCCGTAATGAAATCTCCCCGGCTTGCCGCCGGGGATGAATTTAAATCACCTCTTCGATAACCCACACGCTGACGCTGCCGCCGTTGCAAAAGAAGGTCGCTTCGCCGTTTTCGTCGGTTACTACACTTTCTTGCCGGTTCCCCAGAAAATCACGCCAGGTTTTATTGCCGTAATTCTCTCCTAAATGAATGGTTTTTTCGCCATCATCTCCGTTCGACATGACCACCACGCAGCCGGGATATTCGTCGGTGCCACTGCGGCTAAAGGCAATGCAGTTCGGATGGTCGAAAAATAACGTCTGTACACCGTGGGCGAAACGCTGACGGGCGAGAATTAACTCATCAAGTTGATCGATTATTGGCATATCTATCGGATAGGTTTGCCCGTCACCGCCGACATCTTCGTAATGCGCACCGTAGAGGTCAGGATAGAACACCGAAGGAACGCCATTTTCCCGCAACAAAATTAAGGCATACGCCAGCGGTTTAAACCATGGTTCGACCGGCGCTTCGAGGGCTTGCAACGGTTGGGTGTCGTGATTGGCAACGAGGGTTACGGCGTGAAAAGGATCGGCTTCCACCAGCGTCCCAGTGAAAATCTGCGTCATGTCGTAGTCGCGTCCCATGCGCGATGCTTCATGGAATTTCATCTGCAGCGGCGCATCGAACAGCATGGTTTTGCCTTCCACCTGATCAATATACGTTTGCAGCTTATCAACTTCATGCGACCAGTACTCCGCCACAATAAACAGCGGCTTTGGCGCAACTTCTTGTACGTGTTCGATCCACTCTTTATAAAACCACGCCGGAATATGTTTGACCGCATCAAGACGAAAACCGTCGCATTGTGTTTGTTCCATCACCCAGCGTGCCCAGTATTTAATCTCTTCCGTCACGGCATGATTGCGAAAATCGATATTCTCGCCCATCAGGTAATCGAAATTACCGAGTTCATCATCAACCTGATCGTTCCAGCCTTCGCCGGTGTAGTCGTTAACAATTTTAAAAATGCCATCTTCATCAGGGTTTTCGATATGGTCGATACCGCTAAAACATTTGAAATCCCAGATAAACTGTGAGTATTGCCCGGCACGGGCGGGGAAGGTGTAACGCGTCCAGCCTTCGCATTCAATGATTTCTTCATCAATTTGCGTACGGTCGTCAGCATTAACGCGCTGCACGCGAATAGCTTCTTTTTCATCCGCGCCCATTTTGTGATTGACTACCACGTCCAGCAGCACCGCAATGTCATTACGTTTCAGGGCGTCAATGGCGGCCAGCAGTTGTGCTTTATCGCCATATTTAGTAGGGATGCTGCCTTTCTGATCAAACTCGCCTAAATCAAATAAATCATAGGAGTCGTAGCCGACCGAGTACCCGCCCGATGCGCCTTTATAGGCTGGCGGTAACCAGACCATATTGATACCAATATCATTAAAACCGTCGGCGCGCTCGGCCAGTTCAGGCCAGAGCTTACCGCCTTCCGGGTAATACCAGTGAAAACATTGTAACAGCGTGGGATTACGCATTCTTCGACTCCATTCAAGGGGAACATTAGAAGCGTAGCCGTAATCGGATTATTCGCGAGCCATCAGCTCGTTAAGATTCAAAAGAGGTTATCCTGCGGAGCCAGCACAAAGCCGCCCTGATCGCCATAGGCACTTAACACCGATTTTTGTACCGATGACTGACCGACCAGTTTCGCCAGTTCATCCATCCGAATCTGTAATAACTGCTTCACCTTGCTTTCGTTATCGAGAATCAGGCGCAGCATCGGGCGGAGTTGCTCCTGCATCGTGGTGGACGGATCAATCTCTTCAGTCAGATGTGCAATCTCCTGCACCGCATTCACATACGCCATTTCGCTGGCGATGAGTTCATCCCATTGTTCTTCTGTTGCCAGGCGTAACATGAGCTGGCTTTTTTCGACGAGTTGTTGCCAGGCGAAATACAAATGCGGTGCATTGTTCATCAGACTGGGTCCTGAATCAAAGAAGGGGAGAGTAAAGACTCTTTCCAGGCATCGGCAATATTGCGCATTAATGCTTCCACTTCTTCGACTGCGGAGACATCGTTGCGTAAATTGGCTTGCAGCAAGCGCCTGACCATATAGCTATAAAGAGCAATCAAGTTTTGGGTTAGTTCGTCTTTGCTCTCTTCATCAAGACTCACCCGCAGCCCGTTCTCAATGATGTTGATCGCTTTTGACAAAGAGACGCCTTTGCCTTGCTGATTGTTGTCCTGCATAAACAGGCGCGCTCTAACCAGTGCGCTCAGCACTCCATCAAATAGCATGGTGACCAGCTGTTGCTGGCTGGCGCTCATTACGGCGCTTTCGACGCCAATTTGTGCATAGGCCTGGGTGCCTTTTGCCGCGTACATGACCTGTCTCCCGATAAATAATGATTACTTGGAATTACTGTTGTTTTCGAACTGCTGCGTTAAGTAGCTGCTGGTGCTATTTAACGAGGTCATTAAAACGTCCAGTTGGGTAAATTGTTCTTTGTAGCGCGCGACCTGCGCATCAATGCGATCGCTGGCGGCGTTGTAGTCTTTAGTTAATTTATTCAGGGTCTTACTAACGCCATCGGTAGCGGCTTTAATAATGCCCGTTGTCGAAAGCCAACTGGTCAGGTTGCTGCCGATGGTGGTCGTGATGCCGGTTTTTTTACCATCGCCAACAATCAATGCACCTACGCCGCTGGCATCTTTTTTCAGTGCAGCGGTGAGTTTGTCGGCATCCAGTTCCAGTTTGCCATCGCTGGGATCGGTCGTGATACCAATCTGCGCCAACGTTTTATAGTTGGAAGAACTAACGGTATTACTCAGCATCGATTTCAACTGCGTCTGAATCGTCCGCAACGTGGAGTCGCCGAGCAGTGCGCCATTGCTAGAACTCTGGCTATCAGCTCCCGCATCTACGGCGGTGTATTTGGTCAGGCTGCTGAAGGTATCTATTAGCGAGTTATAGGCATTCACCCAGTCTTTAATCGCCGTTTGCGCTTTGGAGGTGTCCTGAGTGATGGTTAGCGTCTGGTTGCCCGTGGTGACATCGTTCAGGTTCAGGGTGATGTTTTCCAGCGCGTCGCTGATGGTGTTGCTGCTGTTCTCAATGGCGACGTTGTTGACCGTCAGCTGCGCATTCTGGGCGGCGACCGAGACTTCCATGCCGTTGCTGCTGGCACTGGCGTCATAGCCCATAAAACTTTGTAGCGCATCATCACCGCTGACCGAGAGTGTCATCGCATTGTCAAGGCCGGTGTCATTTGATGTGACTGACAGACGATATTCACCGTTACCCACGTTAATGATGCTCGCACTTACGCCCGCTTTTGCGTTGTTGATGGCATCACGGATCCCGCTTAACGACGAGTTAGCCGCGCTGATATCAATGGTAATCGGATCTTTGTCGCCGCCTTGTTGAATGGTGAGTTTACTGTCGCTGGTGGCGATCGCCGTTTTCGTCTCGTCTCTGGTGGTGCGCGTGGTCAGGGTTTGCGCCTGCGCCAGATGGGTGACGCTGATGGTGTATTTTCCGGCGATAGCGTTTCCCGCAGTGGTGGCACTGAACGCGGTGGTGCTGCTGGTGGTGCTGGTGGCGGAAAAAAGATCGGCTTTAGACAATGCAGTATTGGCGGTCTGGAAAGTCGTCAGCGCGCTTTTCAGCGTACCGTAGGCGCTAAGTTTAGCGGTAAACGACGATTGCTGATTTGATATAGGGGTTAGCGTCGCTTTTTGCGCGGCGGTGAGGCTATCGAGGATTGAACTTAAATCCAGACCTGACCCGACTCCCAGCGATGAAATACTTGCCATGCGATTTCCTTTTATCTTTCGACACGTAAAACGAATACCGGGGTTATCGGCCTGAATTGCGCAAAGTTTACGTTTAATTGTTTTTTTTAATAGCGGGAATAAGGGGCAGAGAAAAGAGTATTTCGGCGACTAACAAAAAATGGCTGTTTGTGAAAAAAATTCTAAAGGTTGTTTTACGACAGACGATAACAGGGTTGACGGCGATTGAGCCGACGGGTGGAAACCCAATACGTAATCAACGACTTGCAATATAGGATAACGAATCATGGCACAAGTCATTAATACCAACAGCCTCTCGCTGATCACTCAAAATAATATCAACAAGAACCAGTCTGCGCTGTCGAGCGTCTGTCTTCTGGCTTGCGTATTAACAGCGCGAAGGATGACGCAGCGGGTCAGGCGATTGCTAACCGTTTCACCTCTAACATTAAAGGCCTGACTCAGGCTGCACGTAACGCTAACGATGGTATCTCTCTGGCGCAGACCACTGAAGGCGCACTGTCTGAGATTAACAACAACTTACAACGTGTGCGTGAGTTGACTGTACAGGCGACCACCGGTACTAACTCTGATTCTGACCTGGCTTCTATTCAGGACGAAATCAAATCCCGTTTGTCTGAAATTGACCGCGTATCCGGGCAGACCCAGTTCAACGGCGTGAACGTATTGTCTAAAGATGGCTCCCTGAAAATTCAGGTTGGCGCAAATGATGGTCAGACTATCTCTATCGACCTGAAGAAAATTGACTCTGATACTCTGGGTTTGAATGGTTTCAACGTTAATGGTTCTGGTACCATTGCAAACAAAGCGGCCACAATCAGTGACTTGACTGCTCAGAAAGCCGTTGACAACGGTAATGGTACTTATAAAGTTACAACTAGCAACGCTGCACTTACTGCATCTCAGGCATTAAGTAAGCTGAGTGATGGCGATACTGTAGATATTGCAACCTATGCTGGTGGTACAAGTTCAACAGTTAGTTATAAATACGACGCAGATGCAGGTAACTTCAGTTATAACAATACTGCAAACAAAACAAGTGCTGCGGCTGGAACTCTGGCAGATACTCTTCTCCCGGCAGCTGGCCAGACTAAAACCGGTACTTACAAGGCTGCTACTGGTGATGTTAACTTTAATGTTGACGCAACTGGTAATCTGACAATTGGCGGACAGCAAGCCTACCTGACTACTGATGGTAACCTTACAACAAACAACTCCGGTGGTGCGGCTACTGCAACTCTTAAAGAGCTGTTTACTCTTGCTGGCGATGGTAAATCTCTGGGGAACGGCGGTACTGCTACCGTTACTCTGGATAATACTACGTATAATTTCAAAGCTGCTGCGAACGTTACTGATGGTGCTGGTGTCATCGCTGCTGCTGGTGTAACTTATACAGCCACTGTTTCTAAAGATGTCATTCTGGCACAACTGCAATCTGCAAGTCAGGCAGCAGCAACCGCTACCGACGGTGATACTGTCGCAACGATCAACTATAAATCTGGTGTCATGATCGGTTCCGCTACCTTTACCAATGGTAAAGGTACTGCCGATGGTATGACTTCTGGTACAACTCCAGTCGTAGCTACAGGTGCTAAAGCTGTATATGTTGATGGCAACAATGAACTGACTTCCACTGCATCTTACGATACGACTTACTCTGTCAACGCAGATACAGGCGCAGTAAAAGTGGTATCAGGTACTGGTACTGGTAAATTTGAAGCTGTTGCTGGTGCGGATGCTTATGTAAGCAAAGATGGCAAATTAACGACAGAAACCACCAGTGCAGGCACTGCAACCAAAGATCCTTTGGCTGCCCTGGATGCTGCTATCAGCTCCATCGACAAATTCCGTTCCTCCCTGGGTGCTATCCAGAACCGTCTGGATTCCGCAGTCACCAACCTGAACAACACCACTACTAACCTGTCTGAAGCGCAGTCCCGTATTCAGGACGCCGACTATGCGACCGAAGTGTCCAATATGTCGAAAGCGCAGATCATCCAGCAGGCCGGTAACTCTGTGTTGGCAAAAGCTAACCAGGTACCGCAGCAGGTTCTGTCTCTGCTGCAGGGTTAATCGTTGTAACCTGATTAACTGAGACTGACGGCAACGCCAAATTGCCTGATGCGTTGCGCTTATCAGGCCTACAAGTTGAATTGCAATTTATTGAATTCGCACATTTTTGTAGGCCGGATAAGGCGTTTACGCCGCATCCGGCAACATGAATGGTAATTTGTCAGCAACGTGCTTCCCCGCCACCGGCGGGGTTTTTTCTGCCTGGAATTTACCGGTAACCCCCAAATAACCCCTCATTTCACCCACTAATCGTCCGATTAAAAACCCTGCAGAAACGGATAATCATGCCGATAACTCATATAACGCAGGGCTGTTTATCGTGAATTCACTCTATACCGCTGAAGGTGTAATGGATAAACACTCGCTGTGGCAGCGTTATGTCCCGCTGGTGCGTCACGAAGCATTGCGCCTGCAGGTTCGACTGCCCGCGAGCGTGGAACTTGACGATCTGCTACAGGCGGGCGGCATTGGGTTACTTAATGCCGTCGAACGCTATGACGCCCTACAAGGAACGGCATTTACAACTTACGCAGTGCAGCGTATCCGTGGCGCTATGCTGGATGAACTTCGCAGCCGTGACTGGGTGCCGCGCAGCGTGCGACGCAACGCGCGTGAAGTGGCACAGGCAATAGGGCAACTGGAGCAGGAACTTGGCCGCAACGCCACGGAAACTGAGGTAGCGGAACGTTTAGGGATCGATATTGCCGACTATCGCCAAATGTTGCTCGACACCAATAACAGCCAGCTCTTCTCCTACGATGAGTGGCGCGAAGAGCACGGCGATAGCATTGAACTGGTTACTGATGATCATCAGCGAGAAAACCCGCTACAACAACTGCTGGACAGTAATCTGCGCCAGCGGGTGATGGAAGCTATCGAAACGTTGCCGGAGCGCGAAAAACTGGTATTAACCCTCTATTATCAGGAAGAGCTGAATCTTAAAGAGATTGGCGCGGTGCTGGAGGTCGGGGAATCGCGGGTCAGTCAGTTACACAGCCAGGCCATTAAACGGTTACGCACTAAACTGGGTAAGTTATAACGTCAGTAAATGCCGCACTTTAACTTTGACTACCAGGAGTTCTTAATGATGGTGCAGCACCTGAAAAGACGGCCATTAAGCCGCTATCTTAAAGACTTTAAACACAGCCAGACCCATTGCGCGCATTGCCGTAAATTACTCGACCGCATTACCCTCGTTCGCGACGGCAAAATAGTGAATAAAATCGAGATTTCCCGCCTGGACATGCTGTTTGATGAAAATGGCTGGCAAGTGGAACAAAAATCATGGGCGGCATTGTGCCGATTTTGCGGTGATTTACACTGCAAAACGCAGAGTGATTTTTTCGATATTATCGGCTTTAAGCAGTTTCTTTTTGAGCAAACTGAAATGAGCCCAGGTACGGTGCGTGAATATGTCGTTCGTCTGCGCCGTTTGGGTAATCATCTCCACGAGCAAAATATTTCCCTCGATCAGCTGCAGGACGGTTTCCTTGATGAAATCCTCGCCCCGTGGCTGCCCACTACCAGCACCAACAATTACCGCATCGCGTTACGGAAGTATCAACACTATCAGCGTCAAACGTGTACCGGACTTGTGCAGAAATCCACCAGCCTGCCTGCTTCTGATATATATTAAATAAGAATAAGATGTAGCAGAGTTGTTTTTGTGTTTACAAACAATGGCTCTACACTGCAAACAGACATAACAACATTCGGGGTGAATATGAAATTAGCACATCTGGGACGTCAGGCATTGATGGGTGTGATGGCCGTGGCGCTGGTTGCGGGCATGAGCGTTAAAAGTTTTGCAGATGAAGGTCTGCTTAATAAAGTTAAAGAGCGCGGTACGCTGCTCGTAGGGCTGGAAGGAACTTATCCGCCGTTCAGTTTTCAGGGGGATGACGGCAAATTAACCGGTTTTGAAGTGGAATTCGCCCAACAGCTGGCAAAACATCTTGGTGTTGAGGCGTCACTAAAACCGACCAAATGGGACGGTATGCTGGCGTCGCTGGACTCTAAACGCATTGATGTGGTGATTAACCAGGTCACTATTTCTGACGAGCGCAAGAAAAAATACGATTTCTCTACCCCGTACACCATTTCCGGTATTCAGGCGCTGGTGAAAAAAGGTAACGAAGGCAGCATTAAAACGGCTGATGATCTGAAAGGCAAAAAAGTGGGTGTCGGTCTGGGCACTAACTATGAAGAGTGGCTGCGCCAAAATGTTCAGGGCGTCGATGTGCGTACCTATGATGATGACCCGACCAAATATCAGGATCTGCGCGTAGGCCGTATTGATGCGATCCTCGTTGACCGTCTGGCTGCGCTGGATCTGGTGAAGAAAACCAACGATACGCTGGCAGTAACCGGTGAAGCATTCTCCCGTCAGGAGTCTGGCGTAGCGCTGCGTAAAGGAAATGAAGACCTGCTGAAAGCGGTGAATGATGCAATTGCGGAAATGCAAAAAGATGGCACTCTGCAAGCCCTTTCTGAAAAATGGTTTGGTGCTGATGTGACCAAATAATCAGCATAATGACAAAAAAGGGCGCTTTCACTGGCGCCTTTTTTATTTACGCGTTTTCAGCGTGCATAATAAGAAAATCACAACAACACACATCGGAGGCTGTTATGCCACTGCATAATTTAACCCGTTTTCCACGGCTGGAATTTATCGGCGCGCCAACGCCGCTCGAATATCTGCCACGCTTTTCTGATTATCTTGGACGGGAAATTTTCATCAAACGGGATGACGTCACCCCCATGGCAATGGGCGGTAATAAATTACGTAAGCTGGAATTTCTTGCGGCAGATGCTCTGCGCGAAGGTGCCGATACGCTGATTACTGCCGGGGCGATCCAGTCTAACCATGTGCGCCAGACTGCCGCAGTCGCTGCGAAACTCGGTCTGCACTGCGTGGCGCTGCTGGAAAATCCTATTGGCACAACCGCAGAAAACTATTTAACCAACGGCAATCGTTTGTTGCTGGAGCTGTTCAATACCCAGATTGAAATGTGCGACGCACTGACCGATCCCAATGCCCAACTGGAGGAGCTGGCGACGCGAGTCGAAGCACAAGGCTTTCGCCCGTATGTCATTCCGGTTGGCGGTTCTAATGCTCTGGGTGCGCTGGGTTATGTGGAGAGTGCGCTGGAAATCGCGCAACAGTGTGAAGGGGCGGTTAATATTTCGTCGGTGGTGGTCGCGTCGGGCAGTGCCGGAACTCACGCCGGACTGGCTGTTGGGCTGGAACACCTGATGCCTGAAAGCGAACTGATTGGCGTGACCGTGTCGCGTTCCGTTGCCGATCAATTGCCGAAAGTGGTTAACCTCCAACAGGCGATTGCGAAAGAACTGGAGCTGACCGCATCAGCGGAAATTTTACTCTGGGATGACTATTTTGCACCTGGCTACGGTGTGCCGAACGACGAAGGCATGGAAGCAGTGAAATTGCTGGCGCGGCTGGAAGGCATTCTGCTTGATCCTGTGTATACCGGAAAAGCGATGGCGGGGCTGATTGACGGTATCAGTCAGAAACGCTTCAAAGATGAAGGGCCGATTCTGTTTATTCATACCGGCGGCGCGCCTGCGCTGTTCGCCTATCATCCCCACGTTTAGCTCCGGAAACGCTCATGCAAGAAAGTATACAACTGGTTATTGATTCCTTGCCGTTCCTGCTGAAAGGGGCTGGGTATACGCTGCAACTCAGTATCGGCGGCATGTTTTTTGGCTTACTGCTCGGGTTTATTCTCGCGCTGATGCGCCTGTCGCCAATCTGGCCCGTGCGCTGGCTGGCGCGTTTTTATATCTCTATTTTTCGTGGTACACCGCTCATCGCACAACTGTTTATGATCTATTACGGCCTGCCGCAGTTTGGTATCGAATTAGATCCCATTCCGTCAGCAATGATTGGTCTGTCGCTCAACACTGCCGCCTATGCTGCCGAAACGCTGCGCGCCGCCATTTCTTCTATTGATAAAGGTCAGTGGGAAGCAGCTGCCAGTATTGGTATGACGCCATGGCAGACTATGCGTCGCGCGATTTTGCCACAGGCGGCGCGGGTGGCGTTGCCGCCGCTGTCGAACAGCTTTATCAGCCTGGTAAAAGATACGTCGCTGGCCGCGACAATTCAGGTGCCGGAGCTGTTCCGTCAGGCGCAGTTGATTACCTCGCGCACGCTGGAGGTGTTCACCATGTACCTGGCGGCTTCGCTCATCTACTGGATCATGGCGACAGTATTATCGACGTTGCAGAACCATTTTGAGAATCAACTTAATCGCCAGGAGAGAGAACCAAAATGAGTGCCATTGAAGTTAAGAACCTGGTGAAAAAATTTCACGGTCAGACGGTGCTGCACGGTATCGACCTTGAGGTAAAGCCTGGCGAAGTGGTGGCAATTATCGGTCCGAGTGGTTCCGGCAAAACCACGTTGCTACGCAGCATAAATCTGCTGGAACAACCGGAAGCGGGAACTATCACCGTTGGCGATATCACTATTGATACTGCACGTTCATTAAGTCAGCAAAAATCGCTGATTCGCCAGTTGC
>ERZ791883.2297-NODE-2297-length-13042-cov-2.566798_pt1 | contig 13042 bp, 10 predicted proteins | sample MGYA00510160_ERZ791883 | MGnify/ENA primary metagenome ERZ791883 (study PRJEB30046, sample SAMN00792072) | human gut metagenome | study: EMG produced TPA metagenomics assembly of the A metagenome-wide association study of gut microbiota in type 2... | reverse complement strand
AGTCGAAATCAGGATTTCGACTTGTCAGGACAGAAGAATAAACCGATGAGTTCCGGCGGCAAAGCCTTGAAACTCCCGGTTTTCCTCAAGTGGGCAAAGCCCCCTTTGCGGATTTTACTCGGGAAACTCTTTGTTTCCCGAACCCTTCCGCTATGATTAGGAGTACTTTCGCGATGGGCGAAGTACTTTTTTTGTTGCAACCTCTCTGACTAGGGATTAAAATAGAGGATGAAGAACTCTGCAAAATTTTCCCCGAAGGAGGAGAAAAGGATGAAGAAATATCATTTTCAGGAAAACGAGAAGGACTTTGGTTCTACCGTTCGTTTGGATGCGATAAATGATAAGGTGAAGGAAATCAAGAAAAAAGAGGAAACAGACGAGCTGGGGGACGCAAACGAATTTCTGAATGTGTTTGAATCGGAAAAATTCGACGACCCTGCGGAAACAGATGAAAATACAGAGGATGCCCTTGTGGATACCCTGGAGGATGCGGATGCTTTGGAGGATGCTCTGGGCGAAACAAGAAGGGACGGCGTTTTCCCTGCGCCTGCCGAGGAAGAAGGCGAGGAGGACGATTGGGAGGACGATGACGAGGAATACGAAGGAGAGGGACGCGGCATTTTTGCCTTGGGCGAATCCTTCGGGCTGAATAAAAAAACGGTTGCACTGGTGATTGTTCTGGCGGTGCTTGCGTGCGGAATCGGATTTTCTCTGGTGCGGTGCAGCTTTCACCCGAGCAAGACAATCCCCCTTGTGGAGGAGGAGGCAGGGACACCCCTGCTGATTCAGACAGACCGCGGAGACGGCGAATATCTGGCGTATGATATTGCGGAGCAGGAGCGGAAAACCGTATTCCTGACGGAGAAAACAAAAATGACGGACGCAAGCGGACGCAAGATTTCCAAGGCAAGCCTTGCGGAGGGCGACCTTCTGGCGGCGGAGCTGGATGAGGACGGCAAAACGCTCATCAGCGTGGACTACAGCAGTAATGCCATCCGCACAGAGGAAGCAACGGGACTGACCGTCAACCGCAAGAAGCGGACGCTGACGAATAAAGCAGAAAATCTTTCTTATTCCTATGAAAAGGAAAGCGTATTTTTCTATGACGGAGAGGAAATTGATGCGGCAGACTTAGCACCCTGCGACGAGCTTCTGCTGAAGCTGGTAGGGGATACGGTCTGGTCGGTTGAGGTGCAGGCATACCATGGGTATATCGTGGTGGAAAACACGGATGCAGTGAAAAACGGCAAAATCCAGCTGGATGAGGCGGAGGCCGTTCCGCTTACAGAGGGGATGCAGCTTGCCGCAGCAGAGGGACACCACACCGTAACGGTGACCGGCTCGAATATTGAGACCAGAAAGGATGCCGTTGTGGTGGAGGCAGGCGAGGAAACGGTCTATGACCTTTCCAAGGCGCAGGAGAAAATGGGTGTTATCATCATCAATGCCAATGTGAAGGACTATAAGCTTTACATCAACGGTGCGGCGGCGGAAAGCCCTGCGGTGCTGCCGATGGGAGAATATGATTTGGTTATCCTGAAAAACGGCTATACGGAATGGAGTCAGCATGTGACGCTGGATAAGGACACGCTGAATGTGACAGCGGAGCTGCAAAAGGATGTGCAATATGGCACACTGACCGTTACGGCGGATGTGGACGGCGCATGGGTGTATATCAACGGCGAGGAATACGGCGTAGCACCGATGCAGGTAAATCTGCCCTATGGCTCTTATAACGTGATGCTGGAAAAGAGCGGCTATCAGAGCTATAAGCAGAGCATACAGATTTCGTCCCAAACGGCGGCAATCCATGCAACGATGGAATAAAGACGAAACGGCTTCAGATAAAATTCGAGGAGGAAAGAAGAATGGAAGACTATCGTGTAAGATATCAGCAATGGCTGGAGGATCCTTTTATCGACGAGGAAACAAAAGCGGAGCTGAGAGGCATTACAGACGAAAACGAAATCAAGGAGCGGTTCTTTAAGGAGCTGGAATTCGGGACAGGCGGTCTGCGCGGCATTATCGGCAACGGCAGCAACAGACTGAACCGCTATACCGTTGGGAAGGCTTCGCAAGGACTGGCAAATTATATCAAAAAGGAAGGCACACAGAAGCAGGGCGTAGCGATTGCATACGATTCCCGTTTCATGTCTCCCGAATTTGCGGAGGTGGCAGGGCTGATTTTTGCGGCAAACGGGATTCCTGCGTATGTATATCCCTCTCTGCGCCCCGTTCCCATGCTTTCCTTTGCGGTGAGAGAGCTGGGCTGTACGGCAGGGGTTGTGCTGACGGCAAGCCATAACCCTCCCGAATACAACGGCTATAAGGTATACTGGGCAGACGGCGCACAGGTGGTTGCGCCCAGAGATAAGGGAATTATCACAGAGGTGAACGCTGTAGAAAACTTCGGACAGATTCAGCGGATGGAAAAGGCGGAGGCTGTGGAGAAAAAGCTGTATAACCTCATTGGCGAGGAAGTGGACGAAGCGTTTGACAGAAACGTGCAGGCACAGCTGATGAACCCCGAAATGATTGCAAGAATGGGAGATAAGCTGAATATCGTTTATACGCCCCTGCATGGCTCCGGCAATCTGCCGGTGCGCCGCAATCTGGCAAAGGCAGGCTTCAAAAACGTATTTATCGTAAAGGAGCAGGAGCTGCCGGATTCTTCTTTTTCTACTGTGGATTACCCCAATCCGGAGGACACGAAGGTGTTCACATTGGCGCGGAAGCTGGCGGCTGAGGTGAACGCAGATGTGCTGATTGGGACAGACCCCGACTGTGACCGTATGGGTGCGATGGTGAAGGATTCCGAGGGCAATTTTGTTGCGCTGACAGGCAACATGGTTGGCGCACTGGCAACGGACTACATTCTTTCCCAGAGAAAGGAGCAGGGCAGACTGCCCGCAAACGGCGTGGTTGTGAAAACCATCGTAAGCACAGAAATGATTACACCCATTTGCAGGGCGTACGGCGTGGGGAAAATTGATGTGCTGACAGGGTTTAAATACATCGGGGAGCAGATTAAGGGCTTTGAGGAAACAGGCTCTCATACCTATCTGTTCGGCTTTGAGGAAAGCTATGGCTGTCTGGCAGGGACTTATGCAAGGGATAAGGATGGCGTTTATGCGGCAGTTCTGGTCTGCGAAATGGCGGCTTATTATAAGGAAAAGGGCATGACGCTGTATGAAGCACTGCTGAAGCTGTATGAAGCATACGGCTATTACCGCGATGGCGTGAAATCCATGACGATGAAGGGTCTGGAGGGGATGGCAAGAATTCAGCGCATCATGAAAACCTTCCGCGAAAATACGCCGCAGGAGCTGGGCGGCTACAAGGTCATCATGGCAAAGGATTATCAGACACAGGTGTTCCGAAATCTGGAAACGGGGGAGGAAAGCGGCAGCCCTCTGCCTGTTTCGGATGTACTGCATTATACACTGGAGGATGGGACATGGGTATGTATCCGCCCTTCCGGTACAGAGCCGAAGCTGAAATTCTACATCGGCGTGAAGGCGGATGGTCTGCAGGCGGCACAGGATAAGGTGGACGCTTTGGATGCGGATATTGAAGCAAAGGTTGCTGAGATTGCATAAGGCAAGCAAGGGTGCGATTTCATAAAACAGCATATTGTTTATTGGGAGCGGCATGCGTAAGCATGCCGCTTTTCTGATGTGTGGATTTCGGATACAGAAAAAGGCTTTGACCTTTTATAGTCAAAGCCTTATTTTGTGATTGCAATGCCGTAGTTATTTTTCGGGGACATCGGGCAAGCCCTTGAAGCCGATTTCCAAATCTGCATCGGTAGGGATATAATCCGACATTTCGCCGTTATTAAACTTTTCGTATGCCACCATATCGAAGTAGCCTGTGCCGGTCAGACCGAATACAATGGTCTTTTCCTCGCCGGTTTCCTTGCATTTCAGTGCTTCATCAATTGCTACGCGAATGGCGTGAGAGCTTTCGGGTGCGGGCAGAATGCCTTCGATTCTTGCAAACTGCTCTGCCGCCTCGAATATGGCTGTCTGCTCTACGGAGCGCGCCTCCATCAGCCCATCATGATACAGCTGAGAAACAACGGGGCTCATGCCATGATACCGCAGACCGCCTGCGTGGTTGGGGGAGGGGATAAAGCCGCTGCCCAGCGTATACATCTTTGCCAGAGGGGTTACCATGCCTGTATCGCAGAAGTCATACGCAAATTTCCCTCTTGTCAGGCTCGGACAGGATGCAGGCTCAACTGCGATAATCTGATAATCCTTTTCGCCGCGCAGCTTTTCGCCCATGAAGGGAGAAATCAGACCGCCCAGATTGGAGCCGCCGCCTGCACAGCCGATGATGATATCAGGCTCGATGCCGTATTTATCGAGTGCTGCCTTTGTTTCCATACCGATGATGGACTGATGCAGCAGAACCTGATTCAGCACACTGCCCAGAACATAACGATAGCCCTCCTTGCCGACTGCCGTTTCTACGGCTTCGGAAATGGCACAGCCAAGGCTGCCCGTTGTGCCGGGATGCTCCGCCAGAATCTTCTTCCCGATTTCCGTTGTAGTGGAGGGGGAAGGGGTTACGGTTGCGCCATAGGTGCGCATGACCTCGCGGCGGAAGGGCTTTTGCTCATAGGAAACCTTAACCATGTATACGTTGCAGTCCAGACCCAGATATGCACACGCCATGGAAAGCGCTGTGCCCCACTGCCCTGCGCCGGTTTCTGTTGTCACGCCCTTCAGGCCCTGCTTCTTTGCATAATACGCCTGCGCGATGGCAGAATTCAGCTTATGGCTGCCACTGGTGTTATTGCCCTCGAACTTATAATAAATCTTTGCGGGTGTCTGCAATTTTTCTTCCAGACAATATGCACGAACCAAAGGAGATGGTCTGTACATTTTATAAAAATCCAAAATTTCCTGTGGGATGTCAATGTAAGCAGTATCGTTATCCAATTCCTGCTGTACCAATTCATCGCAGAAAACTGCGCCAAGCTCCTCGGCTGTCATGGGCTGCAGTGTGCCGGGGTTCAGAAGCGGTGCCGGTTTATTTTTCATATCCGCACGCACGTTGTACCATTTTTTCGGCATTTCCTGCTCATCCAGATAAATTTTGTAGGGAATGTTCTTTTCTGTTTTCATTCTGTTTTCTCCTCTCGTCTTTTCTTTGCTGTTCTCATCTAGTCTAAAAAATTTTTGCTGAAAAAATTTTGTCTATCGTACCTCTTTCAAAGACACCTGTCAATACCGGACGGAGTTTTTCAGCAAAACGCCGCCTCCCACTCGGACAAATGTCCGCCGTATTTGGTATATTCCTATGAAAGCAGTTCGTTTTGACCGAGATTATTCATCAAAAATGCTGACAATTTCGCCATCCAGAATACGATTTGTGTTCTTGACTGCACAGAAATTGCCGCACATGCTGCAGGTATCCTCTTTTTCGGGCTTTGCCTCTGCTCTGTAGCGGCGTGCCTTTTCGGGGTCCATGCTCAGGCGGAACATTTCCTCCCAATCCAGACGCTTTCTTGCTTCGCTCATTTTGTAGTCCCAATCTGCCGCATGAGGGATTCCCTTTGCGATATCGGCTGCGTGTGCCGCAATCTTCGCCGCAATGATCCCTTCTTTTACATCTGCCGCGTTGGGCAGGCGCAAATGCTCCGCAGGGGTTACATAGCACAGGAATGCCGCACCCGATGCCGCCGCAAGCGCACCGCCGATGGCAGAGGTGATGTGGTCATAGCCGGGGGCAACATCTGTCACCAAGGGCCCCAATACATAAAACGGTGCGCCGTGGCAGAGTGTTTTCTGAATTTCCATATTTGCGGCAATCTGATTCATGGGCATGTGGCCGGGGCCTTCAATCATTACCTGCACATCCTTCGCCCATGCGCGCTTTGTCAGCTCGCCAAGAGTAATCAGCTCCTCAATCTGCGCCGTATCGGTTGCATCTGCAAGACAGCCGGGGCGGCAGGCATCCCCAAGGCTCATGGTGATATCATATTCCCGACAGATATCCAGAATTTCATCATAATGCTCATAGAAGGGGTTTTCGTTGCCTGTCATTTCCATCCATGCAAACATGATGGAGCCGCCGCGGGAAACAATATTCATCAGACGCTTATTCTGCTTAAAGCGTGCCGCTGTTGCACGATTCATGCCGCAATGGATGGTCATGAAATCTACGCCGTCCTCTGCGTGCATCCGCACGATATCCAGCCATTCCTCTGCTGTGATTTGTGCCAGAGGCTTATGATAATACACAACGGCATCATAAATCGGCACGGTGCCGATCATAGCAGGGCAATCGGCGGTCAGCTTGCGGCGGAAGCTTCTGGTATCCCCGTAGGAGCTTAAATCCATAATCGCCTCTGCGCCCATTTCTACTGCGGAGCGTACCTTTTCATACTCCATATCCACGTCCTTCCAGTCGCGAGAAACGCCGAGGTTGACGTTGATTTTTGTTGTCAGCCTTGCGCCGACACCGCTGGGGTGCAGGGCTTTATGGTTTTTGTTGCAGGGAATAATAACCTGCCCCTTTGCAACCAGACTGCGGATTTCCTCCGCGTCCATGCGTTCCTTTTCCGCCACAATTTTCATCTGCGGTGTGATGATACCCTGTCTTGCCGCGTCCATCTGTGTTGTGTACATATTCGGTTCCTCCTTGTCCATGTCGCACCAAATTTTGCTGTGCTGCTGTTTTTCTGTGTCGGGCTGTGGTGCATGCAGCCTGCCACAGAGGGAAGCAATCCTCACCCATGGACAATAAAAAAGCTGCACTATGCCAAAAACATAGCGCAGCTTCCTCGCGTCAACAGTATGTCCCTACGTTGGCATTATCCAAATCAGGTTATGGGTCAAAGCATGATAGCTTACTCTCAGCCTACTTACGCAAGCTCCCCTTTTTTGAAGTTTTTTTAATCATAACATCCTTGCTACTGTCCGTCAAGAGCGGAGGATGTTCTTTTTTCCAAGCTTTTTTATCAGCTTGCGCTTTTTTATCAATCTACTTTTGCGGCAGGGCGAGGACGGTTTGTTAAAAGCACCCGCTCTACGCTCCAGTAGAAGTTTTCGTCCCCGATAAGCTCATGCAAATCAGTACGGTCCATCATTTTCATTGCGTGGGTGGTCATACCGCAGATGGCAACGTCCACACCTTTTTTACGCAGACCCTCCACCAGCTCACGCAGGGTCTGTGCGCAGGAAATATCGATATTGGATACGCCTCTCATGGAGAACAGCACCGTATCGGAGCCCTCTACCTTTCCTGCGATATCCGCAACTGCCTGTGTGTTGGCGAAAATCATAGGGCCTGTGATATAAACAACCTTTGCATTGCTGTAGCGTTCGCAAAGCACAGGATCGGTTACATGCATACGGTTCATGTCCACGCTTTCATAGTTGATTTCAATGAAGGACAGACGGGATACCAGAAATACCAGACCAATCAGCACACCGATCAGAATTGCAACGGTCAGATCGAAGATGATGGTTGCAAACATGGTTGCCGTAAATTCGAGCATTGCGCCCTTGAATTTATGGGAGAAGATATAGCGGATGGATTCCCATTCGTTCATTCTCCATGCCGTTACCATCAGCACCCCTGCCAAAGCCGCCAGAGGAATCCTGGACATGACGGGAGCCAGCAGGAACATGGAGATCAGAAGCCCAACGGCATGGAACACGCCGGTCAGTCTTGTTTTTGCGCCGGATTTGATGGCAACACTGGTACGCGCGATTGCTGCGGTTGCGGGAATGCCGCCGAAGAAGGGCAGCAGGATATTCCCGACCCCCTGTGCAATCAGCTCCTGATTGGCATCCAGACGCACGCCCGTCATGCGCCCTGCGGATGCGCCGCAAAGCAGGCTTTCAATCATGCCCAGAATGGCAATGGAAAACGCAGGTGTGACCAGTGCGCCGATGGTTTTCAGATTCAGCGCGCCAAACAGCAGACGATTTTCGGGAATCAGTGTTTTGGGGATTTCCCCAACCACAGCAACATCCAGCTGCATGAAAATGGAAAACGCAGTGGTGAGGATGATGCTGACAAGAGAGGCAGGGACAACGGCGTTCCATTTTTTCGGAAAGAATACCATAAACAGAACCACGAACAGCCCCAGACCGACAGCGGTCAGATTGGGGGAGAAGCCAAGGCGCGCATAGCTGAACAGCTTGCCGATGGCAGAGGTTCCCTCGGAATGTGTTCCGAAGAAGTTGTCAACCTGCCCCAAGGCGATGATAACGGCGATACCGGAGGTAAAGCCTGTGATAACGGGGGCGGGGATGAAGGAGGTCAGCTTGCCCAGATGCAGAATCCCTGCCAGAAGCAGGATGATGCCCGCAATCAGCGTTGCGATAAATACGCCGTCCATCCCATAGGCTGCAACCAGAGACATCAGAATTGCCGCCATGGCACCCGTAGGTCCGGAAATCTGATAATAGCCGCCGGAAAGCAGGCTCATAATCAGCCCGGCAATGATGGCAGTGATTAACCCCGATGCGGCATCCGCACCACTGCTGACACCGAAGGCAAGCGCCAGAGGCAGCGCAACGGCGGCAACCGTCAGACCTGCCATTAAGTCCTTTGTCAATGCGGCAGCATTATAGCCGCCAAATTCCTGTTTTAAACTGCTGATAAATTTACTCAGCATCACGAATTCCCCTTTCATACGATAACCCTTACATTTTTGTGGAAAAGCTGCTTTTTCGGAAGAAAGCATGCCTGAATATCATAACAAAGCCGCAGAGACTTCTCAACCGTGAAAAGTGTAGATTTTTCCAACCCTTTTTTGTGCAAATTTTGTGTTAAGATTTTACAGTTCGGCGAAGCATGAAAAATCCCGTCCTACCCATAGGACGGGAATCCTGCTTTTCCTGTTATTTTTCTTCTGTGCTCAATCCTTGAAGGTAATCTGACCATCCCTGATGGCGGCAATGACAGCCAGAGAGTCTACATAATAGCCTGCATCCCGCAGCTTTTTGCTGCCGCCCTGAAATTCCTTTTCAATGACAGCCGCAATGCCGCAGACGGTGCCGCCTGCCTGCTCTACAAGGGAGCAAAGCCCCATGGCTGCCTCGCCGTGCGCAAGGAAATCATCGATAATGAGCACTCTGTCCTCAGGATTGAGGTACTGCTTGGATACGCGCGCGACAGAAACCGTACCTTTTGTGAAGGATTTTACCTCTGCGCCGTAAAAATCCTCTGTCATGGTGTTGGGCTGTGTTTTCTTTGCGAAAACCACAGGCACCAGATCAAAATATAATGCAGTGATGGCAGCAATGCCGATGCCGGAGGATTCGATAGTCAGAATCTTATTGATTCCCAGATGACCGAAACGGCGGCTGATTTCTTTCCCAATCGCCATAAAAAGACCAATATCCAACTGGTGATTCAAAAAAGAATCCACTTTTACAACTTCTGTACCTAATTCTGTACCGTCTTCGATAATTCTTCTCTTTAACAAATCCATGTTGCCGGCTCCTTCTCTAAAATTCCCACTGCTCTCTCTCATTTTTGCAATGCTTTGCTTTTTCTCAAGTATTCACTATTATACGGCGTGCATCCGGGGATGTAAACCGCTCTTTGCCGAAAACAGCCGGATTTTAGAGAGAATCGGGAATTTGAATAGAAAGTTTCCTTTTTTTCAAAAAGTTTTGGCGGATTTTCTGAGGGAAAAACGGCTATTTTCGCTTTGCCGTTGCATCCAGCTCGTCGGGCGTGTTTGCCATGCGGATGCGGTTGAGCACCTCCTGCCGCTCCTCGGTGGAGAGGGTGTAGAAGCGTTCCATGTCCGCGCCGTTATGCAGAATCAGTTGGCGCACCTCCTGCGGCAAGGTGTCCCATTTGCGAAGCCAATCCATGTGTCATTCCTCCTTTGTGGTTCTGTTTTCTATTTAATATGAAAGAATTTTGGCTTTTCATGCGGAAAAAACGTGGACAGAAAAAGGAATTTCAGGAAAAAAAGCGAAATTAAATTAAAGAAGCAGATATCTAAGGAGGAATGTGACATGGCTTTTTTTGATAGATTGAATGAAATGGCAAAAACGGTATCCGAAAAGACAAATGACAGCTTGGAAATCAATAAGCTGATTGGGGAGATTAACCTGACAAAGGGCAATATTCAGTCCTTCCAGAGAGAGCTGGGCGAGCATTTCTGGGCGAAATTTGTCACAGGGGAGCAGTTTGATGATGAGGCAATGATGATTTGCGACAAAATCGTAGCCGCGCAGGATAAAATTCATGGCATGGAAGCGCAGATTGCGCAAATCAAAGCCGAAGGGGAGGCAAGAAAGGCAGAGCGTGAAGCGGAACGCGCAGAACGCAAGGCGGCAGAAAAGGCGGCGGAGGCAGAGCAGGCGGCAGAAAGAGCGGGCATTGAAAAGGAGCCTGTGCCTGTCTGCGCGGAATGCGGCGCAGTGCTTGCCGAGGGACAGAAATTCTGCGGTGAATGTGGCAAGCCGGTAGAGAAATAAAATAAAAGCAACAAGGCTTTTTTTGAAGTAGGGGCTTTTCGCATCGAACGGGGAAGGCAGGTGGAGACGCATGACGGAAACAAAACAGAATAGCTTAGGCACAGAGCCAATCGGGCGGCTGCTGCTGAAATTCTCCGTTCCGACGGCGCTGACGCTGATGGTGAACTGCCTGTATAACATCGTAGACCAGATTTACATCGGGCATGCGGTGGGCATCAAGGGCGTTGCCGCCACGAATGTGACCTTTCCCATCGGTATCATTGCGGCGGCGCTGGCGCTTTTGATTGGGGACGGCTGTGCCGCAAACATCAGCCTGCACCTTGGCAGAGGGGAGCAGGAGGAGGCAGACCGTACCTTTGCGAACGCGGTTATGCTTCTGTTCGGCGTAGGGATACTGCTTTCGGTGTTCGGGTGCATCTTCGCAAGGCAGCTTGTGGTGTTTTTCGGGGCATCGCCCTCTGTTGTGGCGGCGGCGGTTCTGTATATGAGCATCATTCTTCTGGGACAGCCCTTCGGCATGTTCATGGTTTTATAAATGACATCCAGAGATGTGCAATATGGCATTTACGGCAATTATCCGCGCGGACGGCAATCCGCAGTATATGATGCGCAGTATGATGATAGGTGCGGCATTAAATGTTGTGCTTGACCCCATTTTTATTTTTGTGTTCCGATGGGGGATTCAGGGCGCGGCATTGGCAACGATTATCGGGCAGATTGTTTCGGGCGTGATTGCACTGGCGTATCTTCCCCGTTTTTCGCATTTTGCCATTCGGAAAAAATATCTTCGCCTGAAATGGAGATTTATCGGGGATATTGTACGGCTTGGCTTTCCCAGCCTTTGTACACAGACCGCAACGGCGGCAACCCAGATTGTGATGAATAACCTCATGCGCAAATATGGTGCGGCGACGATTTACGGCAGCGAAATTGCGCTTTCCTGCTATGGCTTAATGATGAAAATTTATCAGATTGCACATGCGATGTTCGTTGGGCTTGCTTCGGGAACACAGCCGATTAACGGCTTTAATTTTGGCGCAAGGCAATACGAAAGGGTCAAGCAGACGATTCAGACTGCCGCAAAAATTTCCATCGGGATTTCTGTGCTGTGGTTTCTGGTGTTCCGCTATGGCGGCGGCTTTCTGGCGGCACTTTTTGTGGAGGAGGAACCGCTCTATCAGGAATTTGCGGTGCATTGCTTCCGCTTGTATATGATGGGCTTCTTTGTCTATGGACTGCCAAATGTGACGGCATCCTTCTTTCAGGCAATCGGCAGCCCTGTGAAATCTCTGGCGGTTTCGCTTTCCCGACAGGTGATTTTCCTGATTCCGTTTGCACTTCTTCTTTCGGCGCATTTTGGGATGGATGGTGCATTGGGGGCGGCACCTGTTGCGGATGTACTGGCGTTTTTGCTTGCGGCTTTGCTCCTGAAAAGGGAGCTGCGCGGCTGGAAAAAGAAAAATATGACAGCATAAAGGCATCGGAGGCTTCCGATGTCTTTTTTTCTGCGTAGATTCATATTTATAAAGCACACCAAAAAAACGGGATGATTCTGAGATGAGAGAAAACATAAAAACGGGGATCAAATATCTGGCTTTGTTCGGGATGTGCTTTCTGGGCGGCAGAAGCTTGGCGGCAGGGCAGACGGTGCGTGTTGACGGAGAAAAGCCTTGCAGACTGGCAATTCTGATTGATGATTTCGGCTATTGCGGCGCAGGGACAGAGGAAATGCTTGCGCTTTCCATCCCCTTTACGGCGGCGGTTATGCCCTTTTCCTCCTGCACGGCGGAGGATGCGGAGCGAGTGCGGCAGGCAGGCAAGGAAATTTTTATCCACATGCCGATGGAATCCCTCACGGGCAAGCGTGAATGGGTCGGCGAGAAGGGGGTTTTTCGGGATATGGACGATGCCGCCATTCGGGAACGCGTGGAGGAAGCCTTTTCTGTTCTTCCGGATGCGGCAGGCATGAATAACCACATGGGCTCTGCCATTATGGAGGATGCACGCAGCCTTTCGGCGGTGATGGAGGTACTGAAGGAAAAGGGCGTTCCCTTTGTAGACAGCATGACAACGGCGAAAAGCCTTGGAAAAGCCGTTGCCGCGGAAAAGGGCGTAGCCCTTCTGGAACGGGATGTGTTTCTGGACAGCACGGATTCTGTTGAGGTTGTCAAGGAGCATCTGCGCAAGGCAGGAGAGGTCGCACTGGAAAAAGGGTCTGCGATTGCCATTGGGCATGTCGGTCCCGAGGGCGGAAAAATTACGGCACAGGCAATCAAAGAGGTCGCGCCGGAGCTGGAGCGGGCAGGCATTACCTTTGTGACCGTCAGTGAATTGGCAAAATGACGGCAGATGTGCTATACTGAATACATACAGTGAATAAAGGAGAGAAAAGCAGTGGCACATTGGAATTCCAGAGGACTGCGCGGCAGCAGCTTTGAAGAAATCATCAATTTCACAAATGAACGCTACAGGCAGTCGGGTCTGGCATTATTCCAGAAAATCCCCACGCCCATCACCCCTGTGCGGATGGATGAGGAAACGCGGACGATTACCCTTGCGTATTTTGAAAAGCAGTCTAC
>ERZ791883.2293-NODE-2293-length-13053-cov-2.295892_pt1 | contig 13053 bp, 10 predicted proteins | sample MGYA00510160_ERZ791883 | MGnify/ENA primary metagenome ERZ791883 (study PRJEB30046, sample SAMN00792072) | human gut metagenome | study: EMG produced TPA metagenomics assembly of the A metagenome-wide association study of gut microbiota in type 2... | reverse complement strand
CGCGGCGCAACCCATTATACGCACTGGTTTCAGCCAATGACAGGGATTACGGCGGAAAAGCATGATTCCTTTTTAGCGCCTCCCTCCAACGGAAGAGCAATTATGGAATTTTCCGGAAAGGAGCTGATTAAGGGGGAATCCGATGCGTCCTCCTTCCCCTCCGGCGGTCTGCGTGCGACCTTCGAGGCGCGCGGCTATACGGCTTGGGACTGTACCTCTCCTGCATTTTTGCGTGAGGATGCGGCAGGGGTTACCTTGTATATCCCGACGGCGTTCTATTCCTACACAGGCGAAGCATTGGATAAAAAAACACCTCTGCTGCGTTCCTGTGAAGCGGTCAGCAGACAGGCAATGCGTATTGTGCGTCTGTTCGGCAACCAGACTGCGGAAAAGGTAACGGTCAGCTGCGGCGCAGAGCAGGAATATTTCCTGATTGACAAAAATCTTTATCAGAAAAGAAAAGACCTGATTTTTACAGGGCGTACTCTTTTTGGTGCGGCTCCTCCGAAGGGGCAGGAGATGGACGACCATTATTTCGGCAGTATTAAGGAAAGAGTTGCCTGCTTCATGCACGAATTGAATGTAGAGCTTTGGAAGCTGGGTGTGCCTGCAAAGACACAGCATAACGAGGTTGCACCTGCACAGCATGAGCTGGCACCGATTTTTGAGGACTGCAACAAGGCAACAGACCATAACCAGCTAATTATGGAGGCAATGAAGCGAATTTCCGGACACCATGATATGACCTGCCTGCTGCACGAAAAGCCCTTCGCAGGCGTGAACGGCAGCGGCAAGCATGTAAACTGGTCTCTGAGCACGGATGATGGGCAGAATCTGCTTGATCCTGGGAAAACACCGCATGAAAATGCACAGTTCCTTGTATTTCTGTGCGCGATTATCAAGGGCGTGGATGAATACCCTGAACTGTTGCGCCTTTCTGCAGCCAACCCCGGCAACGATCATCGTCTCGGCTCGCAGGAGGCACCGCCGGCAATCATTTCCATCTTTCTTGGCGACCAGCTGCAGGATATTTTCGACCAGATTGAGCATGGCGGAGCAACAAGCAGCCTGCAGGGCGGCAGAATGAGGGTTGGTGTAAACACGTTGCCCGCACTGAAAAAGGACGCAACGGACAGAAACAGAACCTCTCCCTTTGCCTTTACAGGGAATAAATTTGAATTCCGCATGCCGCCTTCCTCTGCATCCATTTCCGGTCCGAATTTTTCCCTGAACACGATTGTGGCAGAGGAGCTGCAGAAATTTGCGGATGAGCTGGAGCAGGCAGAGGATTTCAACGCGGCAGTGCATGAGCTGGTACGCAGAACCTATGTGGAGCATAAAAGAGTCATTTTTGATGGCAATGGCTATTCTGAGGAATGGCTGGAGGAGGCGACGCGCAGAGGACTGCCCAATATCACCAATTCCGTGGATGCGGTACAGGCATTTCTGGATGATAAGGTGGTTGAGCTGTTCGGCAAGCATGGCGTTCTGAGCAGCATCGAATTGCAGGCAAGAGCGGAAATCCGCTATGAGGCCTATATCAAGCAGATTAACATTGAAGCAAAAACCATGCTTGATATGGCATCCAAGCAGATTCGTCCTGCGGTTGTGAAATATGCAGGGGAGGTTGCGCAGGCGATTATCGCCATGAAGGCTGTTGGCATGGATACCACCGCACAGGAAGAACTTTTGCAGGATATCAATGAAAATCTGAAGCTGCTCCACGAAAAGCTGAAGGTTCTTGAAGAAGAAACCGAGCGCGCAGGGGCATTGCAGGAGGATAATAAAACACAGGCATTCTTCTATCGCGACCATGTATTCAAAGCAATGAAGGAGCTGCGGGAGCCTGCCGACCGACTGGAGCTGCTGGTGGATGAAAACAGCTGGCCTCTCCCGACCTATGGGGAGCTGCTTTTCAACATATAAGCTTATTGTATGACAAGTTAAGAGCAAAATAAAAAAGAAACCACGTTTTTTTAAATGTATTTTTGAAGAAACGTGGTTTTTTCGCGCTTATCGACACTTTTTTGACAGACAAAGAACGATATTATTTGTATGACAAGTATCGAATAAATGCAAAAATTATAGATAAAATCATTGAAAAGTATAACTTTTTTACAAATGATAGTTTGGATACAATATATTTTTGACGGTTTATATGTCAAAAATTATGTATTTTTTTAAATACGAAGCAAAAAATCTGTGAATTTTCTTGCAACTGAGAAAAAGTTGCGTTATAATGAGACCGAGGTAAGAGAAAAACAACAAAAAAATATCTAAAATATTTTCTTGATAAAAGCATAATTTATTAAATTTTCATAGAATGGCACTTTTGAAATACATTTATTGGAAATTTTGCATAAAGGTATTGTGAGAGAAACCCGAAATGGTTTGGAGGCGAAAACGATGGTAGCTGACGACAGAAGAATCAGAATTATCACAGGTCACTACGGCAGCGGCAAGACTGAATTTGCAGTCAATTATGTCAAGAAGCTGCGCGAAAGCGTAGACGGAAGGGTAGCCATTGCCGATTTGGATATTGTAAATGTTTATTTCCGCTCCAGAGAGAAAAAAGAAGAGCTGGAAGAAAAAGGAATTCAGGTAATTGCATCCAACTTGGATACGGCAGTTGCGGATGTTCCTGCGGTTTCCGGCGCGATGACGATGCCTGTCATCAATAAGGAATATCAGTATGTGGTAGACCTTGGCGGCAATGATGTCGGCACACTGGTGCTGGGCAGAATCAAACCTCTTTTGGATCATGCGGAAGCAGACTTTTTTATGGTAGTCAATGCCTACCGCCCGAATACCTCTACACCTGAGGGTATTATCGAGCAGATGGAAAATCTGGAATATGCGGCTGGGCTGAAGGTGACAGGCTTCATCAATAACACGAACCTTGTTAGAGAGACAACGGCGGAATGTTTGCTCCATGGGGACGAAGTATTGAAGGAGGTAACAAAACGCACAGGGGTTCCTGTGAAGTATGTTTCCTATGTCAAGGATGTAATGACAGAGGAAATACCAGAAGGACTTTCTGGGGAGCTTTTCCCTATGGAGTTTAATATGAGAAAGACCTGGATGTAAATTCAAATATTTATGGAGGTGTATTTTGAATGGCAAAAGGTAAAGTAACGATCAATGAAGTGATTTGTAAGGGTTGCGGCCTTTGTGTATCTGTTTGTCCTAAGAGCGTACTTGCTCTTTCTACAACAAAAATCAATCCCGCAGGTTACAATCCCGCAGAAATGATCAACGAAGATTGTATCGCTTGCACAAGCTGCGCAAAGATGTGCCCTGATTGTGCGATTGTAGTAGAAAGACTGGACTAAGAGAGGAGGAATTTTCAATGGCAAAAGTTTTGATGAAAGGCAACGAAGCAGTTGGTAAAGCGGCTATTGAGGCGGGTTGCAGATATTTCTTTGGCTACCCCATCACTCCTCAGTCCGAAGTACCTGAATATTTATCTGTTGAATTACCCAAGGTAGGCGGCACATTCGTGCAGGCTGAATCCGAGGTGGCAGCAATTAACATGGTTTACGGTGCAGCAGCAGCAGGCGCAAGAGTGCTGACAAGCTCTTCTTCCCCCGGTATTGCACTGAAGCAGGAAGGTATCGGTTACATCAGTAACGCAGGCCTGCCCGCAGTTATCATCAACATGATGCGTGGTGGCCCGGGCCTTGGTACCATTCAGCCCGGTCAGGCTGACTATAACATGACAGTAAAGGGTGGCGCAAACGGCGACTACCACAACGTAGTTCTGGCTCCCGCATCCGTACAGGAAGCTGTTAACATGGTTATGGAAGCATTCGATATCGCTGACCAGTATCTTCTGCCCGTTATCATTCTGGCTGACGGTCTGATTGGTCAGATGATGGAACCCGTTGAATTCAACTACGTTCCCAGACCCAACCTGCCCGAAAAAACATGGGCTCTGGTAGGTCACTACGGCGCAGAAAGAAGCAACATCAAAAACCTGGTTATCGAACCCGATGAATGTGAAGCATGGAACCATGATCACTTCAAGGTATATGATGAGGTTGTGAAGAACGAACAGGCTTGGGAAGAATACAAGATGGATGATGCAGAATATGCATTCGTTTCCTACGGTACAGCTTCCAGAGTTGTTAGAACAGCAATCGGCTATCTGAGAGCAGAAGGCTACAAAGTAGGTATGATCAGACCTAAAACACTGTGGCCCTTCCCTCAGAAGGCATTCGATAAATTCAATGATAAAATCAAAAAGTTCCTGGATGTGGAAATGTCCATGGGCCAGATGGTTCCCGACGTTGCATACGCATGTAACGATAGAAACAAGGTTGCATTCCACGGCAGAACAGGCGGTAACGTACCTACTGTAGATGAAATTGTTGAATTTGGTAAAGAAGTTATGGGAGGTGACAAATAATGGCAGTTGTATTTGAAAAAACAAAAGGTTTAACAGACGCGAAATTGCATTATTGTCCCGGTTGTGCACACGGTATCGTACACAGACTGGTAGCAGAAGTTCTGGAAGAAATGGGCGAGCTGGGCAACTCCATCGTTGCAGTTCCCGTAGGTTGTGCAGTATTTGCAAACAACTACTTCAACATTGACGCAATCCAGTGTGCGCATGGTCGTGCTCCCGCAACAGCAACAGGTATCAAGAGAGTACATCCCGAACAGACAGTATTTACATATCAGGGCGATGGTGACCTTGCTTCCATCGGTACATGTGAAATCGTTCATGCAGCAGCGCGTGGTGAAAAGATTACAACAATCTTCATCAACAACGGTATCTACGGCATGACAGGTGGTCAGATGGCTCCCACAACTCTGCCCGGCATGAAGGCAACAACAGCTCAGAACGGCCGTGACCCCAAGGTAAACGGTAACCCTCTGCGCGTTTCCGAAATGCTGGCATCCCTGACAGGTCCCGCATACATCGAAAGAGTATCCATTTCCACACCTGCACAGGTAGCAGCTGCGAAGAAAGCAATCAGAAAAGCATTTGAAATCCAGAAACAGGGTCTGGGCTTCACCTTCATCGAGGTTGTAGCTTCCTGCCCTACAAACTGGGGTCTGACACCCGTAAAAGCTATGGAATTTGTAAGAGAAAAAATGATTCCTTACTATCCTCTGGGCGTATATAAAGATATCACAGTAGAGGAGGGCAAATAATTATGAGTACATTTTCTTCTATCATCGCAGGTTTCGGCGGCCAGGGCTCTCTGCTGATGGGTAAAATTATGGCTTATGCTGGCATGCTGGAAGGCAAAGAAGTTTCCTGGTGTCCTTCCTATGGTCCCGAAATGCGTGGCGGTACTGCAAACGTAAACGTAATCATTTCCGACGAAAATGTTGGTTCTCCCGTTGTTACAAAGGATGCAGACTGTATCGTAGCACTGAACCAGCCTTCTCTGGATAAATTTGTAGGCGTTGTAAAGGAAGGCGGCGCTCTGGTTGTGAATGCTGACCTTTGCACCGTTGGCGCTGTAAAGGATGGCGTTAAGGTATACGCTGTTCCCGCAAACAAAATTGCAACAGACAACTTCGGCGGCTCCAAGCTGGCTAACCTGGTTATGCTGGGTGCAGTTGTTTACGCAACAGGCGCAATTGATATTGCAGGTCTGGATGAAACATTCGCACATGTTTTTGAAGGCGGCAAAGCAAAATTCATCCCCAACAACAAAAAAGCATTTGAGTTGGGCTATGAATATGCAAAAAATCTGTAATCTTATACAGTAAAATTCGTCCTGTATCCAAAAGGGTACAGGACTTTTTTATATTTGCAGCAGAAGGGATTGTAATATTTTGTCGAAATCAGCAGAGACTTCTCTTGTTTTCTGAAATCATGCGTGCTAAAATGAAGAAAATATTCAGTATTTTGATGGATTGAAAACACGGTAGGAGGGAATGAGGATGGAAGAACAGCCGCAGCCTTTGGAGAAAGAAACGGCAGAGATAAACGGAAGCAAAACACACAGGCTAAGGGTTGTTATTGTATTTTTATTCCTGCTTACGGTATTTCTCGTTTCTGTATATACCTTTATTTTGCAGAGAAATTACAGCGAAAATACACTGGAATCGGCTGTAGAATGGAATACTCAGTGCGCCGATGCCATTCATAAGCTGGTGCTGCAAAAATTAACCGGAGAGGATTACAAAAATATTTCTACGATTGCGGATATGCAGTCAGAACGCTATCAGAGGCTGCAAAAGGAGCTGAGCGAGCTGCGAAAGCTGAATCCCACCCGCTATCTTTATACAGCGAAGATGGGGGCGGACGGCAGACCGATTTATCTGATTGATGGGCTGGATTTGGATGCAAAGGATTTTGCCTACCCCGGAACGTACATAGAAAAAGAAATGGTTCCGTATATCGAAGCGGCACTTGCAGGAGAAACCGTTTATTCGCAGGAAATCGTGGACACCGCATGGGGGCATATTTTCACAGCCTGCTATCCGGTGCGCGAGGATACCGGCGAGGTTATCGGTGCGATTTGCATGGAAATGGATATGGAGCATACCTATAAGCTGCTGGAGCAAAGCAATCGTGCGGCGGTGAAGATGGCTATGTTTGCGGCTATTGTTTTGGTGCTGTTTGCCTTAGGTGCGTATTGCCTGATACAAAAAAGCAGAACGAAAAGCGAGGAGCAGCAGGAGCAGCTGCAAAAGGCGGTTGAGGCGGCGGATGCAGCCAATGAAGCAAAATCGGTGTTTTTGTTCAATGTGAGCCACGATATTCGCACGCCCATGAATGCGATTATTGGCTATGCCGAGCTGGCGGACAGAAATCTGGACAAAAAGGAGCTGCTGCGAAGCTATTTGGAAAAAATCGGCATCTGCGGACAGAAAATGCTGTCCATACTGGATAACGTACTGGAATTATCGAGGATTGAAACGGGCAATGTGGTGCTGGAGGAAAGCGCGGCTGAAGCAGAATCGGTTCTGGATGACTGCCTGCACATGGTCAGCGCGGAGATTGAAAAGAAGCACCAGACCTTGACCATTTCCAAGGATATCATCTATCCGTATATTTATATGGATATCTCCCGTTTTACGGAAATCATTCTGAATTTAATCAGCAATGCGATTAAATATACAGGCGAGGGCGGTACAATTCGCTGCTCTGTGCGCCAGCTTCCTGCACAGAAGGATGGCAGATGTATACAGGAGCTTTCCGTCAGCGATAACGGGATTGGCATGTCAGAGGAATTCCAGAAGCATATTTTTGAATCCTTCACCAGAGAACGCTCCTCTACGGTCAGCGGTGTGGAAGGTACGGGGCTCGGCATGGGTATCGTGAAAAAGCTGGTGGAGATGATGCATGGCTAGATTAAAATACACAGCAGAGTGGGGGAAGGATCGACCTTTACGATTCGGATTCCCTGCCGTATTGCGGCTTTTGAGGACACACAAACCAAGCGCGCACAAGCCCATCCGAATGGCAAGCCGCTTGCGGGTAAGCGGATTCTGCTTGCAGAGGATAACGATTTGAATGCGGAAATCGCGATTGCGCTTCTGGAGGAGGAAGGACTTCTGGTGGAGCGCGCGGCGGACGGCGTGAAATGTATGGAAATGCTGGAAAAGGCACCGGCGCATTTTTATGATCTGATTCTGATGGATATTCAGATGCCGATTCTGGGTGGCTATGATACCACAAGGAAAATCCGCAGAATGGCGGATGCCGAAAAGGCAGCTATTCCGATTATCGCCATGACGGCAAATGCCTTTGCGGAGGACAAACAGCGTGCGCTGGCGGCAGGCATGAATGACCATGTTGCAAAGCCGATTGATATGAATAAGCTGATTCCGACCTTGCAGAAATATATATAAGCATTTGTGAGAGGGTACCGTTTCATCAGAAAATTGACGAAAGGGTACCTTTTAAAGAAACGAAATACCGATGAAGGACAGGAGGAGCGTGTCTGTCCTTTGTTGGTATATAAGGTATTTTTTTCAATACCTTCCTTTTTATATTTCTTAAAATTTGTTTAAACGCTTGACAAAAGCATTTTTGAACGCTATTATCGAAAAGTAGTCTTGTGTAACTTTATGTCCTTTGTAGATTGCTGCAAAGGGCGTTTTTTGTTCTAAGCTTGAGGCTTTGAAGAAGGAAAGGCAATCTAACAAGGAGTTTGATACAAATGGGAAAAATAAAGTTCAAAAAGCCTGATATCAAGGGCTGTTTCGGCAAGCTGAAATCTCTGAAATGGGCAGATATGAAGAACGGTATTCGTGCGATGAAAAAGCGGCAGGCGGAAAAGGAAGCGGCATACCGCAACAGCCGCTTTGCACAGAAAATGCAGAAGCTTTATCCCTATATGAACCGCTATTCACTGATTTTGCACGGCATTTGGGCAATCGCCATCAACTTTCTGATAGAGGCAATGTCCCGTCATTCTGTGGTGGCGGCAATTTCGTATTCGCGTGTTTCCACGAAGGCATTTCTGTATAATGCGTTTATGATTTTTGTTACCTTTTCGATTGTATATCTATGCAAGCGGCGTGTGTTTGCCCGCTTCATCCTCAGCTTTCTCTGGCTGCTTCTGGGGCTGACCAATGGGCTGATGCTTTCCAGAAGGGTTACGCCGTTTAATGCACAGGATTTGAAAACGGTTTCGGAGGGGGTTTCCCTTTTCACGAATTATTTTAACGTGCTGGAGCTGGCAGGGATTGCGATTATCCTGATTCTTCTGGTGCTGGGGCTGATTCATCTGTTCCGCACGGCAGGGAGATTTAAGGGAAAAATCAATTATGTGATATCCATTGTGCTTGTGGGGGCTTCCTTCGCAGGCTATGGCGTACTGACGGATTATGTCATTCAGAACCGTATCGTTTCGACCTATTTCGCGAATATCGCGTTTGCATATCAGGACTACGGTCTGCCCTATTGCTTTGCGGCAAGTATTTTTAATACGGGCATTTCCGAGCCAAACGGCTACACGAAGGAAAAAATGATGGAAATCAGCAACAATGGCGAGATTACAAAAAGCACCTCCGATGCAAAGGTGCTGCCGAATGTGCTTTTCGTGCAGCTGGAGTCCTTCTTTGATGTTTCCGAATTTACGGCATTGCAGACCTCGAAGGATGCCCTGCCGAATCTGAGAAAAATGGCTTCGGAATATTCCTCCGGCTATTGTCAGGTGCCTTCCATCGGCGCAGGCACGGCAAATACGGAATTTGAAATGCTGACGGGCATGAGCATGCGTTATTTCGGCCCCGGCGAATATCCTTATAAGAGCTATCTGAAGGAAAAGACTGCGGAAAGCGCGGCAACGGCGTTGGCGGCATTTGATTACGGCACGCATGCGGTGCATAACCACAGCGGGAATTTCTACAGCAGAGCGAAGGTATACAATAACATTGGCTTTGATACCTTCACCAGTAAGGAATTTATGAATTTTGACACGACAGAAACCGGCTGGGCAAAGGACGAGGTGCTTTTGGAGCATATCAAGGATTGTCTGGATTCCACGGAGCAGCAGGACTTTGTATTTACCGTCAGCGATCAGGGGCACGGCAGCTATCCTGAGGAGCGCATCATTGAGCATCCGCACCTGATGGCAGGCGGTCTGGAATCGGAGGAAAAGAACTGCCAGTGGGAATACTATGTCAATCAGGTATACGAAATGGATCAGTTTGCAGCGGACTTGGTGGACATGATGGACAAGCGCGGCGAGCCTGCGGTAGTCGTATTCTATGGTGACCATCTGCCGACCATGGGGCTGACCGAAGCGGATATGAAGAGCGGCAGCCTGTTTAATACGAATTATGTTATCTGGGACAACATCGGGCTGAAAAAAGAGGATGGCACGATTCCAAGCTATCAGATGATGTCTGTCGTGATGGATCGTATCGGTCTGCATACGGGCACGGTGTTCAATTATCATCAGGAAAGAATGGATTCCGCAGATCAGGCGGAATACCTGATGGATCTGGAGCTGCTACAGTATGATTTGCTTTACGGCGAGCAGTATGTCTATAACGGCAATCCCGTCATTACGGAGGGACACATGACAATGGGCATACGCGATGCCGAGATTCTGTATTCGAGTGAAACGGTGGACGGGCATTATACCCTTGTGGGCGAAAACTTCACGAAGTGGAGTCAGGTTTATGTCAACGGAGAAAAACAGTCGCGGAAGTTTATCAATGATAATATTCTCAAGCTGAAAAAGAGTACGCTTAAGGATTGGGATGTCATTACCATCGGTCAGGTTGGCTCAAGCAATACGATATTCCGCACATCGCCTGAGTATGTTTATCTGGAGGGGCGCGTTGTGCCGTATACGGATGAGCTGAAGGAGGAAAAGCTGCTCTTAGATGCGGCGGATGACCCCGAAAAGCTGGCACAGCTGCGGCAGGAGCAGAGAGCCGAAAAGCGCGCGGAGAGAAGAAGCGAAGCCTATCGACAGGCAGAAGAGGCAAAGGCAGCTGAATAAAAAAACGAGAACGCATATAAAAAGTATGCGTTCTTTTTTTGTGGAAATATGGAAGTTTGTGGAAACCATTGACATAGTTCGGAAAACCATGTAATATTATTCGTGATAACCGAATGAGTGGCAATGGAAAGGAAAAAAAGATGAAGCAGATTGTTCTTGTTGCAGAAACCGGCTCTGATATCAATCCCGTCTTAGCGGCGGAATATAACATAAAAATTGTACCCATGCATGTTTCATTTGACCATGAAACCATGGAGGACGGCGCATTTCCCGTCGAGAAAATTGTAGATTACTATGAGGAAACAGGCAAACTGCCGAAAACCAGCGGCAGTACGCCCGGTGACTTTGAGACTGCCTTTGACCGCATCCATGCGGAATACCCCGATGCACAGCTGCTGTATCTGGCATATTCTGCGGTGACAACCTGCTCCATGCAGAGTGCGGTTCTGGCGGCAGAGGAACGGGACTATGTCACGATTCTGGATACGAAGCAGGTTTCCGCAGGGCAGTGCAATGTGGTGATTGCCGTGGCGGAGCTTTTGCAGCAGCACCCCGATTGGACGATGGCAGAAGCAGTCCGTGCGGCGGAGGATTTGATTGCCAGGGCGAAGATGTGCTTCATGCCGGAAAATCTGGAATTTCTGCGTGCCGGCGGTCGTGTCAGCAATGTGGCATTTCTGGGGGCAAAGCTTTTAAATCTGCATCCTGTGATTGAAATTCTGGATGGCAAGCTGGTTGCAACGAAAAAATACCGCGGAAAAATGAAGAAGGTTGCCGTGCAGATGCTGACGGAATACGCGGAGAAATATAATCTGGAACGGGATTGCCTTTGGTTTGTCTGGATTGTGGGTTTTTCGGATGAGGTGCGGCAGGCGGTGGACGAAGCGGCGAAGGCGCTTGGCTTCAAGAAAACCAGATGGATTCAGGCGGGCGGCGTGATTACGACGCATGGCGGCCCGGCGGCGTTTGGCTTGGCAGGGTTTACGAGGAAATAAGCCGAAATCGGGCAATAAAAGTAAAAAAAGTATGAGGAGGATTTGAAAAAATCCTCTTTTTTTATGCTTTAATAGGATTTACAGGAAAAAATAAAAAGTCTATAATAAAAAACGGCAAGAAGAATGCCGAAAAACAGAAAAAAGGAAGAACGTAAAGAAACAAAGGAGGTATCTCTATGAAAAAACGAATTGCAAGCATCGCGCTTTCGCTCGCAATGTGCCTGACATTGCTGCCGACAGCGGCGTATGCTGAGGATGTATCTGAGGGGGGGGGCATTTGACAGCCAGCCAAGCACAGGTAACGGTGCGGCTGTTTATACAAACGAGGATACGGTTGATGATACAAACGAGGATAACGGTGTATCTTTATATAGTGGTGGCAGTGGTACAGTAACCGACCCGTGGGTAATTTCTACAGTTGATGATTTGCAGAAATTGGCGGAAACGGTAAATGACGGAGAATCTTATAGTGGGAAGTATTTTATCCAAGATACCGATTTGGATTTAATGGGAATCACATGGGAGCCGATTGGCTATACAGATGGTGGTTACTATTTTTCTGGACATTATGATGGCAAAAATCATTCTATCTCAAATGTAACAAGCACGGGTAAAGTGGATGTGGACGGACAGGCAACGGTAGGCATTTTTGGGTGTATTATCGAGGGTTCTGTGTCCAATCTCCATGTAAAGAATGCGAATTTTTCCGTAAATGGTGAAGGTGGCTATAGCCTTGCAGGCGGAATTGCGGGCATTACATTTGATTCTGATATTACAAATTGTTCAGTGGAAAATTCTTCTCTTAAAGGCGAAAAGACCCTTGTCGCTAATAATGCCTGTGTAGGGGGGATAACAGGGTATTCAGTTCATGGTATATTTCAGAATTGTGCATCTGCAAACAACAAAATTATTTCACAGACTTATGCAGGCGGTATTGTAGGTGAAATTGATGATAGCATCAGTAACAATGAAGGAGGTTCTGCATTTACAAATTGTTATGTTGCAGAAGGAAATATTTCTGCATTTGCAGATGATGTACAAGACTATAGTATTGCAGGTGGTTTTATAGGACGGGTAACAGAGGATAATCCTACTTTGGAGAATTGCTATGTTTACGATACTTTAACTTCTATAGCTGATACGAAAGCATCTTTTAAAAAAACAGGAATTATCGTAGGGAGTTGTTATATGAACCTTCCTAATTATGAAGCAAAGGTTACCACCACAAATTGTTATTATGGCAAATGTACGGTAGATGCTGATTTTACTACAGATGGTAATGCTGGTACAGCAGTGGAGAAAACAGAAGTGGAATTTGCTGATGGTACAGTGAAAGGACTTCTTGGAGAAGTGTTTATCCAAGGAGAAAAATACCCGGTTCTGGCTTCTTCTCCTGCGGACTACACAAAGGTTGATGAAGCAATCGCGGCTGCTAAGGCAATCGACGGAAGCCGTTACACCAATTATGCAGATGTAGAAGCGGCAATCAGTGCGGTTGACAGAAATAAGAGCAAACTGGAACAGGCAGAAGTAGACCAGATGGCGAAGAATATTCGGGATGCGATTGCGGCACTGGTTGAGAAAAGCAACAATTCTTCCTCCTCCGGTGGCGGTGGTGGCAGCAGCACCCC
>ERZ791883.2286-NODE-2286-length-13093-cov-10.895996_pt1 | contig 13093 bp, 21 predicted proteins | sample MGYA00510160_ERZ791883 | MGnify/ENA primary metagenome ERZ791883 (study PRJEB30046, sample SAMN00792072) | human gut metagenome | study: EMG produced TPA metagenomics assembly of the A metagenome-wide association study of gut microbiota in type 2... | reverse complement strand
CGTATCGGTTATCAAATACTCATCTTTCGACATTATCATATTCCTCCATGGTATCCCATTCACTTACCTTCTCAAATTCCGATTTGTCTTTTTCTTTCTGAAAATGGGCAATCCCGATTGGAACTGCCCATATATCTTGAAAATTATGCGATTTTTAAGGCTCTGCACCGTTTCAAGCACCATTTGGTGTAAATTTGGTGTATTTGTGTATTTTCAGAGCTTTTTCATAAATGAAGTACATCCCGTTTTGTAGGGTAAAACGGTACTTCTTAATAGAGCTTTGCACCTGCGGGGATATGGTTATCTACCATGAGGAGGTGGAGCTTTTCTTCGCCTTCTTCTTCGTGAACTGCACTGAGGAGCATACCGCAGGAGTCAATGCCCATCATTGCTCTCGGCGGAAGATTTGTGATAGCGATAAGAGTCTTTCCAACCAACTCTTCAGGCTCATAATAAGCGTGGATACCGCTTAAAATTGTGCGGTCTGTGCCTGTGCCGTCATCAAGAGTGAACTGTAAAAGCTTCTTTGACTTCTTAACAGCCTCGCAAGCCTTAACCTTTACTGCACGGAAATCTGACTTTGAGAATGTTTCAAAATCGACATATTCTTCAAACAAAGGCTCAACCTTCACCTTTGAAAAATCAATCTTTTCTTCAACAACAGCGTCCTTAGTTTTCGGAATACCTGACGGCTTCTTATCGGAATCCAAGCTCTTCATTGTCGGGATTTTTGTTGCGGTTCTCTCATTTACGGCATTAAGTTGCTTTAACGGGCATTAAAGCCGTTTTGAATGGCTTAAAAACAACTTTTTCGGACTCATTTTCGGCAATTTGGCACTCAAATGATGTATATTTTGATGTAAATGATGTAAGTCGAACTATGAAACCCGTCAAATCTCCATTAACATTTATTATATTCATCTGCTGCCTAAAAGTCAACCTGCAACCTAAATCCCATTATAAATGTATATAAATAAAGAGAGCATACTTTCCGAAACGGATTGTATGCTCTCTGTCTATTCGATTGTTACTGTGCCTTGAAATAATTATCAAGTCCTTTGAACTCTGATGTTTTCAATTCTTTGGTAACATCGGTGTAGATATTCAGCGTGGTTGAAATATCTGTATGTCCGAGTGCGTCCTGAATGACCTTTATATTAACTCCGGCTTCGCACATTCTCGTTGTGAATGTATGTCTGAGTGAATGACAGCTAAAATGGGGTAAAAGCACTTCGGGTTCTTCGGACTTTTCAAATTGCTCATCGTTGCAGTCACGAATAATACGGCGGATTGCTTTATTCAAGGTTGCTTGGTGCTGCGCCTGTCCAAAGCGATTGATAAAGATAAAGTCGGTGTAACCATCTATTGTAACCTCGCAATGAATATCCAAGTCTTTCTGTTTCTGCTTTTCAAGTTCAAATGCTTCTTTGACGAAATCGAGCATTGGTACTTGTCTCATACTTGCAGGAGTCTTAGTCGTATTCACATTGAAATAGCAGCCTTTTTTGCTTCCTTCGGTACGATGGTCGTAATATACAAGCGTGTGATTTACATCAATCATTCCGCTTTCCATATCAATATCGCACCATCTCAAGCCTGTTACCTCGCCGACACGTAATCCCGTTCCTATCATAACCGCAAAAACGGGATACCAATGCTCGTAAACCGGATGTGTTTTAAGGTAATCAAGGAATAAATCCTGTTCAGGTCTTGTCAACGCTCGGCGCTTCTCTGACTGAAAAGCGTGAGACTTTTTCAGTTCTCTCAACACATTGTCCGAAGGATTGTTTCTGATATAGTCATCATCAACCGCTATCTGCAATATTTGATGTAGGACAGTATGGATACTGTCAATCGTGGAAACTTTCAGGTTTCTCTCATCGGCAAGGTAATTGTAATACTTCTTAATATCCGACTTTCTCAATGTTGATACTCGTTTATTGCCGATAACAGGTCGTACAAAGGTGTTGTAAAGATACTTGTAATTCTCAAAGGTATTGTTTTTCAATCCTCTTTTCAAATTGAGCCAAAGGTCAAACAAATCATTAACTGTGGTGTATCGAGCTTCGGTCTTTATGCCGTCGCATTTATCTTTCAAGATATTCTTCTCTTTTTCACGCAGGTCAGCTAAGGTTTTGGCATATATAAAACGCCTTTTTAACTGTCCGTCCATCCAACTAAATTGATAAGTACCGTTTTTTCTCTGAACCTCTCCGGTTTTTAAGACGGTTCTTGCTTTGTCTTTTCGCTTTTCAGCCATAATTTCACCCCTCCTAAATTCTATTGTGTGTTTCCGTGTATCTATCAAGTTTCTCTCTTATGATGTGGATTTTGTTTCCCATCCATATTGCAAAAGGACAACCCGATGTGTTTGATAGCTCACGAAGTTTTCTTCGTGCAATGCCGGAATACTCTGAAGCTTCCTCAATCGTCAACCATTGTCTTTCCCATATTGGGATTTCGTTTGTTTTTGAAGTAAGCTTCTCTTGATATGCCTTTACTTCACGATTCAATGTTTCATCCTCATTCGACAAAAACAAGTTTTGTAATGTATTCATCAAAAGCCCTCCTTTTTATCAGTCTGCGATGTCCTAAACGAAGAACGAACGGACAATCATATTGATTTGTCATTTTCAAAAGTCCTGCTCTGCTTATACCTGAATACTCAACAGCTTCATCTATCGTCAGGTTTGCTTTATACCGTATCGGAACATCGAAACCCTGACCGACTGTCTTACTTGTATCGTCCATTTTTCAAGCACCTCCTTACAGTTATATCGAATACATTTCAGCGAGATACTTATCCAATTTTTCACGCTTGATTAGTCGTTTTGCTCCATTCCAAAGAACAAACGGACAGTATTCGGAGTCGGACATTTCCCTTAATTTCTGTGAGCCGATACCGCTATAAGCTGCGGCTTCTTCTACCGTCAGGTTTGTTTTATGCCATATCGGCACATCAAATTTTGTATCTGCCATTTCTGACGCACCTCCTTGTTTTTGATGTTCATATCATAATTCAAAGTTGGCGATAAGCCTATTATGCGAATAGACCTATCGCACACTTGACAATCAGACTATATGGAACTCATACTTTCAAGGTACTCATCGAGCTGCTGCCTTTTTATTAAACGCTTTGTTCCGTTCCAAAGAACAAACGGACAATCCTCGGATTCGGTCATCTTCCTTAACTTCTTTACTCCGATACCGCAATAGGCTGCTGCTTCGTCAACCGTAAGATTTGTCTTTTTCCATATCGGAATGCTAATCTTGTTATTCATAGCTGCCACTCTTACCCTTACGAACGGAATATCTTTCGGTCACGACATAGTCCCAACCAGATTTATCGCATTTGTCGCAACGGTCTTTTTCCTTTGCGAACGGGTCAAGGCGACGCACGATATAATTAGGGTTGTCAATATAATCGCTCAGGCACTTAGGGCAGAGGCAACGGATATTTTCTTCCTTTTCCTTTTTATAAATCCAAAGTCCAAAAGTCTTTTTGAGCATTGTATTTATCCGTCTGATAAGCTGCTCATCATCTACTGTTCCTATATAGTCTTTCAAATCTTCTTTGTTGACCGTCTGAACCTGTTCCAATATCACCATTGACGGCTTCTTCAATCCGAAATCTTCACCAAGCTGAATGTGCGACGGAAGATACCTTTTCTTGATAACACTTGTAACGGCTGCCACGATAATTGTCGGTGCGTTCTTGTTGTAATCATCTGCCTGTATTACAAGCACCGGTCTTTCTCCGCTTTGAACCGAGCCGGTTCTGTTTCCGAAATCGTAGTAGAATAAATCTCCACGGCAAATTGTTCTTTCTTTCATATGTAAAACCTCTCATTTCTTAATCTTGAAGTGTCATTCGTGTCCGGAATTAAATAACCCCTTCACTCATTTGGACAAAGGGGGTCGAAATGCACACCCAAAATCAGAGGTTTTCATAATATTTTTTGAAACTTTTCTTTGCAGCTTTGATAGACTTATCTACGGCATTGTAATTTATGCCTTCTTCTTGTGCGATTTTTCTTGAACTCAGCCCCAACAGAACAACCTTGCAGAGCCTTTCCTTTTGAATAGGTTTCATCATCGCCAAGACTTTTCTGACTTTTTCTATTTCCATTCGGCGGAGCTGCTCTTTTTCTATTTCAAGCCGTTCTTCTTCCGCCTGTTCAAAAGGGTCAGCAAAAGGCGTAATCAGTTCCCGGTGGAACTGTTCTGAAATATCATCTTCATATCCGTAAACATCAAGCGTCCTTTTTGCTCGCTTTTCGTATTTATCATCGTTCCTATCTGCTTCGTTAATCACTTCCCCCTGAGCCATAGAAAGCAAAACAAAAGGCGTATATCTTTTGATGATGTCAGGATATTTTTTCCGAAGTTCTTTTTCGGCAAGTTCGGTAACAACAGCCCATTTTTCTTTGCCTGTATAATTGGTGTACTCATAACGCAAGTTAATGAGCTTGCAGTCCTTTGCAAATAATTCTTCCTGTTCGGTTAATGTAAGTTTTGTCATTGTCGTAATCTCCTTGAATTTGAATTTTTGAATTTGGTTTGAAATCAAAAATTCGGAGATTACGGGTATTCGGCGATATACGCCAGCCACTTATATGTCACGGTTTTGCTCCTTTCGGAGCGACAAAAAAGCCGGACACCAAGAACTTAGGATATTTCTATCCTGCAATTCTCAGTGTCCGGCAATTTGATGACTCAAGAGCTTTCGCTCAAGGACTCGTGGCTCGGTACATCTGTCCGATATTTAATTGTTCGCTCGATTATTTTACTCTTACTAATCTGTACTTTACATTGCCCCTGCGCAGAGAAAGGTCAACTTCTACTACTCTGTGGCAGTTTGGACATTTCAGTTCAATTACTCCGGTGGTCATAGTAACCTTATCAAAGATACGCCAACCGCAGTGCTTGCACCTTACAATTATCTTTTGCTCTAAGTTATTCATACGCTACATCCCTCCGGGTAAATATTGATAATGTCAAAAGGATTATCGAGGTATTCCTTTTTGAGCAACCCAAGTTGTTTCATTCGGATTGCCAATGCTTTTTTGGAACAACCTAAAAAATCGGAAAGTGCTTCAAATCTCTTATATACTTCCGGCGAGTAAATCTTATTCAGACATTCGATTTTATCTCCGAGATTGAAAAGAAACATTCCTTGCTTAATAAGGTTTTCCGGTAATAAAATGGCTGCTCCAAGCGTATTTGCCTGCCATTCTTCCCAATCCGATATAGGCTTGTTTCTTTCGGAGTTTGCCTTGTAGTAATGCACTCCCGAAGATTTCTGCGTTACTCCGTAATCGTTCGGAAAAAGCATTTTGAAAATCTGATGACTACCCTCGTGCATAAGGGTAAAGTTTTTCCTTCCTCTCAGCTTGTTATCAAAAGCCAAGTCTTTTTCGACAAGGACGGTCTTACCGTCTAAGAAGAAAAAAGCTTCGTTATCGTCATCTTCAAGAACTTGTACTCCAAGCTCTGTAAAGGAAGTCATTCCAAGAATACTGCCGTCATAAGAAAGATGTTGATATTCAACCGTAAGTCCGAGGACTTTTGCCAACAGCAATTCCGGGTCAATCCTATATATTTTTGTGTTACGGACATCGGGAAGTTCCATATATGCTTTAACATATTTGGCAGCTATGGCTTCGATGTCAAATCTCGATAAGTGCTTCAAATCACAAAACCTCCTATCATCAGGTTTTTGCTTCAACAAACCACTTCCCGTTTTCTTCATCAAACAGAAATGTGGGCTTGCCGCAAATCTGCACCGTGTAGCGAATGCCGGTTCCGCCTACTTTGGTAGAAGCGGCTCTGCATTTTTGAATAACACGGTCTATTTCATATTTTTCATCATTTTCAAACTTGATGAAACAAGGACGAGCCGTTCCATCAGGTCTGTGTGTAACATTTACTTCAACATATACTTTTCGTCTTTCGGATTCCATTTTTATACCTCATAATTTCTCAAAGTCAAAACCAATCTTCCAAAGTGCCGGTATCCTGTAATGCTCTTGTCCGAAACCTTGTACTTAGGTCGTTCATCTCCGGCAGTATTGATGTAACAGGAAAGGCTCCCTTTCTTAAAACGCTTTTTTCTGTCAAAGAAAAGAAACATTCCTTCATATATCCCGTAATCGGTAAAATGGTTTCCGCCATCCGCACGAAAGATAACAATATCTTCACTGCACCCCTGCATAAAGCAGGCGGGCATTCTTACATAAGCCGTAACCTCTTTTTCATCAATCACATTAAGACCTCCTTAGCCAACCATACCTGTCGGCATAGTGATTTCGGCTTTTTCCGGTGGTAGCCGCAAGCTCTGACACAGAACTCCATTCCTTATGCTGTCCTTTCCGAAACGCCGTCTGATTTCTTCAACACACTTTTCCATTCGCTCTAATTTGTCCTGCTTTGCGGCATCCATAAACATATCTATTTGACGGGGCGTGTCCTGTGGAATAAGATTTATGGCTTGTACCGTTACAGAACGGATAGGGTAAAGCCACCCATATCTCTTTTCAAAGAGTTGAAAAGCAGTCTTTGCAATAACCATCGGAGACTGTGTAGGAAGTGCAATCTTCGTTTGCCATTGCCTTGTATCAAGTGTATTGTCTCTAATATGAATTGCGACACCTTCCGCACTCAATCCGTGAACACGGAGTTTGTGTCCGATGTCTTGGGTCAATTCGAGAAACACGGGCCACACCTGCTCCGGTTTCTCTAAGTCTGCTACCGTAGTTATACCGTGTCCTACACTTTTAATCGGAGAAACAAAGTCTTTCTTTGCAACAAGGGAAAGGTCGTTGCCGTTAGCATAATTCCATAAAGCGACTCCGTTTTTTCCTAACCTTCGGCGTAAGAACTCAGGGTCGGTATTCGCCAAATCCCCGATAGTTCGGATGTAGTAGCTGTCAAGTACACGCTGCGTTGCCCGTCCTACACCGAGCAAATCAGCGGCAGGAAGTTTCCAAATTTGTTCTCTGAATGTATCCTTTGATATTACGGTAACTGCGTCCGGCTTTTTCATATCCGAGCCGAGCTTCGCAAATATCTTATTAAAGGAAACACCGACAGAAATCGTTAATCCAAGTTCAAACTTCATTGTCTCACGAATTTCATTTGCCACCTTTTCCGGCGAACCGAAAATCTTCTCTGTCCCACTAATATCCAACCAACACTCGTCCATACCATACGGTTCAACTTGGTCTGTGTATCGCTCATACACGCTTCTTGCGAGCTTTGAGTATTTTATGTACTCCTCATAATGTGGCGGTACTACAACTAAATCTTTGCACTTCTGTTTGGCTTGCCATACTGCGTCGCCTGTTTTGACATCAAATGCTTTTGCCTTGTAATTCTTTGCAAGCACAATACCGTGTCGTTCTTCGACCGAACCGCAAACAGCAATAGGATGCTTCTTCAATGTGGGGTCGAGCATACATTCAACGCTGGCATAAAAATTGTTCATATCGCAATGAAGTATGTTTCGCATTATTTCAGAACCCCCTTGACTTTTTAAGAAGTTTAATGTAAACTATATGTAGTTCAACTTCCTGTTTCTTATTATACGCAGTTCAAGTACAAATGTCAAGAGGCAACAAGAAGTTAAACTACAAATTCTTAATTAAGGAGTGAACGCAAAGATGACATTCGGTGAAAAAGTAAAAGCCGGAAGGACTAAACTCGGTCTTACTCAGGAAGAGTTGGCTAATAAAATAGGCGTTACCGTTCGTGTAATCTGTTCTTATGAAAAAGATAAATCTCGTCCGAGAGGAATGGAAAGATATAAAGCATTGGCAGAAGCACTCGGCGAAAATGTAAACTATCTGCTTTCAGAAGATGACGCATTTATCGCTGAGGTTGAAGATAAGTATGGTCGCAGAGGGGCAAAACAAGCTCAGGAATTACTTGCAGAAGTAACCGGTTTGTTTGCCGGCGGCGAATTGGCTGACGAAGATATGCGTGAGATGGTTGACGCTATTCAGGAAGCATATCTTATTGCCAAAAAGAACAACAAAAAATACACCCCGAAGAAATATCGCAAAGACGAGCAATCCTCGAAGTGAAACTAAGTCCGTTTTATGGGACAGTATTTAGTTTATACTTTATTATAGGGTAAATATCAGATACAATTATCCTACAAGGAGGTGAGCCGGATTGGGATATTACACTACGGCTGAGATTGTAAAAATCGTAAACAGGCTCATTGACCGCTGTGGCACTCGCAACCCTTACAGGGTGGCAAAAGAGCTTGGTATCAATATCATCTACCGGAACTTCGACAAACAGCGTGGGGCATATAAGGTTATATTAAAGAACCGCTTCATTTTTCTCAAAAACGGTATGCACCCTGTCGTGGAGCAGATAGTGCTGTGGCACGAAATCGGTCACGATGTTCTTCATAGACAAGAAGCTGTTGTGGCAGGTGGTTTCAAAGAATTTAATATATTTGATATGAGAGAGAACCGTATGGAGTATGAAGCAAACATCTTTGCTTCTCAGGCTTCGCTCCCTGATGACACCATTTTGGAGTATATTGAAAACGGCTATGACATTCAGCAAATTGCACGAGCAATGAGTTCTGACATAAACCTGATTGCTTTGAAGGTGGATACGCTCATAGCACAAGGCTATCAGCTTCGGAAGCAAGACCACCGAAACGATTTCCTTAAATACAATCATAAAATATAAGACCGTCAAGTCTCGAATGAGATCTGACGGTCTTTTCGTTATTTATTACACTTTTCTTTATAATCTTCGCCCCAATTCCACATAGCATCGAGAATAGGCTTCAAGCTCTGCCCCAATTCTGTCAGGGAGTATTCTACTCTCGGTGGAACTTCGGCATATACCTTTCGGTTTACAAGACCGTTTTCTTCCATATCACGAAGCTGGGCAGTCAAAACCTTTTGAGAAACGCTGCCGATGGATTTTTTCAGTTCTCCAAAACGCTTTGTTCCCGGCAGTAAGTCTCGGAGTATTAAAACCTTCCATTTATCACCGATTAAAGTCAGCGTTGTTTCAACCGGACAAGCCGGCAATTCTTTGGATTTGTTATCGCTCATAATAAAACCTCACAATAGTTTCTATTTGCCTCTAATATCCATATTATACTATACGCCCATAACAGAAATCAAGAATTTCTCCGAAAAACAAAAAAAACATAAAAAAATTTTTTCTCAGCTTAAAAGCGGCTGAAATCCCTTTACTTACGCATTTGTTTCCTCTCGGTAACCGTCCATTAGTTTCTTTTTGGTAACTACACCACAATATTGTGCTTACTTTACAATAGGTACTGTCGCCAATATAATATAGTCAAGAGCTACGGAGAACGGCCGCTGCGAAGCTCGAAGCAAATTCAAAGGAGCAATCCAAAATGAACATTTTTAAGAAAATCTTCGGCAACAGCCACAATGATAACAGGGAGGAAATTAAAATGACAAACACACAGAAAGCACTTGAGCTTATCAACACATTCGCAACCGGTAATACCGAGAAAGCAACCGAACTTCTTGCAGAAGGCTACATTCAGCACAACCTTGCATACGGGACAGGGCGTGACGCCTTTGTCGGTTCAGTTGCATATCTTGCTTCCGCTCCGGTTAAGACAACCGTAAACAATATTCGTGCCTTTGAGGACGGTGACAAGGTTTTCTTGCAGACCGTTTACAACTTTGCAGGTGCGGGTGAACAGGTTGCTTTTGACATTTTCCGCTTTGATGAAAACGGTAAGATTGCAGAGCATTGGGATAACCTTGCCGCAAAAGCAGAACCGAATCCATCCGGCAGAACACAGATTGACGGCACTTTGGAAATTAAAGACCTTGACAAAACCGAAGCAAACCGTGAGGTCGTAAAGAGCTTCCTTTATGATGTTATGCAGGGCAATCGTCCTGAGAAAACACCCGATTATTTTGACGGTGATACCTACCTTCAGCATAATACAGGAATCGCAGACGGTTTATCCGGTTTAGGTGCTGCACTTGCTGCTCTTGCAGAGCAAAACATTCAGATGATTTACACTACCGTTCATCAGGTGCTTGCACAGGGCAACTTCGTACTTGCAGTCAGCGAAGGAACCTTTGGCGGCGCTCCTACCTCTTACTATGACCTTTGGAGAGTTGAGGACGGTAAGATTGCCGAGCATTGGGATGTAATGGAAACGATTGCGGATAAGTCCACTTGGCAGAATCAGAACGGCAAGTTCTGACGATAACAACTGAAAGCCACGCAAGCGGTTTGTTCTGCGTGGCTTTCCCTACTGTAAAGAGGAGGTATGAAATGAACTACCTGAAATATCTTGTTGAAGAAATACATACTACCGTAATGGCAACGGTAGATAACAACGGACTGCCTGTCACCTGTGCTATTGATATAATGGACTATGACGATAGCGGACTGTATTTTTTAACGGCAAAGGGCAAGAGCCTTTATGAGCGATTAAAACAAAGAGGGTATGTTGCATTAACTGGAATGAAAGGTAACTACACTTTATCCTGTGTTGCAATTTCTGTAAGAGGAAAGGTTGAGGAAGTCGGCAACGATTATCTGAACAGATTGTTTGAGAAAAATACCTATATGAAAGAAATCTATCCGACAAAAGAGACCCGCAAGACTCTTACGGTTTTTCGCATTTATGAGGGAAATGGCGAATGGTTCGACCTTTCCCAAAAGCCCATTGAACGAGCTTCTTTTACTTTCGGAAACGCACAAGGAATAACTGAGGGATATGAAATTAGCGATAACTGCGTTGGCTGTAAAGTGTGTAAAGCAGTTTGTCCGCAAAACTGCATTGATTTTGGGACTGTTCCAGCTAAAATCATTCAAAAAAACTGCTTGCATTGCGGAAACTGTATGACTATCTGCTCTCATAATGCAGTTATCAAAAGAGGATAAGACTATGACACAAGCCGAGAAAAGAGAGTATTTAATCACAGAGCTTTTGAAAGAGTCGTCTAAATACAAAGACATTAAAATCCCGACAAACGAAACGGAGCAGAAAATTCTCCTTCGTTCGCTTTTTAATATCCGTATGCCTTTACCTGTTAGCGATGATTTTATTACCATTCAAGACGAGTATCTTCGTGAGGAAACAAGGATAAAAGGTATTACCAATCTTGAAGATTTAGAGCCGATTCAGCCGGATATTTATTTATGGCAAGGCGACATTACAACCCTTGCCTGTGAAGCTATCGTAAACGCCGCAAATTCCGAACTGCTGGGCTGTTTCTGTCCCTGTCACGGATGTATCGACAACGCTATACACACCTTTGCAGGGGTTCAGCTACGACTCAAATGTGCAGAAATTAGAAATGAGCTGGGACACAAAGAAGAAACAGGCAAGGCAAAAATAACACCGGCATACAATTTGCCCTGTAAATGTATTCTTCACACAGTCGGTCCTATTGTGGGCGGAGGTTTGACACAGCAGGACTGTGATTTACTTGCTTCCTGCTACCGCTCCTGTCTGGAGCTTGCAAAACAAAACGGCATAAAAAGCATTGCTTTCTGTTGTATTTCAACGGGAGAGTTTCATTTTCCGAATGATACAGCCGCAGAAATTGCAATCAAAACAGTAAAAGACTTTATGAGATATTCACAAAGCAAAATTAAGGTGGTATTCAATGTTTTCAAAGATACAGACTACGAAATCTACCGAGAGCTTCTCGGATAATATAAAAAGATTGAAGAATGAAATCGACACGGCAGACGCTATTGTAATCGGTGCAGGGGCAGGACTTTCTACTTCAGCAGGCTTTGATTATGCCGGTGAACGATTCGAGAAGTATTTTTCGGACTTTCAAAAAAAATACGGCATTACCAATATGTATTCGGGCGGTTTCTATCCTTATGACACCTTAGAGGAATACTGGGCGTGGTGGTCAAGGCATATTCTTGTAAACCGATATGATTGTCCTGTCGGCAAACCTTACAGCGATTTACTTAAACTTGTAAAAGACAAAGATTATTTTGTCCTGTCAACGAATGTTGACCATCAGTTTCAGCGAGCGGGCTTTGTCAAAAAACGTCTTTTCTATACACAGGGCGATTATGGATTATGGCAATGTTCCAAAGCCTGTCACGACAAAACCTATGATAATGAAGAAGCTGTCAGAGCAATGGTAGAGCAGCAAAAGGATATGAAAATACCTACTGAATTGATACCTAAATGTCCTGTCTGCGGCGCACCTATGACAATGAATCTGCGATGTGATAATTCCTTTGTGCAAGACGAAGGCTGGTATGCAGCAGCAAACCGCTACGATGATTTCATCCGCTGCCACAGTAATTCGCACATATTGTTTTTAGAACTCGGTGTTGGAATGAATACGCCTGCTATTATTAAATATCCGTTTTGGCAGATGACGGCTCAAAATCCAAACGCTGTATATGCCTGTATAAATCTTATAGAAAGCTATTGTCCAAATGAAATAGCAAGGCAGTCCATTTGCCTTCAAGGTGACATAGGAAATATTCTTTATACAATAACAAAAATGGAAAGGCCATCAATTCTCGAATGAGATCTGACGGTCTTTTACTAACTTTATATTTTCGTTATTCTTGGGAACAGCGTAAGTTAAGCAATTACCTTGAAGTATCAAACGAAAAGAACACCAACGATGTATATGGAAAGCAAGATGTTTTATCTGTTTCTGGTGACTATGGAATTGTAAATCAGATAGAATTTCAAGGTCGTTCTTTTGCAGGTGCTTCGGTATCTAACTATGGAGTAGTTCATACTGATGACATTGTTTATACCAAGTCGCCATTGAACGCAAATCCCTATGGAATAATCAAGACAAACAAAGGTAAAACGGGCATTGTTTCAACCTTGTATGCCGTTTATCATCCGAAGAAAGGCACGAATTCTGACTTTGTGCAAACCTACTTTGAGCAACACGCACGAATGAACAATTATATGCACCCACTCGTTAATAAAGGTGCAAAAAACGATATGAAAGTATCTGCTGAAAATGCTTTGAAAGGTTATGTTTCTTTCCCAAATTATGAGGAACAGAAAGCAATTGCAGAAGCATTTTCGATTATTGACTGCCTTATCACCCTTCATCAGCGT
>ERZ791883.2260-NODE-2260-length-13184-cov-2.838449_pt1 | contig 13184 bp, 11 predicted proteins | sample MGYA00510160_ERZ791883 | MGnify/ENA primary metagenome ERZ791883 (study PRJEB30046, sample SAMN00792072) | human gut metagenome | study: EMG produced TPA metagenomics assembly of the A metagenome-wide association study of gut microbiota in type 2... | reverse complement strand
GGCGCTGTTCCTGTCCTGCAGCGAAAAGGGGTACGCCTTTCTGGAGAAGGAGCCGCCGGAGGTGCCGCCGGAGCGGAGTTGGGTCATCTGGACGGTGGCCGGTGTGTTGTTCGGTGCCGTGATGACGGTGATGCGGCTGCTGAACCGAAAAAAATACCCCCCAAGGGGCTTTAGCCAAAAGGCCCGGAGGTCTGTGACCTCCGGGCCTTTGTTTTCCGACAGCTCCTCTTTACTTCTTGAAGCTGTCCTTCAGAGAAACGCTGCGGTTGAACACCAGATGCTCCGCCGTGCAGTCCCGGTTATCCATGCAGAAATAGCCGGTCCGCATGAACTGGAAGGTGGGTGCGTTGACGCCGGTACGGTTCTCCCGGCGGTCGAACTCCTCTGCCACAGCGGCCATGCTGCGTTCCACCTTGCAGCCCCGCAGCACCATCAGGGAGTCGGGATTCAGGCAGTCCAGGAAATTCTTGTCCGGGCCGTCGGGCTGGGGATCGGAGAACAGGTTGTCGTACAGCCGCACCTCGGCATCCAGACAGTTGTCGGCATCCACCCAGTGGAGAGTAGCGCCCTTGACCTTGCGTCCGTCGGCGGGGTCGCCGCCCCGGCTGTTGGGGTCGTACTCGCACAGCACCTCCGTCACATGGCCGTTCTCGTCTTTGACACAGCCGGTGCAGCGGATGAGGTAGGCACCCTTCAGACGGCACTCCGGGCCGTCGGGGTACAGGCGCTTATACTTGGGAATAGGCATCTCCAGAAAATCCTCCGTCTCGATCCACAGGTGGCGGCCGAAGGTGATCTCATGGGTACCCTGCGTGGGATCGGTGGGGTTATTCTCCACGGTGAAGGTCTCGCTCTGTCCTTCCGGATAGTTGGTGACCGTGAGCTTCACCGGGTGCAGCACCGCCATGGTGCGCTGGGCCGTGGCGTTGAGATCCTCCCGCAGGCAATGCTCCAGAAAGCCGTACTCCACGGTGTTGGGGGACTTAGCCACGCCGATGCGCTCGCAGAAATTGCGGATGGAGCGGGCGGTGTAGCCCCGGCGGCGCAGGCCGCACAGGGGGTCATCCCAGCCGGAGACCAGCTTCTCCTCCACCAGCTGGCGCAGCTTGCGCTTGGACATCACCGTGTGGTCAATGCCCAGACGGGCAAACTCGATCTGCCGGGGCTTGTGATAGGGGATGGAGACATTGCTCACCACCCAGTCATACAGTGGCCGGTGGGACTCGAACTCCAGCGAGCACAGGCTGTGGGTAATGCCCTCCAAAGCATCCTGAATGGGGTGGGCAAAGTCGTACATGGGGTAGATGCACCACTTGGTACCCTGCCGGTGGTGATTGATGAATCGGATGCGGTAGATGATGGGGTCACGGAGATTCAGATTGCCGCTGGCCAGATCGATCTTGGCCCGGAGGGTCATCTTTCCTTCCTCCACCTCGCCGTTCTTCATCTTCTCAAACAGCCGCAGGTTCTCCTCGATGGGCCGATCCCGATAGGGGGAGGTAGCGGGGATGCCGATGTCACCCCGGTTGGCCTTGAACTCCTCTGGCGTCAGCTCGCAGACGTAGGCCAGCCCCTTCTTGATGAGCTCCACGGCATACTCGTAGTCCTTCTCGAAGTAGTCGGAGCCGTAGAAAAAGCGGTCGCCCCAGTCAAAGCCCAGCCAATGGATATCCTGCTGGATGGCGTCCACGTACTCGGTGTCCTCCTTAGCGGGGTTGGTGTCATCCATGCGGAGGTTGCAGAGACCGCCGAACTTCTCGGCGGTGCCGAAGTCGATGCACAGGGCCTTGCAGTGTCCGATGTGCAGATAGCCGTTGGGCTCCGGCGGAAACCGGGTGTGGACGGTCTGTCCCTGGAACTGACCACCCTCTGCGATGTCCTGGTCGATTAGGTTCAAAATAAAGTTTCTGCTCTCCTCCGTCTCAGGGGCGGCGGTGTTTCGTTCCTCGGTCATTGTCTCACACTCCTTGTCACATTACAAAAATACGGCGGGATGACCCGCTAAAACAATGTAATATTATACCCACCGCCGTCGGAAAAAGCAAGCCCTTTTCCCGATTATCGGATGGATGTTGATTTACAATTATATTGCAAATAGGCAGCGGCTGCGCTGCGTGTTGCAAATTAACGAAAGATCGAATTAGCGTATTCCCTCCGTAGTGAATTGGGGGTCAATCCTTTTGCTTATGGAGCAATCAAGGACGAACCATTTGTTTTCTGATAAAACACAGTAGGAGCGGGAGGTTTGCACTTCCCGCTCCGTTTCCGTTGTCTGACAGAGATAACCGCCGCCAGCCATGCGCCCCGTGGTAAGCCGTCAGCAGCCTTTGGCGGGCATTTTGATTTTCGCGCCGCTCGCTTTCATTTGCGCCAGCGGGGAAAAGTTGTCGTAGTTCTTCGTCAAATCCGCATCGTAAATGGCGCAATAATGCTTCGTCATGGCGAGGGTGGAATGTCCAAGGAGCTTTTGGAGCGTAAACGCGTCCCCGCCGCAGTCAATCAGATATTTCCGTGCGAATGTGTGGCGGAACAGGTGAATAGAAGTTTTTTGCACTCCGTGCCGCATGTTATATCTTGCGATGGATTGCCGCAAGCCGTTCTCCGTGAGCTGTGAGCCTGTTTCCGTGCAAAAGAGGTAGTCGGTGCTTTCCCCGCTTCTATACCGCTGATACTCCCGCAGAATGGCGATCATGGGGCTGCAAAGGGGAATGACCTGGGTTTTCCTGTTCTTTGTGTGGCGGTAGAACACAACGCCGCCGTCCAAATCCACGTCCCGAATTTGTATCGCTCCGACCGTTGCGGCGCAGCTTCCACAGTTCAAAAGAAAGTTGACAATCACCCAGTCCCGATATTCCGCAAAGGTCGTTTTGCGAATGTCGGGCTTTTTCAGCAGCGCAGTCAACTCCGCATCTGAATAGGTTTCCTTCACGGTTTCCTCGGCCTTGTAAAGCGGGATATTCAGACTGGTCAGCCCCTGCTCATTGCACCAAGAGAAAAAGGATTTCAGAACGCGCGTGTAGCTGTTGATACTGTTTGGAGAAAGCCCAGCGTCCCGCATGGAAACAATCATCGCATCCAAGTCTGCCTTTTGGAGCAAGGCAATGTCCGTTCCCGTGTCCAAGTGCCGCGCCACGGCTTTCCATTGGGAGGAATAGCTTTCCAGCGTCTTTTCCGCAAGCCCTTTTGCCCTGCGGGAAAGGAGAAAATCCGCAAAGGTTTCATCCAATGTGGCGGTGCAATTCATCCTGATTTTCTTCATTTACCTGACCTCTTGATTTTCAAAATTTCCATCAAAAATCAAGCGCACAGGTGCCTTTTGCAAATACTGTGATTTTTCCACTTTTGAAAAAGAAAAAACCTTGAAATCAGATGATTTCAAGGTTTTTCTTCACTCTCTCGAGCTTTTGGTGGAGATAAGCGGGATCGAACCGCTGACCTCTTGAATGCCATTCAAGCGCTCTCCCAGCTGAGCTATACCCCCATATTCACTTGCGTCGCTTGCTCACCGCAACTGACTTGGTCAGTATAATACAAAAGTCCGCATTTGTCAACACCTAATTGCAATAATTTTCAGGGAAATTTTCGTTCCCGCTGATATGCCTTCCTCCACCGAGGGGGGAGGGCGCAGACGCCCTCCCTCTTTCGCTCAGTTCAGCACAAAACGCATGGACACCGGATTGTGATCCGACCACGCAAAGCCCGTGTCCTCCACCACAGCCTGCTCCACGGTGACGTTGTCCGACACCACGAAGCCGTCCACCGTCAGCACGTACTGTCCCTCGTGATACGGAGCGTCGGCGTTGCGGCAGCTGGGGACGGGGTCCGTCTCGTCCAGCGGAGCCACCAGCGACAGATTGGTGCCGTCCCAGATACCCTCCGGCAGGGGCTGCGCCCAGGTGTAGCCCTCGGCAGAACCGCCGAAGATCTCCTCCGACTGGCCCAGCAGATCCTTATTGAAGTCGCCGCCGGCAATGCACCAGTTGCCCTTTTCATACTCCGCCTGCATATCCGCCCGCAGCAGCTCCAGCTGCTCCACAGCGATGGTACCGTCGGAGGTGTAGGCGGACAGATGGACATTATACAGCACCAGCTCCCGGCCGTCGGCAGCGGGGATGCGGTGGACGCTGTAACACCGATCCAGATCCACCAGCTTCATCACACCGGCCTCGATGGGCAGCTCCACCCGCCGGGTCTCGGTGATGCCGAAGGAGGAGAGGGTCAGCAGACCCGACACGGACTTGCCGTGGGGCTGGTCCAGCGGGTAGAACAGATACGGCGAGTCGTAGTTCTGCGCCCAGGTATAACCCAGCCCCGGCAGCTGCGCCGTCAGCATGGTGCCCTCATCCACGTGGTAACTGCGGGTGGAGTCCCGGTCCACCTCCTGCAACAGGTACAGGTCGGCATCCTGCTGCTGCAAAAACGCCCCGATGCGCTCGATATTGGCGGTAAGCCGCTCCTCAGACCATGCACGGGACTCCGTGCCGCCGTCCATGAAGAAGCTGTAATCGTCCTCATAAGCGCCGAAGCCGATATTATAGGAGAGGATGCCGTACTCCTTCCCCGCCTCCACGGTGGCAGCGGCGTTCCGCTCCACCGTCAGCTCCTGATTCCCGATGCGGTGATAGTCGATGAACACATAGGCCACGTACCCCAGCACCACCACCAGCAGCGCCAGCACCACAGCCAGCACGATCTTCCAAGCTTTTTTCAACAATGCTTCCCCCTCGGTTTACAAATTTGGATAAATCTATTATAATCGAAACATTCCCATTTGGAAAGAGGTATGATGCGTGAAAAAACTGGTGATCCGATTCAATGCCCCGGTGGTGCTGCTGTTTGCCCTGCTGAGCCTGCTGGTCCTGCTGCTGGACGGCTGGACAGGCGGCGTCAGCACCACCCGGTTCTTCTGTGTATACCGATCGTCGCTGGCGGACCCGCTGACCTATGTACGCTTCTTCGGCCATGTGCTGGGCCACTCCGGTTACAGCCACTACATGAACAATATGCTGCTGCTATTGCTGGTGGGGCCGGGCTTGGAGGAAAAGTACGGCAGCCGCAACCTGCTGATGACCATTCTGGTAACGGCTCTGGTGACGGGACTGGTGCAGTTCATCTTCTTCCCCGGTACGGCGCTGCTGGGAGCCAGCGGTGTGGTGTTCATGATGATCGTGCTGAACTCCTTCACCGAGATGCGCCGGGGCGGCATCCCTCTGACCATGCTGCTGGTGGTGGCCCTGTATCTGGGCAACGAGGTGGTGGACGGTCTCTCCGAGAGCGACAACATCTCCCAGATGACCCACATCGTGGGCGGTCTCTGCGGCATCGTGTTCGGTTTCTCTCTGGCCCGTGCCAAAAAGAGATGATCCCTATAAAAAAGATGCGGAAGCCATATGACTTCCGCATCTTTTTTACGCCTGCTTATGGAGCCTTCGATACTCCGTGGGCAACATGGAAAATGCTTTTTTGAACTCCGAGGTGAACTTGCTCTGGCTCTCATAGCCCACGGTCCGGGCGACCTGAGCCACGCTGTCGTCGCTCTCCAGCAGCAGAGCGGAGGCCCGCTCCATGCGGTGCCGGCGGATATGGGCGGCGATGGAGCTGCCGTACACCTCCTTGAACAGTTCCTTCATGGTGGAGGGGTTCATGAGAAACTGCCGGGACAGCTGCTCGATGGTGATGCGGCTGTCCAGATGCTCCGTCAGGAACCGATGGACCTGCCGGATGACCTCCAGCTGCTCCGCCGGACAGCTGCCGCAGTAGTCGTGCTGATCCAGCGGTGGCAGATGGGGCGCACCGGACACCAGCTGACTGTCCGACTGGGGGCACGTCACCTCCACCGTGCGCTCGATGATCTGGTGCAGCAGCTGGGCCACCTCTGTATCCGCCGCCCGGTAGTAGACCTCCTTCCCCACCCGGCGGCTGACGATGAGGCCGCTGTCCTTCAGCTGCCGCAGATGGTGGGAGACGGCGGGGCTGCTCATACCCACCAGCGCCGACAGATTCATGACGCACTCCTCACAGTGGCACAGCAGCCAGAAGATCCGCACCCGGCTGTTATCCGACAGCAGGCGGCAGAGATTGGCCACCTCCTGAAAGCTCTCCGGCTCCTGAATGAAGCTTCGCAGCCGCTCCAACCGTTGCTGGTTCTCGTGATGATGGGGCAATTCTCCCATGGTTCTCCCGCCTTTCTGTTCCGTTTGGAAGGACTTTTCGCCCGTTTGGAAGGGAAGCGTCTTTCCGCATTGACTTTCTCGTCGGCATCTATTATAGTACGATCATCAAGATTAAACAAGTGCTTAATGGTTGAAAGCCGCCGCACGAAAGGAGCATTTTTATGAAAAAGACCTATCAGATCGAAGTGGACTGTGCCAACTGCGCCAACCTCATGGAGGAGGCCACCAAAAAGACCGAGGGCGTGCAGGACGCCGTGGTGAACTTCATGACCCAGAAGATGATCGTGGAGTTCTCTGAGGGCAGCGACCCCAAGACCGTCATGAAGGCGGTGCTGAAAAACTGTAAAAAGGTCGAGGACGACTGCGAGATCTATCTGTAAGAAGCGAAACGTGCCGGAGGACCTCCGGCACGTTTTATGAAAGGACGTGACCGACATGACAAAGAAGCAGAAGAAGGTCCTCTGGCGCATCATTGCCACGGCGGTGCTGGTGGCCGTGGTGAAGCTCTTCTCCATCGGCGGCGTGGCCGGGACGGTGCTGTATTTGGCGGCCTATCTCATCATTGGCTATGACATTCTCCGCAAGGCCTTCCGGGGCATCATCAAGGGTCAGGTGTTCGACGAGAACTTCCTGATGGCGGTGGCCACCGTGGGTGCCATTGCACTGGCCGTCTACGAGAAAAGCGGCGACTATCTGGAGGCCGTGGCCGTGATGCTGTTCTATCAGATCGGCGAGCTGTTCCAGAGCTACGCCGTGGGCAAGAGCCGTCGCAGCATCACCGCCCTGATGGACATTCGCCCGGACTATGCCAACATTGAGCAGGACGGCAAGCTGGTGCAGGTGGACCCGGATGACGTGTCTGTGGGCAGCATCATCGTGGTGCAGCCCGGCGAGAAGATCCCGCTGGACGGCGTAGTGACGGAGGGCAGCTCTACCCTGAACACCGCCGCCCTCACCGGCGAGAGTCTGCCCCGTGATGCCGCCGTCGGCGACGAGGTCATCAGCGGCTGCGTCAATATGACGGGCGTGCTGAAGATCCGCACCACCAAGGCCTTCGGTGAATCTACCGTCTCCAAAATTCTGGAGCTGGTGGAGAACTCCAGCTCCCACAAATCCCGCTCCGAGAACTTCATCTCCAAATTTGCCCGCATCTACACTCCCGCCGTCTGCATCGGCGCTCTGGTGCTGGCGGTGCTGCCGCCGGTGGTGCGGCTGGTCATGGGCCTCAGCGGCGACTGGGGCACTTGGGTCTACCGCGCCCTGACCTTCCTGGTCATCAGCTGCCCCTGTGCGCTGGTCATCAGCATCCCCCTGAGCTTCTTCGCCGGATTGGGCGGTGCCAGCCGGGCCGGCGTGCTGGTGAAGGGCTCCAACTATCTGGAGACCCTCTCCAAAACCCGTGTGGTGGTCTTTGACAAGACCGGCACCCTGACCCAGGGCGTCTTTGACGTCACCGGCGTTCACCACAACACCATGCCCCAGAAGAAGGTTCTGGAGTACGCCGCTCTGGCGGAGTGCGCCTCCTCCCATCCCATCAGCAAGAGCCTCCAGCGGGCCTACGGCGGCGAGATCGACCGCCACCGTGTCACGGACGTGCAGGAGATCAGCGGCAACGGCATCACCGCCAAGGTGGACGGCACCGACGTAGCCGTGGGCAACAGCAAGCTCATGGACCGGCTGGGCATTGCGTGGCACGACTGCCATAGCGTCGGCACCATCATCCATCTGGCCATCGGCGGTCAGTACGCCGGCCACATCGTCATCTCCGACGTGGTGAAGCCCCACGCCAAGGAGGCCATTGCCGCCCTGAAGCAGGCGGGCGTGGAAAAGACCGTCATGCTCACCGGCGATATCCGGCGGGTGGCCGACCACGTGGCCGGAGAACTGTGCGTGGACGAGGTACACAGTGAGCTGCTGCCTGCGGATAAGGTGGCGCAGGTGGAGCGCCTGCTGAGTAACGCCGACGGCAAGCTGGCCTTCGTTGGCGATGGCATCAACGATGCCCCGGTGCTGTCCCGTGCCGATATCGGCATCGCCATGGGTGCCATGGGCTCCGATGCCGCCATTGAGGCGGCGGACGTGGTGCTGATGGACGACGACCCCCTGAAGATCTCCAAGGCCATCCGCATCTCCCGCAAATGCCTGCGGATCGTGTACGAGAACATCGTGTTTGCGCTGGGCATCAAGGGCCTGTGTCTGGTACTGGGTGCCATGGGCATCGCCAATATGTGGGCAGCCATCTTTGCCGACGTGGGCGTCATGGTCATCGCCGTGCTCAACGCCATTCGTGCCCTACAGGTGAAGAATTTATGACAGCAAAAGGGACGTCCGGTTATCCGGACGTCCCTTTTACTTATGTGAAAGGCTTCAGTGCGCCTTCTGGAACGAATGGACCCAGTCGGCCTTCAGATAATACAGCAGAAACACCACGCAGCTGAGACACCACGTAATGGGGTATGCCCAGAAGATGGTGATAATATCCGGCCACACCTTCAGCGCCAGCGTGATATACGTCACACGAATGACGCACCAGCACACCAGCATGGTGTACATGGGCATCTTGGCCCGGCCCGCTCCCCGCATCACGGCGGAGATGCTGTGGGCGAAGGCCAGTGCAAAGTAGAACAGCGCCTCCGTCCGGGTCTGCCGTACGCCGATGGCGATGACCGCCGGGTCGTCGTTAAAGAGGGCGATGGCATAGGGGGCCACCAGCAGTAGTGTCAATCCGATAAGCTCCGCCAGCAGCATGGAGCAGGTGAAGCCCACCCGTGCGCCCTTCTTGGCCCTGTCATACTGCCCTGCACCCAGATTCTGTCCCGTGAAGGTAGTCAGTGCCATGGCAAAGGAGGTGATGGGCAGGAACACAAAGCCCTCCACCTTGGCATAGGAGCCGCAGCCCGCCATGGCGTCGGAGCCGAAGGTGTTGATGTTGGACTGCACCACCACGTTGGCGATGGCGATGATGGAGTTCTGCACACCGGAGGGGATGCCCTGCGCCGTGATCTGCTTGAGCATCGGCAGCTCGAAGCGGATGCGCTTGGGAACCAGCCGGTAGGGGCCGTCCGCCTGCATCAGCTTCCGGAAGCACAGCACAGCGCTGACCATCTGGCTCACCACCGTGGCGATGGCGGCGCCGTTGACACCCCATTTCAGCGCTCCCACGAAGATCAGATCCAACGTCACATTGGTGATGGAGGAGATGATGAGGTAGCGCAGGGGACTGCGGCTGTCGCCCACCGCCTGCAAAATGCCCATACAGGCGTTGTAGACGATCATAAAGAGGCTGCCCATGAAGTACAATCGGAAATATTGGATGGACTGGGGCAGCACGTCCTCCGGCGTCCGCATCCACACCAGGATCTGGGGGGTCAGGAAGATGCCCACCAGCGTCAGCAAAACGCCGCAGACCATGGCGAAGGCCAGATCGGTATGCACCGCCGCCTCCAGCCGATCATAGCACTTGGCGCCGAAATAGCGGCTGATGATGACGCCGGCCCCCACAAACAGGCCCATAAAAAAACCCGTCATCATAAAGATGAGGTTCCCGCTGCTGGACACCGCCGCCAGGGCGTCCTTGCCCACAAATTTTCCTACAATGATGCTGTCCGCCGTGTTATACAGCTGCTGACAGAGATTGCCTAAAAACAGCGGCAGGGCAAAATACGCCAGTTGCTTCCAAATGACGCCCTGCGTCATGTCCACGCTCTGGTTTTTGCTCTTCAATTCGGCACCCCTCTCCTTTGGATAAAATTTCTTTACAGCCCGTTTATTATACCGCCGCTTTTTCAAAAGGTCAAGAGACAGCAACACATCCCCGCACATTGTATACAACCGACGCACAGTGCCGCTTTTCCCACGTTTTCGCCGCTTTGCCGGATTTGAACCCCTATTTTATCCTCTTTTCCGGCATATCCCCGCATTGACAAATTCCCCTTACGCCGTATAATAATTATAATTAGTACATAAATCACTCCCACGGAACAAAAAGGAGCTATTGTATGAACGAGATCTATGTAGTCGGGCATCGGAACCCCGACACGGATTCTATCGTGGCTGCCATGTCCTATGCCGCTCTGCGGAATGCTCTGGGCGACCGGGACTACGTAGCGGCCTATCTGGGCCACGTCAGCGACGAGACCCAGCGTCTGCTGGATCGCTTCGGTCTCCAGCCACCCCAGCTGATCCAAAATGTCCGCACACAGGTGGCGGATCTGGATTATGATACGCCGCCTGCCCTGAACGCCACCGTCACCATGGACCGGGCCTGGCACATTATGCGGGAGCAGCGCATCTCCGCCATCCCCGTGGTCAACGAGGACGGCACCCTGTATGGGACCCTCTCCGCCGGTGACATCGCCACATACAGCATGAACACCATCGGCGAGCCACGCGTGGAGGCACTGCCCCTGTTCAATCTTCTGAGCGTCATCGAGGGCCGTGTCCTCAACGACACCGGTGATCTGGTGGACTCTGTTACCGGCGACGTGGTCATTGCCCTGCCCCAGAGCTGCGAGAATCTGCTGTGGAACGGTCGGGAGCATATCGTCTTGTGCGGCGACCAGCCGGACATGATTCGCCGGGCGCTGGAGACCAATGTAGGCTGCCTGATCCTGTGCCAGACGGAGGTAGATCAAGCGCTGCTGGCAGACGCTCAAAATACCTGCATCATTTCCAGCCCCTACGATGCCAGCCGGGTGGCCCGTCTTATCTATCAGGCCATCCCCATCTCCCGCCCCTGCCACACTGACGACATCGTCTGCTTCCATCTGTCGGACTATATTGACGACGTGCGGGAGGTGGTGCTGAAGAGCCGCTACCGCTGCTACCCGGTGCTGGACCAGAACGAAAAGGTCGTCGGCACCCTGTCCCGGTATCACCTGCTGCGCCCCCGGCGCAAGCGTGTGGTGCTGGTGGACCACAATGAGCGGGCGCAGGCCGTACAGGGTCTGGATCAGGCGGAGATTCTGGAGATCATCGACCACCACCGTCTGGCGGATATCCAGACCACCCAGCCCATCCGGGTCCGCAACGAGCCGGTGGGCAGCACCAATACCATCATCACCGGAATGTATCAGGAGCACGGCGTCATGCCCTCCCCGGCTATGGCAGGCCTGATGGCGGCGGCCATTCTATCCGATACCGTCATGTTCAAATCCCCCACCTGCACCAAGCGGGATGTGGCCATGGCCGAGCGCATGGCCCGCATTGCCAACGTCTCCCTCAACGAGCTGGGCAAACTTCTCTTCGATGGCAGCTTTGACGGTAAATCCGCCGAGGAGCTGCTGCACAGCGACTTCAAGGAGTTCCACATTGCCGAGCAGAATCTGGGCGTGGGCCAGATCACCTGTCTGGATTCCGAGGATATGCTCCAGCGCCGGGAGGAGTTTCTGGAGGCCATGCGCCACGATCAGACGGAGCACCACTACGACATGGTGATCCTGATGCTGACGGACGTGCTGATGGAGGGCACACAGCTGCTGTATGTGGGCAGCGATGACGTCATCCGCAATGCCTTCTCCGCCGAGCCCAAGGACAACAGCCTGTTCCTGCCCAAGGTCATGAGCCGGAAAAAGCAGATCATCCCCATGCTCACCGCCCTCTGGGGCTGATATCCCCGCACTTCACACAAGGACAGGCTCCCGCCTGTCCTTGTTTTTCTCTCCATATCGTGCTATACTGACACAAATCACCCAAGGAGGTCTAGTCTATGCACATCACCGTATATCTGGGCGCCAGCTGCGGCACCGACCCCCATCTGGCGCAGGCCGTCCGGGAACTGGGAGCATGGATCGGTGCCGCAGGCCACACACTGGTCTACGGCGGCTCCAAAACCGGCCTCATGGGACTGCTGGCCCAAAGCGCACTGGAGCAGGGGGGCAGCGTCATCGGCGTGGAGCCGGAGTGCTTCATGGCACAGGACCTGCAATACGACGGTCTGACCCAACTCATCGTCACCCGAAGCATGGCGGAGCGTAAGAGCAGAATGATCCAGCTGGGGGACGCCTTCATCGCCTTCCCCGGCGGCACCGGCACACTGGAGGAGATCACGGAGGTCATGTCGCAGGTATCGCTGGGCCAGCTGTCCGCCCCCTGCATCCTCTACGATCTGGACGGCTACTACTGCCACCTGAAGGCCCTTCTGGACCACATGATCTCCGCCGGGCTCTCCTCCCCGGAGCGCCAGCAGGGCATCCACTTCGCCCAAAATCTCCCCGAAATTCAGGTACTGCTGTCCTGATCTCCCATCGGGCCAGATCATCCTCCTGTCCCAAGGCCTCCGGCTCCGGGACAAAAAAAGAGCCTGCCGACTGGCAGGCTCTTTTTGATGACCAACTTACTCGGTAACGAAGGGCAGCAGAGCGATCTGACGGGCACGCTTGATGGCCTCGGTCAGCTGGCGCTGATGCATAGCACAGGTACCGGTGGTACGGCGGGGCAGGATCTTGGAGCGCTCGCTGATGAAGCGGCGCAGCTTGGCGGCATCCTTATAATCGATATGCTCGCACTTATCCACGCAGAACTGGCAAACCTTACGGCGCTTACGGCCGTTGCCACGGGGCGCTCTATTTTCACGTTCCATAGCCATGGAAAATTCCTCCTTATAAAGATTTCATGTGCCTTGGCACATCAGAACGGCAGATCGCCGTCCTCCTCGTCGATCTCGGCAAAATCGGACGGGCCGCCCACCGGGGCGGAATACCCTCCGGCGGGAGCACCGTAGGCGGGAGCCTGAGAATAACCGCCGTTATTCCCACCGGCACCGCCGGGTCTGCTGTCACCGAAATAGACATTGTCGGCAACCACCTCCGCACTTCTGCGGTTGTTGCCCTCCTTGTCTTTCCAGTCACGGATCTGGAGCCGCCCCTCCACCACGGCCATGCGGCCCTTGGTGAAATACTTGGAGACGAACTCCGCCGTGCTGCGCCAAGCCACCACATCGATGAAATCGGTCTCCTTTTCGCCGCTCTGGGACTTAAAGTCCCGGTCCACGGCCAAAGAGAAGCTGGTGAC
>ERZ791883.2255-NODE-2255-length-13224-cov-14.310340_pt1 | contig 13224 bp, 16 predicted proteins | sample MGYA00510160_ERZ791883 | MGnify/ENA primary metagenome ERZ791883 (study PRJEB30046, sample SAMN00792072) | human gut metagenome | study: EMG produced TPA metagenomics assembly of the A metagenome-wide association study of gut microbiota in type 2... | reverse complement strand
TTTTTACAATGTAAATAGCAACATATACAATTTAGTGTATGGTATAATATAGACAATGAAACAAGAAAGGGGGTGCTCCAATGAAAAAAGAAGTCGTGATTAAAATCACCTTAACCGATGATAACATTACTCTTGATGGTGAGAACTTGCAAACACTGACCGAGGATGGCATCATCGACAGTATTAAGGTGCTTGTCAGTTTTGCAAAGATTATGTTTGGATGGTAGAAGGGAGATTCTACAAATGGAAATGCGTAAATTCATTATCGAAATTCACCCGGGCGGCAAATTGACGTGGTGCGAGTATGAGGACCCAAAGGACGCTATCCGAGCCGCAGAAGATCGGGCCTGGTTGGCCGGTTACAGGCAAGCACTCATCCATTGCGACGAGCAAGTACGTACCCTTGAGGGTTTAAAAGGAACTTGCTTGTCATCCGATCTTATGTACCAGGGGGCCGAATCCGTTCGTTTTGTGATGTTATCGGCCTATCGTGAATACCTTAACAAAAAATAAGTCGAACGACCTCCGGGCCGTCTATCGGGACCGCCCACCCGGTATTGATAATGACAGGGCACATAATGAAAGGAGTTATATATTATGTCTGAATCAATGATGAAGTCCGAGAACAATGGTACTATGATGGTATCCGATGTGATGAACACCGGTGTAGGGTACACCGATATGAACCTCTCTGACCGATCTGCCGCGGTTGCGTTCTACAATGCGACGAGCAACCCCGCCAACAAGCTGAAGGAGCACGTCAATGAGGTTCTGTCGCTGGTCCATGTGTCTGTGGAGTGCGTGGAGGTCAGTAAGGACGATGCCCCCGAGGAAAAGGCCATTGCTCCCCGTATCGTCCTCATTACCGAAGATGGTCAGTCGTATGCATGCGTTTCCGTCGGCGTGTACCAGTCTTTGAAGCGTATGTTTACGTTGCTGGGTGCCCCTGACACCTGGACGGAGCCGGTGAAGATCAAACCTGTGCTGATTAGCACCAAAAAAGGCCAGGTTTTGTCTTTGAATCTGGTTTGATCTACCAGATGGCCGCCGCACATGCGGCGGCCATATTTATTTAGGAGGCCCCATGAAAAGTAAAGATAACAGAGTATCCTTACTTAACTGCGACGATTCTTTGATCTACCTCGCAACGGCCATTGTATATAGTGGAGTTACAACCAATGATGTTGAGTTTTTCCGCTCTGAATGGGCCAAAATTATTTTCAACGGATTGGGCATTGAAGCAGACCCCCTCGACTGGTATTATAAAATCATGGATAGAAAGGAGCGCGAGAAGCATGGCAGTAGGCGCCGCTAAAGCAAGTGCAACCCTTAAATACAGTGCCGAGCTATATACCCCCTATGCGTTGGAATCGTGGCCAGATAATCAGATGCGCAAAGAATATACACGACTGCGCGATATTGCGCAGAAACGTATTAAGCGCCTATCCGCGGACCCCATCAGCGGCACCAGCGATGTTTATAAAGAATTTGCCGGAGGTTTTCCGACCCTGAAGGCAATGCAAGGAGACCGTAAAGCATTGGAACAGGCGCTCGCAGATGTAGCGCGTTTTGTGCGTTCTAAAGGTTCCACCGTTGGCGGAGCCCGTGAGGAATTCAAGCAAAAAATGAAAGTCGGTGGTATTGATGTAGCCGACGTGCCCGAGGATCAATATACTGCTCTGTCGGAGTGGTGGGAGATCGTAAAAGCATCGGGCGTATACTACTATCCGTCCGACCAGCCGGTTATGTACTGGCGCGAGAAAGGCGGCTACAATGTCAGTATCGACGATTTTGCAAAGTGGCAGCAAGGCGAGGTCAACTATGGCAAAGAATGGGACTATAGCGAAGGCAGCAGTTCCGCCGACCTGCGCGGAGGTTTCGGCGGAGGCTTGTAATTACAACCCTGTCCCGTGGCTTATGGAGCATCTAGACCGCAAACACACAAAAGGCAAGAAACGCAAAACGAACAAGAAGCGCTTATATGTGAATATGCCGTGTGCGTTTGATATTGAGACTAGCCGAGTATGTGTAGATGCGGACGACAATCCACATACCATAATGTATATTTGGCAGTGTCAACTCGGTCTGGATATTACCATTATTGGTAGGACGTGGGACGAGTGGCTGAACTTTACGGGGGCAATCAGCGACTATTTGCAAGCGAGCAGCGGGCCTCAAGGTGACTGGTTTCTGTGTATGTACGTTCACAATCTTGCACATGAATTTCAATATTTGTCGGGTATTCTGGATTTTGGCCCGGGTGATGTGTTCGCCAGCAAACCCCGTAGGGTCTTAAAATGCGACAATCGCGCTATTGAGTACCGATGCAGTATGCGGCACAGCAATTTGTCCCTTGATGCCTGGGGCAAACAGCTTGGCGCCCCTCATGCCAAATTGACGGGGGCACTTGATTATTCCAAAGTTCGGTACCCATGGACTTCTTTAACGTCTACAGAATTAGCGTATTGTGTCAATGATGTCAGGTGTATTGTGGAGTGCCTGTTAATCGAGATGAACCGAGACGGCGACGATCTGTATACTCTACCACTAACGCGCACCGGATACGTCAGACGGATGGCCCGAGAAGCCATGTATAAATGGGGCATTAAACGGGTCAAGCGCCTTTTGCCGTCGTGGGACCTATACCAAATGTTGCGGGAGGCGTTCCGGGGCGGTGACACCCATGCGAATCGGTATTATGTAGGTCTCCATTTGGATAACGTTGGTTCCGTGGATATGTCAAGTGCGTACCCTGCCGTACAATGCGAATGTTATTTTCCTATGACGCCGTTTAGGCAGGAACCGGCCACCGTAGAGCGGTTAATGCAATGTATGAGGCACGGCAAGGCGTGCTTGATGCGCTTGCAAGTGAAAGGTTTGCGTCAGCGTTTTAAGTGGTGGGGGTTTCCATATATCCCCCTTGCGAAGGTTCGGCATTGTGAAGGATACATTAACGACAATGGCCGTCTGTTGTCTGCTGAACATTTTGAGATCACCATAACCGATATAGATTTTAGAATCATTGCCAAAGAATATGATTGGGACGCTCTTAACGTTATGGACCTGTACACGTCCGATTATGGCAAACTGCCAAAGCCCTTGACGGATTGCGTAAAAGAGAGTTACACCGGCAAAACATCCCTTAAAGGTGTTCCCGGTCAAGATTTGTATTATGTTAAGGCCAAGGGCGATCTCAATAGCTACTACGGTATGACCGCACAAGACCCCTTGCAGCTGGACACACTTTTTGACGAGGATGACCCCGACAATCTTTGGAGCGAATGCACCGACGACCCAGAGGGCAGTTATAACGACCACCGCCCCCACTTGTTTTTACCCTACCAATGGGGCGTATGGACAACGGCTCACACTCGCAAGCGCCTAAAAATAGCGCAATGGGCCGCGGGCAAGAATGGTGTGTACTGCGACACTGACAGCGTCAAATACATGGGCAATATTGATTTAGCGGAGTTTAACAAATCTGTGAAGCAGCTTGCGAAAGATAATGGTGCGTGTGCTACGGACCCAAAAGGCAATACTCACTACATGGGCGTGTATGAGCAAGAGCGCAGCTACGCGGAGTTTATGACGTGGGGCGCAAAAAAATACGCGACTACCTATAAAAAGGGCGGGCCAATTACTACTACCATAGCAGGAGTTAGCAAGCGGAAAGGCGGTTTGGAGCTGGCCCTATGGGGTGGTTTTGAGGTATTCAAGCCCGGCTTTACGTTCTGTCTTGCCGCCGGAAATCAGGTTATTTATAATGACCGGCCCAATGTGCCCGATTTTGTGGTTGATGGGCACACGGTACATATAACAAGAAACCTGTGTATTTGTGATAATACGTACACGTTGGGAATTACCGACGAATACGCAAAGATATTAGGGTACAAGATTATGGAGGTTGTCTGATGATTAAACTGTACACTGATGAAGGATGGCCGAATTTTTCCGAAAAAGATGGCATTTTGTCCACCGGGGCGTCTATTATTTTTATATGGGGTGGACGTGGTACCGGCAAGACTTATGGAGCATTGAAACACGTGCATCAGACCGAAGAAGAATTTCTATATCTGCGCCGCACGCCGCAGCAAGCGGAACTTATTTGCGCGTCGCCCAGTATGTGGCCGTGGTCTCCATTGAACGACGATTTGCAAACACATTACGCCCCGTTCAAATTGCCCAAAATAGCGGGACTGTATGAAGTGGGCAACGCAGGAGCCTACACGGATACAGGAGCGCCCATAAAACCGGCCAAGATGTCGGGCGTCGTGGGGAGCGTCGTGACTCTTGCTCGTACCCGTGGTTTTTCAAGCCCCCATACCAATATAATTATCTTGGACGAATACCAGAAAGAAGAGTCCGACTATTACCGGCGAGGCGAGGGTGTGGGCCTTGCCAACATTTATGAGACGGTCAACCGTAACCGCGAATTGCAAGGGCAAAAGCCCCTGACGCTGTTGTGTATGTCAAACGCTGTTGGAATGGCTAACCCCTATTATATGCAGTGGGAAATCACCGATACAGTCGAAAAGATGATCGGCAAGAAAGAGCGCGTAAAGCTGTTGACCGATAAAGGGATTCTTTTGATTGATCTAGTGGACAGCCCTATTGCCAAAGAGAAAGCCAATACGGCCCTCTATAGGTCCATGACCGGAACGGACTTTTATAGGTCCGCTATTGAAAACCAGTACAGCGCCGAGGAGAAAAGTCTTGTTGTATCTCGGCCCCTCCGGGAATACTACCCCCTTGTTCAAATTGGGCGGTGCTGCATCTATGAGCATAAGAGCAAACCCCTTTACTATGTGTGTCGGCATCGGTCCGGCGAGATGCCCACATATGGCACTGGCGATTATGAGCGTAAACGATTCAGGGCCGCGTATGGGTATATATGGCCCGCGTATTTGCAGAGGCAAATTGAGTTTGAGCGCTACTCGGATGAAATTTTCTTTCGCGAGTATTGCGTCACTTGACTTTTTTATACGGGTAGTATATATTAAAGTCAATCCCAGGTGCCCACAGGCAGCCCCCAGAAGGGGCGGGCAGGCGTCAGCCAGCGCAAGAACCTGGGATTTACTTGTATCTGTATGGGAGGTGATGTTATATGAACGTTTATGCAGTTCTGGCCGTTCTGGTGTTTATTGGTATGGATGTTGTCAGTGGTATGGTGAAAGCCTTTTCTACCACGGGTTTCGATTCCAGCGTGATGCGTCAGGGGTTTTATCACAAACTCGGGGAAGTTCTGGCCGTGGGGTTGCTTGCTGCCGCTGATTTCTACTTGCCCATTGTGGGCGTCACCGTCGATGTGTCTTTCTCGGCCATCGGTTGTGCCTATTTTGTTTTGATGGAAATTGGCAGCATCATCGAGAATATCGGAATGATCAACCCTGAATTGGTGGGGCCTCTTACTAAAATTTTTGCAAAACTCAAGGGGGATTAACCAATGGGTTGTTATATCATTTTCGCCCAGTCGATCACAAACGAGCGTGCTTTTCTGCTGGCTGACCTTTGCACTCGTTTGGGCATCGGCTACTATAGCGACTGGACAGACGTCGCCCACACGCGGCAGTGTTGCGCGGTGGGTCCTCTCTCCAAAGGCGATAAAGATCAGGTCATTAAATGCCTGACACATGACACATACGTTGTAATGGAGGCGACTAAAGTTGAAAATCAGTGAAAAAGCGGCCCTCGCTATGGCCGGATACACCAAAGCAGAGATCGAAGCTATGGAGCAGCCCGTGCCGCAGCCCGTGCCGCAGCCCGCGCCGCAGCCCGCGCCGCAGCCCGTGCCGCAGCCCACGCCGCAGCCCACGCCACAGCCCGCGCCGCAGCCCGTCCCGCAGTATGATGGCCTTGAGACCCTGTTGCAGCAGATTTTGCAGGGCCAGCAGACCAGCGCCCAGGCAATGCAGACTATGACCCAGACGTTGCAGGCAAACGCGCTTGGCCTTGGCATCCAGCAGCAGCCGGCGGCAGATGCCGCTACTGTGACAGCCCGAATCATCGATCCTACCTATGGAAAGGAAGTGAAGTAACATGCCTCTTGGTATGGATTTTGCGGACATTGCCGCAATTTTGACCGAAATCAACAAGATGGCCACTGGCCAGGAACCGACGTCCCCCATCGTGGACACGTCTAGCTTTGTGTCTGTTGCGCAGGCCATGTTGCTGACCGGCCCAGACAACTACACTAAAGCGATTAGCCAGGTGTTGGGACGTACCATTTTTGCCGTTCGCCCCTACGATGCCCCGCTGAAACGCTTGCAGGTCACGGGTGACGACTGGTCGAACCATGTGCGGAAGATCAATTTCTGCGACACTGACCCCGTCACCGATAAGGCGTGGGCGCTGCAAGACGGCCAGAGTGTGGATATGTACGAAGTCCACAAGCCTAAAGTCCTTCAGACAAACTACTACGGCCAGACCAATTATAGCCGCGTGTACACGCAGGCTGATACCCAGATGGAAGCGGCGTTCAAAGGCCCCGAGGAACTGGCGCAATTCTGGTCCTCGTTCGTGCTGCATCTGTCGAACCAGATCGAGGCAGACAGACGGAACCTCGCCAATAACCTGATGGCGAATCATCTGACCGGCATGACGGTTACAAGCCCCAACAGTGTCGTCTATCTGCTCGACGAGTACAACGCCCAGCAGGGCACGAAACTGACCGTGCAGGACGTGTACAAAGAAGCAAACTTCCCGGGATTTGCCAAATATGCCTATGGCCGTATCAATGACATTTCCCGCCTGATGAAAGAGCGTTCCATCAACTGGCATCAGAATTGGCAGATCGGCAGCACGACGTACAACATCATGCGCCACACCCCGTATGACCGTCAGCACCTCTATCTGTACAGCGGTACGCAGAGCCAGATCGACGCCCGCGTGATTCCCGAGGTATTCCATGACAACATGCTGAAATACCGTGACGCGGAACAGGTCACATTCTGGCAGAACATCGACAAGCGCGAGACCATTTCCGCGACACCTGTTGTGACCACTGCTGCCGGTGTGGCGTCCAAGAATGCAGCAGTGCAGCTCTCCAATGTATTCGGGTGCCTGCTGGACTGGGACGCCATCGGCTACACTCCGAAGCTGTCCCGCGTGGTCCCTACCCCCATGAACGCACGCGGCCTGTATACGAATTTCTGGTACCACTACGGTTGGTCGTGGTACGATGACTTCACCGAGAACGCCGTTCTGTTCCTGATGACCAAAGGAGACGTCACTGCGCCGAGCGCCTCCCAGGCGACAAAAGCCTCCACCCTTAAAACCACCACGCACAAGGACGAGGACCCCTCGAAGTCCTGACCGGCACCGGCGGGCATTTGCCCGCCGGTTATTTTATAGGAGGTGCAAAATGCAAGCTATTTTTTACCAGTTTGCAAAGCGCACAAACAGCACAAAGCGGCCCGACGGTGGGCAGGAGTTCGGAATCGACCTTAAAGCCCCTTGTAACATCATTGACCCCGAGATCAAGATTGCAACACAAAACGACCCCACCGGGTACAATTATTGCTACCTTCCCACGTTCAGCCGGTATTACTGGGTTAAAAATTGGACATATGCCAACGGTCTCTGGGCGGCCTCGCTGACTGTTGACACGCTGGCAAGTTACCGTGACCAGATCGGCAATAGTACGGAGTATGTCACAAGATCGTCGGCACAGTATGATGGTACAATTTCAGATGGACTTTACCCGGCATCGGCTAAAGTGCAAAGTGTAACAACCGCTTTTCAAGGTGGCTTTGCGGAAACAATTAGCGGGGGATTCTTTGTTATTGGGTTTATAGCTAAAGCCGCAAACTCCATTGGGGCTATTACATATGCAGTAATGACCCCTACAAATGCCAAAAAACTATCTGCAAAATTGCTGACTGATGTGTCATACCTTAGTATTGACAATACGGAAATTAGCGACAGTTTAACAAAGGTTCTTTTTAATCCCTATCAATATATCGTAAGTTGCAATTACTTTCCATTTGACATCGCCAAAATCACCGCACATTTACCGCTTGTTTCAAGTGTAGATGTCGGGTGGTGGTCGATAGGCGTTCCATGTTGGATTTTGGGAGAAGACAATAACAAATTAACAAAATCGGTGAGCGTGAGTATCCCGAAGCACCCTCAAGCGGGAAGCCGCGGAGGGTATTGTAATGCCTCCCCCTACACGGACTACACTATCTTCTTGCAGCCCTTTGGAGTGATACCTCTTGACGCATCTAAACTGTGGGGCGCTGTCACCTTATCTATACAATATATGGTTGACCTTTTCACCGGTGACAGTATCTTACGTATATTTACCGATTCGAATCAGCTAGTACACGAGACAACCGCCAAACTTGGGGTACCTATTCAACTTTCCAATATTACATTTGATATACCGTCGGGCAGCGGAGGCTTGCTGCATACTGGTATTGCTGCCGCGTTCGGAGGTCTCCAAGCAGCATTTTCAGGGGGTTCTATTTCTGACGTCGGAAACGGTATTTTAAATGCGGCGCAGGCCACTAATGCTGATGTTGCAAGTAAGGGCGCCACTGGGTCCACAATAGCTTTTGATACGGTTCCTTATATAGTTGCACGCTTTAAAATTCTTGTGGACGACAACAACGAGCACCACGGGCGGCCCCTGTGTCAGAAAGTGCAGCTGTTCAGTATCCCGGGTTTCATAATGGTAGACGACCCCGATATTGCGTTGCCCGCAACAGCCGCTGAGATTGACAGCGTCAAAAGCTATATGAAAAATGGATTCTTCTTAGAGTAGGAGGCGTAAACAATGGCCGTATATAAACAATGTATTACTGACGTGTCGCCGATCAGAGTAACCGCCGGTTATCCTGCATACGCTGACGGTAGCCCCCACAGAGGCGTTGACACGGTGCACGGCAATCACAAAGCCTACGCGCCCGAGGCGGGCGTTGTGGTCGTGGCGCAGCACTGGAATGGCAGCACATCGGGCAACCAGTCATGGGGCAATATGATTAAGGTGCGGATGGCCGACGGCACAACATGGCGTGCCGCGCATTTTGCCTCGCAAATTTGGAACGTGGGTGACACCATTTCCAAGGGTCAGTTTATCGGCACGCAGGGCAAAACCGGCAACGCAACGGGCATTCACACGCATTGGGAGTACGCCGATGCCGCCGGAAACCTGAGGGACCCGTCCAGCATTATCAGAATCCCGAATCAGGTCGGCACATGGGACGTCGAATGGGATTCCGGCGGAGGACCTGGCCCAGGTCCCGGGCCGGGTCCGTGGCCCGCTGGTAAATTGCCGGTGTGGTTACTGTTTAAAATGGCAAAAGGAGGTCGTCTGTTATGAGTGCGCCCTACAGCTATGAGCAGATCAATGCTCATGTGTCGCCGGTTACTCCCTCCGTGATGCACACCAAGGGCAACAGCTTATCCTATTATTTCCGCAAGTATCTGTTCCTTGAAGCTGTGTCTATGGTCCGCTGGACGCTCCCCGACACATGGCCCAGTAACCGTTTGCAATATCTTGTTTTCGGCTCCGGGGGTGTTACGGTGTTCAATACTGACCGCTATGGCCTGGTATATGACCGAATGGGATTGACCGGCATCAACATTTTCTATAATCCGACACACTCCATCATTGCAAACCCTTTTATTAAAGGGTCCCCCTATTTGCAAATCGGAAAGCAGTGTGAGATCATCAATTTGCAGCCCGATTACCGCGGTATGGTGGATATTGTGGCCTATTATGGGGATATGATGGCCCTTGCGGCCCAGACCATCCAGAGCAATTTAATCAACAGCCGGTTGGCGTATGTGTTTGCATCTGGTAACAAGGCCGGTGCAGAATCTTTTAAAAAGATGTTTGACCAGATCATGCAGGGCGACCCCGCCGTGTTTGTGGATTCCTCGTTGCTCAAAGCGCCTAAAAATGGGGCATCCGGGCAAGCCCCTTGGATGCACTTTGCGACAGACCTTAAAGGGAACTTCATTACCAACGAACTGTTGACAGCCCTTAAAACCATTAAAGCCCTGTTCGATACTGAAGTAGGCATCCCCAACACCAACACAAGCAAGAAAGAGCGGATGCTGACTGACGAAGTCAATTCTAACAACGTTGAGACAGCCGCCAAAGCGTCGCTATGGTTGGACAGCTTGCAGCATGGGTGTGAGCGGGTCCACAAGCTCTTTGGAATTGACAAATCTACTTTATGGGTTGATTGGCGTTTTCCGCCCGATACTGGGACGCAGGAGGTGAACAACGATGCACGCAACATTGAGCTTTAACGGCCTGTTGGCAAGATACCCGAAACTGTTCGACGACTTGAAAGTCCCTGACAATGTCTCTAAAGACGCTGTCTGCAATCAATTACTGTTTGATACGCTGGAATTGGAGGTATTGTACGCGGATGGCCCCACGATGCGCAGGGCGCTGGGCGTCTATTCTGAAACCATGCTTCCGAGCTGGACCCGGTACGCCGAGGCGCTGGGCCTTAAATACGACGCTTTGGCATCCGATGACCGAATCAGAACCACCGACCATGCAGGAACCAGTGGCGGCACAATCAACCGCACAAACGGCGTGAAGGGAACAACTACCCGAGCGCCTAACCTGACCACCACCGGCCAGAATACCGGCAGCGACAGCACCACCCGGGACGTCACGGGGTTTGACAGCGGGACATTGCAAACCGCTGAAAAGAGTACAACGGCCCTTGGAACTGGAAACACCATTACCAGCAGCGGCACGGACACGACCACCACCGATCAGACCACCACCGATAACAACACCTCGGAGTTGCACGACGGCTACAAAGACACCGTGACCGAGAAGGGCCGGGCAGGACGAAACCCGCAAGACCTTATTGCCAAAGAGTTGACCCTTGCAATGGAGAACGCCGTTCATAAAATCGTTACGGACATCCGGGCAAATTTTTGTTTGCTGGTATATTAAGGAGATGTGATTTATGAGTATCAATCCTATTCACAGAGCGCCCTACACCAATTTCCATGATCTCAATCTTGATTGGATTATGGACGAGCTGAACGAATTCAACACCAAACTGACGAATTTCGTCAGCCTGGCCACGATCAAGTACGCAAACCCGATCCAATGGGACATCACAAGCCAGTACGAGGCTAATACCGTTGTTGTGGACAGCAACGGTAACGCCTATCTTTCTGTACAGCCGGTGCCGTCCGGTGTTTCTCTGGACCGTACAGAATTCTGGACCAAAATCGGCAATTTCGATGAACTTTGGGCCGATGTCAAAAAGGCCATTACTCCCAACGATGAGGGGCATAGCCCCACCGCGACAGCGGATAGAGCGGTCAACGATCTTGTCTGGGTAAACGGGGCGCTGGTACGTGTCACAAGAGCAATGATTGCCGGTGATGCCTACGCGCCCGGCTCCAACTGCGTCAGCAGCTCCACAAATGAAGTTCTGCACTACCTTATCACCGCATTTAATGAGGGCTTGAGCGCAGAGAAAACGGCTCGGGAGAACGCCGACAACCAGCTTCAGACGGATATTGACAATGAGACACAGGCCCGGAAGGACGCCGACACACAGCTTCAGACGGATATTGACAATGAGACACAGGCCCGGAAGGACGCCGTCACCCAGCTTCAGACGGATATTGGCAGTGAGATACAGGCCCGGAAGGACGCAGATGAAAAATTACAAAAACAGATTGAGGACAAATCCTCTGGTGCATTTGCTAACGTTAAGGACTACGGTGCATTAGGCAACGGCTTAGCGGATGATACGGAGGCAATTAAGCGTGCTATGGCATCCGGTCTTCCACTGCTGTTCCCGGATGGTACATACAATATTACACAGGACGTCACACTGACCGGTTCCTATTTTGCGTACAACGCAATGTTGATTGCGACCACATGCACAGTAACCATCACCGCACCGATTGCCGGTGCTAGCTGTCATTTCCGTAAAGCAAACAACGGCGCAATCAAGATGACAGATAGCGTTGTACTGGTTGACTGGTTTAATTATGAGGGTGATTTAGGGTCTGCTATCAGCAATTACCTCTCCGGTTATGAGGGTACAGTGAAGTTTGGTCGTCCTGCTACATATGCTGGACTGGGCACTGATACTACATACATTGTAAGTAATAATATTTATCTTCAACCGCACACAACATACGATTTGCAGGGGTGTGTTATTAAGCTCACTACTGCCAACAGCAAATTCATTTTTAACGGCAGTAATACAGCCCATGTGGAGCGAACTATTTTCCGCAATGGCGTTATTATCGGTACAACCGATGATGTAGACGCTGCTTTTACTTCAGAATATTCTGAACGATTCTTCATTGAGGATATGTTTATAATCGGTTGCAGAAAGGTGTTAGAATGTGCGCATACTGTCAATATGCAGGTGCGCAATATTATACATGATATTGCCCTTGAAACCTCTAAGCCTATTACAAGTTATCATTTAGTAGAGAGTTCCGTGGGTGCCACTAGTATCTCCGGCAACGCCTCTTTCCGCGCAGAAAACTGCATTTCCAGCCTCGGCAGTGCTACAGGGGATAGGTGGATGTTCCTTGCTGATTCTTCTAACGACATTCGAGATATTTATATCAGCAACTGCGAATGCAGCAACTCCAATGGCATATGGATTAACGCCTCCTCGAAACAATCAACGGTTTGGGACATTCTGATTGATGGTTTCATTGCAGACCAGTGCCCGCACTCCGGTATTTACTTGACAAATTGTCTTCAGGGCGCAATACATATTCTAAACAGCTATAGTAACGCCCCGGCATACGGCATACGCCTAGTAGCATCAACTGCTGTTATCAATACATGTCAGTTCCTCGCGACGGCCCCCATGAATGGTATTTACATCGAAGGGGGGTGTAAGGCAGTATCTATCAGTCATTGCACTTTTATTGATGTCACGCATCCGATTTACATCGGAGACGGCTTAGGAACCATCGTGGACGATATTACGGTAGTGCGCAAGACCCTACATGGAGAAAACGCACCGGCTATATTTGTCGGTTCGGAGTGGTGCTTTATTACTAGGCTTTCCGGTTGGGATATTACACCGGCTTATACTGCTGGCATTCAGTTTGGAGCAGGTAACTGCACGTTTGGAATGATCAACGGGTTTGACCCCACAAAGTACTCAAAACTGGGAGAACCTACAAACATTCAGCAAATTTCCACTGCACCTATTTAAACACAACAACCCCCTCGACAGAGGGGGTTGTTTATTCTATATG
>ERZ791883.2254-NODE-2254-length-13225-cov-7.460137_pt1 | contig 13225 bp, 13 predicted proteins | sample MGYA00510160_ERZ791883 | MGnify/ENA primary metagenome ERZ791883 (study PRJEB30046, sample SAMN00792072) | human gut metagenome | study: EMG produced TPA metagenomics assembly of the A metagenome-wide association study of gut microbiota in type 2... | reverse complement strand
GGTGTGGAGTGGGGGAAAATCCAGCGATTACTTCAAAGGATTACCTATCACTATATGATCTTACAGAGTTCATTTTGCAGCTTCCGGCACTGCGCCGTGTCCAGCAGGCATTCGAACACCGAATTCTGCACGCGCTGACCGTAATTGACACATTCCTTTGCGATTCTGCGCAGCCGCCCGCGTCCGGCGGCGTCGCTCGTGTTCACATCGTAGGTGATCAGAACCAGCATTGGCGCCTCACTTCCATAAAAACGGCGGATAGTCGTCCAAGTCGCCGCGCAGGTACCGCGCGAGCAGCAGGCTTTGTACATACGGTACCAGACCCCACGGTATCTTTTCCTCGAGAAACGGATGCGTGATGGTCTCCTTTTTTCGCTCCTGCCACTTCTGCAGGAACGTCCTGCGCCCTGTGTCCGCCAGCAGCACCGCGCCGCTCTCGCGGAAGTCAAAATCGATCGCTTTGAGCACACGGTTGTTGATGAGCGTGAGCACAAAGCGGTCGGCAAAGCACGGGCGCAACTCCTCCATCAAATCGAGCGCCAGCGACTCCCGCCCTGGCCGGTCGCGGTGGAGATATCCGACGTAGGCGTCCAGCCCTACGCTTTCAAGCGCCGAGGCGCAGTCGTGCGCGAGCAGACTGTAAGCAAACGACAGCAGCGCGTTGAACGCATCGAGCGGCGGACGGCGGCTGCGCTCGCGGAAGAAAAACGTCTCTTTCCCCTGCAAGATCATGTCGTCCAGCACGCTGAAATATGCCGCCGCACCGACACCCTCGAGGCCGCGCAGACTGTCGAGCGACGTCTCCGCTGCGATCTGCGGCAGAAGCCCCTGTAACTGGTCGGACACGGCTGAAAAGCGCGATTCGTCAATGCGCATGGCGTGGTCGCGGCGCGTGCGCTCCACGCTCCATTTTGCGTTGTAGACCTTGCCGAAGATCATCATTCCGGCGACGCGACAGCTCTGCGACGGGTCGTCCGCCACGCGGTACTGCATCCGCCGCAGCAAGACGTTCCCCTGCGCCTGACCTGCTACACGGGCGAGAAATTTCCCGCGCGGCGAGCAGAACGCAAGTCCAATCTCCCGCTGCGCGCATGCGCCCATCAGGGCGGGCGACGCGCCCGCGTAGGAAAATGAGACGATGCTTTGCAGCGTGTGCAGCGGATAGCGGGCGACCGCTTCCCCGCCGCGGTTCACCACAACGTTTTCCCCGTCCAGCGAGAGGTAAATGTCCTCCGATGTGACAAAAAGCGTGTTCAAAAGCTGTCTCATCGCTCTCCCTCCATTGCGCCGCGCAGATACGCGGAAACGGACTTGCTTCTCATCAGCTTTGGCAGACACAATCCTTTCAGCGAGCAGGCGTTGCAGCCCTTTGTCGGCTTTACCTTCGGCGTGTGGCCGCGCCGGTAAAGGTCGTGCATCTCCGACAGAAGAGCCGTTACCTCCCGCCGCAGCTCCGGCGTAAAGTCTACCTCGGTGCGCCGCCGCGGCTCGCCGTAATAGAGCGCGCCGCGCGGGATCTCGCAGCAGAGCATTTCTTCAAGGCACATCGCCTGTCCACAGAGCTGGAGCGTGTCTTCCGTGCCCTCTTTCGGCTTTCCACACTTATACTCCACGGGATAGGGCTGCCACAGGCCCTCGCGGCCTTTGAGCGGAATGCCCGTCTCGCCGCGGCGGAATTCCAGCACGTCGCACGCGCCTGATACGCCGAGCGTGCGGGAAAAGACGCGCATATCGCGCGTGATGACGAGGTCGCCCCTGCTTTCGGTGAATGAGCCGTCGTGCGCGTTTTCGTGCATGATCGCGCCGTCCGTTGTGCGGTAGTTTTCCGTCCATTGCTTTTCTACATGGATGAGTGCCCACTGGCGGCGGCAGAATTTGAAATGCTGTAAGCCGGAAAGCTGGAGGAAGTCCTCATCCTGATAGATCACCCCATCCGCGTGCAAGTCACGCCGGAGGGAAGGTGCGTTTCATCCACGCTGACAGTGTAGTCGCCGTAGCTTCTCGGCGCGGTCACGCCGTCCTTGTGTTCGACCTTGACAAGGTCAAAGAGCTTGTGCGCCGGAGCGCAGCCGAGCTCGCAGTTGTGCTTGAAGACGATGAGCTCGCGCACGGCCATCTTGCCGCGCGCGGCGGAATGGTCGTTTTCAAACATGTTCAAAATAGCCGTCCACAGGAGTTCGAGGTCCTCTTCTGAAAAGCCGGTCGTCTTGCGCGCGAGATTCGCCGACGCATAGCCCTCCGCGCGGTAGAGACCGTAAGGCACGATGTACTTGCGGCCCATCTCGGTGTTCTTCTTTTCCGCGTCCGCCTCGGTCGTGATGGCGACGCGCGTGATGGTCACCTCCTGCGGCAGAATGGGGTCGATGCTTCGGGCAAAGCCGAGCTGCACCGGCCCGCGCACCTGACCGCAGTTGAGCGCACCCTTGGTAAAGGTCGTCATCACCGCGCCGAACGTGCGGATATCGTAGAAATTGGAACACATGAAGTCGCGAATTTTTTCATCCAGATGCTCGTCCTTTTTCTTGGCTTCCTTCAGCTTATCGGGGTCTGCGCCGACGTAGGCACAGGCCTCTTTATCGCTCGAGTTCAGCGGTACGCCGTCTTTGATGTAGATGCGGTAGCCTTTTTCGCCCTCTTTTGCCATTTCAACATAATTGCGGATCTTGCGCTTGAGGCAAATGTCCGTCACAAGGCCATAGCCGGTCTCGGGGTCGACGCGCGGCATATTGCCCGCATCGGGATCACCGTTCGGATTGCCGTTTTCCACGTCGAACAGCACCACAAATTCATAACGGTTCTTGATGGGATCAGACATTTTCTTTCTCCTCCTTTTTCGTATAGCGCTTCTGCGTCTGATGATAGTAGCCAAGGTCGAACGAGCCCTGCTGAGCGAGCGTCATGCGCGCGGGATAGTTTTCATTGAGCACGCCTTTGAGCTTCATGATCTGCTTGTCATAGTAGACGCGCTGTCTTGCGTCGAGCTTGCGCAGATGCTTTTGACAAAGATTGTTCAGCACCGGAAAAATGCTTGCGGGCATCGCCGCGGCAGAGTTGAAATATTTATCCTTGATCGTTGCGTTGATGCCTGGGTTCGCGGCCTGCTGCACCGCCTCGTAGACGGAGAACAGCCGTCCAAGCGTATAGGCGGGGTTGGTGCTCGCTTCATTGAGACTCACGGTCAAAACCTCCTTTGGACAGTCCTCATGCGGATTTTTGAGATAATATGCCTTGATGATGGCGGCCTTGCCCCAAGTGATGTTCCGCTCTGCACGAATGCGAAGCAAGACAGCTTCCATCAAAGATACAGGGTATGGAGTTCCTGAAAATACAGCCCGCAACGTTGCCCCAGACACAACTGGACTGGGGACCTGTTTTTTGAAATCTCGTACGGTTGCGTTCAGCAGAGCCCACAAAGGGAGTATCGAATATTTTACACCGGCGATCTCCAGCCTTGCATAGTGCGCGTTTACATTCTCCATCAGCTTTCCGAAGCTGTCGCGCAGAAAGAAGCGGACGGAAAGGCGCGCCGCGTTGGGCGCGAGACCGAGAATGTAAAACGGTCGATTCGGGTCGACGCCGAGGTCGTCGCACGGCAAGCCGTTCGCCAGCCGCTTGAGCGCTGCGCGCAGGTCGTTGTCCGACAGACCGGGCACTTCGCCGCCGAACAGTGCCGCCATGCCGAAGGACTGATAAATGTCCTCTGCGCCCTCTGCCCAGCAGACAACGGTCGTATCACCGATGTGCTGGACGTGGTCGCTGTCCGCAAGCAGATGGTTCAGCGCAGCGGTGTAAGCAAAGGCCGCGTATTTTCCGACCGGGGCGTTGTAGTTCTGCTCGCGCCCGTAGGAGCAGAACGCCGAAGCGTTGAACGACACCAGCGCCGCGCCGCTGGACTGCGCGTCCCGCACGCCCTTGACCGACGGATGCACAGCGGCGATCTCATCCTCTTTTCCGGTCACGAGACACTGCATCAGGACGCCGCTCTCGCCGCCGTCCCGATACCGCTGCCATGCCTCGCGGATAGCGGCATCCTCCTCGACCTTGCGGCCATCCACGCGAAAGACGAGGTTACCGCCCGCAGTCACATCATCGAGCTGTCTGATAAGCGCCGGATGCTCTGCCGCGTGCTCCGGTTTCCAAGTGTCGAAGAAAGCCAGTATTGCGCGGCCATTGGGCGAATCGACGCTATCCAGCACCGCATGGTGCAGCTTTGCCGCTGCGGCAAAGCACTTGAGACTGCGCTCGGGGTCACCTTTCTGGTCGATGCCGAGCAAATAAGCGGAGTTGTCCCACAGAAAGTTTGCAGCAATGCTGACCGTTCGCTTCACCGCCGCCGGCAGCGTTATCAACTGTGGCTGAAAAACGGTTTTCTTGCCTTTTGACACCTCATCCATCGTTGGAACGATCTGCGTCAGCTCACCGTTTTCGTTTATGTAAAGTGCGAGACTGATCTTCGCAGGGGCCCAGCCGGGCGCGGCGATCTCGCCGCGCGAGAGGAGATCTTCATAGTACCGTGTCAGCGCTTGCAGGATCATCCTCTCACCTCCCCGCTGTTTGGCGGCGGAACAGTCATCACGCCGTCGACAAGGCTCGCGCGGAAAAACTTCGGCGTGATGTTCGCGGGATCGCTGTAGTCGAGATCCCACAGCATCCAGCCGAGGTCGCGCGTGCCTTTGAGCTCGTCAGGGCACGGTGGCAATTCCGTGCAGCGCCGGAACTGCGCGGGAAATTCCCGCGTGCCGAAATACGGCATGCTGTAACACTGCCCCTTTTCCAGCCGTCGCTTGATAATGTCCTGAAACTTGCCGGGATTGTCGCCGGGCGCAGCGGCGTCTGTCATGTCGAAGTGTGCGTCGATGACATAGTGCACATCCCGCAGCACCATGGCCGCGCGCTGCTGAATGCTCTCCGACGCGGCGAGGTACAGCTCCCCCTGCCCTTTTTCCATCACGGTCTTTGCCCTGCGGGCGCTGATGACATCTTTGACCTCGTTGCGGCGGATGTTGGTGAAGCGGATGGGTGCGTACACATGGATGCGGTCGATCACCCAACGGAGCCCTGGGTGCCAGTAGATGCTTTCCAACAGCCCGCGCGCCGCTGAGGGCGTCATCACGTCATAGCTGACGCGCTCTGTTTTCATTTCAGGGCGAGTAAAGCAGGCGTAGTCTCCCCAGACTTCTACTTGAATTGCCATGGAACCGCTCCTTTCGTCATTTTCTTATTTCAAAATTAGAATGATGTTGCCGTAAAAAAACAAGCGGACCGATCCTTATACCATTTCAGATGAACTCCGCTTTTCCCATCTCCGGTTCCAGCGTCAGGCCGGTCGTTTCGCTGTACAGACTCATATCGTTTAAGATCGCACTGTCTTCATCCAGCGCAGGGACCTCTCGCGCCGTCAGCAGCGCGCCCGCGGCATAGAGCTTTTGAAAATGCGGTTCGTAGACCGAGACTGCGTAGCGCCCCAGCTTGCGGTAGAGCTCTTTGGAGCACTCGCCCGCTTTCAGCCGTTCGATGAGCGCCGCACCGCCGCCAAACGGGACATAGACCGTGCGCGTGTTCTGATCGATCAGATGAAAATTCTCCGCCACGGTGCGAAACGGCAGTTCGCAGCCGTTGATGCCCTTTTCAAACGCCTTGATAACACCCGACTTGTCGAGTGTTTCTCCGCTTAAGCTGCGCAGCGCGTCGAAATAGTTCTGCATCGTCTCCCGCGCGCCGATATCGCAGCTGTTCATCAATGCTTCGCGCGTAGCGCCGATTGCTGTGCGGAACAACATTGGCGGCAGTTCTGCCCGCTCGAAGACGGTGACGATGCTTTCCTCCGGTGCTCGTTTCCCCTCGCGGTTGCAGCGCCCCGCCGCCTGCAAGACGGAATCCAGCCCAGCCAGCTCGCGGTACACCGCGGGAAAGTCCACGTCCACGCCCGCCTCGATCAGCGAGGTCGACACCACGCGGCACGGTTCCCCCGCCTTTAGGCGCCGCCGGATCTCATCGAGAAGCGTCTGCCGCTGTGCTGGCACCATCAGCGTCGAGAGGTGAAAGCTCGCCTCCTGCGGCAAGCGCGCAAAGATGCTCTGCGCCGCCTTGCGGCTGTTCACGATGCAAAGCACCTGCCGGTGCTCGCTGAGCCTTTTCGCAAGCGCGTCGTCCTCCAAGATGCCCTCCTGCCGAAACGTCATGCGGCGGAAGCTGTCGTATTCCTCCGCCGTCTGCGGGCACAGTTCTGTGACAGGGCAGCTTGGCGCATAGGTGTGCAGCAGGTCACCGAGCGACGGCTGCGTGGCTGTGCACAGCACAAGCGTTGAACGGAATTGCTCGGCAAGCGATGCCATCGCCGCCACGCAGGGCCGCAGATGGCAAAGCGGCAGCATTTGCGCCTCGTCAAAAATGATGACGCTGTCGGCAAGATTATGGAGCTTGCGGCATTTTGACGAACGGTTTGCGTAAATGGACTCAAAAAACTGCACCGCTGTTGTGACGATGACCGGCATGTCCCAGTTTTCCGCCGCCAGCGCGCGGCGCACCTCCTCGGGCGACGCACCGTCGGAAAGCTCGAACTGCACACCTGAGTGATGCTCGAGCACATTGCCGTCGCCGAGGATCTCGCGGAATACTTCGGCATTCTGCTCGATGATCGACGTGTACGGCACGACGTAGATCACCCGCTTCATCCCGTGCGCCACTGCGTGCTGCAGCGCAAAGGCGAGCGACGCGACCGTCTTTCCGCCGCCGGTCGGCACAGTCAGCGTGTAAATGCCTTTTGGTTTACTGCCTGCATCCAGACAGCTGTTTAGAATTTTGCAGCGCAGCTTGTTGAGCGCTGTTTTGGGATTTTGCCACGGCGCGATGTATTCTTCCAGCCGCTTTAGCAGCGTCGGAAGATCGTCATATCCGCCGCGCCCGCGTTCGCCGTCCATGAACCGCTCCGTATCGAGAAAATCCGCGTCCACCAGGCAGGAATAGAGCATCCTTGTCCGAAACGACGCTTTCAATGGATTCCGTTCCGGCGTCTCAGGCGGAAGAGTTGGCAGTGTCACGCCGCTCTCGCCGCAGCGCTCAAGATAGTGTCCCTCCACGCCCTTTTTGAACCGGCCGGAGAGCGTGGCCTCGCCCGCGCGGTCGGTCCTCAGATTTCCGACATCCAAAAGTCCGCCGTGGTGACCGGCGGCGCACGCGGCGGCGCTGGGCCGCTTCATCTTTATACAGGTGAGCATCCCCGCCGTGGTGTGGTCGACAACGGGACCACCTTCAAGCAGGCGCTTCTGGAATGCGTCAGTGCATTTGCCGAGATCGTGCGCGAGCCCCATCAGATCTCCGTCCGCCTCTGCGCCGAAGTCGGCGGCAAACTCTCGGCACAGCGCGGCTGTACCTGTCAGGTGCTCCGCGACGGTCTGATAGACGGTCTGGCCGTTTTCATCCTGCCGGATGTGTGCGTAATATGGCATGCGCTTCCCTCTCATTTCTCCCCAAATAGCAAAAATCAGCCCTGTGAGATCACAGAGCTGACTTCCCGGGGCCGGGATCCAGCCCTGCGTATAAAACTTGTGCGTTTATCATATCGTATAAGATAACGCCGAAAAAGTCAATGGAATTTATATGCCTTGCACTGTTCATGGACGTTTTCTTTTGGCCTTTTTTCCAGCTTATCCGATACCATTGTCCCTCCATCTTGACGCTGCGGCGAAAGTGTGGTATCATCGCTTTGCCTTTCGGGAAGACTACTCTGACCGGCGGCGAACCAGATTCATTCTACCGTTCTGACAGCGAGGATGCGTTCCGAGCCACAAGAAGAGGGAAAACAAAGACACAGCCTTGCTGCGTCGTCATTTGCTGTTTCCATCCCTTCTGCTGAACGGCGGAAGGGATGATTTTATTTTGACAAAGGAGAATGCGTTTATGGAAACGAGAGTCGCCGTGCTGGCTATCATCGTCCGCGAGGGAAGCTCCGTCCAGCCGCTCAACGAGATGCTGCACCAGTACGGTCAGTATATCATCGGGCGCATGGGCGTGCCGTACCGCGAAAAGGGCGTGAATGTCATCAGTGTGGCGCTTGACGCGCCGGGCAACGTCATCTCCGCCCTGTCGGGCAAGATCGGCCGTCTGGACGGCATCACCGCCAAGACGGTCTACGCGCCCGAGGGCAGCATCGGAAAGGAAGAAAACCAATGAAAAAGAACCTCAAACATCTCTTGGCCCTGTGCCTGACGATTGCGCTCGTCTTCTCGCTCGCCGCCTGCGGGCAGAAGGCGGATGAAACGCCGAACGACGCGCAGAACGACCAGCAGACCGAGCAGGAGGAGTTCACCCCTGCGAGCTACTCCATCGCCGCGCTCAAGGGCCCTACGGCCATGGGCCTTGTGAAGCTGATGAAGGACAGCGAAAGCGGCGAAACGACTGGCAACGAATATACCTTTACCCTTGCTGGTTCTGCGGACGAAGTGACGCCCGCGCTCCTCAAGGGCGAGCTCGACATGGCCTGCGTGCCCGCGAACCTCGCCGCCGTGCTCTACAATAAGACGGAGGGCGAGATCGAGGTGCTGGCGGTCAACACGCTCGGCGTCCTCTACATCGTGGAAAACGGCGAGAGCGTGAAATCCATGGCCGACTTGAAGGGTAAGACCATCGTGGCGGCGGGCAAGGGCTCTACGCCGGAATACGCCCTGCGCTATCTTCTCACAGAAAACGGCATCGATCCCGATCACGATGTGACGATCGACTGGAAGAGCGAGCACAGCGAGTGTGTCGCGGCGCTGGCTTCCAGTCAGGCGAGCGTTGCGCTCCTGCCCCAGCCGTTTGTCACCGTGGCGCAGAGCAAGATCGAGGGCCTGCGCATGGCGCTCGACCTGACGAAGGAGTGGGACGCGCTTGATAACGGTTCGAGCCTCATCACCGGCGTCATCGTCGCCCGCCGCGAGGTCGTGGAGGCAAATCCTGCGGCCGTGAACGAATTCCTGAAGGAATACGCCGCAAGCGTTGACTACGTCAATGCCAACACCGCGGATGCCGCCGCGCTCATCGGCGAATACGGCATCGTGGACGCCGCCGTCGCGGAAAAGGCACTGCCCTACTGCAACATCGTCTGCCTGACGGGGGCAGACCTTCTTGAGGCGCTGCCCGGTTATTTAGAGGTGCTCTACAATGCGTCTCCCGCCGCTGTCGGCGGCGAGATGCCGGATAACAGCTTCTATTTCGCATAAATTCTTTGCGGCGGCGGGCGCTGTCCCGCCGCCGCATTTCAAGGAAAGGAGAGATGATCATGCGCGGAAAAAAGCAGAACGTGCGTCTCTGGGCAGTCACTTTCTGGCTGATCGTCTGGCAGCTTGCCGCGATGGCACTGCACGCGGCATACCCGCACGGCGCGCTGCTGCTCCCCTCTCCCGTATCCTCGCTCGCGCGGCTCTGGACGCTTGCGAGCACGGCGGTATTCTGGCGCGCCATCGGCACGTCGAGCATGCACATCTTGGGCGGCTTTTTGCTTTCCTGCGCGCTGGCGGTCGTGCTGGCGGCGTTTTCCGCGCGGTTTTCGCGCGTCAAAGAGCTGCTTGCACCGCTCGTGGCGGCAGTCAAGACCGTGCCGGTGGCGTCGTTCATCATTCTGGCGCTTATCTGGCTCTCCAGCCGAACGCTGCCGCTGTTCATCGCGGCGCTGATGGTCTTCCCGCCCGTGTACTTAAATGTGCTTGAGGGCATCCGGCGCACGGACGCCTCTCTTCTGGAGATGGCGCGCGTGTTCCGCGTGCCGTTTTCTCGCACGTTGCGGGGCGTGTATCTGCCGCAGGTGCTTCCCTACTTCCGCTCCGCCGTCAGCGCGGCGCTGGGCCTTTGCTGGAAGGCCGGCACCGCGGCGGAGGTCATCGCCCTCTCCAGCGGCTCGATCGGTGAGAAGCTCTACAACGCGAAGATCTACTTCCAGACCGCCGACCTCTTCGCCTGGACGGCGGCGATCGTGCTGATCTCGGCGGCGTTTGAAAAGCTGTTTCTTCTCCTCGTGGACAAGATCGCAGAAAGGATGGGAGCATGATGGAGCTTCGAGTCGAACACCTTTGCAAGCGCTACGGCGAGAATGCCGTGCTTGACGACATTTCCTTTACCGCGCGCGTCGGCGTGACGCGCCTGCTCGGTCCCTCAGGCATCGGCAAGACGACGCTGCTGCGCGTGCTGCTCGGGCTGGAAACGCCGGACAGCGGCACGGTCAACGGCGATAAATTTCGCTGGACGGCGGTCTTTCAGGAAAACCGCCTGCTCGAAGGGCTGGACGCAGAAGGAAATCTTCGCTTCGTCCTCGGCGCGAATTACAACGCCGCGGCGGCGCAGGCGCTCCTGGAAGAACTGGGACTTGGCGACGTGGGGAAAAAGAAAGTACGCGATTATTCCGGCGGCATGCAGCGCCGGCTGGCACTCGCTCGAGCGCTGCTCGCGCCGTCCGACGCGCTCTCGCTCGACGAGCCGTTCACCGGCCTCGACGCGGAAAACCGCGAGGCCGCGATGCGCGCCATCCTGCGCGCGGCAGAGACGAAAATCGTGATCCTCTCCACACATGAGGAATTACCCATCCCCGTCCCCTGCCAGATCATTGAACTGTAGAATTGCAAAAAAGAAAGCGCAAGCATTTTGCTTGCGCTTTCTTTGATGAAATTATGCGCCGATGGCCTCGTCATAGACGGTGCTCGCGCCGCTGTGGGCGGCGACGAACTTATCGCGGAACGTATTGACCAGGCTCTCGTTGCCGTAGACGGACACGACGTACTGCCCCGACGTGAGGATCACGAGCCTTTCGGGGAAGCCGCACATCCACTGCTTGCCCTGCACGGCGCTGCGGATGTCGGCGGCGACGGTCGAAACGTTGCCCGCGTCACTGACGTGGAACGCGCCGCAGGTAAAGGTGTTGAGGTTCATCATGTGCACGAGCGATGCCGCGCCGTCGATGAGCGACACGTCGGCGGACGGGAACGTCAGCTGATAGGTCAGGCTGTCAGCGTTCGACACATCGAAGCTGCCGGGCGCGCCGTCGACGCTGTGCTCTGCGTCTCCGCCCGCGGCGGGAAATTTGTCATCCTCGCTGTATGTGCTCCAGACAGACGTGAGCAGTGAGAGCGCGCCGGTGTCCTGCGCCGCAGGTGTTTCCGACGGTGTTTCCGCGGGCTTGGAGGGCTCGGCAGGTTTAGCAGGTTCGGACGGCTTGCTTGCGGGCGTCTCGTCCTTCTTGCTGTCGGACTTGGTCGGTTCCGCGGGCTTTTGTGCCTCGTCAGGCTTTTCACCCTTGTTTGCGTCGGGTTCGATCTCTGTAGCGTCGGACGCATTGTCTTTGTCCGCGTCATCCGCGGAGGGCTCGTCTTGCTTGTCGTCGACGGGCGTCTCCGCCTGTGTTGGATCGTCCTCTTCCGGCGTCTTGTCGTCCGCCTTGCTGCCGCAGGCAGCGAGCGAAAGCGTCATAGCGAGCGTCAGAAGAAGGCAAAGCAGCTTTTTCATCAAAGTTCTCCTTGCGATTTAGTATTTGTATACTGTATTGTAACAGAGATTTTTTAGAAAAGGAAGTCTTTTATTTTCTTCTTGCAAGAAGTGCAAAGGGTTTCCCTGCGCCGCGCAGGGGAGCGAGTCAAAGGGGGTGTTCTCTTTCGCGAAAGAGAACACCCCCTTTGGAACCCCCAGAGAAAGGCGTTTTTTCATTGCAAGCAAGCAGCTCGAAGAGGCGCAATGCTTGCCGATGCTACTTCCTGCGTGCGGCGTTGCCGCGTTAGCATTGCTATACGATTTGATTTGCTCCTACTATCCGCTGCCGCTCTGCCCATCTTGTAGAAGTACACCTAATCATCGTCTATCGAAGTACTCATCAATGCGGCGAGCGCAGCAATGCCGCATTCGGTAAGCAGTCTGCCGCCTGACAAACGTCACTCGCGCCTCACGATAGTAAGGCGCGGTTGAGAGTAGTTACGACTTGCAGAAGATTCATGGCGAAGCCATGTACACCGCACCCGATTGCGCAGCGAGAGCAGCTCTTCGAGCTGCTCTCTTGCAATGGCGGGGTCAAGGGGCAGAGCCCCTTGCGTTCTCTTGGGGGGCCAAGGGGGCCATTCTCTCACGTGAGAGAATGGCCCCCTTATCCGCGTCCCCCTGCACGGTGCAGGGAAACTGTAATTATATTACATAATCATAATCCCCATCCTCGCGCAGCAGATCCGCGAGCGTGTACTGATCAAGATATTTATTGATGACATCGTTCAGTCCCGCCCAGAGCGAGAGTGTGCGGCACTCCCCTGCGCGGTCGCAGGGCGAGCTGCCGGCTTCGAGGCACGCGACGGGGGCGAGCGAGCCCTCCATCAGCCGCAGGATCTGGCCGGTCGTGAACTGATCCGGGCTCTTGCACAGGCGGTAGCCGCCGCCCTTGCCGCGCATGCCCTCGACCACGCCGCCCTTGACGAGCGATTTGACGATGCTCTCTAAATATTTTTCTGAAATGTCCTGCCGCTTGGCGATCTCCTTGAGCGGGATGTACCCGTCGGTTTGGTGCTCGGCCATGTCGATGAGCACGCGCAGCGCGTAGCGGCCCTTGGTTGAAATCATCATAGTATGTTCACGCCTTTCTAAGCACATCCGTTGAAAGGCATTCGGGAGTCGGCCTTCTTCAACTTTTGATATTCCTATTATATTACATGGTTTATGGGAATTCAATAGATTTTTTCGAAATTTCCTCTTGACAAATCCAAACGCACATCGTATAATCCCTACATACCTACTCGAAAGGTTGGTAATGAACGTGAATTCATTCCTTCACCCGTTCCGATGTCGCCGCGGCAGAACATAAGATGCAAGCGATCACCGAAACCTATAAAACAAACAATAAAATTTTGATATAGAACGTACATCGTTCAGGAGGAAACATTATGAGCAAGATTTACACTTCTGCGGACCAGCTGATCGGCAAGACCCCGCTTCTCGAACTGTCCCACATCGAAAAGGCTGAAAAGCTCGAGGCTAAGCTCCTCGCCAAGCTCGAATACTTCAACCCCGCAGGCTCCGTCAAGGATCGTATCGCCAAGGCCATTCTTGATGACGCTGAGGCAAGCGGCAAGCTGAAGCCCGACTCCGTCATCATCGAGCCGACCTCCGGCAACACCGGTATCGGCCTTGCATCCGTGGCCGCCGCACGCGGCTATCGCATCATCATCGTCATGCCCGAGACCATGAGCGTCGAGCGCCGCCAGCTGATGAAGGCCTACGGCGC
>ERZ791883.2251-NODE-2251-length-13245-cov-2.420167_pt1 | contig 13245 bp, 12 predicted proteins | sample MGYA00510160_ERZ791883 | MGnify/ENA primary metagenome ERZ791883 (study PRJEB30046, sample SAMN00792072) | human gut metagenome | study: EMG produced TPA metagenomics assembly of the A metagenome-wide association study of gut microbiota in type 2... | reverse complement strand
TTCTCGGCGGCAGCGGCGATTAGTTCGGTTTTATTCATGGTGATTCCTCCTAAAAAATGTTTCTTTGGTACGTCTATATCCTAAAACGATATCCATCGCATTAAGATCGCTTGGCCTCGGCCCACAGGGCCTCCAGCGTTTCCAGCGGCAGCTGATCCACGGATTTCCCCATGGCGGCTGCCCCCTCCTCCACCGCCCGGTAGCGGCGGATGAATTTCTCACAGGTGCCGTGGATGGCGACCTCCGGGTCCACCCCGGCAAAGCGCCCCACCTTCACGGCGGCGAAGAGCACATCTCCCAGCTCCTCCGTCACGTCGCCGTCTCCGGCGGCGGCCCGGTGCAGCTCGGAAACCTCCTCGTCCAGCTTGTCCAGCGCCCCGGAGATGTCCGGCCAGTCGAACCCGTCACGGGCGGCCTTGCTCTGGAGCTTTTCCGCCCGCCACAGTCCCGGCAGGCTCCGGGCCACGGCATCCAGTGCCTGAGCGGTGGTCTGCTGTCCCTTCTCCCGGCGCTTGATGGCCTCCCAGCCCTCCAGCACCGTATCGGCGTCCTGCACCGTCTCCTGTCCCCCGAACACATGGGGATGCCGGAAGAGCATCTTGCGAACCTCACCGTCAGCCACATCGTCCATGGTGAAATCGCCGGCCTGCCGCTCGATGTCGGCATGGAACACCACCTGCAGCAGCAGATCCCCCAGTTCCTCCTTCAGCAGGGCAGGGTCCTCCCGGTCAATGGCCTCGGCGGCCTCATAGGCCTCCTCCAGCAGACTGCGCCGCAGGGAGGCATGGGTCTGCACTCGATCCCAAGGACAGCCGTCCTCTGACCGCAGCAACGCCACGATGCGCAGCAGATCCGAAAGACCGTAATGCTCCTTCCTCTCAAAATCTATCATATTTACGCTCCTATTGCAAGACTTTTCGTCATTTGTGAGAAATCCTTAAAAAAATCCAGATGGTTTTCGCCGCTTTTTGGCGGCAAAAACGGTACACAGCTCCTCCCGGCGCACTGCCCCCAGCAGCAGGACGAGACCGCCGTACACCGCAGCGGCTGCCGCTACGGCTCCCAGCACGGCCAGCGGCAGGGAAGCCCGGTGTACCAGCATCCGGTAAAAGCCGGAGGCCGTCACCGCCATGGCCCCCACTGCCACCAGCGTCCGGAGAGGAACGCCCCAGCGAAAGACTATCCCGGTGGTGCGTCCCACCGCCAGTAGGTTCATCCCCGCAATAAGCGCATAGCAGAGCAGTGTTCCCACGGCGGCGCCCCGGATGCCCCAAGCGGGGTCCGACACCAGCTGATAGCTGACAGCGATCTTCACCGCCCCGCCGGTGAGCAGCGTTACCACCGGGATGTGCTCGTGGCCCCATGCCTGCAAAATACCGCCGGAGACCACCATCAGGCACACGCACACGGCAGCCAGCCCCAGCCCCCGCAGGTGATGGGCGGCGGCAGCGGCGGTCTGCACCTGAGCGGGGTACAGCAGCCGCAGGACAGGCCCCGCCAGAACGGACAGCCCTATCCCCGACGGCAGCGCCAGCAGCAGCGCCATCCGCAGGGCGGTGCGGGTGTGGCGGCGGGCCGTCCGCCGGTCGCCCTGTCCCAGCGCTCCGCTGATGGCCGGCACCAGACTGACGCTGATGGGATAGAGAAAGGAGGGCGGCAGGGAGAACAGCGTCAGGGCGAAGGCGTACTCCCCGTATTGCCGGTTGGCCTCCTCCAGCCCCAGACCCAACCGGCTCTGGAGGGCATCCATGGCCACGGACTGATCCAGCAGGGTGATGAAGCTCATGCCTCCGGCCCCCAGCGTAATGGGAACGCCGATCTTCAGCAGCTGACCCAGCACCTCCCGCCGGGAGGGCGGAGCGTCGCTGCCCATACAGGAGGGCAGCCACCGCAGGGTCAGAACCAGCAGTGCCAGCAGTGAGCCTACGGTCACACCTGCCATGGCCCCGGCGGCCCCGATCTCCGGGGAGACGCCCCGGACAGTCAGGAGATACCACGTAAGGCCCAGCCCCACCACCAGCTTCCCGGCGGATTCCACCACCTGACTGACGGCGGTGGGCAGCATCTGCCCCTGCCCTTGGGTGTAGCCCCGGATGGCGGACAGCAGACACACCGCCAGCAGCGCCGGGGCCAGTACCCGGATGGAGGGGGCCGCCAGCTCATTGTGCAGCAGGCCCGCCAGCTGCCGGGGAAAGGCCAGCATCACACCGCTGCCCACCAGCCCCAGCGCCAGAAATAACGCCAGCGCCACATGGAAAATGCGCCGCTGCCGCCGGGGTCTGCCCCTGCTCTGGGCGATGAGACGGCTCATGGCCAGCGGCAGACCGGCGGTGGAGAGGGTCAACAGCACGCCATAGACGTTGTAGGCCGCCTGAAAGCAGCCCATGCCCCGGCTCCCCAGCAGGTTGCCCAGTGGGATCTTATACAAGGCCCCCAGCAGCTTGCTGACCGCTACCGCCGCCGTCAGCAGGGCGGCACCCCCCAGAAAGCCCATGTACCCTCCCGTCCGGGGATGCTCATCCCCTCATGTTCTCATGGAATTGACGGAAGGCGGAGAGATTTTCCTCCAGCTTTTCGCTTCTCTGGATGTATTCCGTGGGGTACTTGGTGTGAAATACCCGCTCGATGCGCTGATGCACCGGGTCCACCATCTTGGTGGACCCACCGGCCCCCAGTGAGAGGATGCTGTGCAGCTCCTCCATGATGTAGATATTATACAGCCCCTCGGCTCCGGATATGCACCATCCGGTGTTTTCAAAGCTGCCGGACATATATTTTTGCCGGTACAGGTAGTAGGGGTGGAAGTCCGCCTGCCGGAGGGCGGCGTTGGCGTAGTCCAGCATCTCGCCCACCGCCTCCGCCGAGGGGATGGTGAAGTTCTCCAGCAAAATGCGGCTTCCCTTTTTCAGGCTCAGGGTATGGACGGTGATGTTGTCGGCCCCGTAGGACAGGCACTTGTCCAGCGTCCGCCGGAAGCCCTCCGGCGTGTCCTCCGGCAGGCCGGCGATCAGATCCATGTTCACATGGGGAAAGCCCATGCCGGTGGCCAGTGCCATGGCCTCCTCCACGTCACGGGCCGTATGGCGGCGGCCGATGGCGGTGAGGACGTGATCCTCCAGCGACTGAGGATTAACGCTGATGCGGTCTACGCCGTGATCCAGCAGCACCTGCAGCTTCTCCCGGTCGATGGTGTCCGGCCGCCCGGCCTCAATGCAGTATTCCACGCAGCCCGACAGATCGAAGCTGCGGTTCAGGTGGGTCAGCAGCCGGTCCATCTGATCGGCAGAGAGCGTGGTGGGAGTGCCGCCCCCCATGTAGAAGGACTTGATGTGCAGCCCCGTCTCCTGCACCATTCGGGCGGCGTCGGTGATCTCCCGGTGCAGCACCTCCAGATACGGCTCCACCAGTCCCAGCGTCCGCTCCACGGACTGGGACACAAAGCTGCAATAGGCGCAGCGGGTGGGACAGAAGGGGATGCCAACATACAGGGAGATATCCTCCGGCTTCAGCTCCGCCTTGGCTCTGCGGGAGGCCTCCGCCGTCTCGATACACAGGCGGCGGCGCTCCGGCGAGACGAAGTAGGTGTCCCGCAGGACCCGGTCCACCTGCCGCTCCGTCATGCCCTCCTCCAGCATCCGGGAGGCCAGCTTGCCGGGGCGGATGCCCGTCAGCGCCCCCCAGCTGGGGGTGATGCCGGTGATCTCCCGTGCCGCCTTGAAGAAGCTCAGCTTCACCGCCTTCTGGCGAAGGCGCTCCGCCTCATACTCCGTCAGCTGCGGGTCCACGGCGGTCCGGGAGATGCCACGGGCCGTCCGGCCGTGGTAGGTGATGGTGGTGACGGCGGTGTTATAGCGGGGGGAGCGGCTCAGCGTCACCAGCGCATGATCCTCCCCATCCTCCGCCGGCTCATAGACCGGACGCTCCTCCGGGAAAAAAGCCAGCAGACTCTGCTCCACGGCGTACCGGTCGTCGTGACCACGAAAGATCAGCTTCATGGCGTCCCTCCGTCACAGGGAGAGCCGCCGGGTCATGAAGGGGTTCACCCGGCGCTCGTAGTCCAGCTCCGTGGCCCCCTCGTGGCCGGGATAGACCTTGTAGTTGCCGGGCAGCGCCGCCAGCCGGTCCAGCGAGGCCAGCATGGCCTTGGGGTCGCCGCCGGCGAAGTCCGTGCGGCCACAGGAGCCACGGAACAGGGTATCGCCGGAGAACATCACGTCCCCTACCAGCAGACATACGGAGCCCTGGGTGTGGCCCGGCGTCTCCATGACACGGATGGTGAGGCTGCCCAGCGTCAGGGTGTCCCCCTCCTTGTAGTAGCGCTGGTTGTGCTCCGGCAGGCGGGAGAACATCATATCCATGTGCTTGGGCGGCTGGTCGGTGACGTCCTTCTCGTGGATGTACACCGGCACATCGGGGTACTTCTCCAGAAGGGGCCGGACGGCGGTGGTGTGGTCAAAGTGCCCGTGGGTCAGCAGGATGTACTCCAGACGGCAGCCGGAGCGGCTGACCATGTCGGCCACCTGCTCCGGCTTGTCACCGGGATCGATGAGGGCGCAGACCCCGGTCTCCTCGTCGCACAGCAGATAGCAGTTGGTGGCAATAAAGCCCACCCGGATGGAATCGATTTTCATGGGATATTCTCCTTTATCAAGCATCGCTGGGATGTGAATGGTCGTGTAGAAGATAGCGTGGGGATCGCATAGAGAAAAAAGCAGCCAAGCAGAGCCGGGATATACTCCGCCGATGGAGCATATTGGTCAGCTGGAGAGCTGGTCGGTGTCTACGATCAGGGTCAGGGGGCCGTCGTTGACGGATTGGACCAGCATATCGGCGCCGAATTCGCCGGTCTCGGTGTGGAAGCCCTTTTCCCGGCACAAGGCCACGAATTTTTCATACAGGGGGATGGCTACCTCCGGCCGGGCGGCGGCCAGAAAGTCCGGACGGCGGCCCTTGCGGCAGTTGCCGTAAAGGGTGAACTGGGATACCACCAGAATTTCGCCGCCCACCGTCTCCAGACCACGGTTCATCTTGCCGTCCTCGTCCTCAAAAATACGCAGGCCCACCAGCTTGTCCGCCAGCTTCACGGCTTGGGCCTCGGTGTCCTCATGGGTGATGCCCAGCAGGATCAGAAAGCCCTGCCCGATCTGGCCGATGGTCTTGCCGTCCACGGTAACGGAGGCACTTTTTACCCGTGTCAGTACAGCTCTCATGGAATATAGTCTCCTTTTTCGACAATATATGCGATGATTTTGATGAGTTGGAGCAATTTCGAGGGAGTGTCAACCGATTTTCACGTCGCAATGTGGCTGGAGATCGGTAGACACGACCATATGCGCTTTTGCACACTTTGCCAGCTATGGGAAAAGTGTGGCGCCGAAGGCGCATTTATCACCCGGCGGGGCGGGTAACACGCATGACACCGGAGATCTGCTCCAGCCGGCGCATGACAGCCTGCAGCTGCTGGCTGTCGGATACATCCACGGCCAGAGAGATCAGAGCGAAGCCGTCGGCGGTGGAGCGGGCGTTGAGAGAGGATACGTGGACCTTGGCGGCGGAGAGGATGGTGGAGATATCCACCAGCAGATTGGGCCGATCCTTGGACACCACCTGCAAATTGGTGCGGTAGGATTCCCGTGTTTTGCCGCCCCAGGAGACCTTGATCCAGCGGCCTGCCTCCTCCGGCGGACGGCGGGCGGGGTCGGCGTTGGGGCAGTCCTTACGGTGGACAGAGACGCCATAGCCACGGGTGATAAAGCCCACGATCTCGTCGCCGGGGACAGGAGAGCAGCACTTGGAGAACTTCACCAGACAGTTGCTGAGACCCTGCACCACGATACCCTGCTCGCTGTGCTCCCGGACGGGGACAGCGGGGCGGGTCACCTCCGGTTGGCCCTCCACCGGCACCTCCGCCTGACGCTCTGCCTGATGCTGGTGCAGGATGCGCTGGATGTCCTCCCGCAGGCGGCCGATGAGCTTCAGGCTGGTGACGCCGCCGTAGCCAATGGCGGCATACATATCGTCCAGGCTCTTGAAGGAGAGCCTTTTCAGGATGCCGGGGAGGTTTTCCTCCGCCGTCAGCTCCTTCAGGGTGACGCCGCAGCGCTTCAGCTCCGACTCGAAGGAGGAGCGGCCGTTGACGATGTTCTCGTCCCGGCGCTCCCGCTTGAACCACTGGCGTATCTTGGAGCGGGCGTTGCTGGAGCGGGCGATCTTCACCCAGTCCCGGCTGGGGCCGTGGGCGGACTGGGAGGTGACCACCTCCACGATATCACCGTTTTTCAGGCGGGTATCAAAAGGGACCAGACGGCCATTGACCTTGGCCCCCACCATATGGTTGCCCACGGCGGAGTGGATGTTATAGGCGAAGTCGATGGGCGTGGCTCCGGCGGGGAGGTTGATGACATCGCCACGGGGGGTAAACACGAACACCTCGTCGGCAAACATATCCACCTTCAGGGAGTGGATGAAGTCCTCGGCGTCGGCGCCCTCCTGGTTCTCCAGCAGACGGCGGACCCACTCATAGCGGCCCTCGTCCCCGGCCCCCTGACCGTTCTGCTTATACTTCCAGTGGGCGGCGATGCCGTATTCGGCCACCTCGTGCATCTCACGGGTGCGGATCTGCACCTCGAAGGGGATACCGTTCTGGCCCACCACGGTGGTGTGGAGGCTCTGGTACATATTGGGCTTGGGGGTGCCGATATAGTCCTTGAAGCGGCCCAGAATGGGCTTATACAGGTCGTGGATGATGCCCAGCACATTGTAGCAGTCGGACACCGTGTCCACAATGACCCGGAAGGCAAAGAGGTCGTATACATCGTCCAGAGACTTGTTCTGGGTATACATCTTGCGGTAGATGGAGTAGGGGTGCTTCATGCGCCCGTAGACGTAGCCGTCGATGTGGGCCTCCCGCAGGCGGCGGGTGATCTGGTCGTGGATAGAGGACATGAAGCCGTCATACTGAGCGGCCTTTTCATTCAGAGCCTCCACGATCTCCCGGTAGCTGATGGGGTCCAGATATTTCAGACTCAGATCCTCCAACTCCCACTTCATCTTCTGCATTCCCAGCCGGTGGGCAATGGGGGCATAGATCTCCATGGTCTCGAAGGACTTCTGCTTCTGCTTCTCCGGGGTCTGGTACTCCATGGTGCGCATATTGTGGAGCCGGTCGGAGATTTTGATGAGGATCACCCGGATATCCTTGCTCATGGCCATGAGCATCTTCCGGAGGTTCTCCATCTGCTCCTCCTCCTTGGAGGTATAGTGGACACGGGTCAGCTTGCTGACGCCCTCCACCAGATCCGCCACCGTGGGAGAGAAGAGCCGGGAGATGTCCTCATGGGTGGCGGAGGTATCCTCGATGGTGTCGTGGAGCAGAGCCGCCTCGATGGACTCGGAGTCCAGATGCAGCTCCTCCGCCACGATCTGGGCCACCGCCAGCGGGTGGGTGATGAAGGGGGAGCCGTCCTTCCGCATCTGCGCTCCGTGGGCCTTGGCGGCGAACTCGAAGGCGGCCCGGATCTGCTGGAAGTTGGCGCTGGGGTTATAGTGGCGGACGGTGTCCTCCAGCTTGCGGTAGCGCTGCTCCAGATCAGCCCAGACCTCCGGGCGGATCTCCGGCACCAGAGATGCCGGTGCGGTGGTATTCTGGGTATCAGTCATGGTGATCGCCTCCCCGTTTGGGCTGCATGACCTCATGCAGGCCCTGTAAGTAACCGGATTCCTCCAAGCGGACGTGTTTCCCCTGGCCGGTGAGTGTGATGGAAATGGTGTCGCCCTCTTGCCGGAGGGTCAGCAGCTGCCGTTCCCGGAACACCTCCAGACAGAAGGCAGTCCGAAGGAAGGGGTCGGCCCCCTCCAGCCGGGCGGACAGCTCCCGCAGCAGCGGCAGGTAGCAGGCGGTGAGCCCCTCCGGGGGGACGGTGTGCTCCAGCGCCCGCCACAGCTGCACGCACTGGCTGCGGGAGGGCAGCAGGTGGACCGCCTCCTTGGGCAGGAGCCGGTCGCCCCGCAGACAGCGCTCCAACAGGTGCAGGCACTCATCCTCCCGTGTACTGACAGTGAGGGACGGGCGGATGTCCACCATTTGCAGCTGTACCGTGCGGTTGCCCCGAAATTCGTTGATCTGCAGATAAAAGGCCGCATCCACCCGGCTGCCCGCCGCAACGGGACAGGTGTCGGGGGAGACGGAGAAGAAAATACCGTCGAACTGGCTGCTGCCCTTGCTGAGCCGCAGCTTCAGGTGGCGATTCTGGCCCACGCTCTGCAGCCGCTCCAGCGTGGCGCCCATCAGGCAGAAGAGAGGGCGGGCATTGCCGGCGCCGTAGGGCTCCAGCATCCCCAGAGCCTCCACCTCCGTCAGGGTGACACGGCTGGGACAGGTGAGGGCGGCATCGATCTCCAGACATACCTCCGGCGCTCCGCCGCCCTGATACTCCCGCACCAGCTGGTTCATCCGCTGGCGGAAGGCGGGGATATTGGCGACATCGATGGTGAAGCCCGCTGCCAGCTCGTGACCGCCGAAATCCAGCAGGAGGTCGGAGCAGCGCTCCAGAGCGGCGAAAAGGTTGAAGCCGCCCCAACTGCGGCAGGAGCCCTTGCCCACGGTGCCGTTTAAGTGGATCATAAAGCTGGGACAGGCGTATTTTTCCGACAGGCGGGAGGCCACGATGCCCACCACCCCTTGGTGCCACGTGTCGGAGGCCAGCACCAGAGCGCTGCGCTCCTGCGGCGGCAGATGGTCGATCTGTTCCACTGCCTGGGCATAGATGGTCTGCTCCACCGCCTGACGCTCCCGGTTCAGGGCGCACAGCTCACGGGCCAACCGGGCGGCCTCCGCCGGGTCCTGACACAGCAGGAGGTCGGCGGCCTTGTCCGCTGCCCCCATGCGGCCGGCGGCGTTGATGCGGGGGGCCAGCACGAAGCCCACCTGCACGGAGGTGATGGCCTTATCCATGAGGCCTGCCTCCTGCAGCAGGGCGTGGAGGCCGATGAAGTCCGACTGGGTGATGCACTCCAAGCCACGGGAGACGATGATGCGGTTCTCCCCGGACATGGGCATCACGTCGGCAATGGTGCCGATGGCGGCCAAGGTGCAGTAGCGGGAGAAAAGGGCCTCCTCCCGGCTCTCGCCGCCCAGCGCCAGCACCAGCTTCAGCGCCACGCCGCAGCCCGCCAGATAGGGGAAGGGATAGGTGCAGTCCGGCCGGTGGGGGTCCACCACCGCCACGGCCCGTGGCAGGGTGTCTTTGCACTCGTGGTGATCGGTGATGACCACATCCATGCCCAGAGAGGCGGCGAAGTCCACCTCCTCCACCCCGGTGATGCCGCAGTCCACGGTGATGAGCAGCTCTACCCCCTGCTCATGGAGGGAGCGGATGGCGTCCTGCCCCAGCCCGTAGCCGTCCTCGATGCGGCGAGGAATATAGTGCAGCACATCGACGCCCCGGCTTTTCAGGTAATCCACCAGGATCACCGTGGCGGTGATGCCGTCCACGTCGTAATCCCCGAACACCGCCATGCGGAGGCCCTGCCCGATGGCCCGGCTGATGCACTCCACCGCCCGGTCCATGTCCTTCATCAGGAAGGGGGAGCAGGTCAGATCCCGGCCCCGCTCCAGAAAGGCGGCGGCCTCCTCCGCCGTGGAGATGCCCCGTGCCGCCAGTACCTGCGACACCAGCTGGGGATAGCCAGCCTCGCCGAGACGGCGGATATCCGCTTCCTCCGCTGGGGCGATATGCCATTTGGAAAACTTCATCTGCCAGCGCTCCCTTCCGCATACTACTATAATCAACTATTATAACAAATTCACCGGAAAAGGACAAGCAGAAAGTGCGGCCGCAGCGGGCTTTTTGCGGGGCAAAGGAATGGGAAAACGGTTGCAATGGATGGCGGGAGGGCGTATAATGACTGCATCTGTATAGGAATGAGGAAAAGCATCATGAGACCTGACGGAACCAGAGTGAAAGACCTGCCGCCGCTGGTGGCGGCCATCCCCTACATCATGCCCAAGCGCTACGATGCGTGAAACTCCATCACCGAGAACATCGACGAGGAGGCTGTAAAGGCCTACATCCGCCATTGGCGGCGGGAGGGCGTACGCTTGAACCACATGAGTGTCATCATCGCCGCCTACTACCGGGCGGTGCTGGATAATCCAAAGCTGAACTACTTCGTGATGAACGGAAAAATTTATCGGCGCAACCACTTCTGCGTCTCCTTCGTCATTCTCAAGAAGCAATCCGACGGGGTGGTCAACGAGACAGCGCTGAAAGTGTATTTGGAGCCGTCGGACGATATTTTCTCCATTGACAGGAAAATTCGGGAGGTTATTGCCGCCAACCAGCATGAGCACCAGTCCAACAGCACCGACAAGTTCGCACGGTTCATGTTCTCCGTGCCGGGGCTGCCAAAGTTCGTGGTGTGGCTGGCGTATCATCTGGACAAGCACGGGCTGCTGCCCCGGAAGATCATCGACCTGTCGCCCTTCCACACCAGTATGTTCATCACCAATCTGGCCTCCATCAAGACCAGCTATATCCATCACCACTGCTACGAGTTCGGTACCACCAGCGTGTTCGTGTGCATGGGCAAGCCCGTGCCGGACTACATGGGCGGAGACCTGACCCGGAAGGTGATGCCCATCGGCGTGGTGATGGACGAGCGCATCTGCACCGGATATGAGTATGCGGCGTTTTACAGCGATTTCAAGGGCTACCTCCGGGACCTGAGCCAGCTGGAGACCCCCTTTGACGGCAGCCGCCCCCAAAAGGAGGAAAAGATTCCGGCCGGTGTATCCTGACACCGGGAGGGAACATAGGATAGACGGCCCCTGCGGGGGCGGGACAGGAGGAGACATCCCATGTATGAAGAGCACATCCGGGCGGCAGCCCGGTCCATGGCGGAGAATATGCAGCGCAGCCCCGTTCCCATGTACGGCAAGGGCCTGCGGCTGCCGGACAAGGGGGCAGTGATCGGACTGCTGAAGGAGATCCGGCGACTGGTCTTTCCGGCCTACTACGGCGACCCGGAGCTGATGACCCTTCCGGTGGAGGACTACACGGCGCTGCTGCTGGAGCGCATCGAGGGCCAGCTGGCCCGGCAGATCGCTTTGGCCCTGCCGGAGGAGCAGGAGCAGCGGGCGTCGGTGCTGGCCCGTGAGGTGGTGGAGGCCCTGCCCGGCGTGCAGCGGCTGCTGCTGACGGATCTGGACGCCACCTTTGAATCCGACCCGGCGGCGGCCTCCAAGGAGGAGATTTTGTTCGCCTATCCGGGGCTGTTTGCCATTTTCGTATACCGGGTGGCCCATGAGCTGTATCTGCGCCAGATTCCCATGATCCCCCGGATCATGAGTGAGTACGCCCACAGCCGCACGGGCATCGATATTCACCCCGGCGCACAGATCGGCGCCCACTTCTTCATCGATCACGGCACCGGCATCGTGGTGGGCGAGACCACGGTCATCGGGGAGAATGTGAAGCTGTATCAGGGAGTGACGCTGGGGGCATTGTCCCCCCGGAAGGGCCACGCCAGCCTACCGGGGAAGCGGCATCCCACCGTGGGCAGCGACGTGACCATCTACTCCGGGGCCTCCATTCTGGGCGGTGAGACCACCATCGGGGATCACGCCGTGGTGGGCGGCAACGCCTTCCTGACGGATTCGGTGGCAGAGGATACTCAGGTGGTGATCCGCACGCCGGAGCCGATCTACCGGGAGCGCAGGCACCGGGAGAAGTGAGATGCCCCCAGCCGGACGGTGTGCAGCACCGCCCGGCTGGGATTTTATTTCGCCTTGTTTGGCTGCCTCCGATGAGTCACTGTTTTGCCTCCGGCGGGTAACTTTCTTTCGCTGCTGAAGGAAAGTTACCCGCCGGAGGCATAAAAGAAAAACTGATGGCAAAAAATATGCCGCCGGTGGCAACAAACAGCCCCCTCCGCAGACAAAAAGGAAGAGACGATGTTTCCATCGTCTCTTCCTTTTTAACATGTGCAGCATGAGCACTTACAGCACCGTGATATGGATGCACCGGGCGTCACAGCGGCGCAGGGCAATGACGGAATCCAGCACCTCATAGGCCACCGGATCACCCAAGGGACTGATCTGCACCGCCCGGACGATCGTGCCGGGGATGAAGCCCAGCTCCAGCAGCCGCTGACGCTGGGAGTGCGTCACAGCCCGGATGGCGGCCCACCGGCCCGCCGGCAGGGTATCCAGCGTATCTGCCACGGAAAAGACCTCCTTTTAGGGGAGTGGTCTATCCTATGCCGCCTGTAGGGCGGCGGTCACAGCCACGTCTCGTCGAAGCCATAGGGCAGCAGCTCCTTCAGGGCGAAGTGCTTGGCCTCCCCCTTGCCGTTGAGGCAGATGACCTCCATCTGGGGGGCGAACTCCTGCATCACCTGCCGGCAGGAGCCGCAGGGGACGCAGTAGTCCTCGCTCTTCCCAGCGATGACGATGCGTTTGAAATCCCGGTGGCCCTCACTGATGGCCTTGAAGATGGCGGTGCGTTCGGCACAGATGGTGAGACCGTAGGCGGCATTTTCGATGTTGCAGCCGGTGAACACCGTGCCGTCACTGCACTCCAGCGCCGCACCCACGGGAAAATGGGAATAGGGGCTGTAAGAACGGTCCAGCATGGCAATGGCGGCCCGGCACAGTTCCTGTTCTGTCATGGGATGACCTCCTTTTGCACTTAGGTGGGAAAGCCCTTCTGGGGCCATTGTAGCGCATTTTGCCCGGCCCGTCAAGGCAGGCCTCAGTCCTCCAGCAGCAGGCGCAATGCATCATCCGTGGGGAGCTCCAGCTCCGGCACGGCGGCGTTCAGATCCTGTACCTGCTGGGCAGTGAGGGGATAGACACCGTCCTCGTCCGGCTCCAACCCCTGCTGGGACAGCCACTGGCGGGCCTGCTGGGCCAGCTCCGGGTGGCCCGTGAGCACATAGTCTGCCGGGTCGGAAGGCTCCTGCCTCTCTGTGCCGCCGGAGGCGAAGGTCAGACCGCCGTCAGAGGGGGTGACCTCATCGGTGAAAGAATCCTCGTCGGCGCCCACAGAGTTGTTGGCGGAGGAATCCGGCAAAATACCGCTGAAGGGAGAGTCGCCGCCCTTCTCTGCCTGCTGGCGTACCAGATAGATGCCCAGCACCACCACAAGACACGCCGCCATGCCCATGACGGCCCGCAGCCACGGCGACCGCCGTCGATGCTGGGGCGTGGCGTGGACACGGTTCATGATATCCGGAAGCAGGTCA
>ERZ791883.2245-NODE-2245-length-13300-cov-17.000529_pt1 | contig 13300 bp, 8 predicted proteins | sample MGYA00510160_ERZ791883 | MGnify/ENA primary metagenome ERZ791883 (study PRJEB30046, sample SAMN00792072) | human gut metagenome | study: EMG produced TPA metagenomics assembly of the A metagenome-wide association study of gut microbiota in type 2... | reverse complement strand
GCATGGGCAGAATAAAAGAGATCAGCCGCAAGTCTGCCCACACCAGAAAGCGCAACCCGGTCGTGTATCTTATCTGCGAGGGCAGTGAAACCGAGATCCGCTATTTCAAGCGTTTCCGCAGTCGAGGATGCAATATTGACATTATCCCGATTTCTTCTCAGTATAAGTCTGCCGACAGGCTTGTGCAAAAGGCCAAAGCAACGATGGGCAATAATCCATACTACCCGGAAGATGGCGACTCCATCTGGTGCGTATTTGACCGTGACGATAACTCCAACGAGGTTCTTCTGCGTGCCAAACAGTCCGCTCAAAAGGAAGGCTACCATCTGGCCTATTCTAACCCATCTTTCGAGTTGTGGTTCCTACTGCACTTTGTAAATCAGCAAGCAGAGGTCGAGGATTGTCAGGCACTGATTCGCCTGCTGAAACAGACAAGCAGAATCTCCGATTATGAGAAGAACAAGGATTACTTTGACGTTTTGAAGCCTTTGCAGGCTACTGCAATTCAGAGAGCGAAAGCTCGTGCTGACCAAGTTCAGAAGCAGGGTCTCGAACCGATTTCACGGCAGAGCAATCCGTTGACAACGATTTGGGAACTGGTAGAGTATTTGAACTCCAAGGTTTGAACCACATCACTTGAAAATATAGTAAAGCCCACAGACCGGATTTTATATCTGGCCTGTGGGCTTTTTATGAGGTACAGTATCTATTATTTTCAACCAGAGACTTCTTTTCACTCGGAAAGTTCTTTGTGATTATATAATTATCTCCGCTTCATTATGTATATAAAATTGTGACAACCATACATCATAAATCATTCGAGAGGAACAAGTTCATTCGTTTTCTTTTCAATATTTTGGAACACTTTATAATAGTTATAAATCGCCGCCCTTAAAGATTCACATTTTTCCATATCATATTCATTTGAACAGCTGTCACATTTCCCATCACAAGATGGTATGCTTCGATTTTTTATGGGATGTAATTTTTGATGGCATTTTCCGTACACCAGTTTAGCATGTGCTAATTTATTTCGAGGTTTAATCAACTCATCACTATATTTTTGTGAGAAATCTTCTTGAGCAATCGGTCCGTCATCAAAAAATTTCACAATCAACCCCATAAGAGCATAACGATCCTTATTATCCATCACATACTCAACGGATTGAATCGCGTTTTTTATAAATGATTTTCCTACTTTTTTGTTTAATCCCTCAAAATTTTGTCCAGATTTAGATGCAGCACTTTCAACATACTCCTTTGCTTTTCGGACAATCACATCCTGTTGTTCTGAACTTAACTTTTCAAATAACGCTATTGTTGTCGATTGGCAAATATAGTCAAATTCCGAGGTGCTATCCATTATAAGCCCTCTTATATTTGATATACGATACTCTCTTTTTAGATTTTTTTGAACAACACGGCCTATAATTTCCAGAAGATTTGCACGATCGGCCAAGAAAACACCATTCAATTGATCAGAATTTTTTAGAGAACTTTCCATGTTTTCCTTGTCGCTTGAATAAAAAACAATATCTGTATAGATTTCCTTGCTGCGAAGTTCGCGTATCACAGCATCACCAGTTGTACCAGATAGTGCAAAGTCCATAAGAATCAAATCATAAAAATCAAAGGATGTTGCATCAAAATTTTCTAGCTTTTCACTTTTGAACTCATCATAGTCGCTATAGCTTTCAATGTCTGCATCCATAAAACGGTTTTGAATAGCTTGAACTACAAGTTCTTTTGTTGAGTCAACATAGTCTTCTGCATCATCAATCCACAGAATTTTATACGTCATATCCATATTCTGCACGCTTTCTTTTATGGCATTTCAATAATGAACTTTGCTCCAGAGGGTGTTGCATTCTCCGCACAAATGGTTCCCTTCATTTTTTTGATAACCGTCTTAATATTGTATAAGCCGATTCCTGTTCCACCTGTGTTGCTGAACCCAAAATCAAATATTTCATTTAAATCTACTGCTCCAAAGCCATCACCATCATCCCATAATTCAATATAGGCTTTCCCCGAAATATCTTCCATCGATAAATTAAAGTTTCTGGCATGGCTTTTTTGTGAATTAGACAAAAAATTGTCCAAAACAAGAGAAATGTTTTGCGGTTGAAATTTAATTATATGCTGGCCGGAAGTTTCAACAGAAATGTGAATATTGAAATACTGCTGTTGGAGAACATTCATTAAGTATTCCCGACAAAAAGCAAACAAGTCCTCCTTAATTGAAGCATCTTCAATATTAAATTTAGCAATTGCGCTATATTTCAATGAACTTAAAATTTTATCTGTGGCAACCGAGATTGCGCCGAGTTCTCTATAATTTTCAATTCCTATTTTTCTAGCCAAAGTTGTTACACTGTTCCTTATCGTTAGGGCGTTCGTCTTTACCAAGTGAGTTTTTGCCGAGAATGTTTTTTGGTCTTCCGTAATCGCGCTAAAAATAGTATAGCTTTGGGCTTTATATTTTTGAATATTATCAGAAGCGACTTCCAATTTTTTTTCGGTGACACGATTCTTTATCTCTAACTCTTGGCGTGCCGCTTCGGCTGCTTTAAGCGCAGCCTCATGCTCTTTTTTTATTTTATCTTCTTCTTCACGAATCTCCTGTCCAACTTTCACACGCTGCACAATCAAAGTGGAAACAATCGGCTTTACCAAACTAATTAACAAGGCAACACGTTCATCATCTTCAGCAAACCCCTGTCGATTAGATGTCGCAATATCTCCCAAAGAATTATCGTCTAGTACATCAAAATTGATTTCGCCTTCTATATAATTCGAAAATGCCTGTGTGTTTTTCAAATACGGCATAAAATCTTCGACAGCAAGTTTTTTTCTCACATAAAGTCTTAATTGTGTGGATTTATATGCCTTATTTTTCAAAAATAATGGATCATTAACTTGTGCATCATCTTTTTTTATGCTGGCATGAATTCCAATCCATCCGGTCAAGCTATACGGAATTTCTTTTTCCGAAAGAGAACCATCCTCTTTAACAAAATGTCGTGTTCCACTGGTGTTATAGGCTGATTCATCAATAATAACAGTATGTCTTGGTTTTCTTCGAACAGTGTCATCCGCAGATGGAAAATAAACGCTTTCGGCTATTCGACTTTTTATATTCGATTCGCTGTTGTCAAAAAGAGCATAGAAATTCCGAAATGCAATATTTTTTGCTACTTCTTGAAATCCAATTGGCGTATTTTTTTGATACCTAACAGCTAATTCGATTTTTCCGGATATAGAATCCAGAACATAATAATCCGAAAGTCTAGCCTTTAGCCCTTCCATTGACTGAATTCCAATGTTTGTCAGGTCAACATTTTTAAGCTTTATCATCGTTCCAGAAGTAAGCTTATCCCAGTATTCTGCTGACAAAACTTCAACTTGAGAAAGATTAACTCTATTTAACGATGGTATCTCAGACTCGCGCTCGTTGCTCATATCAAAATACCATGCGGATTCTTGTCCGGCAGATTTTGATATAAGATAATATTTACTAGATAAATATAAAGCTGCGAGTTTTCCGATTCCCTTTCGCCCCATAACTTTGTTCTTTGAAACTTCATCTAGCGAAAGGTCTTCTCGTTTGTTTTTTCCAATTAAAACATATTTTTCTGCAAGATCTGAATATGTCATTCCCGTACCATTATCGAAAATTTCTATCTCAGAGTTTTTCTTGTCACTCATGTCGATAAAAATTCGTACACAGGTTGCCTTAGCATCAAGTCCATTAGCAACAAGCTCCGCTATTGCTGTCCATGGATTTGAGTATAATCCCTTGCCTAACAGTTTAAGTGCAAAGTACGAGAAATTGAAAAAGATTTTATCATTGGTATTGTCCATTGATTTTACCTCATTTCAGAGTTTTCTCAAATTGTGATGCTAGTCGTAAAGCCAGCAATGGAGGAACAGCATTCCCGATTTGTGTACAAACATCCGATTTGAATCCCTCAAACTTGTACCAATCTGGGAATGATTGTATTCTCGCTCCTTCGCGTGGAGTTAATGCACGATTTTGGCTATAATGAATACATCTCAAACTAGAAACAGTTGTCAAATTGTTGGTTATCGTAGGTGATGGTTGATCCGCTATTAAACGTCCATAAGTATTCGCATAGCCAGATGTTAGCCTATAAGATTTATCGATTTTACCAGAATCAACCAATGCATTAAATTCATTTTTTCCTTCGCCCTGCTTCACATGTTGTATAACAGCTCTGATTTTTTCACTATAACACCCACAGAAGTGTTGCGTTAGTTCATTTGACCCATGTCGCATGAGTTCTTGATACTTATTCTGTGGTAGCTGCTGATAAGAACTTATGCTTTGTCCTTCTAAAACTTCTGGAAGATCGGATATTGCATCCTTTATAGTAAGGTGCGCAGACTTTTCTTTTGGAGGACAGTTCCATTTTAAATTCAAGTCGTTTCGGATGCCTACAATGAAGACCCTTTCTCTATTTTCAGGAACTCCATAGTCCATAGCATTCAATCGTTCCGTCCAAATGTTATAGCCCAAACCATTTCCAAGATTTGAAAACTGATCATTTAAAATCTCCATAACAGATTTACCATAATGATCTATAATAGGCTTTTTTCGCGGCGTTAACGACTCTCTACCCTCAACATCTTTTAATTCATACAAGATATTTCCAGCTGCATCTCTTTTATAGAATATTTCTCTCATCGATAAAATGCCTCGGACATTTTCAAACAAGAACATTTTTGGACGAGCAATTTTTAACACTCTCAAATATTCCGTATACAGTTGTGCTTTTTCGTCGTAATTTCGTTGTCCAACGGTACTAAAAGACTGGCATGGTGGTCCACCAATTATCAAATCAACTGGTTCCGATCCAATCCATTTTCTTATGTCACTTTCTTTCAAGGACTTTATATCGCAGTTTTTCATAGGAATATCAGGATAATTTTCAGAGTATGCTTTAGCTGCAAGCGGATTGTATTCATTTGCAAAAACGAATTGATTTTTTCGATTCCTGACAAAATGGTCTTTGTATTTTCTATAATAAAATCCAAATGTTAGTCCTCCAACTCCAGAGAACAGGTCAATTATTCTCATTTTCAAAAATATCCTTTGCAATAATTTCAAAAAGTGAACATTTAAGATTTCTCTAAAAGTTGGGCAAAAGAATAATATACACTCTTTCCGCCAATGCCATTATATCGTCAAAAACCAATTTAGCATTACTTTTACTATGATAATCTCAAAAAACTGTTCTTGTATACCTATATTTTCAATCTTAAAGCTTGTGACGCTATAAAATCGTTTTTTATCACAACGCCCTCAACAGCGTCAAAAACTCATCAAAGCGATATGCACCCTCCATCTGCAAGTCTTTGTTCTGGAACACCATATAATAGCGGTATGCCTGCTTGCCAGCGGCATCCTGCCATGCACGACCCAGACGAATTTTTTCTCTGGACTCTGCATTTTCCAGCTGGTCGCCTTTGGTTTCAATCAGAATAATCTTTCCACTGGTCGTGCGGACGATAAAATCCGGGTAATGGTTGCGGAATCCGTTCAAACAGAACGAAAACTTGTTACGCTCCGGGTTGCGATGCCACCAGCGGATATTGTCCATGTTGGTCATTGCCAGAGCCATTTTATATTCCAGACCATCCATCTTGCCCTCGGTCTGGTACAGGCTCTTGCTCATTGAAGAAGTGCTATCCGGGAGGGTGATACACTCCGTCAACTGAAAGCGGGGTTCACATACGATTTTCTCCGTTTCCAGCCACTTGTAGAAGTTTTCTCGTGCAGTTTCCTCTTGAAGCTGCATGACGTATGCACGAATTTTTGCTGCAAAGCTAACAGGCATCCGTTCCAGCGCGTCCAGCTCTTCGCGGTTCATATTATCCACGATACCATCGACATAACGCCGCAGTTCATTATCATCCACCGCGTTCATCTTGCAAAGGCTCTTGTGGATAATATCCTTGCAGATACGCAGTTTATCCTCGCCCGGAAGCAGCGGAAACTGCCTGTTCATGTACTGCTGATAATCATCTTTCAGCTTGGAGATGCGCGGTGTCGTGGTATCGCGGTCTTCCAAATCGACCTGCGCCAAATCGTCGTCTAGATGGCCGAAGTCGATTGCACTCGGTTTTCCTTTCAGAGAAAAATCCAAAAGCAGCTGGGCTTTATCCAGCTCCGTTTTCCCTTCCGGATCTAAAAGGCTTGGCAACGTTTTTAAGTAGAATTTCGGCAATTTAAGGGTGCGCACATCTTCCAGAAATTCTGGATTTACATGGGAAACATCCACTTTGTCCTGCACCTCCAGCGGCAAATCGCTCAACGGGTCATTCTGGTGCTGCTGCATAGCAACATCAAAATCGTTCTGTTCCTTTTCAGAGCGGTCAAAAATATTCTGCACCGAGGGAGAAACACTTGCCTTTGCCAAGGTGCTGCCCAACAGTGTCGGGTCGAAATCAAAAAACTCTTCCTCTTCCGCCGATGCCGCAGGCATTGCTTCGTTTATCGGCTGTGCCGGGAAGATGGTCTGCTCCACTTTGGGCAGCGGCTCGACCGGGGCAGCTTCTTCCTGCACACGGTAATCGTGGTCAGTGAAGCCTGCGTTATTCAAGCCCTTGACGATGCCGTCCAGCGTACGCTTGAAGTCCGCAGACGAGGTCAGAACATACGAAGTATTCAGGATCGGAGAAGAATGTTTCCGGGTATAGGGCAGGCGCAGAATACGCCCCACGATTTGCTCCACATCCACCTGACTGGTGCGGTTCGCCAGCGAAGCAAGGATATACGCAAAGGGGCAGTCCCAACCCTCTTTCAAGGCATTGACTGTAATGATAAAGCGAATTGAACACTTTTCCGACAGCAAGTCCACATTTTTCAACTCGTTGATCTCCGCCGTCTTGATGGCAATTTGCTCTGCTGGAATGTTGGCTGCAATCAGGCGTTGGCGCAGTTTTTCAAAGGTCGTTGCATTTTCTGTGCTCTTGGGTTGCGCCTGAAACAGCACGATGGGGCGAATGTAGCTGCCACCCTTTTCGTAGGCATCTTTTGCGTGAATTTCCAGTGTCCGCTGCATCTCGATGGCATCATGCAGCACATCCTGCTGGCTGTTGCGGTTCATCACAATGACAGGCAACTTGACCATGTTCTCGCGTTTCAAGTGAATCGCATCCACAATGGAGATGATGTTGCTTTCCTTAGTGGGCGTTGCCGTCAGATCCAGCACAAAGCAGGGATTGAAGTTTTGCAGCATCTGCTTGCTTGGGTTACTGCGCGCATGGTGGCTTTCGTCCACAATGACCAGCGGATGCAGCTGATTAATGACCTGCATCAAGGCGGTCGGGTCGGTATCTTCCAGCGGCATATCAGGTTCGCCCAGTGCATTTGCCAGCGCAACAAGGCTGCTGTTCTCCTGCTTGGCCTTGAGCCGCTCCTTCTTGCCACGGAACGAATCGTAAGACAGCACCATGATGGAAAGCTGCTCGTTGACCGCAGAGATATTGAAGTGCTGCCCCATCAAAAGCTGTTCTTTGGTATACACTTCTACACGGCTGCCCAAGGCAACATCAATTTTCTGGCGGTAAGGATGTGCAGGGTCACGCAATGCAGCCAAGGTTTGGGTCAGGATAGCATCTGACGGAACCAGCCAAACCACTGCACGGCGTTTTACCACACCCAGTGCGGAGAAAATCGGCTCGATGGCATTTGCAGCCAAAAATGTTTTGCCGCCGCCTGTAGGAACTTTCAGGCAGACATTCGGCACACCGGGCAGAAGATTCTGATACTTGGGCATTCCGCCAAATCCGACTTTTACATCTTTCTCCTGCCAGAGCCGAGTATAGGCCGTTTCGATGTTCTTTGTCTGCATCAGAATTTCCAGATAGCGTTCCAAATCCCGAATGACGGCTTTCTGATAATTTTTCAATTCCATAAGAGCCGTCCTCCTTACACCCGCGCAATGTCGCGCGGAATTTTCTTAAACGTGATACCAAACCGCAGCAGGTCACTCTCACTCAATGCACAGCGGTCAGCATAAATCAGATAGTTTTCCGCTTTTTCCGGAATGGTAGACAAAAAAGCATAGTCCAACACGCACATCTGGTCTGGCTCATAGTAGAAATAGTAAGCGGTGTGGTTGTTCTCACCGAGGAAATATGGGCTTCCGTTCTGTTGACTCACCGCAGGTTTCTTCGTTTCCGTATACCAGATGTAGTCACGAATTTTGTCTGTGCCGATGCTTTCATTCAGGTTGCCATCCGGCAGAAGCAGCCGCTCGCCCAGTTCGTAGTAACTGAAATTGCCACCAGTGCCTCCTACGGCGTTCTTGTCTTTGCCATAGCCGTTGATCACACGCTTCACACGCTCAGCGGTAATAGCATCAGCATAATCGCCTAGTTCCACCAAAATAAATTTTCGGTGTCCGCCGTCTGCCTTGTTCATGCTCAGCACAGCATGGGCAGTCGTACCAGAACCTGCAAAGGAATCGAGGATAAGCGCATTCTCCGTTCCTGCAACCTTTAGCACAAACTCAATTAGGCGGTGCGGCTTCGGTGTATCAAATGTAGCCTTACCATCAAAGATAGCCAACATTTCCTTCTTCGCTTCATCTGTATGCCCAGTTTCTGAAAATGGCCAGAAGTTTGTAGGGACGCGACCTCCGACATTATCAAGATATGTTTTTCTACGAATTCCGCCTTTTCCACCCTGACCAAAGTAAAACAGTGGCCACTGTCCTCGATTATAAATTGCAGTTGCCTTTTGCGCGGCGTCTTCCAAGCTATCAGATAGCATAATTGCTTTAACACCGCTTTTAACTTGATTTTCTAGAACTCCGCATATTGATGCTCTTTTCTGAGTATCATCTATCTCACGCAGTTCATACTCACCCCACTGCGACATAATTTCAAACATCTGATCTTGCCCCAAAGACCAACAACGTCCATTGGATGGGTAAAGGAGTACACCTGTAAATGGGTTTTGAATAGCATAAACCATTCCTTGATGTGTTGTAGCTCCCGGTGCAAAAGCATCTGTGCTCTTCCACGCACATACATCGTTATCCGGGTTGGAGTAACGTGCATTCATTTCTTCTGTACGAGATAATTTGTTGGGATTCCAGCCCGGTTGTTTGCTATACGCCAGAACATGTTCTACTTCGTTTACAATGCCCTTGGAATCATTACGAGTGGAATAAGTGCGCTGCCAAGAGATATTGGAAACAAAACAACTTGAACCAAAGATTTCGTCACAGACTGCTTTCAGATTATAAAGCTCATTATCATCAATGCTGATAAAAATTGCGCCATCCTCTGCCAGCAACTTCTGCAGCAGCATCAGCCGAGGATACATCATGCAGAGCCACTTGTCATGGCGTGTCAAATCCTCGCCTTCTTTACCAACGACTTCGCCCAGCCACTTTTGAATATGCGGATCATTGACATTATCGTTGTAGCACCACTTCTCATTGCCAGTGTTGTAAGGAGGATCGATGTAGATGCACTTCACCCGACCCTCATACTGCGGCAGCAGAGCTTTCAGGGCTTCCAGATTATCGCCGTGGATAATCATGTTATCACTGCCGTTGTCCTCGGTGTGCTTGCCCATTTCGTCAAAGCTGTACTGACGCTCCAACACACGGAACGGCACTTCCTGATGATGATTGACAACTTTGCTTTTTCCGATCCATTCCAAAGTAGGCATGGTGTTTTCTCCGTTTCTCTGTGAAAGTTCTTTCACGTTTAATAATAACAAGTTGGGCGGCAAAGCGCAACGGTTCTGGCAAAGAAATACAAGTTCGATGAACAAAATTACAAGTCGCAAAAGTGTTTTGCAAAAACGCGTAGCCTGCATCCGTCGGATGCAGTTCAAGGGTTTGGGTGTCCCCAACAAGTATTTTTGCAATGCAAAAATAGCAGATGTATATACGTCTGCATTGCTTGCCACTGCTATGAACGCCTTTTGAATTGCAAAATGATTTTTCAGTTGCTATACTGGGCTTATCAAAATTTTTTCGGGAGGACGCCGCAGTGACTGCACAGACAATGCAAATCGGGAACAAACCTTGCCGCATTTACGGCGAGCCCCATGCAGAATACCTGCTGCTCCAAATGACCGGCGAACACGAGCTGCAAAGCATGGACCATGAAGTGACAGTGATTGCACAGAGTGCGCACCACTTTTTGTTTGCGGCCATCCCGGTGGAAAGCTGGAACGATGCACTTTCTCCGTGGGAAGCTCCTGCGGTGTGGGGCAAAGAAAGTTTCGGCGGCAAGGCAGCGGATACCCTGCGCTTTCTGACAGAGCAGGTGATTCCTACTCTGAAACAGCAGTTTGCACTGCCGGAAAATGTCCGGATCATTCTGGGCGGCTACTCGCTGGCCGGATTGTTCGCGCTATGGGCATCCACGCAGACAGCTCTGTTTTCCGGTGTTGCGGCTGCTTCGCCTTCCGTATGGTTTCCGGGCTGGATGGAGTTTGAACAACAGCACCCGATACAGGCGCAGCGCGTTTATCTGAGCCTTGGTGACAAGGAAGAGCACACGAAAAACACCGTCATGGCTACAGTAGGTGATAATATCCGCACCCTGCACAGCCGACTTGCAGAGCGTGGCACAGACTGCACGCTTGAATGGAACATCGGCGGCCATTTCAAGGATGCCGACCTGCGCACGGCAAAGGCGTTTGGATGGGTGATGGAGGAAAGCCGATGAACATTTTGATCGATGCAGACGGCTGTCCGGTGGTGGACCTGACCTTGCAGATTGCAAAGCAGTTCGGCATCCCGGTCGTCATCCTGTGCGACACCTCGCACCAGATCGAGCGTGAGGGTGCGCAGACGCTGGTATTCGACAAGGGTGCTGACAGTGCGGACTTCGCGCTGGTCAACCGAGTAAAGCCGGGAGATATTGTCGTGACACAGGACTATGGACTGGCGAGTATGTGCCTTGCCCGGTGTGCCAGAGTGCTGAATCAGAACGGCTTGGAGTACACTGCTGAAAACATGGACGCGCTCATGCTGCGGCGATACGAAAACAAAAAGCTTCTCCGTGTCGGCAAGCACCCGAAAGGGAGTGCAAAACGGTCGAAGGCACAGGATGAAGCATTTGTCGCCACACTGACAAATATTTTTGTAACCATCTAATTTTTCTTGAATTAAGAACTTGAATTGCAACAGCCGCTCACTCTCTCCCGGAGTGAGCGGCTGTTATTTCTTGTTCAGCGCATCTTGCTTTGTTAATTTTCTGTTAATTTTCAAAATGGAGGTTGTCAACCAGCCTTTCTCGATGCCTACCAAGTGAGGGAACGCTCTCAACCTTCAATGAAGGCAAAAAATCAGCGTCAACACCCCCCATTTTAGGCCGCTTTTTCTGTTAATAGTAGAAACACTTCTTTGAAGGTCAGTCATTTGTGACTTTTTTGTTAATTCTCAAAAAGATGGTTTCTTTTGGTCTTTTTCGTCGGCTACCAAGTGAGAGGACTTTTTCAAAAGTGGAGATTCGGCCTCAAGAATTACAACTCAATTACAATTTTCCCTTCGATGCTATGAAACAGGCGTTCTCGATGCCTACCAAGTGTAGGGCATCTTTTTCAAGACCATTCTCGGACTATTATGACGTTTTGTTTACAAAATTGCTTGCAATGCTACGAAATGGCCTTTTTCATCGGCTACCAAGTAGAAGGATGTTTTTCGTCCGTCAAAGTCCAGAAATCTTCCATATGTTCCTTGACAAGTGAATAGTTCAATCGTCCGGTACTTCACAAAAGGTACTTCTGTAACTCGCAGCCCGGTCATAACGAAGACGGGGTGGCTGAAATGCCAATGGTGCGGTGCAAGCCCGCCGCCGGACGATTCCCCACTCCTAGGGAAGTCGAGGACCAATATGGGAGACCTTAACTTATTAACGCAGACGGGTTTGAACTTATCTGCGATGGGGGAGTCGGAACTACTGCCAGCTCTCTTTACATTGCCACCTGACCGCAGCTTTGCTGCAAAGGATATAACCGCAGGTAACACACTTTTTGACCTTAGACTACTTATGCTGAAGGAGTGCCTATGAAGTTTAACAATGCCTATTCCCAGATGTTTCCCGGCTACCCCGATGCCGTCAGCCTTCAGCAGGCTGCGGAGATGCTTGGTCTGAACCGCCACACGGTCGGGGAACTGATCCGTTCCCGCCGCCTGTTTGCGCTTAAAATCGGCCGCACCTACCGTATCCCGAAGCTGAGCGTGATCGAGTTCCTGCTCACCGGACAGAGCACCTTCCCGGCTGGAAATCCGCCGCTGGATGTGGTATGCTGTGGGTGCAGCAACGGACAGCACGCCTGTTGACCCAAAGGAGGTTTATGATGAAAACTACAGGGTCTGTCCAAGAGAAAAATGGACGTTTCTATTTCGTGATCAATCTTTATGATGCCAACGGCAAGCGGAAGATCAAGTGGATCTCCACCGGTCTGACCGTGCGCGGCAACAAGCGCAAGGCCGAGGCCATGCTCCACGAAGTCCTGCTCCGGTATGACGAAACGGGCGAACTGCCCACAGGCCGGGGCGGTGCTTACGAGAAAGTAGACACCCGGACGGCAAAGCCCATCCCTGCGCCGGTCAGACCGGTCAGCAAATCAGAGATGCTGTTTCTGGATTATCTCAACGAGTGGATTCAGATTCACAAGGCATCCATCCAGACCGCCACCTTCATCAGCTACAACCAGATGATTCAGGGCCGCATCACGCAATACTTCAAGCCACTGGGTTTGAAGCTCTGCGAGGTCACACCGCAGGTGCTGGACGAGTTTCAGGAGAAGATCCTGCTGGATGGCTGCACCACCAACACCGTTATCCACTACCACGCCATCTTCGGCAAGGCGTTCAAGGATGCCGTGCGCAAGGACTATCTGGAAGTCAATCCGATGCTGAAAGTAGACCGGCCCAAGAAGAACAGCTTCCGGCCCAACTTCTACACCAAGGACGAGGTCCAGCAGCTGCTGGAAGTCTCGCAGGATGACCCGCTCCACCTGTGCATTCTCATCACGGCCTATTACGGTCTGCGCCGGAGTGAGGTGCTGGGGCTGAAATGGTCGTCCATCGACTTCGAGCGGAAGTCCATGACCATCAACCACAAAGTCACGGAACAGCGGGTGAACGGCAAGTATGTTCCGGTCGTCAGCGATGTGATGAAAAACAAGACCAGCTGCCGCACTCTGCCGCTGATTCCGGCCGTGGAGGCCGAACTGCTCAGGCAGAAGGAAAAGCAGCAGCTTTACCGCAAGCTGTTCAAGAAGAGCTACAGCACT
>ERZ791883.2237-NODE-2237-length-13344-cov-2.969975_pt1 | contig 13344 bp, 9 predicted proteins | sample MGYA00510160_ERZ791883 | MGnify/ENA primary metagenome ERZ791883 (study PRJEB30046, sample SAMN00792072) | human gut metagenome | study: EMG produced TPA metagenomics assembly of the A metagenome-wide association study of gut microbiota in type 2... | reverse complement strand
TGAAAAGAATATTGCATTACCCACCCGGAGCGACATTTTCCTTTAGCGAGTGATGCCGCGTTTTTTTGCGGCTGCGTAAGCCGATAAACAGTGCCAGTAAAAAACCGATGGCAGCGATGGCGGTATCGAACCACATAATATCGGCAATACTTCTTTGGGACAGATGAGCCGTAATCAACGGAATAGTAAAGGTCGCAATACTGCCCGCACTGTAATAGATCCCTGTAGCTTTACCTTTAGCGTAAGGGAAACGTTCAGCCATTAACGTCAGGCCAATTTGCACAACACCTCCAGCAGAGGTAAAACCAATGACAAAAGCAAATATTATCACCACATAAAATGTGGGATGCAGGCAGACGGTAAACAGAGCAATAAATGAGATAAAGGTGTACAGCATCAGTAATGTTGTTGGGCGAACGGTATTACGAATGAGTGGAGCGGTAATAAATACACAAAGCAGCGAACCCACGGTGTAGATACTGAGTAGTTTAATCGACATAGTGTATGACATGCCTGCAACAAATTGTCCGTACTGTGCCAGCCACTGGCTAACCAGATAAAACGTTGCCATTGAGATATAGCCATATAAGGTATAACTGGCTAAATCGATAATTGAACAGCGATGTTCCGTAGAGCTGGTGGTTTTCTTTATGACAGGTAAGCGATGACCCGGATGGGGTGGGAACGTACAACGGTATAAAAACAGAGCGTTAATAAACATAATGCCTGCAGCAATCATAAAGGACCAACCGAACCACAGTTCAGCCCACACTAACAGGCTAATGATTAGCGGTAATAAAAATTGTCCGCTGGAAACAAATGCTTTAATTAAAATATTGGCTGTCCCAGGTGAGCGTGGAAAAGCTTCCATCAAACTGGGATAAGTGCCTGCATCGAGAAAACTGTTTGCCATTCCTGCCAGAAAGCCAAAAACATAAGCGATAATGATGTTATTGGTGTGCAGGATGCCAAAAAAGAAGGCCATATAGCAGCACATCCCGAGCATGATAAAAGGGCGGCGACCAAAGCGATCGGATAATAATCCTGCAAAAAGCAAGACACTTAATCGACCAATGCCCAGCGATGAGATAACTATCGAGACACCCGCGGCATTAGTCTGCCAAAGTGTCTCCAGCGAGGCCATATTCAGGCTCATCAAAATGACGCCCATACCATGCACCAGGTAATTAAAATACAACCCAAGTGCGGTAGGGTAATAGGGATTTTTCATAGGTTCTACTTAGCAAAGGTGCTTTAAAAAGTGTAGCGATGTTGTGTCAGTATCCATTCATTATTGTTGTAACAACGACAATTCCTTTCTGTGGAAAAATTAGCAAAGCCGCTCCAGATCGTGTGCATATAATTCAGCGGCTACCGATTGATAGATCTTCCAGTCAATAAAATTGCCATCAGGGTAGACTCGTTGAAATGCGGTTAAGTCGGGGAAAAAACGCATGGTGTTGTTGCCGATGCGGTTATTTATTTTCTCTATGATGGCATGAAGATGTTTTTTTCTTTGCTGACGCATAGCCAACAGTTGCTCGACTACACGATCAGGAATGGCACACTTGCCATTTTCCCATTGACGCCAGCTTTCACTGTCACCGGTCTGGGCAATCCAGGTCGCGCATTCATCAATAGTCATGGCAAAAATATGGCGGAGTGCCTGGAGTTCATAAGCGTTCATCGTGTAATGGCTGCATGAAATAAACAATAAAATATAAATAACATTATCAGCCTGCTGACGGCTTGAAGAGAGTCACAGTATCTTGTGCAACATTATTGGAAAGAGTGAGGGGCGAGGTAGCGAAGCGGAAAAATGTTAAAAAAAAGCCCATCGTGGGAGATGGGCAAAGACTACACACAGCAATTCGTTGTTTCACTCAGGGGATTTCCATGCTTATAAATCAATATGTTGATTTATAACCGTGAGCTAATAGTAGGCATACGGACTTTTTGCGTCGATCAGATTCGTCTCATTAGTTTAAAAACTGTAAAGAATTTGCGACAGGTACTACCAGCTGAATGGCGGTAAGCAGGAAAATATGGGGAAGAGCAAGCAAATATCAATTAGCGGTGGTTAACAATCAGGCGGCAGAGCCGCCTGATGAGAAATTACTTATTCGGTTTCTCGATTTCGCCAAGTTCTTCGAGAATTTCTTCCGGTTGGTCCGTCGGCGGCGGGACTTCTTCCACCCACGCGGCAAACAGACGCCAGGAAACGGCTAACAGAACCGGACCAATAAACAGACCGATCATCCCGAAAGCAATCAAACCACCAATAACGCCAGAGAGGATCAGGATCAGCGGTAAATCGGCACCCATGCGAATTAACATTGGGCGGATGACGTTATCCAGCGTGCCAACCACACCGCTCCACACTAACAATACCGTTCCCCAGGTGGTATCGCCGGTCCAGTAGAGCCAGATAATCGCCGGAATCAGTACCGGCAACGGGCCAAGCTGGACAAGGCAGGAGAGGATCATTAACACCGTTAGCAACGTTGCATAAGGTACGCCGGATACGGCGAGGCCGATACCGCCAAGCACTGCCTGTACTAACGCCGTCACCACCACACCCAGCGCCACCGCGCGGATAGCCTGTGCCGCCAGCAGCACGGCGGCATCTCCGCGAACGCCTGCCAGACGGGTTGCAAAATGGCGAATGCCTTGTGCCACCTGTTCACCGCGCCAGTACAGCAGGGCACTGAAGAGAAGCATCAGCGCACAATGCACCATAAAGCGCCCGATATGCGCCGCCTGCCCAACGAACCAGGTGGTGGTGGTGCCAATATAAGGGCGGACTTTCGCCATGATCGCCGTCCCCCCCATATCCAGCAAGTTGTGCCAGCCTGCATACAGCTTCGCGCCAATCACCGGAATGGTATTAAGCCACGCCAGATCGGGTAACGTCATGTCGCCGCTGGAAATGGCTTTAATTAGCGGGCCGCTGCCGTCGACGATACTGTTAACCAGCAAAGCAATAGGGATGATAAACACCATCACTAATAACAGCGTCATCACCAGAACGGCGAGAGAGCGGCGGCCAAACATGATCTTTTGCAAACGTAACAATACCGGCCAGGTGGCGATAACCACCGTACCGGCCCATGCAAAGCCGAGAATAAAGGGTTGAACAATCCACAGACATGCCACAATCATGATGGCTAAAAACAGCACCGAAAGCAGAATTTGTGCGACATCCCTGGGCTGACGAACATTTACCATAACTACTTTTCACCTTTTTTGTGCGTCAAATCGTCGACGCGACGTGAACACGCGAAACTCACCTGCATAATGATGAGCAATTTCAGCGGTTTTTAACAGGCCGATTCTGCCCTTAATTCTGATGGGCGTGTTAGAAAAAAATGTGGTACAACAACTCAGGCAACACGCAAACGATTTACTCGTCGTATTTCAAGTTGCATGTGCTGCGGCTACGTTCGTTCACCCCAGTCACTTACTATTGTAAGCTCCTGGAGTTCACTCGCTTGCCGCCTTCCTGCAACTCGAAATCCATAGAGTAAATAAACATCACCTTTCAGTGCGCTATTGCAGCCGCCTGAAAGAATAGTGTATCGACCTACATCACAGACCGCAGGAAAGGGTCAATATAATGATTCCACAGATTTCCCAGGCACCCGGCGTCGTTCAACTGGTGCTTAATTTTTTGCAAGAGCTGGAGCAACAAGGTTTTACCGGCGATACGGCGACAAGTTATGCCGATCGTCTGACAATGTCGACCGACAACAGTATTTACCAACTTCTCCCCGATGCGGTGGTATTTCCGCGTTCAACCGCAGATGTGGCGCTGATCGCCCGTCTTGCCGCGCAGGAACGCTATTCATCGCTGATCTTTACCCCCCGCGGCGGCGGCACCGGCACTAACGGTCAGGCGCTCAACCAGGGGATTATTGTTGATATGTCCCGCCATATGAACCGCATCATCGAAATTAACCCTGAAGAGGGCTGGGTGCGCGTTGAGGCCGGGGTGATAAAAGATCAACTCAATCAGTACCTGAAACCGTTCGGCTACTTTTTTGCGCCGGAACTTTCGACCAGCAACCGGGCAACGCTCGGTGGGATGATCAATACCGATGCATCCGGTCAGGGATCGCTGGTCTATGGCAAAACGTCGGATCACGTACTTGGCGTACGCGCGGTGTTGTTGGGGGGCGATATTCTCGATACGCAACCTTTACCCGTCGAACTGGCGGAAACGCTGGGTAAATCCAATACCACAATCGGGCGAATTTATAACACGGTTTATCAACGTTGCCGTCAGCAACGCCAGTTAATCATCGACAACTTCCCCAAACTTAACCGCTTTCTTACCGGTTACGATCTGCGTCATGTCTTTAACGATGAGATGACCGAGTTCGACCTGACGCGCATTCTGACGGGTTCAGAAGGGACGCTGGCCTTTATTACCGAAGCGCGGCTGGATATTACGCCCTTGCCTAAAGTGCGCCGTCTGGTGAACGTCAAATATGACTCTTTTGACTCCGCGCTGCGTAACGCGCCGTTTATGGTTGAGGCGCGGGCGCTTTCGGTAGAGACGGTGGACTCAAAAGTGCTGAATCTGGCGCGGGAAGATATTGTCTGGCATTCCGTCAGCGAGTTGATTACCGATGTGCCTGACAAAGAGATGCTCGGGCTGAACATTGTGGAGTTTGCTGGTGATGATGAGGCGCTGATTGACGAGCGAGTTAATGCTCTCTGTGTGCGGCTTGATGAGCTGATTGCCAGCCAACAGGCAGGTGTGATTGGCTGGCAGGTGTGCCGCGAGCTGGCGGGTGTTGAACGTATCTATGCGATGCGTAAAAAAGCCGTTGGTCTGCTTGGCAATGCCAAAGGTGCCGCTAAGCCAATTCCGTTTGCTGAGGATACCTGCGTACCGCCGGAACATCTGGCCGATTATATTGCTGAATTTCGCGCGCTGCTCGACAGCCACGGCTTAAGCTACGGTATGTTCGGTCACGTCGACGCAGGTGTCTTGCACGTCCGTCCAGCGCTGGATATGTGCGATCCTCAACAAGAGATTTTGATGAAGCAAATCTCTGATGACGTAGTGGCGCTGACTGCGAAATACGGTGGTTTGTTGTGGGGCGAGCACGGCAAAGGTTTTCGCGCTGAATACAGCCCGGCGTTTTTCGGTGAGGAACTTTTTGCAGAACTGCGCAAAGTGAAAGCGGCATTTGACCCGCATAACCGACTCAACCCAGGGAAGATTTGCCCGCCAGAAGGTCTCGATGCGCCGATGATGAAAGTGGACGCGGTGAAGCGCGGTACATTCGATCGGCAGATCCCCATTGCGGTACGCCAGCAGTGGCGCGGTGTGATGGAGTGTAACGGCAACGGTTTATGCTTCAACTTTGATGCCCGTAGTCCGATGTGTCCGTCGATGAAGATCACCCAGAACCGGATTCATTCACCGAAAGGGCGCGCAACGCTGGTGCGTGAATGGCTGCGTTTGTTGGCGGATCGCGGCGTTGATCCACTCAAACTGGAACAAGAACTGCCTGAATCCGGCGTCAGTTTGCGGACGTTAATTGCCCGCACGCGCAATAGCTGGCATGCGAATAAAGGCGAATATGACTTCTCACACGAAGTCAAAGAGGCGATGTCGGGCTGTCTGGCCTGTAAAGCGTGTTCGACCCAGTGCCCCATCAAAATTGATGTGCCGGAGTTTCGCTCTCGTTTTCTGCAGCTCTATCACACCCGTTATTTACGTCCGCTGCGCGACCACCTCGTCGCTACGGTCGAGAGCTACGCGCCGCTGATGGCACGTGCGCCGAAAACCTTTAACTTCTTCATTAACCAGCCGCTGGTGCGCAAACTCTCGGAAAAACATATCGGCATGGTTGATTTGCCACTGCTGTCGGTCCCCTCGCTACAACAACAAATGGTGGGGCATCGCTCGGCAAACATGACGCTGGAACAGCTTGAAGCTCTCAATGCAGAGCAGAAAGCGCGCACGGTGTTGGTGGTGCAGGACCCCTTTACCAGCTATTACGATGCGCAAGTGGTGGCGGATTTTGTCCGTCTGGTCGAAAAATTAGGTTTCCAGCCTGTGTTACTGCCATTTTCACCAAATGGCAAAGCCCAGCATATCAAAGGCTTTCTTAATCGTTTTGCGAAGACGGCGAAAAAGACGGCGGATTTCCTCAACCGTATGGCGAAGCTGGGTATGCCAATGGTAGGCGTCGATCCGGCGCTGGTACTTTGTTATCGCGATGAATATAAACTGGCACTGGGCGAGGAACGTGGCGAGTTTAACGTCTTACTGGCGAATGAATGGCTGGCAAGCGCACTTGAGTCACAGCCAGTGGCTACAGTCAGCGGTGAATCATGGTATTTCTTTGGTCACTGTACCGAAGTTACCGCCTTGCCGGGTGCGCCAGCACAATGGGCCGCGATATTTGCCCGTTTTGGCGCGAAACTGGAAAATGTCAGCGTGGGTTGCTGCGGCATGGCAGGGACTTACGGACATGAAGCGAAAAACCATAAAAATTCGCTCGGGATCTATGAGTTATCCTGGCATCAGGCTATGCAGCGACTGCCGCGTAACCGCTGTCTGGCGACCGGATATTCCTGCCGTAGCCAGGTAAAACGGGTTGAAGGCACGGGGGTACGCCATCCTGTGCAGGCTTTACTGGAGATTATTAAATGATATGGAAACGGAAAATCACCCTGGAAGCACTGAATGCTATGGGTGAAGGAAACATGGTGGGGTTCCTGGATATTCGCTTTGAACATATTGGTGATGACACCCTTGAAGCGACAATGCCAGTAGACTCGCGGACAAAGCAGCCTTTCGGGTTGCTGCATGGAGGAGCATCCGTGGTACTGGCCGAAAGTATCGGTTCCGTTGCCGGTTATTTATGTACCGAAGGTGAGCAAAAAGTGGTTGGTCTGGAAATCAATGCTAACCACGTCCGCTCGGCACGAGAAGGGCGGGTGCGCGGGGTATGCAAACCGTTGCATCTCGGTTCGCGTCACCAGGTCTGGCAGATTGAAATCTTCGATGAGAAAGGGCGTTTGTGCTGTTCGTCACGATTGACGACCGCCATTTTGTGACGTTGTCACCAGAAAAGTGTGACGCATATTGCCTTTGGTCATTATCTGCACAGTAAACGGTGGTATACTGTGCAGGTCTTGTCTAAAAGCGAGGATGCTATGTCTACTCAACTTGATCCCACCCAGCTGGCCATTGAATTTTTACGCCGTGACCAGAGCAATCTTTCACCTGCCCAATATCTCAAACGTCTGAAACAACTAGAACTTGAATTTGCTGACCTGCTTACTCTCTCTTCTGCTGAATTAAAAGAAGAAATCTACTTTGCCTGGCGTCTGGGCGTGCATTGATCCTGACTTAATGCCGCAAGTTCGCCAAATCGACCTGGATTAACCTCCGTCCAGGTTCGATGACCTTCTTAATACTGCTTATCTACCGCCTGATATTGTTCAAAAATAATACTAATCGCAGTTTGTGTTAAAACGGCGGGTTAGCTTTATGAGATTATTCTTATCGCCCCTTCAAGAGCTAAGCCACTGAGAGTGCCGGAGATAAGCGCCGGATGGGGTAGAAACCCTTAAGCCTGTGTTGCACAGACTTAAGGGTTTTCTTATTTCTGAACGCTGCACTTTTTTACCTATCTCTTAAATAGTCATTTTCAATACAACTTTTTCTTTTTCATCACAGCCTTAATGCTCCTTAGATAATAACCATTATCTAACAATGAGATACCTAATTCTTAGCGTGCCTGTTAACCCACACATCAGGGTCTATGCTTATTAAAAGCAGGCAAAAAGCATGTTTTACGGTAAAGCCCCTGCGTTTGCTGGGTTGAACTGATAATCATTATCACTAACATGCTGTTATACGCTGAAAGCGATGAAGTGAGGTAAATCGATGGATATGCATTCAGGAACCTTTAACCCACAAGATTTCGCCTGGCAAGGCTTAACGCTGACACCCGCAGCGGCGATACACATCCGTGAGCTGGTGGCAAAGCAGCCGGGTATGGTCGGCGTGCGCTTAGGCGTGAAGCAAACGGGCTGCGCGGGCTTTGGCTATGTGCTCGACAGTGTTAGCGAGCCGGACAAAGACGATCTGCTGTTTGAACACGACGGCGCGAAGCTGTTTGTCCCGCTGCAAGCGATGCCGTTTATTGATGGCACGGAAGTCGATTTCGTTCGTGAAGGACTTAATCAGATATTCAAATTTCACAACCCTAAAGCCCAGAATGAATGTGGCTGTGGCGAAAGCTTTGGGGTATAGGCGGTACTATGTCTCGTAATACTGAAGCAACTGACGATGTCAAAACCTGGACCGGCGGCCCGCTGAATTATAAAGAAGGATTCTTCACCCAGTTAGCCACCGATGAGCTGGCAAAGGGGATAAACGAAGAGGTGGTGCGCGCAATTTCGGCGAAGCGTAATGAGCCGGAGTGGATGCTGGAGTTTCGTCTAAACGCCTATCGCGCATGGCTGGAGATGGAAGAACCGCACTGGTTGAAAGCGCACTACGACAAGCTGAATTATCAGGATTACAGCTACTACTCAGCACCATCGTGCGGTAATTGTGACGACACTTGCGCGTCTGAACCTGGCGCGGTGCAGCAAACTGGCGCGAACGCCTTTTTAAGTAAAGAGGTGGAGGCGGCGTTTGAGCAGTTGGGCGTTCCCGTGCGGGAAGGCAAAGAGGTGGCGGTGGATGCCATTTTCGACTCTGTTTCGGTTGCCACTACTTATCGCGAAAAACTGGCGGAGCAGGGAATTATTTTCTGTTCCTTTGGTGAGGCGATCCACGATCACCCGGAACTGGTGCGTAAATATCTCGGCACCGTGGTGCCGGGGAATGACAACTTCTTTGCCGCGCTTAATGCGGCGGTAGCCTCTGACGGTACGTTTATTTATGTGCCTAAAGGCGTGCGCTGCCCGATGGAACTTTCCACCTATTTTCGCATTAACGCGGAAAAAACTGGGCAGTTTGAGCGCACCATTCTGGTGGCCGACGAAGACAGCTACGTCAGCTACATTGAAGGCTGTTCCGCTCCGGTGCGTGACAGCTATCAGTTACACGCGGCAGTGGTGGAAGTCATCATCCATAAAAACGCCGAGGTGAAATATTCCACGGTACAAAACTGGTTCCCTGGCGATAACAACACCGGCGGTATTCTCAACTTCGTCACCAAGCGTGCTTTGTGCGAAGGCGAAAACAGCAAAATGTCATGGACGCAATCAGAAACCGGGTCAGCGATTACGTGGAAATATCCCAGCTGCATTTTGCGCGGCGATAACTCCATTGGTGAGTTTTACTCAGTGGCGCTGACCAGCGGTCATCAGCAAGCGGATACCGGCACCAAGATGATCCACATCGGTAAAAACACCAAATCGACCATTATCTCGAAAGGGATCTCTGCCGGACATAGTCAGAACAGTTATCGCGGCTTAGTGAAAATCATGCCGACGGCAACCAATGCGCGCAATTTCACTCAGTGCGACTCAATGCTGATTGGCGCTAATTGTGGGGCGCATACCTTCCCGTATGTCGAATGTCGCAATAACAGCGCACAACTGGAGCACGAGGCAACGACATCACGTATTGGTGAAGATCAACTGTTTTACTGCCTGCAACGCGGGATCAGCGAAGAAGACGCCATCTCGATGATTGTTAACGGTTTCTGCAAAGACGTGTTCTCAGAACTGCCGCTGGAATTTGCCGTTGAAGCACAAAAACTCCTCGCCATCAGTCTTGAACACAGCGTCGGATAAGGAATAAACATGTTAAGTATTAAAGATTTACACGTCAGCGTGGAAGATAAAGCTATCCTGCGTGGATTAAGCCTCGACGTTCGTCCCGGCGAAGTTCACGCCATTATGGGGCCAAACGGTTCGGGCAAAAGTACCTTATCGGCAACGCTTGCCGGGCGAGAAGATTATGAAGTGACGGGCGGCACGGTTGAGTTCAAAGGCAAAGATTTGCTTGCGCTGTCGCCGGAAGATCGTGCAGGCGAAGGCATCTTTATGGCCTTCCAGTATCCGGTGGAGATTCCCGGCGTCAGTAACCAGTTTTTCCTGCAAACGGCACTTAATGCGGTGCGCAGCTATCGCGGCCAGGAAACGCTCGACCGCTTTGATTTTCAGGATTTGATGGAAGAGAAAATCGCTCTCCTGAAGATGCCGGAAGATTTATTAACCCGTTCGGTAAACGTTGGTTTTTCCGGCGGCGAGAAAAAGCGCAACGATATTTTGCAAATGGCGGTGCTGGAACCGGAGTTATGCATTCTTGATGAGTCGGACTCCGGGCTGGATATTGACGCATTAAAAGTGGTCGCCGATGGCGTGAACTCGCTGCGTGATGGCAAGCGCTCATTCATCATTGTTACGCACTACCAACGCATTCTCGACTACATCAAGCCTGATTACGTTCATGTGCTATATCAGGGACGAATTGTGAAATCCGGCGATTTCACGTTGGTCAAACAACTGGAGGAGCAGGGTTATGGCTGGCTTACCGAACAGCAGTAATGCGCTGCAACAGTGGCATCACTTGTTTGAAGCTGAAGGGACAAAACGCTCACCGCAAGCACAGCAGCATTTACAACAATTGCTGCGTACCGGACTGCCGACACGTAAACATGAAAACTGGAAATATACGCCGCTGGAAGGGCTGACCAATAGCCAGTTTGTCAGCATTGCGGGAGAGATATCCCCACAGCAGCGAGATGCCTTAGCGTTAACGTTAGACGCTGTGCGGCTGGTATTTGTCGATGGACGTTACGTGTCAGCACTGAGCGATGCGACTGAAGGCAGCGGGTATGAAGTGAGCATTAACGACGACCGTCAGGGGGTACCCGACGCTATTCAGGCGGAAGTGTTTCTGCATTTGACGGAAAGCCTGGCACAAAGCGTGACGCATATCGCCGTGAAGCGCGGTCAACGGCCGGCAAAGCCATTGCTGTTAATGCATATTACCCAGGGCGTGGCAGGTGAAGAGGTCAACACTGCCCATTACCGACATCATCTGGATCTGGCGGAAGGTGCCGAAGCAACGGTGATCGAACATTTTGTCAGCCTTAATGATGCTCGTCACTTCACCGGCGCACGGTTCACTATCAATGTCGCAGCGAACGCCCAATTGCAGCATATCAAGCTGGCGTTTGAAAACCCGGTCAGTCACCACTTTGCCCATAACGATTTGTTGCTGGCTGACGATGCCACCGCATTTAGCCATAGTTTCCTGCTGGGTGGCGCAGTGTTACGACACAACACCAGTACGCAACTCAATGGCGAAAACAGCACGCTGCGGATCAATAGCCTGGCGATGCCGGTGAAAAACGAGGTGTGTGATACCCGTACCTGGCTGGAACACAATAAAGGTTTTTGTAACAGCCGACAGTTGCACAAAACTATCGTCAGCGACAAAGGCCGCGCGGTATTTAACGGTTTGATCAACGTCGCGCAGCACGCCATCAAAACGGATGGTCAGATGACCAACAATAATCTGCTGATGGGCAAACTGGCAGAAGTGGATACGAAACCGCAGCTGGAAATCTATGCAGATGATGTGAAATGCAGCCACGGCGCGACGGTGGGGCGTATTGATGATGAACAGATGTTCTATCTGCGCTCGCGCGGGATCAATCAGCAGGATGCCCAGCAGATGATCATTTACGCCTTTGCTGCCGAACTGACGGAAGCACTGCGTGATGAGGGGCTTAAACAGCAGGTGCTGGCCCGAATCGGTCAACGACTGCCAGGAGGTGCAAGATGACTTTTTCCGTCGACAAAGTGCGGGCCGACTTTCCGGTGCTTTCGCGTGAGGTAAACGGTTTGCCGCTGGCTTATCTCGACAGCGCCGCCAGTGCGCAGAAACCAAGCCAGGTGATTGACTCCGAAGCCGAGTTTTATCGTCACGGCTACGCGGCGGTGCATCGCGGTATTCATACCTTAAGCGCCCAGGCGACCGAGAAAATGGAGAACGTGCGCAAGCGGGCATCGCTGTTTATTAATGCCCGTTCGGCGGAAGAGCTGGTGTTCGTCCGCGGCACGACGGAAGGGATCAATCTGGTCGCCAATAGTTGGGGCAACAGCAACGTGCGGGCGGGCGATAACATCATCATCAGTCAGATGGAGCACCACGCTAACATTGTTCCCTGGCAGATGCTTTGCGCACGCGTTGGCGCAGAGCTGCGTGTGATCCCGCTCAATCCCGACGGTACGCTGCAACTGGAGACGCTACCTAATCTGTTCGATGAGAAAACTCGCCTGCTGGCAATTACTCATGTCTCCAACGTGCTTGGCACAGAAAATCCCCTGGCGGAAATGATCACGCTTGCGCATCAGCATGGCGCAAAAGTGCTGGTGGATGGCGCTCAGGCGGTGATGCATCATCCGGTGGACGTTCAGGCGCTGGATTGCGATTTTTACGTATTCTCCGGGCATAAACTGTATGGCCCCACCGGAATTGGCATTCTTTATGTGAAAGAAGCCTTGTTGCAGGAGATGCCGCCGTGGGAAGGGGGCGGTTCTATGATCGCCACCGTCAGCCTGAGTGAAGGCACTACCTGGACCAAAGCACCATGGCGGTTTGAAGCCGGTACACCCAATACCGGGGGCATCATTGGTCTTGGCGCGGCGCTGGAGTATGTTTCGGCGCTGGGGCTTAATAACATAGCCGAGTATGAACAGAATCTGATGCACTACGCGCTATCACAGCTGGAATCTGTACCGGATCTCACTCTCTATGGCCCGCGGAACAGGCTTGGCGTTATTGCTTTTAATCTTGGTAAACACCACGCCTATGATGTTGGCAGTTTTCTCGATAACTACGGCATTGCTGTGCGTACCGGACATCACTGCGCTATGCCATTAATGGCCTATTACAACGTCCCTGCTATGTGTCGGGCGTCGCTGGCCATGTATAACACCCATGAAGAAGTGGATCGTCTGGTGACCGGACTGCAACGTATTCACCGTCTGCTGGGATAACAGGGAGGCACTATGGCTTTATTGCCGGATAAAGAAAAATTGCTGCGTAATTTTTTACGCTGCGCCAACTGGGAAGAGAAATATCTCTACATTATTGAGCTGGGCCAGCGTCTGCCAGAATTACGCGCCGAAGACCGAAGCCCACAAAATAGCATTCAGGGCTGCCAGAGTCAGGTGTGGATTGTCATGCGCCAGAATGCGCAGGGAATTATTGAATTGCAGGGCGACAGCGATGCGGCGATTGTGAAAGGGCTTATTGCGGTCGTCTTTATTCTCTACGATCAGATGACGCCGCAGGATATTGTCAATTTCGATGTGCGTCCGTGGTTTGAAAAAATGGCGCTC
>ERZ791883.2221-NODE-2221-length-13391-cov-7.247076_pt1 | contig 13391 bp, 10 predicted proteins | sample MGYA00510160_ERZ791883 | MGnify/ENA primary metagenome ERZ791883 (study PRJEB30046, sample SAMN00792072) | human gut metagenome | study: EMG produced TPA metagenomics assembly of the A metagenome-wide association study of gut microbiota in type 2... | reverse complement strand
ATACAAGAAGGGCGTTCTCTTTTTTGTGGAGACTATGAATTATTCAGGCTAAAACTTGTATCCTATTTTTCGAATACTCAAGCTCTTTTTTACAGATTTCTTTACTCAAAAAATAATATTCATTGGGGCATACAAATAGATATATTTGCTAAAGTTTATTATCATCAAAATGCGGCTTATTATCCTATGGATAGAATTAAACCGTATATCAAACAACATAATAATATACACGTATTAGATATATCGGAAGCTTATTATATAAATTTCATAAAAGAAATACTTCATACAGGCAAAGCTAAAGAGAAATACCTAAAAGGCTTTATCTCTAAAATAAACAGTCAACCGGAACGCATATCTGAACTAAAAGACCTTTATGGAAATAGGTTTACAGAAATTGTAAGGAATAATCTTTCTGCCGAGACATTGCCTTTGCAATATAAAAAATTACAGCAAGAACTTTACCATGCGATTCATAGAAAAGATTATATCAAAAGAGTACAATTCTATATACACAATCTGTTCCGACTTTTCAATAAAAGGCCGGGCTATGTCATTGCCATATTAGGGACAGACGGCTCAGGTAAAAGCACTATTATTAATCAAATTACACCTATCTTAAACGAAGGTTTTCACCACGGTGTTGTCTACAATCATCTTCGCCCGAATGTACTACCTGATATTGGAGTAGTGTTAGGGAAACGGAAGAAAGCAGAAGAAGTAACGGTAGTTTCCAACCCACATGCAGAAAAGCAGTCTGGATACATTAGTTCGTTAATAAAATGGGGATACTATATGATAGACTACACTGTGGGCTATCTGAAAACCGTATTTCCTGTAATACATACAAAATCTAAAGTATTTATCTTCGACAGATATTATTACGACTACTACATAGACCCTAAAAGATTTAAAACCAGTCTACCTCATTGGATCTTAAAATCAGGAGAATGTTTTGTACCTAAACCGGATCTCATTCTATGCTTAGGTGGAGACCCTGAAAAGATCTACAGCCGAAAGCCGGAAACAAGTCTGCAAGAGGTAACCAGACAAACAAACGTACTGAAAGAATTTTGCAAAAATCATAAAAATGCTGTATGGATTGATACTTGTACTGATATTGAAACAAGTACCAACCAAGCCATGGAAGCAATATGCAAAATGATGTCCAAACGTTTTTCAAACTTTAAATTCCAATGAAAGTCTTAGTTAATTGTTATGCGTGCTCTCCATACAGAGGATCAGAGCCGGGAATGGGATGGAATTTTGTAAAGTGTCTTGCCAAACATCACGAATTACACATTATTACAGAAAGCAAATACCAAACAGACTTGGAAAAGTATTTCAGTGAAAATCCTGAGGAAAGGAAATATTATCGTTTCTATTACATAAAACGAGAAAGACACAATATCCTACGCAAAATATACCCTCCTTCTTATTATTGGTTTTATAAGGCATGGCAAAAGAAAACTTTTAAGTTTGCAAAAGAACTTGATAAGAAATACAATTTTGATATTGTACATCAATTAAACATGATAGGTTATAGGGAGCCCGGATATTTATATAAACTCGAAAAGCCTTTTGTATGGGGACCGATTGGTGGATTTAATATAACTCCTTGGAAGCTGCTCTCAAGTATGGGAACATACGGCTGCCTATTTTACTTTTGCAGAAATGTCATTAATATAATACAGATGCATACTTCAAAGCGTGTACAAATTGCAATAGATAAAAGCAAGGCATTGATCAGCGCAACAAAAGATGATCACGACAAAATAGCAGCTTTATGGAATAAAGAAAGTATCATTATCCCTGAAGTTGGATTTACTCCATCTCCCAACAGCATAGAACTTTGCCGAAGAACAGATAAGTTAAAATTATGCTGGTCGGGCTTGCACACCCCGAGAAAATCGCTAAATCTGCTGATAGAAGCGATATCACTTTGCAAACATAAAGAAAATATAGAATTGCATATCATTGGAGATGGAGAGTGTAATGCAAAATGGAAAAAGTTAGCTCAAAAATTATGTCTTAATCATATTATTTGGTATGGATGGATAAAAAGAGAACAAGCACTGAATATCATGCAAAATTCTCATGTATTTACTATTACCAGCCTGTCTGATGCAACCTCTACCGTATTGCTCGAAGCCCTTTCTTTAGGATTACCTGTTATTGCCTTAAATCATTTAGGATTTGCCAATATAATTACGGATAAATGTGGTATAAAAATAGATATCACATCTAAGAAGCAATTAATAAGCGATTTATCTCATGCCATAGACTTACTTTATGAAAATGAAGACAAGAGAATGGAACTGGTAGCAGGTGCCATAGCAAGATCGAAAGAATTCTCTTGGGATAAGAAAGCTGAAACGATCAATCATATTTATAACCAAGTTATCAAATAAAATGGATTATTATCGATTTAAAACGCATACCACAAGCTACTATTTCCCGAAATTAAAGAAAAATCAATCTTACATGTACGGATTATATAGTGCTTATGGAAACAAGATAGTTAAATTGTATTGGTGGGCATTTAAAAACTGTTTTTGGGTTCGTGCATTGCATGCTGTAAATGAAAAGAATTTTACTTTTCCCTACGAGCTGATTAAAACAGTAGAAGGAGGGGACAGCTTAATGGCTTTCAATATGGGCTCTCCGGGTGCAGAACAAAAGATTTCAATTTTAGGATTTGATTATTCTACCCGGTCTCCTTTTTTTGCCAAGTTCTCTCAAAAAAAAAGAGCGATGGAATTAAGCAAAAATGAAATTCAAATTCTCACAGCACTGAAAGATACAGGTATCGCTACTACTTTATTCGATTATAAAATAACAGATAGTTACGTATTCTTGAAAACAGAATGTGTACAAGGTACTCGGCCACAAAGTAGAAATATAAACGAAAAAGTGGTAGAGATAGCTATCCGACTTTCAAAAATACATCTGACAGAGTTAAAAGAAAAAGAGAACATACAATACAGTTTTTCCCATGGTGATTTCTGTCCTTGGAACTTTTTAGTATGTGATGGAAACTTAAGACTTATCGATTGGGAAATGGCTGCTGACAGACCTCTGGGGTATGACATTTTTACTTATCTGTTTCAAACTTCGTTCTTATTTGAAGAAAAAGCATTGACAGATATATTGAAAACAAACGAAAGCTATATTAATACATATTTCCAAGCTTTTGACATTATTGACTATTATCCATATCTGAAAGAGTTTGCTAACTTCAAACTAAAAGAAACTTCTCCGGATAGTTCACTTTATCCCAAATACCAAACTTTATACAACCTTTGCAATTAAGATGAAACCAAGGATTCTGTTTATTATGCACATGCCTCCCCCTGTTCATGGAGCAGCCATGATGGGAAAATATATTCACGACAGCCGTGTAGTGAACGAAACATTTGATTGCCACTACATCAATCTTGCCACAGCAAAAGACTTGGCCGATATAGGGAAGATACGGTTGAAAAAGTTTACGCAGTTTTATCAATTGCTTAGCAAGATTCGTAAAGAGATAAAACGTATCCAACCGGAATTGGTGTATGTTACTCCCAATGCTAAAGGAGGTGCTTTCTACAAGGACTTTATCGTGATACAGATGCTGAAGCAGATGGGATGTAAAGTAGTAGTGCATTATCATAATAAAGGGGTATCGCTAAAACAAGATAAGGTAATAGACAATCTGCTGTATCGTACTTTCTTCAAGAAACTGAAAGTAATTTTATTGGCAGAAGCTCTTTATGCGGATGTACAGAAGTATGTAGCGCGTAAGGATGTATTTATCTGTCCGAATGGGATTCCGGAAGCATTAACAGCCGAACCTTCTGCGATAAGACATAATGCAATTCCTAAACTTTTATTTTTATCGAATTTATTGATTGATAAAGGAGTATTTACCTTACTGGATGCTTGCAAGATTTTGAAAGACAAAGGATATCAGTTTACCTGTGATTTTGTAGGAGGCGAAACGGCTGATATTAATGCAGAACGATTTAATCAGGTGGTACAGGCACGTGAATTAGCAGGTATAACTGAATATAAAGGGAAAAAGTACGGGGCTGAGAAAGAAGAAATACTGAAAAATGTAGATTTATTTATTCTTCCAACTTATAACGAATGTTTTCCACTCGTATTACTGGAAGCCATGCAGCAAGGATTACCCTGTATTGCTAGCAATGAAGGAGGTATTGCGGATATTATTATCCCCAATGAAACAGGGTATATTGTACCCAAAAAGTCGGCACAGAAACTGGCTGATAAAATAGAGATTTTATTAAAAAACAATTCTCTACGCCTTGAAATGGGAAAAAAAGGATTGGAACGATATAAGCAACACTTTACCTTAGAAGCTTTCGAAAATAATATTACCACAATATTAAATAAAGCGATTCAATAATAAAAAAATACCTTGTGAAAACTAATCAACTCAAGCTACTTACTTTTGTTCTTTCAAGCTGGATTACTTTTACGGTTTCAGCACAACAAAATACCTCTACCCTAACCTACCGGGTTGAAACGTCTGGAAATATATCGGAGGGTACATACGCTCCACTTTGGTTTACTGCCAACCGATATGGATTGTCGAGCAATGAAACTAAAAGCGGATACCTGCGTGCGGGAATGGAGTATAAAAAAGCTTTGAAGCACCATTGGAAAGTAGAGGCTGGCATAGACTTGGCCGGGGCAGTGAACCAGACCAGTGGTTTTGTGGTGCAGCAGGTATATGGGGATATCTCGTGGAAGTTTCTGACACTGAGCATAGGAAGTAAGGAACGGCCGGGTATGCCGATGGAGAAGTACGAACGGCTGAGCAGCGGAATGATGGTAGAGGGTGCAAATGCAAGGCCTATTCCGCAAATACGTGGAGAAATAGCAGAATATATCGCTGTACCGGGTACTGGACGCTGGCTGGCTTTTAAAGGGCATATGGCGTATGGGATGCTGACGGATAATAACTGGAAAAAGAATTTTGTACAAACGGAGCATGACTACGGAAGGGATATTCTGTATCATAGCAAATCGCTGATGTTCCGAATCGGGAACAGGGAAAAACTTCCGGTAGAGTTTGAATTCGGCCTGATTGATGCGGCTTTGTTTGGCGGAGAAAGGATGCGAAAGCAAAAGGACGGAAGCTTTACAATGGTACAGGATATGCCGGATGGACTGAAGAGTTTTTTCAAGGCATTTCTGCCGCTGAGAAGTGAGGATAAAATGGCAAATGTGGAAGGAAACCATGTGGGAAGCTGGAACTTTGCACTGAATTATTATCTGAACGACTGGAAATTTAGGGTGTATCTGGAGCATTATTTTGATGATCATTCTCAAATGTTCTGGCAATACGGAAGATGGAAGGACGGACAGCTAGGAATAGATGTGACGCTACCGGAAAATCATTTTGTAAGCCGTGTGGTATGGGAAACGATGTCAACCAAAGATCAGACAGGACCGATTCTGTATGACGGGTTCGCGGGTAGTTTTCCGGAATATCAGGTGAGTGCAAAAGATAATTATTATAACAATGGAGAGGCTACTTCGTGGCATCATTGGGGAATGGGGATAGGAAATCCTCTCCTGCCGGGACCGATTTATAATACGGACGGAATACTGATGTTTAAAAGCAACAGAGTACGCTCGAATCATGTGGGGATAGAAGGTAATCCTACAAGGGAATGGAATTATCGTATACTGGTATCGTTTGCACGGCACTGGGGTACGTATGACGAACCTTTGGACAAGCAACGTAAACAGCTCAGCTCGCTGTATGAGGTGACTTATACACCTGTGTGGACAAAAGGATGGAGTTTATCGGCTGCACTGGGACTGGACAGAGGAAATTATTTAGGAAATTCTACCGGCGGAATGCTGACACTGAAAAAAACAGGTAGCATCTTATAAAAATGGGAAAGAGATTTTACAAGATAGGAATAGCGGGATGGATGGTCCTGCTGTTCCTAATGGGTGGATGCAAGAAGACACCCATCAACGATAAAATAGAAGGGATGTGGAAGCTGGAAGAGTTTACTACACATGAAGACGGAAAAACGCATCCCTGCGAACGGATTTATTATAGCATACAGCTGTGGGTGGTAGATGTTGCCGAGAAACAGGGTTTTCATGGTTACAAGCCTTCAGTGGGCCGTTTTATATATGGAGAGGATGAAAAAACGGTTACAATGAAGGATTTTTACTATCGAAACCAAACAACAGATAGCAAAGAGGCTACTGCTTTGGAGGACTTGATACCGTATGGAATAAATAGCCTGGAAACAACTTTCGAAGTGGTAAAAGCGGATGGAAAGAGCCTGATTTTACGTTCGGATTATGCCACACTAAGATTTACAGGTTTCTGAAAAAACAGGAATAAAATAAAAAACAGCTAAATTGTTGATTGAAATCATATTCTTTCTATATTTGCAAATACAGTTACTTAGCACCCAATGAATAGCAAAAGGAAAAATTATATTCCAAACCCCAGACATAACCCGGAAGTGCAAGCCCGGCGTATAGACAGGCTCAGCGAAGAAGTAGCACAGCTAAATAAGGTTTTGAAGAGTGTTACTACATCGTATGACAGACACATGGAGCATCTGTCTGCATTTGCCAAGCATGACATGGGGAATGCTGTGCAGTCTATGTATGCTATATTAAAAATACTTGATAAGAAATTACAACCGGAAGATTCTCTGGCTTTGAAAACAAGTATAGACAATATGCAAAATGCACTGGATAGTTTTGAGAATATGGTTCCTTATTCTAAAACGAACAGTTTTCCTCTAAAGAAGCTGATGGCTGCACTGGAATCGTTAACACGGTTTCAAGTCGGAGCACAAGGGATTATCTATAGGTTTATTTATGACCGTGAAAGTAATTTACCGATAAACCAACCGTATCAGGCTTTACTTCAACTGCTGCAGAACCTGACATCTAATTCCATTAAATCGTTTAAAGAATGTAATGGAGATAAATTATTGGAAGTGGAAGCTGTGGTAAACAATAATCTTTGTACTATCAGAGTAAAAGATACGGGTTGCGGAATTAAAGATGAGGATGCCAAACATGTATTTGATTATAAATTCACAACAACGGATGGTTGTGGAATCGGGTTGTATCACGCCCGGTATGTCTGCGAACAGATTGGTGGCACAATTACATTCGACAGAAATACAGATGGCTTTTCAACAATATTCACTTTAACATTTAATACGGATGGATGTCAAGCAGATTTTAATAATAGATGATGAAGCTGTTCAGGCACAAGCTTTGACCGAAACGATAAAAGAGATATTTCCGGAAGCGAATGTCTTTTTTGCATCGGGCAAGGAGGATATTGAATACTGCATAGAAAATAAATTCTATAATCTGGTATTGCTCGACCTGAGAATGGATTGCTATGAATTTGACGGGATGTCGCTGGCTCAAAGAATCATCGAAATCAATCCGTTTTCCAAAATTTTATTTGTATCAAAGTTTATTGCGGAATATATGCCTCAATTGTCTAAAATGCTGGCAAGAGGGGAAGTTATCGGATTCTCGGAAAAAAGAACATATGATGAATGGAAACCGGAACTGAAAAATATTATAGAAGAGTATTATTTTTCGATAGAAAATGAACCTTCGAAAGTGAATGCAGCACTTCTCTCCTACTATATGGACCTGAAAAATGAAAACGATGCGTTTAAGAAGGGAAAGAAATACGAAGATTTTATTGCTATTCTTTTCAGAAGTATCGGATTTCAGGAAATCATGAAAAGGGTGAAGGACGAATCGCTGAACGAGGTGGATTTAGTGATCCGAAATGATATAAAAGATGAATTCCTTTCTAAATTCGGTAAGTATATATTGATTGAATGTAAAAATAAGCCGGATACGAAAACGGATAAGAATGATTATATTGTCTTCCACAGTAAACTGGAAAATGCTTCGAATATGGCTGAACTGGGTTTCTTGTTTACAACCTCATCTGTAACACGAAATACGTATATAGAGGCGGCAAGAAATTCTAAATCGAACAAAAAGGTCATTATCATAGATAATGTGGCAATGTCGCAATTATTGCAATATGATAATCTGAAAGAAGGATTGAAAAAAATCATTGACAGCCAAGTAAAAGATAACTAACTGGAGTTTAGAAAATTTTAAAAGATATGCAGGAGGCCTGGGAACGGGTCTCCTTATTTTATACCATAAACCGGAGTATCTGGTTCACTCCTCCATCAACTCCCTCTGCACCGCCTGCCACACAGAGGGTTCCAGCAAGAAATAAGGAACAGCTTCCCGGCTTCCCTCAAAATAAAAGAATAAATGCTTGATACCGGGTGCCTCGGGATAGGCATAAGGCTGGATACGGACAATGGCAATGCCCTGCGCCTGAAGACGGGACAATAAACGCACACGCTGACGCTTGTTCAGCGATTTATACTTCTGATAAAGGGTATCTATGTCGTAAGATTTCATCATGCTTTACATATTGGACTTGGATACGCAAAAATAATATTTAATCTTATTATATATGCTTAAACTGAAAGAGTTATCTCTTCTGACTTCCAGAAGAGAGCTATCGTCGTTGCCTGATGGCAAGTTACTTATCAATACGATTAATGCTCATTCTTATAATACGGCACTGAAAGACAGTCTGTTTGCCGAAGCACTGACCAAAGGGGATGCACTTATTCCCGACGGGGCCAGCGTGGTGATGGCGTGCCGGTGGCTGAAGGCGAAATCGCAGCCTACGGAACGTATTGCGGGATGGGACTTGTTTGTACACGAAATGGACAGACTGAACCGGAAAGGGGGTACGTGTTTCTTTATGGGGAGCAGTGAGAAAGTGCTGGAGCTGATCCGGAAGCGGGCGGCTGTGGATTATCCGAACATCAAGGTGGAAACGTATTCGCCTCCGTATAAGCCGGAGTTTAGCGAAGAGGACAATAAAGGGATTATTGAAGCGATTAACAAGGCGAATCCGGACTTGCTGTGGATTGGTATGACGGCTCCTAAGCAGGAGAAGTGGACGTATACGCACTGGAAGGAACTGGATATTCACTGCCACGTGGGAACGATTGGGGCGGTGTTTGATTTCTTTGCGGGTACGGTGGAACGTGCTCCGCTGTGGTGGCAGGAGCATGGCCTGGAGTGGTTGTACCGTTTGCTGAAGGAGCCGAAACGGATGTGGAGACGCTATATCATAGGGAATACTTTGTTTCTGAAGAATGTAATCAAGGAAATGATGGAATGATCTTATAATGGATACACGTACCGGGAAACTTCTTCATACTGCTTCATCAAAAGAAGGTATTGGCTTGCGAATATCAAGGTTTTTTGCGATTATTGCATATAATTTGTATAATAAATAGGGGGAGAATTTATAAATCGCAAACTTTAAATCTGAAAAAATGAGACACTTGTTTATGGGCAGACTTTGGGTGATAGGCCTTCTTCTTTTGTTGGTATGTAATGTTTCGGGTGCAGAGAAATGCATTAAAGTGGCCTGTGTGGGCAACAGCATTACTTATGGGGCGGGAATCAATAATAGGGAAAAGAATGCGTATCCTGCGCAATTGCAGTATTTCCTGGGAGACGGGTATCGGGTGCAGAACTTTGGCTCGAACGGGGCGACTGCACAGACCGACGGGGATTATCCGTATGTCCGGACTGAGGTTTATAAAAATTCGCTGGAGTTTGAACCGGATATTGTGCTGATAAAGTTGGGTACCAATGATACCAAGCCGCAGAACTGGAAGGGAAAAGAGCGGTTTATGGAGGATTTACAGCATTTGATTGATGCTTACAAGGGGTTGCCGTCGGATCCAAAGGTGGTGTTGCTGACACCGGTGAGGTGTTTTCTGACTGAAAAGAATACCATCAGCCCTGAACGGATTGAGAAGGAGGTGCGGGAGTCGGTAGAGCAACTGGCTTACAGGAACGGACTTGGAATTGTAAATTTGTTCAATATTTTCGGTGATCAATGGGACGGTGCCTTAATGCCCGACCGTCTGCATCCGTCTGCCATTGGGGCTGGCATAATGGCAAGAAAAACAGGTGAGTTTATTCTGAATATGACCGGAGGAAAGGAGGTGGCTCCTGCTTCTTACGGGGGAACGGCGTTTAACTTTCACGGATACAGGGGCGAGGATTTTAAAGTGGATGGCGTAGAGTGTAAGATTGTAAAGCCTGCAAAGGAAGCGAAGGGAAAGCCTTGGGTATGGAGGGCGCGGTTCTGGGGGCATGAGCCTCAAACGGATATCGACTTGCTGGAACAGGGTTTTCATATTGCCTATTGTGATGTGGCTGACTTGTATGGTGCGGATAAGGCGGTAAAACGTTGGAATAGATTTTATCGGTTTATGACCGGACGGGGATTCAACAGGAAGGTGGTGCTCGAAGGGATGAGCCGGGGCGGACTGATTGTGTATAACTGGGCGGCACAAAATCCGGATAAGGTGGCTTGTATTTATGCGGATGCTCCGGTGATGGACTTCAAGAGCTGGCCGATGGGAAAAGGGAAATATGCGGGTTCTGAAACCGATATTCAGCAGCTGATGAAGGCGTATGGGTTTAAGAACGAAGCGGAGGCTTTGAAGTGGCACGGCAATCCGCTGGATCATGTGGAGAAAATTGCCCGGGCGGGATTCCCTGTCCTGCACGTGGTGGGGGATGCGGATGAGATTGTACCGGTGGAAGAGAATACGGCTCTTTTTGAAAAGGGCATGAAGGAGAAAAAGGGGAATATAAGGGTGATTCATAAACCGGGTATCGGGCATCATCCTCATTCTTTGAATAATCCGGAGAAGATTGTGAACTTTATACTGAAGGCTACAGGGCATTTTCTGAATCCGTGTACGCGTGCGGTACCGGGGAATGAATACCGGTCGGGGGCCGGATGGAAGGAAGGTGCCGAATGGCATGCAATTGCCGGAGAGGTGGAAAGTGAACTGGACGGACGGGAACTGGATGTGCTGTTGGTGGGAAATTCCATCACGCAGGGATGGGGAGGCGAACGGAAGCTGGTTACGTATAAGCCGGGGAAAGCGGCTATGAACCGTATGGCTGGTGAAGGGAACTGGGCCAGTGCCGGAATTTCGGGAGACCGTACGCAGAATGTGCTCTGGAGATTGCGGAATGGAAACTATAACAGATGTCGTCCGAAGAATGTGGTGATTGCGATTGGTATTAATAATCTGATTTCGGGAGGGGATGATGCGGAGGATACTGCGGAAGGGATTATCGCGGTGACCGAAGAGGCGTGCAGAGAGTTTCCGGAATCGAAAATTATTTTATTGGGGCTTTTCCCTTCGGGTAAGGAAAAAGACTGTGAGGTGCGCCGGCAATGTAATCGGATACATGAAGTGCTGGGCGGACACAGCTTCGACAAAAGAGTGGTGTATGTGAATCCTACGGAGTGGTTCCTGGATGAGAAGGGAACGATTAAGGGGGATTTGTATAGCGGGGATTATATTCACCTGACTGAAAAGGGTTATGAGTGTGTGGCTGAAAAGCTGAAGGAGCTTATCGAGAGGGAGAAGGCGGTCCGTACGGTGTGGTATGAGCCGGCTAAGGATTCCTGCTTGCCGGTTCATGGACGGTGGTGGAATGCGGAGATAGGTGGACATTTTCAGAGATTGCCGGATAGAGCGGCGGAACTGGTGAGAAAACCGGTGTGGGATTTATCACTGCAGACGGCAGGACTGTATGTGAAGTTTTATACAAATGCAACGTCTGTGCGGGTGAGGTATCAGGTGACTGGCGGACTTTCGATGGTGCACATGCCTGCTACCGGAGTGAGTGGCGTGGACTTGTATTCCATGGATTGCGACGGTGTGGTGAACTGGTGTGCCGGGAATTATCAGTTTGGGGATACGATACAGTATTCTTATGAGGATCTGACTGACCGGAATACGCATAAGAAAGGGAATGAATATACGTTGTATTTACCGCTGTATAATGGCGTGAAATGGTTGCAGATCGGGGTTCCGGAGGGATGTAGAATGGATTTTGTGAAACCGTCGGTGGAAAAGCCGGTGGTGGTGTATGGTACTTCGATTGCGCAGGGGGCGTGTGCATCGCGTCCGGGTATGGCGTGGACGAATATATTGCAGCGGAAACTGGACAAGCCTGTGGTGAATCTGGGATTTTCCGGCAACGGACAACTGGATGAAAGTATGTTCAGATTGTTGTCTGAGTGTGATGCGGCGGTGTATGTCATCGACTGTATGCCGAATATGACGAAGGAAAGAGTGAAACTGATCCGGGAAAGACTGATAAAGGGTATCGGTATCTTGAGGGAGAAAAACGAGACTCCTATCTTGCTGGTGGAACATGACGGGTATATGGGGTATCGGGCTTCGGATAAGAAAGGGGCTTTGTTTAACCAGACGAATAGGGAATTGAAGGCGACTTATGAAGCACTGAAGGATAGTGTGAGGAACTTGTATTATCTTAGTTTTGAGGAGATAGGAATGGGGATGGATAGTCAGGTGGACGGAGTGCATGCGACTGACCTGGGCATGCAGCAGTATGCAGAGGCTTATTACAGGAAAATTACCAGTGTGCTGTATCCGGAACTCCAGCCGACTGTCTTCGTGCCGGCGAGACAGCATCGTGACTCGTATACTTATCAGTGGAACGACAGACACGAGGAGATCTTGAAGTATAACGAGACGGAGAAGCCTGAAATCGTGATGTTGGGTAACTCGATTACGCATTTCTGGGGAGGTGAGCCTTTTGAAAAGCGCAGAGTGGCGGACGAGGTCTGGCAAAAGTTGTTTAAAGGGAAAAGAGTGGTGAACCTTGGTTTTGGATGGGATCGGCTGGAGAATGTGATGTGGAGAATCCAACATGGGGAACTGGATGGGTATAGTGCACAGAAAATATTTATGATGCTGGGGACGAATAATCTGAGTGTGAATACAAACGAAGAAATTGTCTCGGGTATTAAGGAGATTGTATCGTGGATTAAAATCAAACAGCCTGATGCGAAATTGTATGTGGTGAAAATATTGCCTCGCCGGAATATGGAGGAAAGGTTGGGTATGCTGAATGGGTTGCTGGAGGAAGCAGTGGCTGCAGATCGCAAGGTGCAGGTGATTGATTTGACTGATCTCTTTATCGGAAAGGATGGAAAGATAGACGAGAAGCTTTTTTCGGATGGTCTGCATCCTAACTGTGAGGGGTATAAACGGATTGCGAAAGTGTTGAGGAAATATGTCATGCAGTAATGCATTGTATCGCCCGATGATTGAATAAAAGAGTATAGTTTAAAAGAGGCCTGTTTTTCAGACCTCTTTATTTTTATATCACTGTGAATAATTAATTTATTTATTACAAGAGAATGAAAAGATATTGCCAGACTTTGGATCTCTACGACGACAAGGAGCTGATAGCGG
>ERZ791883.2217-NODE-2217-length-13426-cov-3.354872_pt1 | contig 13426 bp, 10 predicted proteins | sample MGYA00510160_ERZ791883 | MGnify/ENA primary metagenome ERZ791883 (study PRJEB30046, sample SAMN00792072) | human gut metagenome | study: EMG produced TPA metagenomics assembly of the A metagenome-wide association study of gut microbiota in type 2... | reverse complement strand
TAGGACACATGCCTCTCACGCATGTAATACGAGTTCGATTCTCGTACCCACTACACAACGAGGAAATGAATCAATTCATTTCCTCGTTTAATTTATACACCTCAAAAAAAGATTCTTTATCAATCCTCAACCTAATTCTCTCTTCCCGTTTCTGTCCTGCCAGATTCAAGAATAAATTGAAATATAACTGACTGAAAGAAAGACCGGAACGGTTATAAGTAATATCAAATGTCCAAGTCCTACGGAAAGAGTCAAAAGCAGCAAATGGCTGCTCACCACCTTTACACATAAACACTTCGGGAAAGGACGCAGGCGGATAAGGTTGAAATAAGCCAGCCAATTGCACATAAATGTAATCAATCATCCATTCTCCCACCAAAGCAAGCTCCCCTTTTAAACGGAGTTTAACCGCATACGCAGCAGTTACATCAGGAGAAGTATAAACAGGTATCTGGCTCTCCGACGGATAGTCACCATTTTTATATCCCAGACTCATTGTCAATCCCGATTTACCGATTCCGTTAAATCCGTCAGCTTCCTGTCTCGCCAACTGATTCTTCAGATCAATCATAAACGTCAGTTTGCCAAGAGTAGGATCTCCCGGATACTGCGCCAGCGTATCCAGCACATAATCCCCCTCATTATAACTCCCAGCTACCAATTCTCCCTTTCCATCTTCCAGAGCGACACCACCCCTTTCAATATCTACATTGCCTACCGGATAATAAATCGCATCATCATCCTTCGCACAGCCAAAAACGCATAGCAGCAATACTGCCAATCCTATTATCTTATTCATAATCTTTTCTATATCTTGATTTAATAACAAATATACATCTTTTTTGTGCTGCAATTGATTTATATCAACCGTTTTTAGTATTTTTGCACACACCAAAACAAAAAAGACATGGATACATTGTTAAGAGAAACTGTAAATGCCGTTGTAAATTCCCGCTTTCCGGAAATGAGTATAGAGGGAAGACGGCAGATAGAAAGTATACTGATCCGTGAAGAGTTTCCCAAAGGAGCCATTGCACTGAATGAGGGAGAGGTCGCTCACGAGATTGTATTCGTCGGTAAAGGTATGCTCAGACAATACTACTACAAAAACGGGAAAGACGTTACCGAGCATTTCTCTTACGAAGGATGTATCGTGATGTGCATTGAAAGCTTCTTGAAGCAAGTACCTACCCGGCTTATAGTGGAGACACTGGAACCTTCCATTATCTACCTTTTCCCCCGCGACATGATACAGAAGCTGGCGAGAGAAAATTGGGAAATCAATATGTTTTATCAGAAAATATTGGAATACTCTTTAATTGTATCACAAGTCAAAGCTGATTCCTGGCGCTTTGAATCCGCCCGCGAGCGCTATAATCTCCTGCTCGAAACACATCCGGAAATCATCAAACGCGCTCCTTTGGCATACATAGCCTCTTACCTGCTGATGACACCGGAGACCTTGAGCCGCGTACGCTCCGGAGTTTTGTAAACACATTATCGGTTCTTCCGATATTCTTTGGGAGACATCCCCGTATAATGCTTAAAATATTTCCCGAAGAAGGACTGGTTGGCAAAGTTCAAGCGGTCGGCTATCTCCTGTATATTCATGCTTGAGGAGTTCAGAAGTGCTTTTGCTTCCAAAATCACAAACTCATCTATCCACTCGCCCACAGTCTTTCCACTCACCTCCTTCACAACTCCGGAAAGATGTTTCGGTGTCAGACACAGCTGGTCAGCATAAAACTTCACACTACGTTCTGATTGATAAGATTCTACCAGCGTTTCATAGAAACGTTCAAAGATATACTCTTTCCGGCTTTTCGACTTCACCGAAGCAGTGGCTGCAGGCGCATGATTGTTAAAGATATTGCACAGTTCAAAAAAGAAACCCTGCATCAGTCCGAGCACGACCTCCCTGCGATACAGATCCCCTTTACTCCTCAACCTCTTTCTGATAAACGTATGATATTCCTGCACCGTGCGCTGCTCGTTCGGAGTCAGGCTAAAACAAGGATAATCTTTCAGATAGAAAAACAATGCAAGCAGATTGCCTACTTTAGGCAATGTCTCCAGCAAACTCTTGGATACCGCAAAGAATATTCCCTTGAAGTCGGGACTAAACTGCCGGTGTTCTATAATCTGACTCGGCAGGGCTATCACCATCCCTCCCGAAGATAGTTGAAAATCCTGCAGATTAATATTAAAAGTACCCTCACCTTCCAGGCAAAGTCCTATTGTCAATACCTCCAACTTGCTGGGACCACTATATAAGGAAATAACGCTCTCCGAATCGAAGAGCGCTATATCATTATCAATGACATCAATGCTATCAACATCTATATGCTTAGAATGAACTACAGAAGAAATACCTACTTTAGGAACATTTTGAATATCCATACTCTCTCTTTTTGCGACAAATATACCAGCAATAAATCAGATATACAAGCCAAAACAGAGTATCACCAGACAAAATGAACATTTTTGGCTACTTATTGACCACCCCGAACAGATATTCAGCGTCACGCCGGGCAGCAGGAACAGTCCACTCCTCCGGAACGAATTTCCACTGATTCAACGCTTTCGGATTCATTCCCCCCTTCTCCTCGATGTAATTCATCAGGTAAAAACGAAGATCCTTATCAGTAGAGAAAATGATACGGCCTTTCAATTTCTCTTGAGGAATGCCCGAACCTTTTGTCAACAATTCACCGCCACCATTACCACGATAAGAATTCAACGCCACTTTATAAATCTTATTTATATCGAAAGGAGAGCCATCTGCCATACTGACAATCGTAATCTTCTCCCCTTTCGGTTTAGTAACATCCACCGTATAGATTATGCCGGAAGCCGAATCAAAGTTAAAACTGAAATTCTGGAAAGAAGTCCTGTCCTCCGCACCATCCCGACGTTTTTCCTTGAACCACAGCAAATGGTCGTCCGGTGATTTCATCCGGTTAGTCCACATGAAATAAGACATCTCCAGAAAATCCTTGATTTCTTTACCGGACAAAGTCATCACGTACAGCATATTTTCATACTTATATAAGTTGAACATATCACTGACGAACACATCCCCTTTCTTAATTTCCGCATCGAATGAAAGCGGCGCTGCAAAAGAAATGTCGGCTCCCGTGATATCGAGCTGCAAAGTATGTATCAGATCGATGAAAGCGGAAGGACCAAAGAAAGAAGGATGCGTAGAGATATCCTCAGTAAACGTACCGATTTTCTTGGACACAAACTTCCGCACAGCCTCATACTGCGGAGCGAAATGTTTCATAAAATCCTTGCTGACACCATACTCCTTTGTCTCCGTCAATACCCCTTGAATATCCTTGCTCAGTACCTTGCCATCCTTCAATTTCAAAGTGATGTCGACATTGGACAGCACCACTCCATTGCTTGCCGGATCAATAACCAACACCGAATCTCCGGCAACATTCATCACCTTCTTACATTCGCGGGCATGATCATGTCCCATCAATACCACATCGAATCCCGGAATATTCTTTGCCACATTCAGAGACGCATTCTCATTATATTTACCGGACATCTTAAACGCATCCTGTCCGGCATGGAACAACCCGATTACCACATCCGGGTTCTCCTTTACACGGATTATCTTCATCCATTTGCGAGCCGTCTCCTCCATATCGTCAAAACGAAGCCCTCTCCACAGATTTTCCGAAAGCCAGGCAGGAATGGCCGGTGTAATCATCCCCAAAACGACGATCTTCACCCCGTCCCGTTCCAACACTTTATAAGGAGGAAGATGAGGTTTCCCCGTAGACGTATCAATGATATTGGCTCCCAGTACGGGAAAGTCACAGGTTCCAATCCAACGGTCGAATACGGCACGTCCAGTTTCCACATCATGATTCCCCATATTGCCCGCATCATATTTCATATAATTCATCATCTCGGCGCAAAGATGCGGAGACACGGTATCTATATAATTATAGTAATAAGCGGTAGGCTGTCCTTGCAGAATATCCCCATTATCCAGCAGTATCAGATTATCTTTATACTCCCGGCGTTCCTTCTCAATAAATGAGTATATCCGGGCCAGACTCCCTTTCCATTCCTGACGGGTTATAAAATTGTAAGGATAATAATTTCCGTGTACATCACTTGTCTGTACAATCTTCAACTTCACTACCTTTTCCTGTGCCGCAACGGACAGTGCCAGACAGAAAAGCCAAGCATAAATCAATGTTATTCGTTTCATTCTTTTTCTATTTTTAGAGGATGCGAGAATATAAATCGTGCCCCGCCTGTATAGTCGGGATCAATCCATATTACTCCTTTCCATTTAGATACGATTAATTTACAGATAGACAACCCCAATCCGGTTCCCTGAGCATACTCATTCAGTTTTTCAAAGCGTTCGAACACAAGTTTCTGTTTTTCTTTCGGGATACCACATCCGGTGTCAGTCACTGAGAAAACCGCCATTCCCGTTTTCTCATCGACAGAAAAGTCCAATGTAATCTTCCCCTTTTTCGTAAACTTATCAGCATTCGACAAGAGATTGATAATCACCTGCTGCATACGTTGTATATCCGTCTCCATCCGATACGTCTCAAAAGAAGTGGTAAACAGAAACTGATTATCCGAAGATTGCCGTGAAAAACTAACGGAAGCAACCACCTGCCGACACAACAGTACGATATCACACTCCTCCCAAGTCAGCGTCACCCGGTTAGCCTCCAGTCGCGAAAGGTCAAGAATATCATTAATCAGGCGGAGCAGTAAATCTGAATTAGTCTTGATAATCTGAAAATAGGACTGACGTTCCTCCTCCGTACTTCCTTCCACAGCCAACACATCCGAGAATCCGACAATTGAGTTCAGCGGTGTACGTATCTCATGACTCATGTTCGCCAGGAAAGCACTTTTCAAACGGTTGGACTCTTCCGCCCTGTCTTTCGCCACACGCAGATCTTTGTCCGATCTCAACAGTTCGTCTTTCAACCGCTTCGTACGGAAATAATAAAAGAGAGAAATAAACAGCCCCAACACCAAGACAACAAACAAAGTGCAAGCAGACCATATCTGATACGTATACTGCTGATAGAATGAAACCGGCTGATTGATGAGCTCCACGCCAAAAGGCAAAGCCTTCGGATCCAGTCCCCATTCTTTCGCTTTCCGACTGTCCATCACAGCCTTAGATTCCATAATCTGCAGATGTTTCTCCGTGCTGCCGGACTGATTATCCATCCGGACAGATTCCATAGCCATCTCTTCTCCCACTTTTCGATAATCGGGCAATACGCCTCCTATCGCCCAATGTCCCAGACTCACCGATGAAGGTGTAAAGGTAGGAATGGCAGGAGCCGCTTCCATCATCGCATACGTGGCGTTCCGCATAAAATACCCCTCATTCATGTCCACCCTCCAAGTACCCACCATAATAACAGTATGCTCCGGCAAATGCCGCAATTCCTCTACAATCGTATAAATGGTATGTTTTCTTCCGTCCAACAGAACAAGATCCAGATCGGGGAAATTTTTCATTTCCTTTCGCACCAACGCTTGCATCGTGACGCCGCCATACGTATTATCCGAGATAAAAGCAATATGTTTTGTTTCGGGATAGAACGCACGAATCATACGCACATTATCTCCTATATTATAATGATTGATAAATCCCGACTGCAATTCAGGAATATCCATATGATCTTCAAAGATATCTACAGATTCGGGCAACCAGCTATCCAAACTTCCGACAGTATCTTCCGGCAATATCACGACATTGCTGCTGACCAGACTACACATTACCGGAACTTTCACCCGCATCGAATCCCTCTGAGACAGATAAGCCGCCCACGCCTCCTGTCCTAACAATATAATTTGTGCCGGTTGCTGCTTTCCCCCCTGATATTTAGCAAGGATTTGTGTCATCATACCACTCCATAAAGGAGCTTCCGAGAAACTCTTGCAGTTCATATTCTCAATAATAATATCACGTTTCCCTCCCAGTTTGGTATATCCCTCCATATAATCGGAAATAGTAACTGAAGTCTGATGGGCAGCCGGATTATAGGAACAAATAATTAGAATAGGATTCATATCCTTAGAGGTTGCAAAGACCTCCATTGACAGGGATAGCCAAAGGAAGAAAGCAAAAAGACATCCTGAATATCTGGGCATAGTTATGCAGTTTTGATGTGCTTACTTATTTATTTAGGTTGCAAATATAGTAAAACTTGTCGGTTTTAACGGATTAATGTGTATTTTTGTCGCTCATTTATTCTCAAAAAATACAATTTATGGAATTATTTCACAAGATGATTTCCGGACTGTCAGGCATATCGGAAAAACAAATAAGCAGTACCCTCCACCTTCTGGGTGAAGGCGCTACGATTCCTTTCATCAGCCGCTACCGCAAAGAAGTTACAGGCGGACTGAATGAAGTTCAGATAGAACAGATCAAAGAGCAACATGATAAGTTGTGCGACATAGCCAAACGGAAAGAGACTATTCTCGGCACCATCACCGAACAAGGAAAACTCACCGCCGAGCTGGAGAAACGTATCAACGACACCTGGAATCCGACAGAACTGGAGGATATCTACCTCCCCTACAAGCCCAAACGTAAGACACGTGCCGAAGCCGCCCGTCAGAAAGGGTTGGAGCCGCTTGCCACCCTAGTGCTATTACAGAGGGAAAACAACCTGAGCGCCCGTGCCGCCTCATTCGTCAATGGAGAGGTAAAAGACGTGGAAGACGCATTGAAAGGGGCTCGCGATATCATAGCCGAGCAAGTGAACGAAGACGAACGTGCCCGTAACGCCGTCCGCAATCAATTCAGCCGCCAGGCGGAAATCAACGCTAAAGTAGTTAAAGGCAAAGAAGAAGAGGCCGCCAAATACCGGGACTATTTCGATTTTTCCGAACCTTTGAAACGCTGCACTTCCCATCGCCTGCTTGCCATCCGCCGCGCCGAAGCCGAAGGGCTGCTGAAAGTGTCCATCACTCCGGACGACGAGGCGTGCATCGAACGTCTGGAACGCCAATTCGTACGTGGTAACAATGAATGCAGCGAACAAGTGAGCGAAGCTGCTATCGACGCCTACAAACGTCTGCTTAAACCTTCCATCGAAACGGAATTTGCCGCACAATCAAAAGAGAAAGCCGATGACGAAGCCATCCGCGTCTTCACGGAGAACCTCCGCCAACTACTCCTTGCCGCCCCATTGGGACAGAAGCGGGTACTCGCCATCGATCCCGGTTTCCGTACCGGTTGCAAGGTTGTTTGTCTCGACGCTCAAGGTAATCTGCTGCATAATGAAAACATTTATCCTCATCCTCCGGTCGGCAAGACCGGTGAAGCTGCTTCGAAACTCCGTAAGATGGTCGAAGCCTACCAGATCGAAGCTATCTCCATCGGCAACGGAACGGCCAGCCGCGAAACGGAGGACTTTATCAACCAACAGACATTCGACCGTCAGATTCCTGTATTTGTAGTCAGCGAACAGGGGGCTTCCATCTATTCGGCTTCCAAGATCGCCCGCGACGAATTTCCTGACTACGACGTGACGGTCAGAGGAGCCGTTTCCATCGGCCGCCGTCTGATGGATCCATTGGCGGAATTAGTCAAGATAGATCCCAAGTCCATCGGAGTCGGTCAGTATCAGCATGATGTAGACCAGACGAAATTAAAGAAAGCGCTCGACCAGACCGTAGAGAATTGCGTAAACCTCGTAGGAGTGAACCTGAATACAGCCAGTAGCCATCTGTTGACTTACATTTCCGGATTAGGTCCTCAACTGGCGCAAAATATCGTCAATTATCGTGCCGAGAATGGAGCCTTCAACTCCCGCAAAGAACTGATGAAAGTTCCGCGTATGGGCGCCAAAGCTTTCGAGCAGTGTGCCGGGTTCCTCCGTATTCCCGGAGCAAAGAACCCGCTCGACAATACGGCCGTGCATCCGGAAAGTTACCATATTGTGGAACAGATGGCAAAGGATCTGAAATGTACTGTCAATGAGCTGATAGCCGACAAGGAACTCCGCCGGAAAATCAATATCTCCGATTACGTCACTCCCGTCGTCGGCCTGCCTACCTTACAAGATATTATGCAGGAACTCGAAAAGCCCGGACGCGACCCGCGAAAAACCATCAAAGTATTTGAGTTCGACAAAAATGTACGTACCATAGCCGATTTGCGCGAAGGCATGATTCTTCCGGGCATTGTAGGAAACATCACCAATTTCGGAGCTTTCGTCGATATAGGTATCAAGGAGAACGGTCTTGTACACCTCTCCCAATTGGCGGAACGTTACATTTCCGATCCTACGGAAATCGTTTCCATCCACCAGCACGTCATGGTCAGAGTGATGAACGTAGATACCGACCGCAAACGGATTCAGCTTAGCATGATCGGTGTACCGCAAGACTGATCGCCGTTCTTTTCTCACCCCACCAGATAATAAGAACAGTAAACAGAATCATCAGTACCGTGCAAATGAGCGAGCCTTCAAAACCGAAGGCTCCGCCATTCAGCACATTATTTTCGGGCATATTCAGTTTCAGCATAGTAGACACAAAATTGTTGCCGCTCACCTGATAGCCCAGAACCGGACCTTGTATCCAATTCCAGAAAAGATGGAGGGAGATCGGGAAACAAAGGTTCCGCGTATATAAATAAGAAGCACCCAGCAACATGCCTGCCAGCAAAAGGTTGATCATCGGCAAGGCATTTATTTCAGGATTAAAAATATGCAGGAATGCGAATAACGATGCCGAGATAAACAGGGAAAGGAATTTATTCAGACGAGTATGTAATAAACGTCCCAATATATAGCCACGCATCAGAATCTCTTCAAACACTGCGACAAGCAGGAAAAACACCCACGCCCCCGCTAAATCCCAAGCCTTGAACTGAAAACCGACTACTTCCACTTCGCCCATAGCCAACGACAGACCGAAGCCTACCATATACAACAGGACAGCCATCAGAAACCCGTACCACAACCCTTTCGTATGTCCTCTGACGGACAGCCCCAAGTCAGAGAACGGGCGGCGTTCAAAACGTAACATGATAGCGGCGGCAGTGAGAACAGCCAGCAGCATACTGCTTTCCAACAGAATATACCCCACCAATCCCGGATGACGGGCCTCCACTCCAAGCACCATCGACAAGAATCCTCTTGCCAGCGTGCCGTACAATCCCATAAATATGAAAAATATTCCTATAAACAATGGGATACACGCCCATACAGGAAGTCTCTTAGGTTCTTTTTTCTCCACAATATCTTCTGCCGTCATTTTACAATTTGTTAATCCACCTGCAAAATTAGATATAAAACATAAAAAAACATCATATAATTTCGTTTTTTCCTATATTTGTCAGAACAAATTCGCATGATTATGAAAATTAAACTACTATTGATAAGCTTCTTATTGGCAGCCAACGCTTTAGGAGCAGTAGCACAAGTGAGTAAAACTTATTATGTAAGCAAACCCGGCACGCTTATTTCCATGATGACGGAGGAGGAAGCCAACACCGTCACCCATCTCACCCTGACCGGTAAGCTGAATGCAGAAGACTTCCGACATCTGCGTGACGAATTCGCCAGTCTGAAAGTACTGGACATCTCGAATGCCGAGATCAAGATGTACAGCGGCAAGGCGGGCACTTACCCCAACGGAAAGTTCTACATTTATATGCCGAATTTCATTCCCGCATACGCATTCTCAAATGTTGTAGACGGAGTAACCAAAGGCAAGAAGACGCTGGAGAAGGTAATACTTTCGGAAAAAACCAAAAATATAGAGGATGCAGCCTTCAAAGGTTGCGAAAACTTGAGAATCTGTCAGATTCGCAAAAAGACAGCTCCCAATCTGTTGCCGGAAGCGTTGGCGGACAGCGTTACCGCCATCTTCGTACCTCTAGGCAGCAGCGATTCTTACCGTAATAAGGACAGATGGCAGAACTTCGCTTTCATCGAGGGTGAACCGGTAGAAGCAACCTTGCAAGTGGGACTGATGGGCAAATTGGAAGAAGAGATTCTGAAAGCCGGATTACAACCTAGAGACATCAATTTCCTGACTGTAGAAGGCAAACTGGACAACGCCGATTTCAAACTAATCCGCGACTATATGCCGAATCTGGTAGCGGTCGACATTTCAAAAACAAACGCAACGGCCATCCCCGACTTCACTTTTTCACAGAAAAAATACCTGCTGAAAATAAAACTACCCCGCAATCTGAAATCCATCGGTCAACGTGTATTCAGTAATTGCGGCCGTCTGTGCGGCACATTGGAACTTCCCGCCGGTGTGACGGCTATTGAGTTCGGCGCATTTATGGGATGCGACAATCTTCGCTATGTAGTGGCTACCGGAGACAAGATTACGACCGTCGGAGACAGTTTGTTTGGCGAAGGAGTGCCGAGCAAGTTGATTTATAAGAAATAAATGATTCTAACAACGATAATGGCGGTATCTCTCATGGGGATACCCGTCGCTGACGAGCCCAAAGACTCGGTGATGCGGAAAGAGGCAGACGCGTTCATGGCACGGATGAGTCCGATGCTGCAGCCCACACAGCGTGACGCTATATTTACAGCTATCAACGGAAATACGAAGAAGTTGGAAAATGTAAGAAATGCGCGTAATGGCAAACCTACTTATCCCGCAAATGTAAAAGTGACAGAGCCCGCCGGTAATCTGAGGCTTTACACCCCTACCACTTCCACCAACAATACATTGCTTATCTATCTGCATGGCGGAGGATGGACAATCGGCAGTTTGAACAGTTGTGCCCGGTTTTGCAGCGAAGTCTGTTCGAGAAGCGGCATAAGTGTCCTCGCTGTTGACTATCGTTTATCCCCCGAACACCCTTATCCGACACCGCTTGACGATTGTGAGGAAGCGATCAGATTTGCAATAAAGAATGCAGCCCGTTGGGGATGTTCTCCCAACCGGATAATGGTAGGCGGTGATAGTTCCGGCGGCAATCTCGCCATTTCTTCCACATTGAGAATGAACGAAGGGGATATAGCGGGGCTTTTGCTTTTCTATCCCGTTGTGAAGGCATGGAATGACCATAGCCCTTCATGGCAGAAGTACGACAAGGGATTCGGGCTGGACGGAGATTTAATGGAGGCGTTCAACCAAAGTTATGAGCCATCACCCGATAGGATACACAATCCGGAAATATCCCCCATGTCGGCCACAGACAAAACCTTGAAAAAACTACCTCGTACACTCCTTATCGCAGCCGGACGAGATATCCTGGCTTGTCAAGGGAAAGAGTTTATCGACCGTATCACCTCTCTTGGCGTGAATGCTACCCGACTCGAATTTCCCTCGGCAGTGCATTTGTTTATCACTGTGCCCGGTCAAGAAACAGCTTTCTATGAAGCGGTGAAGCATACAGTGGAGTTTCTTGGCAAATAAAAAGTAATCAAAACTCAACTATGGAGATAAAAACAGCTGTTTTCTTACAAAATAACAAATAAACGAATAAATAAGTGGCTTTAAAAATGCCACTTTCATCCGTTTTCCGTATATTTGCTTCGATATGAATTAAAGAAGGGAATCGCAATATGATGAAACAAATACCATACGGATTGACGGATTTCGGACGCATCCAAAAAGAAAACTATTATTATGTGGATAAGACGATGTTCATCGAAAAGATAGAAATGCAGCCGTCTTATCTCTTCCTCATCCGCCCCCGACGCTTCGGGAAAAGCCTCACGCTGGCGATGTTGGAGGCGTACTATGATGTCCGTTACGCTGACCAGTTTGACGAATTGTTCGGGAAGCTGTATATCGGGCAACATCCCACACCCATACATAACCAGTTTCTCATCATGAGATTCAATTTCTCGGAGGTAAGCTCGAATATCAATGAGGTGGAGGAGTCTTTCCGGATGCATTGCTGCGGGAAGCTTTCCGATTTTGTTTACAGATACGAACATCTGCTGGGAAAAGACATCTGGAAAGTGCTGGATGAAAAAACAAAAGAAGAGCCCGGTGCTTTTCTGTCAGCCATCAACACTTACGCTACCCGCAAGGGAGACATCAAAATCTATCTACTGATCGATGAATACGATAATTTCACAAATACCATTCTCTCGACTTACGGCACGGACTTATATCGGAAAGCGACGCATGGCGAAGGGTATATCCGGAGGTTCTTCAATGTAATCAAAGCCGCCACGACGGGAATGGGTTCCGCCGTCAACAGACTGTTTATCACGGGAGTAAGCCCGGTGACGATGGACGACGTGACAAGCGGATTCAACATAGGAACGAATATCACAAACGATCCCTGGTTTAACGACCTGGTGGGGTTCAGCGAGAAGGAGCTGCGGGAAATGCTGGCCTATTATAAGGAACAAGGAGCTCTTTCCATGTCGATAGACGACACGGTGGCAATGATGAAACCCAACTATGACAATTATTGCTTCAGTGAAAATAAATTAACGGATTGCATGTTCAACTCGGACATGGTGCTCTATTGCATGAAGTCATTGATATTGCACGGAGTCAAACCTAAAGAGATTGTAGATCCGAATATCCGGACGGACTTTAACAAGCTTGCCTACCTCGTACGTCTTGACCAGGGACTGGGAGAAAACTTCTCCGTCATCAAGGAGGTTGCGGAAAAGGGAGAAATAATAACCGAAATTGTCACTCATTTCTCCGCGTTGGAAATGACGGACGTAAGCAACTTCAGGTCGCTGCTGTTCTATTTCGGGCTGCTTTCCATCAAAGGAGTCGATATGATGGGACGTCCTATCCTGCACGTGCCTAACCTGGTGGTTCGAGAACAGCTGTTCAATTTCCTAATTCAAGGATATGCCCGTCATGAAATATTCAAGCTCGACGTGAACAGGTTGCTGACGCTATTTGAGAATATGTCCTTCAAGGGAGAATGGAAACCGTTGTTCGAATTTGTAGCAGAGGCCATTCGGGAGCAGAGCCGTATCCGAGAATATATAGAAGGGGAAGCCCATATCAAAGGATTCCTACTCGCCTATCTAAGTATGTTCCGCTATTATCAACTGTATCCGGAATATGAAATGAACAAGGGATTCGCTGATTTCTTCTTCAAGCCCAGTCCGGCCGTACCCGTATCTCCACCCTACACTTATCTGCTGGAAGTGAAGTATGCGAAAGCCGGTGCTCCGGAAAAGGAAATAAGGGAGCTTGCCGATGAAGCGCGGGAGCAGCTGATCCGTTATAGCAAGGACGAATGTGTGGCGGAAGCCCGTCAGAAAGGGAAACTGAAACTGACAACGGTCGTATGGAGAAGCTGGGAGCTGGCGCTGATGGAAGAGGTAGAATAACAGAGGGTCAGTTCATTCATTCAAATGAACTGACCCTCTCTTTCTTTTAAGTGGTCACTTATTTGTCTCCGTACATCTTCGCCCGCAATTCCTTAATATGGTCGGAA
>ERZ791883.2212-NODE-2212-length-13440-cov-2.895704_pt1 | contig 13440 bp, 10 predicted proteins | sample MGYA00510160_ERZ791883 | MGnify/ENA primary metagenome ERZ791883 (study PRJEB30046, sample SAMN00792072) | human gut metagenome | study: EMG produced TPA metagenomics assembly of the A metagenome-wide association study of gut microbiota in type 2... | reverse complement strand
CGGTCTCTTCGGTGAACCGATGCCGGAAGTTATAGCTCACCGTGGAAAAATGCGGCGTTTCCTCCTGCAAGGGATAACCGAGAAACCAGCGATAGCAATTGTTTGCGCTGACTTCTTCCGCTGTCCGCCGCAGTGAGGGAAGGCCGTACAGATGCTGGATCAGCACCATCTTGAACAGCACCACAGGGTCGATGCTGGGGCGCCCATTATCCTCACTGTACAGGGGTTCTACCATTTCGTAGAGCCGGTTAAAACCTACCGCCGCATCTATTTTTCTCAGCAGATGGTCTCTCGGCACCAGTTGGTCTATGACTACGAACTCTACCAGATCTCGATCCATTTTCCCACGTTCCAGCATCTTTCATCACCCTTGTCCATTCTACCATATCTATCAGAAAAAGCCCAGCTCCAGCCGGACTTTTTCGATATGCTGAGCTGCCGGGGAGTTGATCTCCCCGGCGGCTTTTTGCGGTCAGCGGAAGGTTGGATTCCCGCAGAAAAATGCCCGAAGGAGATGTTCCTTCGGGCATTGCGTGTATTCGGCAGAAATCAGCTGCTTTTTCCCAGATACGCTTCCTTCACCCGGCTGTCCGCCAGCAGCTCCGCGCCGGTGCCGGACATGGTGATGGTGCCGGTCTCCAGCACATAGGCGAGGTCCGCGATCTTCAGGGCCATGTTGGCGTTCTGTTCCACCAGCAGCACCGTGACGCCCTGCCGGTTGATCTCCCGGATGATGGAGAAGATGTCCTGCACCACCAGCGGGGCCAGGCCCAGAGACGGTTCATCCAGCATCATCAGCTTGGGGCGGGACATGAGGGCACGGCCCACGGCCAGCATCTGCTGTTCGCCGCCGGAGAGGGTGCCCGCCAGCTGCCAGCTCCGCTCCTCCAGACGGGGAAACAGGCTGTACACCCACTGGATGTCTTTTTCGATCTCCGCTTTGTCCCGGCGCAGATAGGCCCCGATCTTCAGATTTTCCAGCACCGTCATATCCGGGAAGACCCGGCGGCCCTCCGGACTCATGGCGATGCCGGTGGAGATAATCTTGTCGATGGACTTGCCCAGCAGCTCCTGCCCGTCCCACTGGACGGAGCCGCCGGAGGCCTTTACCAGTCCGGTGATGGTCCACAGGGTGGTGGATTTGCCTGCGCCGTTGGCGCCGATCAGCGTCACGATCCTGCCGTCCGGTACTTCCAGAGAAATGCCCCGGAGGGCCTGAATGCCGCCGTAGTGGACCTGGAGGTTTTCAATTTTAAGCATCGTCCGCCACCCCCAGATACGCGTCGATGACGCGCTGATTTTTTTGGATCTCAGCCGGTGTGCCGTGGGCGATCAGCTTGCCGAAATCCAACACATAGATGCGGTCGGAAATGCCCATGACCAGATTCATGTGGTGCTCGATGAGGAGGATCGTGATCTTGAATTTTTCCCGGATCTCCCCGATGAAGGCTGTCAGCTCCTCCGTTTCCTGAGGGTTCATGCCGGCGGCCGGCTCATCCAGAAGCAGAAGCTTTGGCTCCGCCGCCAGCGCCCGGGCGATCTCCAGCCGCCGCTGCTTGCCATAGGGCAGGCTGGTGGCCAGCTCATTTTTCACATCGGACAACCCTACGATCTCCAGCAGCTCCTCCACCTGTGCCCGCTGGGCCGCTTCCTCCTTCCGGTTCAGCCGGAACGCGGCGGAAAAAACGCTGCTGGTGGAACGGCAATGCTTGGCGATGAGCACATTGTCGAACACCGTCTGGATCTTCCACAAACGGATGTTCTGGAAGGTCCGGGCCATGCCCGCCCGGGTGATCTTATCCGGGGTAGGGGAGAGGGTCTCCGTGTAAAGTCCGTCACACTGGCCCTTGTACTGCTTTTTCATTTTGCCCTGGGGGTGGTTTTCGATGATCTTCGCCCCGTCAAACCACACTGCGCCGTTGGTGGGCTGGTATACGCCGGTGATGACATTGAAGGAGGTGGTCTTTCCCGCGCCGTTGGGTCCGATGAGGGCCACGATCTCCCCCTCGTTGACCTCCAGCTCCAGATCGTCCACAGCCACAACGCCGCCGAACTGCATGGTGATGTGATCCAGTCTCAAAAGCTGCTCACTCATGGCTGTACCGCCTCCTTCTTCGCTCTTTTCTGCCGCTTTTTCAGGAGATCCGGCAGCTCTTTATCTCCCATGATGCCCTTCCGGAAGAACAGCACCACCACCATGATGATGACGGAGAACACCACCATCCGGAAGCCGGTGCGCAGGAAGGGGACCTTGAAGCTGCCGATGTAGGTCTCGGCGTCCAGAAACCGCAGCCACCACTCACTGGCCGCCACATACAGAAATGCCGCGATGCAGCTGCCGGAGATGGAGCCGATACCGCCGATGACCACGATCAGCAAGATCTCGTAGGTCATAGCCGTGGTGAACACCTTGGCCTGCGCCTGATTGGCGAACATGGCGAACAGGCCGCCGCCCACTCCGGCGAAAAACGAGCTGATACAGAAGGCCAGCCGCTTGTGGCGGGCCAGATTGATGCCCATGGCCTCTGCTGCCACCTCATCATCCCGGATGGCCTTGAAGGCCCGGCCGTAGGTGGAGTTGATCAGCAGCACGATCACCGCCACGCACACCCCCGCCAGCAGAAACGGTACGAAGGTGGACAGCCGCAGGATCACCTTGCCGTCGGCATTCTGGATATTGAAGCTGGAGAAGGTGGGGAAGTTCTTCAGGGCGTTGGCACCGTTGGTCACAGGGCCGAGGGGGTCCCACTGGAAAATGGCCCGGATGATCTCCGCGAAGCCCAGGGTGGCAATGGCCAGATAGTCGGACTTCAGACGCAGCACCGGCAGGCCGATGAGCCACGCCACCGCTGCCGCCGCGCAGCCGCCCAGAAACAGGGCCAGCAGAACGCCCAGCACCAGCCCCACAGCCCCGCCGCCGAACAGCTCCGGCAGGGAGAAATTCACGGCGGAGCCGTTATAGAGATAGTACACCGCTTCCCGGTCCGCCGTGGGAATGGTGAGAATGGCGTAGGTGTAAGCGCCCAGCAGCATGAAGCCCGCCTGCCCCAGAGAAAACAGGCCGGTGAAGCCGTTGAGCAGGTTCATGGACACCGCCACCAGCGCGTATACCGCGCCCTTTTTCAGGACGGTGAACAGCATCCCCGTGGGCTTCATGGTGTTTTCCAGCAGGACGACCAACGCCAACAGCGCCAGCGCGCAGAGCAGGGCGATCACCGTGCTCCGTTTGCTTTTCTTTTCGTTCAGCACAGTCGATCCCTCCTTACACTTTGTCCGTGACCTTTTCGCCGAACAGACCCGTGGGCTTTACGCAAAGCACCACGATCAGGATGGCGAAGGTAAAGGCATCGGAAAAGACGCTCCAATCGGAGCCTTTGATGACGCTCTCGCAGATACCGATGAGAAACGCCCCTACCACAGCGCCGGGAATGGAGCCGATACCGCCGAATACCGCCGCTACGAAGGCCCGCAGTCCCGGCAGGGAGCCGGACAGGGGGACGATGGACTGGTAGTTGGTGAAGTACAGCAGGGAGCCGATGGCCGCCAGCAGAGAGCCGATGATGAAGGTCACGGAGATCACGCTGTTGATCCGGATGCCCATGAGCTGTGCGGTTTCAAAATCCCGGGACACGGCCCGCATGGCCATGCCGATCCGGGTGTGGTTGATGAGCTGGGTCAGGGCCGCCACCAGAAGCACCACCAGCACCGGCGTGACCACCGTCACATACTTGGTGGATACCCCCGCGATGGTCAGCTGGTTGGACAGACCGGGCAGGGCGGGGTACATCTGGGGCAGGCCGCCGGTGACGTAGGTCGCCAGATTTTGCAGCAGATAGCTGACGCCGATGGCGGAGATCATTACCGACATCCGGGGGGCTGTCCGCAGAGGCTTGTAGGCCGCCCGCTCGATGATGAAGCCCAGCGTCAGCAGCACCATCAGCGGAATGGCCGCGGCCAGCGGCAGGCTGGCGCTGAGGTAGACCATCATCAGACCGGCTACCATGAATACATCGCCGTGAGCAAAGTTGATCAGCCGCAGGATGCCGTAGACCATGGTATAGCCGATGGCGATGAGGGCGTACTGCCCGCCCAGCGATATGCCGGAGAGCAGAATGGAGATGCCGTATTGCACGGGGATCCCTCCCTTTTCTTTCAAGTTTTACGCGGAAAGGCACACGGCGGAGCCGTCTTGAAAAAAGCCGCGGAGCGGCTGCTTTCGGAGCGGCCCCGGCCTTGGCGCGTTCACGCGAACCGTCTGTAAACGGTAAGACCGCCTGGCGGGGAAGTCCCCGCCAGGCAGGTCGGCAGGATCGGATCAACCGGCTTTCTGCATCGTTTCCAGAGCCCAGGCGTTGTTGGCGGTATCGGCCACCTTGATGTAGGCAGTGTCGCGGATAGCGTCGCCGATGTCGTCAAAGGCGATGTCGCCGGTGACGCCGGTGTAGGTCACACCGGGCAGCGCGGCCTTTACAGCGGCGGGATCGGTGGAGCCGGCGGCCTTCAGGGCCTCCAGCGCCACATAGTAGGCGTCATAGCCCATGGCGGTGACGGCTGCGATGGTGTCATTGCCGCCGTTGTTGGTCATGGCGGTGGCGTCCTCATTCAGCCAGGCCTTGATGCCCTCGTCGAATTCAGGAGAGCCGCCTTCCTGATAGAAGGTGGAGACATACAGCTTTACGTCAGAGCCGGAAGCGGCTTCCAGAACCATGTTGCTGTCCAAGGTATCGGAACCCAGAATGGGGATCTCCAGACCCATGGAAGCGGCCAGCTTCACGATCTGAGTGGAGTAGGAGATGGACACGGGGCAGAAGATGACTTCCGCGCCGGAGGAGACGGCCTTCGACAGGTAGGTGCTGAAGTCGGAGGTGTTGGTGGGGAAGGAGTCGGTGATGACCTCGCCGCCAAAGGCGTCGGTAAAGTATTTGATCAGGCCCTGATCGTACTCGTTGCCCAGCTCGCCCAGGCAATAGGCCTTCTTAGCGGAAAACTTCTCCTGCGCGAAGTTGGCCAGAACAGTGCCCTGGAAGGGGTCCAGGAAGCAGATGCGGAAATAGTAGTCATTGCCTGCGGTGACGCCGGGGTTGGTGCAGGTCACGCCGATGGCGGCCAGACCCGCTTCACCGAAGATGGGGCCGCCGGCCATGGCGCAGCTGGAGCCGTAAGTACCCAGCACCAGAGAAACATCCTTGCTCACCAGCTCGGAAGCGGCGGTGGGAGCCTTGGCGGAATCGGAGCCGTTTTTTCTTTGATTGGTTTTTGCCTTTAGGATATACGAATAGACCAGCTCTACCTTGTAGGTCTCGCCGCCGATGTCCACGGTGGGGGTCATATGGTTGGCGTACTGCATACCCAGCATCTCCTGCTTGCCGCCGGCGCCGGAGTCACCGGTAGCAGGCTCAAATACGCCGATCTTTACGACTTTTTCGCCGGAAGCGGCGTCAGAACTGCTCTGACTGCCGCTGCTGGCATCGCTGGAGCTGTCAGCGCCGCAGGCCGCCAGACTCATGGACATAGCCAGCGCCAGCGTGATGGAAACAAACTTCTTCATTCAATTCCTCCTCCTTGCGAGATCTGGACTGCTCAAAGCGTCCGCCTCTTGTAGATGGATGTTTTTTATGCAGATACAATACCGCCCGCAAGAGAAAATCCGCACAAAATTTTTCCTGCGGTTTTCGCAGGCTTTTCACCAAATGACCATGAAGCGTAATCAAATGTATTTGGTATACGAACAAATTGGCTGATTTCAGAAAATGCAGCTTTTTTCGCTGTCCGTCAGAAACGGACAGTGCCTCTGGTAATTTTGACTAAAAAAATTTGAGTTTCTTGGACGAAACGTAAAAGCAAAGGGCGGCCAGCAGTGTTTCTGGCCATGTAAAAGGGGCGGCATCTGCCGCCCCTTGCGTTTAAGAGCCTTTGCGTGTCTGAAACCCCGCGATATGGAAACGGTAAGTGCCCTTGCATCTGCCGCCTGCGAAGTAGGCCTTCCAATCACGGCTGCGGCTGATGGACGATGCCCACAAACAGCGGCAGGCCGTCAGTCCCGGTGATGGCGAACACGAAGGGACGGTTCAGAACGAAATCCACTTCCTCCTCCGGCGGGGCGGCTGTGCCGCACACCATCATAACGGTATAGGCCGCGGCGGTGACGCCTTCCTCGTCAACGGTCACGCGGGCGGCGTGCTTGGCCTGAGAGAGATAGGCCGCCGTATCATCGGTCATGGGGGAAAAGTCCGAGATCGCCGGATCAAAGACATCCGTGATGCCCAGAGCCTTCAGGCTGTCTGCCAGATCCAGATCCGACGCGATGTCGAACTTTGGCAAAGCGAGGTTGACGATGAGGTATTTGCTCTCCGCGCTCTCACCGCCGCTGAGAAGGAAGTCCATAGCCGCTTCATCGGCCAGCAGCTCCTCCGGCGCAACGCCTTCGTCCGGCAGTAGGAGCCACATGGCGCCGCTGCCCTCCAACCGCTTGGAAACCGCGGAGAAATGGTCGCTCCAGTAATAGGTGTTCGTCCCGCGCTGACGCATGAAGTCACAGGTCGTATCGCCGCTGTCGGCGTGGAAGGTATCCGGCACGGTGTTGGCTTCGGAGAACTCGCCGCTCCACTTGGCCCGGAAATAGATGGTGGACGCCAGCGCGAGGATCGTTTCCTTGTCCATTGTCAGGCCGGAGGCTTGCTCCTTCAAAAGCCCGCCGGTCTGCTGGTCGATCCAGTCCTGAAGCGCCTTGTCAAAGGCGGCGGCGCCCATTTCGCCCCGGAAGGACGAGGCGTAATCATACTTTGCCAGCGCGTCCATGGTTTCCTGCTTGAAGCTGATTTTGTCGCTGAGCCACAGGGAGTTGGCCAGAATACTGGTCACCGCGCCGTCATCACAGTAGTTGGCGTTCCAGACAGCGGCGGCCTCGGCCCGGAGGGCGTCCACATCGCCGCTGCCCAGCAGAGCGAGGATCTGCTCCCGGCTCTCGCCGCCTGTCACCTCTGCCAGCATAGCGAGGGCCATGTAGAGGTTGATGGGGGAGCAGACCTTGTTCTCTCCACTGCCGCCGGTGAGAAGCTGGGGAATGGCGGCGCGGAGGTAGCCGTCCAGCACGTCCGTATAGCCCTCCGGCTGATCCGTCTGCTTTCTGCGGTCTGCCTGCCATGCGTCATAAACCTTATTGAAACCGTCACTGTCAAAGTCTCCGTTGGGTTTGCTGAACTTGGTTTCGTCCGGGTACTGCGCCATCTGGGGATACTGCGGGGCGGCCAGCTGGTACTTGCTGGCGGTTTTTGCCTTGGGCTGCGCGCAGGCGGTCAGGGAAATCAGACTGACCGCGGCAAGGAGAAGAGCGAAGATCCGTTTCATGAGAAGCACCTCCATCTGAAAAAATGAAAACGACCGTCTATATTGATATAGACGGTCGTTTTTCAAAAAAGTTTCACAAAATGTCAGTTTTCGTACCGGGTCCAGTCCGGGTTCGCATTGAGGTCGGTCCAGGTCTCATAGCTGCCGGCCTTGCGCCTGTAATCGTGGGAGTTGGTAGCCTCCTGAATGGCCAGATAGAACCAATCGCCGGGGCCGCAATCCGGCCAGACGTTCATGCCGGGCAGCAGATCGCTGGGGTCCTCCGGGACCCGATTCAGCATCCGGTTGATCATGGTCACGGCCTGGGCGCGGGTGATATAGGCGTCAGGGCGGAAGGTGCCGTCCTGGAAGCCGCTGATCCAGCCCAACTCTGCCGCCCGCTCGATATACGCCTTGGCCCAATGGCCCTCGATGTCGGAGAAGGTGCGGCTGCCGTTGCTCTTGCCGGTGTCGAACCGAGCGCAGATAGCGGCAAACTGGGCCCGGGTGATGGGATCTCCGGGGCCGAAGGCTGCGGCATCATAGCCCCGGACAATGTCCAGTCCCGTCATGGTGGAGATGGCGGTGTTGGCCCAGTGACCGTCCGGTACGTCGGTGTAGGTGCAGCCGGTCAGCAGGTTGGCATCACGGACGGAGTCCTTCAGCAGGCGGAAGAAGATGGTGGCCACGCCTGCCCGCGTCATGCTGTCATTGGGACGGACTGTACCGTCTGGCCCACCGACGATATAGGCATAGTGGTCATCGGTGAACAGCGCAGGCACTGCGGCCTCGGTATTGTAGACAGTGATCCTGCTGTTTTTGCCTGTATTGGTCGGGTGCTTGCCCCCGCCCAATCGGTAGCCCTCAGGCGGCACGGTCTCGACCCAGTAGTAATCGCCGCTTTGGGAGACCTCTGCCTGTGTCCAGCCGTACCGGTTGGTCTCGTAGACGCCGAGCCTTGTATCGGATCGGGTCCCGACACGCCACAGCTCAAATTTCGCGCCGCTCAGCGGCGTACCGTCCCCGGCATCAAGCTTGGTGAGCCGGAGCGTGTAGCCGGTGTCGTCATCGTCGCCGCTGCTGTTGCGTGTCCACTGCGCGTACAGATGAATATGGTCTGTCACCGTGATCGAAGAGCCGGGGACATGGTGCGTGCCGCTCCCATCGCGCTGAGTGTTCCAGCCGACGAAAGAGTGCCCGTCGCGGACGTAGCCGTTTTCGGATACCACGGCCAGATCTCCGAAGATGTAGCTGCGGCTGTCAACCGTTTCGCCGGAGTCCGCGCCGTTTCTGTGGTAAGTCACGGTATAGGTCTGGGCGGTCATCCTGGTCCGGCAGATGCTGGAGGGGATCACGACAGAGGTGACGGTACTGCCGCTGGATACTTTGCCGCTGATATGGGCGGCGGTGTTCAGAGATTCACCGGCGGCGAAAGCTGCTGCATCCAGAAGACCGGCGCATTTCAACACCATCTTGACGGAGGATTTTCCCGCAATCGCGGCTTTCCAACCGGGCAAGGGGGTGCAGGTGACGGTGACCGTATGGCCGGAGACACTGGCCGTGCCGTCGAGGATGCCGTCACCGTCGAAGGTGTAAAGGCAGTTTCCGCTGTCACCGGTTTTGGCTGCGAGACGGCTGTCCAATTCCACAACAAAGGACATGGCCGGGATATCGGCCGATGCCATGTTCAGCATACCGCGCAGGCTGTCCGACATGGTGTAGGTCACGGTATAGGGGACCTCGTAGGGCGCGGCATCAGAGGTCTTCGCAATTTCTGTAGGGCCTGAGATGCCGACGCTGCCGAAGTCGGTGGTAGGCTGTGCCAGCGCAACCGCGCAGCCGTTCGTATAGCCGTTGGGAAGTGTCAGACGGATGCCGTCGTCAGTAATTTTTGTGCTGTATACCCTGACCTCCGCGCCGGACACCGGTTTACCGTCCGCACCGGTCTCCTGTACCAGCGCGTAGACCGGAAGTGCTTTGTTGAAGGTCAGCCCGCCCACTGTCAGCTCGGCCGCGCCGTCCCGCTGCGCCCAGAAGGTGGCGAGGGGAGCGTTCCAGCCGTTCGCATCAGCCTTGCCGGACAAGGCGGTCACACTCTCTTTGCTGGCGTTGCCCAACTTGATGTCCAAACTGTTCTCCGCGGGGGTGACGGTTGTAGAGTTAATCTGGAAATAGACATTCTGATTGTCAAGTTCTGTGTTCTGTGAGATATACAAATAATGATTGCTGCTGCCGTTGCCCTGGTTGCTTATTGTAATATCATTTTCGGTTCCGGTGGAAGAATCTTTAACATCGGTGGCGTTCATTGTGTTATCACGGATTGTGCCGCCCTGAAGTTCAACTTTGGAATTATTCTTATATTGATAAATTCCGCCGCCGACAGTCTGACTGACATTGCCGGATATTTCGCCGCCGTACATCGTGAACGATGTATTACTGCTGATCATAATACCGCCGCCATTTTTCACTGCGGTATTCCCCTTAACTTCAGCACCTTCGTACATATTTATGACCACTTCACCATGACCCGCGGTCGCAACGCCGCCGCCTCGGCTGCTTGCGTCATTATTGTTGATTTTACCATATATATCAACAATTGCATCTCGTTGAATATAGAGGGTTCCATAGAAGACGCTGTTATGATGAATATTGCTGTCAGCGCCAATCAACAGTGTGCCGAACTTGAACTGTATTGGAGTTTTATTGTTTTTAATGCCAGATATTTCACCGTGAATTGTAATTGTATTGCGGTCTGTACCATAATCATCTTTGTTAACAAGACTCCAAGTGGGATCTTCGTTCGTTTTGATGCCAGCTGCATCGGAATTGCCGAGGAAGGAGCCGGTGGCCATTTCAAAAACTGCTTTATCAACGAAGACCAATACGCCCTCTGTACAATCGGAAATTTTCCCGTTTAAGGTTGCCTTTGCACTGCCGCGCAGGTGAATGGCCGTGCCGTCCTTGCCCTGCCACATAGCGGGATTGCCGATGATGCCGCTGATCGTGCCGCCGACGCTTACGCTGCCACCGTCCGCGTAGACCGCGCGGCCGTTTACATTTTTAATTTCCGCACCATTTTCCATCTCGAAATCGGAACCCTGCAGCCAGACCGCACCGGCGGGGCCGACGGAGCCTGCATCGCCTTTGCTTCGTGTGATCGACGAAGCATCCTCGATCACGCTGCCGGGCTCCATCACCAGCTTGGCTTCGCCAGTGGCGCGTACCGCCGACATGCCGCCGAAGTTCCGCAGCACCGCGCCATCACCCAGCGTGATCGTGGTGGTGACGGTTGCGTTGGAGGCGATGATGGCGTCCTGCACATAAACGAGATTATCGTTGCTGGCAGCGCCGACAGAACCATCACTGACGGCCTGAGCAAACACCGTGCCCTCTTTCTTGCCGGCATCGTCAAAAATGATGTTCGTCAGGGTCAGACCGGCGCCCACGCCGCCGGTGGTCTGAACCTCGACCATGGCGGGGTTGTACCAGCTTCGGGCGTGGTCGCTCTGCGTGGTAAAGCTATTGTCGCGCGTAACAGTGTAAGGGCCGCCCTCGCCGCTGGTGATCGTCAGCGACTTGCTGTAAAAACGGGCGGCGCCGTCATGGTCAGGTCGCTCATGACGTAGACCGTCGCGCCGTCATCCGCTGCGTCGACCGCCTTGGCCAGCGTGGCGAAGGGCTTGTCCGCCGAGCCGTCACCGGTCCCATCATTGCCGCTGCTGCTGACATAGACCGCCGTGCCCCCGTCGGCATAGGCCGCTGCCGGAAGGAGTGTGAGACACAGCACAAGTGCCATCAGGGATGACAAAATCCTTCGTTTCATAGGTTTTTTTCCTCCCTTAAATGTAGGAATATAGAAGAAGTTCAGCCATGGGTTTGTCCCGGCTGAATTTATACCGCGGCGGTGCTGCCGCCCTTGAAGCGGAAGTGAATTGTTTGGCAGTGATGACCAAAATCCGTCAAAATGCAAAATAAATGCGAGGGGGGGACTGGCTATCTGTGTATTTTACCATGCGCGAACATGAAACACAAGGCGTTTGCAGAGTTGACAGACAGAGTTTGCGCTAAGTGAGCGTTAAGAAATTGATGATCCGCTGCGGAACCGGGGGGGGTGCCTCCTTACCTATATAGGATACGGGCTGAAAGAGGAAAAAAACAAGCGAACGCGCTCGAATGACCATGCCAGATTTTCGGCACAAACCGTGCCAAAATTGTTGGCTCGTGCGGATAGCTGTCATATAATGGAGAAAAAAGCAGAGAGATCACCATGTTTGTCGAACGATTTGACGCACTGACGAATATTGCGGAACTTTCCAACAGCCAGCTGGGACGGGAGATCAGCATGAATCCCTCCCGCATCGGACGGCTGCGCTCCGGTGCACGGCCTCTGCCGAAGCACCACGAGTTTCTGCCCGGGATGTGCGCTTATCTGGCAGCGCACCTACCTTGCGGGAATGATCCGGTGAGAAACCGCACAGCGGGGCAGAACTGTCCGATTCCGTAATAGATAAAACCCCCGGATACCTTGCTCCCCTGACAGGGAGGATAAGGTATCCGGGGGTTTTTATTCCTGGGTTTGCGGGCTCTGCATGGCGGTCAACTCTCTTTTCTGCCTGCGGATGTCCTTGCGAAAGAGGGCGTCTGCCATACCAAGCCTGCGCCGGTAGGCAGATAGGCGGGCACTGTTTGGGCAAAGACTTCCAGACCCATGGGGCCGGTGCAGTGACAGACACCGGCACAGGTGATGGAGCTGTGCCGGAAATAGTCTGCCGTCCGGGCAATGCGTTCCGGGTCCGGGGGTACCAGGTGGGTACCGCCGAAAACGGCCTGGATGGGCCGCTCCGGGAAGCGCCGTTCCACCGTGGAGAGAATGCTGCGGATGCCGTTGTGGGCGCATCCGGTGAGCACCACCAGCCCTGCTGGGGTATCCACCACACAGACCTGCTCCTCCGGGAAGGTATCCAGCACCAGGCGGCCGTCCGGCCCCTCCATCACGGAGGAGGGATGGACCGCTTCCTCTGGTCCGGGGACGGGGAAATTCCCCAGGAGATACACATGCGGAGCGATCTGCATGCAGTCATCTGCCAGACAGCGGAAGCCGGTCAGCCCCTGCTGGAAGAACCAGGATGCCTCCATGGGCGGGCCTACCAGCTCCAGCATCTGGGAATAGGTTTCCTGCTGAGGCGGGTCGCACCGGTGATCCCACCACTTCCGGATGAAAAAGCCGCTATGGGCATAAATGGGTACGTCCGGCGGAAGGAGCTCCGCCAGGCGCAGAAAACCACCGCAGTGATCACGGTGGTTGTGGCTGAACGCCACGGCAGTGACCCGCCGGAGGTCGATACCCAGCTTCTCCGCGTTCCGCAGGCAGGCGTCCCGTTCCCCGGCGTCGAACAGCAGGCGGGTATCTCCTTCCTCCAGGTAGACGGACAGGCCGAATTCCCCCTCAAGGCCGGGGTACAGAACGGCGTTTTCTGATAAGACAGTCAGCTTCATGGCAGGCTTTTCTCCTTGTCAGTTGTTTAAAAAACGGAGGAAACGCCGGGGCGTCTCCTCCGTTTCTGCGGATACTTTGATAGGTTACTGAACAGCAACGGTGCGCTGGAAGGTATCGATCCAGGCTTCCTTGTTGGCGGTGATGTAGGCCTCGTCAAATTCCTTCAGGGCGTTCATGGATTCGTCGCCGAAGGCCAGATAGGTCTTCAGAGAATCGTCCATGGTGGCGTTCTTGTTCACGGGGGCCTCGTTCATGACCTCAGCGATCTTGTCCTGGGTGTCCTTGCTGATGAGGTATTCCACAAACAGCTGGGCCAGCTCAGGGTTCTTGCAGTTCTTCACCACGTTGGCGGTGGCGGGAGCGGAGAAGGAGCCCTCGGCGGCGTCCACCCAGACCATGTTCAGGCCGCTGTCGGTCAGGCTGGGCATATTGATGTCCATGAACACGGCGATGTTGGCCTCACCGGTGGTGAAGGCGTTGACAACGTCGGAAGAGGTGGAATACCACAGATCGATGTTGTCCTTCTTCTCCTGCATCAGCTCCATGGCGGGGGTCACATCCTCCTGGCTGCCGCCCATGGCCTCGGCCATAGCCACCAGCATGTAGGGGCCGGCGGT
>ERZ791883.2198-NODE-2198-length-13533-cov-7.446951_pt1 | contig 13533 bp, 11 predicted proteins | sample MGYA00510160_ERZ791883 | MGnify/ENA primary metagenome ERZ791883 (study PRJEB30046, sample SAMN00792072) | human gut metagenome | study: EMG produced TPA metagenomics assembly of the A metagenome-wide association study of gut microbiota in type 2... | reverse complement strand
GGTCTATCGTCGGCACCTTGCTCAAAATCTTCTTCTGCACAGCCTCACCCAAAAGCCGGCCCTGCCCGCTGTAATATAAAGTTTCCGTACCACGGGCATTACGGCCCGGCGACGCATTGCAATGCAGCGAAACAAAAATATCAGCCGGCCAGTCATTTGCAGCAGCCACCACAGCATCCAGATCATCATTCTGCAAAAGCCTTACCTCATACCCGGCCCTTTTTAAAGCACGTTCCAACAAAGCACCAGCCTGTTTGGTAACATCAGCCTCACGCACATCATAATCACTGTTCACCGCACCGCTATCAACCGCCGGGTCGTGTCCCGGATTAACAAAAACCTTCATCGCCCGCGCCCCCTTTCACCTGCATCAACTTTTATTACAATGTCATAATTCAGTATATTATTTATTATTCTTCGCCTTCCAGCCGCAGCTGCGAAGCGGGAATATGCGTTAAAATCTCCAGCATGATCTCGGCAAAACTATGTGCAGGCACAGGCTTCCACGCCGACTTTATATCGCTGCTTTGCAAAACAACGCCATTTTTACTGTAAACTGCATTGTGCAGCTCGCGGTACTGTTTGGCACGCAGATTAAACAACAGCACCTGCGTACAATACTCAACACTGTCACCAGCTTTCAGCTTTTGGGCAAATACTTTGGTATCCAAATGTTTTTTAAGTTCCGGATTCAAAAAAACAGTTTTGACCTCGGCCTGCAAAATATTCCTGTCTTTATCGCCAAAAGCACCTCTGGTCATAAAAACGCTGTCCTTAGCCAGATAATACCTGCCGGTCGAATTTTCCATAACCTCCGTCCAGCGGGCCGCCTCTTTTTCAGCCGCCGTCTGCTGCGGATTGACGCTGATCTGCCAGTCCATACCGCTGCCGCTTTCCTCGGCAGCGAAGCCCTGCACTGCCATTAAAATACTTAAACTGAAAATAATTGCCGCAATGATCTTCATACGCTTCTCACCGTTCCTTATTCTAGTTATGTTTATCATTTTTCAACAAAAATTTCAACAAAGTATCGGCAAAACTCTGTCCGGGGACTTTTTTCCATATACCCGCGCCGCTGCGTTCATCAATAATTCTGCCTTCCCCAGTATAAACCTTAGTCTGCACAGTTTTATAAAGCTGTTTGCGCAGGTCAAAAACAAGCAGCATATCGCAATAAGCTGCTTTTTCACCTGTTTCCAGCTTAGCCGCATAGTTTTTATTCAACTGTTCTAAAACTTTAATATCTTTAAAAACAGTACGCATCAAAACCTGTTTTTCATTTTTACTTTTATTTCCCTCTGTGTCTTCGACAGGAGTGATACTGTCATACTCAAACAAATAATTGCCGGTCTCGCTGCTCATCAGCAGGGTCCAACGTTCTGCCTCCAGTTCTGCCTCAGTCTTTTTAGGCTGCACAGAAAGCTCAAAAGCCCATGGGTCGGCAGGTATCTCTTCCTGCTTTTCGGCAGCATAAACCGGAAGCAGTAAAGAACAACTTAATAATACCACTGTAAAAAATCTATACATCACTATCCACTCCACTCATACTTTATTTAATATATATTTGCTTAGTGCAGTAATAATACTGCACTAAGCAAATATAACAAGCTGCCGCATTACCCGCCAAAAGCAGGCAATGCAGACACGCTTGTCAGAAAATCAACTTTTAATTTATATAGGGTTCATTATTTCTTTGCTTTTTCAGCCAGTTCGCGGGCTTCTTTGGCCAAGCGAATATGGGATGCCAAAGACTTGGAAGCAACAGCCAGATTCAAGCCACGAGTGGTCGGGATAGACGGAGCGATGAAGCAGGCAGAGTTGAGGTTACCACCAGTATAATCGCTCATCTCGGTAATACTGAAGGTTCTACTTGCTGTTACTGCCGTAGTGGGAGTTCCGTCATAAACAGCGATTGGAGTACCTTTAACAAACCACAGGCGGCTGCCGTCAGCATGGATGCCCCACAAATAGCCGGGGTCATTAACTGCCACGACTTCCGTCCAGTTAGCCGGAGTAGTAATATTAGCCAAAGTGGTGTGATAAACACTGCCTACCAGATTCGCAAAACCACTGTCATAATGACCTGTAAAAATATAAACATTATCAGCATCCAGAATAGAAATGTCGCGGAAGTCGCCTTTTTGAGTCGGGTTTGTGATAGTGACTGTAGTTACACCAGTTTGTGTAAAGTTTGCCAAGTCAACGATGCACAGATTGGTAGCGGCATTACCGCTGCCAGCATTTTGCATACCGCCCAGCGAGCAGACATACAGCTTATTGCCATACAGGTCAAGGGTAAAAGAATTTTTACCGGCAGTTACATAACTTATGTATATAAGATTGCCATTAGGAAGAATTCTGAACTTAGCAACAATGCTGTCATAATAAGTAGCATACCCGCTGCCTTTATTGACATAGAACAGGGCATATAAGAACCCATCAGTACCCACAGTCAACGCTTCGCCGTGGAAAACGCCGTCAGCATAAGGATTGGCAAAAGCAGGAAAATCTGCCGGAAAGGCATATTCACGAGTTTGGGTGTAATCGCTATCCATATCCACAACAGCGATTTTGGAAAGGTCATAACCGGTACCAAAAAGCCATCTACCGCTGGTAGCTACGCCATGCAGGTTAGCAACAGCGGACCACCCCTGGCTGTATAGCGGCACGGCCCAATTTCCCTGCGGATCAATGATCCGGTTAGGTTCAGAGGTAGGGGTATAGTTATATTGGCGCAGCACCAGACGGCTGCTGTTTCTATCAAAATAATTAAAGAAAGCCGGATCACCATTCAGCCCTGTAATTTTGTTTTTTACAGCCGTTAAAGCAGTGGCAGCCGCAGCCCTATCACCGTTGATCGCACCTGCAGTACCTTGGGAATAACCAGAATTTGTAGCTGTATAGGCGAATAAATTTTCACTCATTTTTTACACGCTCCTTTAATTTAAAAATATTTTTGTAATAATATTTACTGCTCTCTTTTTATAAAACCTCGATTAAATCATTGGCCTCACCTCCTCAGCATACTGCTGCCTGTTATTTTAGTAAGTATATTGCAAAGTCGCATAATAAGTGCGGCCCTGTAGCGGGTATTGGATATTATAGGCATTCGAATTAGCGAAGAATGTACTTTTTTGATACATATCCAAGGCTCTGTTAAAGATATCATTACAGCCCACTGCCAGCTGGAAAGATTTATTTATTTTATATTTCACACCCAAATCCCAGGTAGTTAAAGAAGATTGTACTTCTCTTGAAGCATCATCGTAAATGGATAGCTGCATCTGATCTACATACCGACATTGGGTAAACAAGCTCCATTGCTTATCCGGGCGATATGTGAATCTGGCTGTGCCTTCCCATTTTGGCTGATAGGTCATAACGCCGGCAATCACACCATCCTTGGCGAAGCTTTGTGAATTGGGCAAAGCACTTTTATCATAAATAATATCGGTAGGCTGCGTATAGGTAGCCTGCAAATTGACATCCCATTTCTTCCATGACAGGTCAGCCTGAATCTCTGCACCGTTGACTTTACCACTGGCTGCATTATTGTAAACAAAAAAGAAGCTGTTCCAAGATGAAAGCTGTAAAAGCCGCTTCGAGTCACGGCCAAAATAAGTCAGCTGGAATTTTGCCGTATCTGTACCCAGCCATTTACCGTCCCAGATGGCGCTGATGTCCCACTGCTTGCCTTCTTCCGGCATAGGGAAGACACTGGCAGTCCCGCCTACATTTGGCATCGGCAGAATACCGGCGCCGTCACCGGCGATCTCGTACATATTGAGCAGCCGGTAATAAGTACCGCCTGTTGCCCTCATAGTAAAATGGTCGTTAAACTGTTTTTTCAGTGCCAGCTGCCAGGTCACCTTATCATCCGTCTGTTCATCCGTTTGCCCCAGCCATTTGATATGCTGTGGATCATTCTTCTCATCATAACGGTCACTGCGTCCTAAAATCGTCGAACGGTTATAACGAACGCTGGGCGTCAGCCAAAAATCAGCTTTTTTATTCAGTGTTATCGTATCCTGGACCTGAGCATTAAAAATCTCCTGCTCGTAATAATTACGCCACCTGCTGCGGGTATCTTCGCTGGAATTTTTAAAATCATGCATCCGCCAGCCGTCAATATCCATTTTTTCTTTAGAGGCATCAACCAGAAATTCGATCAGATGCCGATCTCCGGCTTTATAGCTGCCATCTATCTTCGCACCCAGGCGGCGGCTGTCATACTTGCTCCACAGGCTATTGGCAGCGTAGGAGTTTAATAAGGACCCGGAGTTTTGTTCCACCCATTGCCAATCATCGATATAGTAGTCCTTATTCTGTTTTAAGTAATTGATGCTCCAGCCCCATTCCAGATTCCCGACCGTATCACGCCGCCCCAGCAATAGTTCTTTCGCTGTCAGCTTTTGATTGCGGTGGTAATAAATATTTAAAGGATCACTGTATGAATAGTCCGTATCCGTAAATGGTAAATAGCCCCAGTTAGCATCCGAAGGATGCGGTAAATGCCGCTTGATCTGCTTCCATGTAGCCTTTGCCAGCCAATGGTCATCCTGCCATTTGATGATAGCGTCAGTGTTTTTATAATCGTTAGCTTTGCGATAACGCCAATGATCTTTTACCGCCTGCGCCCGCTTTTTATAATCCTCTGCATATTGCAAAAAACGATCTGCATTTTCAATGTTACTTATACCTTCACTATTAATGCCCATTGCTTCTAAAAATGCATCAAATCCCAAACCTGAGGCATATTCCTTACCCATAACTTCTTGTATAGTTGTAAAATTTGTACCGCGATCATTATTATAAGCAGCTAGATAATCTGCATAGTTATCTACCCCCCAATGACTTGGCCAAGTATTGAACCAATGACCATCTGCCAAACTTTGGTATACTTTAGCCTGAGCCTCTGCCGATGTACCTGTTATATCATCATAAAAACTCTCCGCATTAGTAAATTCAGTAAACAAACCGATAGAATGGCAACCATCCATTATATTTTTATTAGAATCTTTTAAACCTGCACTTATCTCACTTTGATATGTTTGTAACGCGGCATTATATTCCGCTAACGTGCTTACTTGAACCACACTACCTGATTGGTCTTTAATATCCCAGTGCTTCATAGCATTATTAAATTCACCAAAAGCATTTTTCTCATAACTTTGTGCAATACTTAGTTCAGCTTGGGATACTTTATCTTTATCATACGAAAAATTTTTATATTTAAAATCGCCGTCACTCTGGTCGCGGTTGATACCGACCATCAAAGCGCCTCCGCCCAGAGGAGCGTCGATCTGTAAATTGCCTTTATAGCCGCCAAAGGAGCTTTTGCCGAAACTGGCCTGTACGTTAGCTTTAGTAGGCCGTTTAGTAACGATATTGATGACGCCACCCATGAAAGTGCCGCCAAAGCGCGCTGGTATGTAACCGCGGTAGACTTCGATACGTTCGACATTATGTACCGGAATAGTAGAAATATCTGCCGCCGCGTCGCCGCCCAGATTAAACAGCACACCGTCGACAAAAACACCGACCTGCGCCGCAGTAGAACCGCGTACGCTGACTGTTGTATACTGCCCTTTACCATTCAACTCACGTACATGTACGCCAGGAACCATTTTCAACAGATCGGGCAGGTCCTTTTGCTCACCCTTATAGTCATCGGGTCGAATAACTGTTACCGTGCCAGGTGATAGCTTAGCTTCCCAATCAGGCCGCTTCGCCTCAACCGTTACGCCTTCCAGGGTAAAATCCATTCCCTCACCATCAGCTTCGACTGCTGCAGGTTGGACATCCTGCGTCACCGCTGCTGGTTCCACTGCATTTTCAGTTGCTTCTGCAGCCCATAGAGGTCTCACGTCCCCCCCCTAATGTGCAAACGCCCGTAGCAGCTAAAATGCCAGCCGTTATGGCTGCTTGCCGCAGTCCTCTTCTTTCTTTCCTCATACAAATCCATCCTCCCACTCTTTGTTAAAAAATAACGCTGCATTTTCAACCAGTCCCTACGGTGAAAGTGCAGCGTTTGTTTTAACCAAACAGCCTGCTCCGCTTTTCTGGTCGAAAATACTAAAATTTCCGCGCTGCTGGTTTCAGCGCATAATCATAGCGTCCACAGAAATATTTATCTGGTAAAATGCCAAACTTAAATATCTCTGCAAAATTTTCTCCCAGTCTGTCTACGCAGGCTGTTCAAAAGATAGAACCAGTCAGCACTCTGACTCAAGATCATTACCCCAGCATCCCTTAGTGAAAGGACTGCAATGCTGAAGCTCCCTAATACAGTTGCGTGACAGCGCCGGATTCCCACCGGACTTCCCTATAAAACTTTGGATTTCTACATTCCAAAATACCCAGCTCTAATTTTTCATTTTTGAAATTGTCAATGGACACGTCATTCAGCACTCCAGCACTTGTGACCGCAAGCGACGGTGCCGCCACCCCAGCGGCACCACGCCCAAAGGTCTGAGTTGAGTGGAGTTTGCAGGCTATGACTGAACCTGCAGGAAATAAGAACTGCCCCCCTGCTGACGCAGAGGGGCAGAAAAACTTGCATAACAAGCGTATACCAGTTTTTCCAACTCTCTGTCTCTCGCAGTAGTTAGACTATCAGGCTGATTGCTGGCTTTAGGGCTAGACCCCTTACAGCGCCGGGAGCGCAGCGGAATTGCACCGCTTCTCATTTTTTGATTACCACCTGATAAATATTACTATTTTCTTGATATGCTTAAATCATACAACTTACTTTTACTTATGTCAACCTGTTTTTCAAGTATGTATACAATATTCTTTTTCGTTTTATTAAATATTTTCTAATGAAATTTAATTTATAAAAAACTAAATTGTATAAATCTAATATCAGTATTTTGTCAAAACTGCTTATGTACAGCCCGCTTATAACCATATCTTCCAGCGTCTAGTTTTTATAAAAAATTTTACCTGTCATTTTTAAATAAATAAACTGTTTCAGCTGGCTGAATGTGCTTTGCATAAAATAAGCCCAGCCGTTGATGCCAGCATAGGTTTCCCTGTTAATATGCAGTCTGGCTGCAGGCATTGCCAAATTAAAATAAATTGTTTTTTCGATGTCGCCTATTTCTATCCGTTCTCTATCGGTGCCGCAAAAAATCTGATATTCATCGCTATCCAGTTGGGGCAAGTCGTCAGCATACTGCCACTTGTGATAATTGTTTTCACCTGCATTCCGGCAGCTGTTACTGATCCGTACAAAACATTTTTCCGGCAGCGGCAGATCATAGGCGGCAGCTTGTGCCAGGCTGCGGGCACAGCTGCTGCCAGCCGAAATAACCATCCGTTTGAGCTGCCAGTTATTATCATAGTCGCGCAGTACTGCAAAGGTATCAAAAATGCTGTCCTGAAAGATTTTTATTTCTCTCAGCAGGTAGTCTGCATTGCAGTCCAGATCCAGTGCTGCCGTTATTTTCCGCAGCCATTCAATACTTTGCGAAAAGCCATAGGGTGTGTCGGCGATAATATATTTCTGCTGCAGCTTTTCCTGCAGCCACTCGGCAACGGGCAGTCCCAGTTCTTCATTTATCACTACATTCAGTTCTGCTTTGCCTGTCTTTTTTAAATCTTCCCAGACTGTACCATTATCAAGCAGGCAGAGGTTTACTTTTACGCCTACACTTTTTAGCATTCGTTTAAGTTCCAGCATATCGCCTTCCCAGTTTGGATAGCAGGTGCTGCTGCCTATCAGGTTGACTGATGAAGGTTCAGGTGCAGCAGGCTGCAGGCCGCTGCATTCAAGTAACTCTATCACAGCCCTGCTCCAGCCGTTCCAGTATTCACCGCTCAATCCTCCTGCATCCACGGCAATTATCGGGCAGCCCGGCTGCAGGTTTTTACAGACGCCTTTGATGTCGTCGCCGATCAGGCTTAATGAACAGCTTGTAAGCACTGCCAGCAAAGAATTTTGCGAGGATGCGCAGGCTTCTGCTATTGCCTGTTTAAGTTTTTCACTTACGCCGTATAGAAGATCTGGTTCCAAAACTTCTGAGCAAAAAAGTCTTTGTTCATATTCTTTAACTGCGTTTGCCAGTTCGCGTTCGGCCAATACGGCACACCAGCGGGGACAGTTCATAACTACTTTACTGCCTGTAACGCTTAAAAAAGCAGAGGCCGCACCTGTCATTTGGCAATAGCCTTGGCATGGCTGCCAGCGTTTTAATTTTTCATCTGTTTTCATATACCAGTTCCCTTTGCTCAGTTAATGTTTCAGTTAATTTCAGCAAAAAGTTTTCGCTTCCTTTTCTTCCTACTCTTCTAAAGCCAATGCAGTATTGCGGACGCGAGCATTTTTTAGGTGCAGTTGTTATCACAAGATCAACAAAAGTATTTTGCAGCTTTGTTTCGTCGTAATAGTTTGTTTTTAAATTTTTTCCCAGCAGCTTTTTATGCATCAGCTGTTCGGCAGTAGTCAGTTCGTCGCAAAAAATTATTCCCTGCAGCTTTAAGCCGGCTTCTTCCAGCATTTTTATTATCGGCAGCGGTTCAAAATATCTCTGCGGCAAACTAATAGCCAAAATATAGCTCTTGCCCTGAAGCAAGGCAGTGATGTTCTGTAAAAAGTCGCTGTAGGCCAGACGTTCTTTTTCTACTGCTTTTATAGCTTCTTGCTTTCTGCCTAAAGCAGTTCCAAGGTCCAAAAGCCACTCATATGTTGCTTCAAGGCTGCTGGGGATACCTAAATTTATGTAGCTTATCTGCATGGTTTCGGCAAACTGTCTGGCAAAAACCCGCACTGCTTCAAGATTTTTGGGGATGAATCCCATCGCTGTAACTGCACTGACTGCGGCAGTTTCCTGCAGCTGCTTTAAAGTCATGCCGCCAGGAGGATAATAGATATTTTTAAATCCGAACAATCCTAACAGTCTGTTGATTTCATCGATCTCACTTTCGCGGCTGAAAATGACGTTGATACCAAATACTGCCAGCGCCGCTGGATTTTTAGCAGTACCGCTTAAAGGATAGACGAGCTTTTGACATAAAACTTTGGTGACTGACAGTACGCCGTCCACCGCTTTTTGATTCATAAAGCCTGAGCCTTCGACACATAAAACAGGTATACCTGTACTGGCTTCAGTTTCTCTGCAGATCGCTTCAACATCGTCGCCAATAACTCCGGCGGCACAGCCTGCCGCTACGATGATATATTCCGGTTTCCGTACTGCGGCAATGTCCAGCAGACATGCTTTTAAGAGTTTTTCGCCGCCAAAAATAGCTTCTTTATCTGCCAGCCCGGTAACAAACAGGTTGCTGCCATCACATTGGCCGTTAAAATATTTATTAGTGGTAATTTTAAGGCGCATTTCCCAAAATGCGTTGTGTGCAATGTGCGAACATGACTTGGGAGCATGAAAGACTATTGCAGCCCGAGGATTATAAGCGGCAGCCAGAAAAACACTCATCAAGTTACAGTGAATAACTTTTTTCCGTTCTGAATTTCTGATCATTTTTTCGTCCCATTCGTATTTTCATAAACTATTGCATATAATTTTTCTATTCCTGCGGCGGCGTGGTGTGACAGGCAATTGACGTAGCTTTGCGGTATAACTACAGCCTGACGTTTTTGAATGGCGGTTATACCGGCATAGGCCGGGTCATTATATATTTCTTCCAGTTGTTCTTCGCTGTTTTTATATGCCCCGCCTTGCGACCATGAGCCAAGCAGTAGAAATTCCGGGTTGGTTTTGATAACTTCTTCTTTACTCAAAATACGGCTGGTGCCTGCATAGTCTTTGGTAACAGGGCGTGCCTGTTCATAGCAGTCGTCGATGCCGGCCGCAGTCATGATGTCGTTATAGATGCATCCTGCTCCGCCTATCGCTCCAAAGCGCAGGAAAAGCAAGGCTGAGCGGCGCTGCTGCGGTGGTATGGCTGCTACTTTGGCCTGCATTGCAGCGAGCCTTGCCTGCATATTTTTTACGATCTGCTCTGCCTGTTCGTTTTCGCCTACTGCGGCGCCCATACTGTGTACTAAGGCAGGGATTTCGTCGAGTCTGGAGATGTATTTAAAAACATATACTTTTATGCCTACTTCTTCCAGGCTGTCTATATATTCACGCTTGGCAGTGTCCGGCACAAAAAGCAGATCAGGTTTCAATGCTACTATGGCTTCAAGGTTATTTTCTACTATGCCCTGTACGTCTGCAGCTTGTTTATAAGCCATCGACAGCCCCGGGTCGTGTACCCATTTACTGACGCCTGCTATTTTTTGATGCTCAACAAGGTCTAGCAATATTTCATCGGCATAAACAAAGCTGCTGGCAATACGTTCAGGCTTTTTTGGAAAGCTGATTTCTTTACCGCGGAGGTCGCGTACTGTGTAACTTTGTTGCTGCTGCCCGCTAGATGGCAGCAGGTCAATATTTTTACTGCAGCCGCTTAGGCAGAAGGCCAGCGTCAATAGCAGGTACAGCAAATATTTGGGCATCGACGGTCATCTCCCTTCGTTCAAAATATACTCTTTATTTAAAAGGTGCGTTCATAGGTCAGCATCCAGTTGCGTTCTTCCAGCAATGCGCCGGAAGTACCGTTGCTGGAACCGGTTCTGATATCGTCTCTGTTCAGCAGATTATACACAGTCAGTCTTAAAGTGTCTTGATCTGTCAGTTTATGCGCAATGTTCATGTTAATGTCAAGCATCGGTTTGGTTCCATTTACGCGGCCTGCCATATAGTTGGCAAAAATATTGGCTGAAGTTTTTGCAAGTTTATAGCCTACGCCAGCGTTCAGGCCCAGTTTAAAATCAGTGCGTTCCCATTCTCCGCTGCCAATGGTTTTCTGCTGCGGGTTGGCATAGGAAATTCCTAAATTGTAGCTGAATTTCTGGCTCAAAGCTTTTTCATAGCTCAGTTCAACGCCGGTATTACGGTATTTTTCGGCATTTTTATAAATATTAAGGCCACTGGCACTATCTGTGGCACGATAGATCCTGTCATCGATTTCCATATGGAAAACATTTAATTTAAGCAGATCGCTGTCGGTAAATTTCTTTTTCCAGCCCAGTTCATAGTTCCAGCCGCTTTCTGCTTTCAGGTCAGGGTTCATGACCTGGGTAGATGTACCCCATTGTTCGTTGACGTTGGGAGCGCGCATCGATTTATTGATGTTCAGGTAAAGATTTTCATTTTCTCTGAGGTTTTGCAATATTTGAAGCTGCGGGCAGAATTTACTGCCTGATTCTTCTACATATGCTTCGCGGGCGCCTAAAAACAGTTTTGTTTTGGCACCCAGCTGCGTTTCGGTCATGAAGAATACTGCACCACTGTCACGTTTGGCGCTTTCAGCTCCGACAGTATTTTTGGTGTCTTCATTTTCATAGTTGGCGCCGGCCGTTAAAGCAACCTTTCCCAGCTGCCATTTATTTTGAATATCGGCACCGATATTATGACCTTTTTGATGTGTAGTAGTATTGTATTTCCAATCTCTGCTGCGCATATATACGGCAGCGGATAAATCATTATTGTTATAGCGCATTTGCCCAAAATGATATTGGATATTGCTATGGAAACCAGGTGCATATTGCCCATTATTTAATTTGGAGCAGTCGGAAATCTTTTTGCTGTACATATATTGAAACAGCAAATTATCGGTTATATTGTATTGCAGATTCAAGCTGTCTTTTTCCAGATTATCGCCTATATAAAAACTTGTAGGATTGGACTGATACACTTTGCCGCGCCCTTTGGATTGCTGACGGCTGTAACTGATTTGTAATTTATCGGTCGCAACATTGACTGCGCCTTTAAATTTATTTTTATCGCCCCAACCAGCAAGAACTTTGGTTTTGCCCTGTTTTTTATTGGTTATGATATTGATGACACCGGCACTGGCGTTAGAGCCATATAATACTGCCGAGCCGCCTTTTACTACTTCGATCCTGTCAATGATGTCGGTCGAAATGGATTCAAGATCATAGTTACCGTCCTGATTGAGCGGAATGCCGTTGACTAAAATAGCAACATTATCCTTGGATACGCCTCTAAAACCAATATATGTGTTGCCCGTAGGCGAAGCAGTCAGCGTAAAGCCGGGTATATTTCTAACTACTTCCATGACATTGTTGGCACCTAAGCGTTCAATTTTTTCCTGGTCAAATATTTCCGTTGCCGCAGGTATCTCAAGGTCACGTGTTTCATAGCGCGTAGCAGTAACTAACACAGGATCCAGTTCAAAGCGTTCTATCTCGTTTTGTTGTTTGTCAGCAAATGCTGTACCCCCCCAGATGACACTCCCGCTTATCAATGCTACCATCAGTGTACTTTTACTCAAACTTTTCTTCATCATCAGCTCTAACTCCTTGCCATTTAATGTGTAATACAGTAAAATCATATTAGTCACTATTATGCACGTTTTTTTCTTTTTGATAATTTATTTAATTAGCTTTTATTACTGTATTACTTATCTAATGATAAAGTATATAATGCTTATAGTGTCAAGGTGGTTTTATGCAAAATATATCAAAAAATTATTTTACGCCCGGGGAACTTGCCAAATTAACTGGCATTTCCAAGCAGATTCTTCTTTATTATGATAAAAATAATATTTTTTCGCCTACCTTTGTCGATGACAAAGGTTATCGTTATTATTCTTTATCGCAGTATTTTTCTTTAGAAATTCTTATAACCATGCGTAAACTGGATATTCCGCTTCAAGACATCATGGCGTATCTGCATAATAAAAATCTTCAGGACCTTAAACAGATCTACAGTCAAAAATTAAGCGAATATCAATATAAAATAAAGCAGCTGCAGCAATACGAAGCGGCGCTTGAAAAACGTCTGACCCGTTTGGATAAAATAGAAAACATACGCCTTGATCAGATAATGCTGTCTGAAGAGCCTGAACAGTTATATTATCAAAGCAAGGAAATTTTTTTAACCCAACCCACTAAAATACGGATTTTAAAAATTGCAGAGTATATGCTGCCGCATTTACGTTCCCAGTTTTTAGAGGATTGTGTTATTGGTTTTTCGTTAGACCAGAATGAATTTCTTGACTGCGGCAAATTATCCAGATACAGGATCTTTGTACAGATAGACGACTGTAATATAGATGCTGTTGCTGATATTCTCTGTAAAAAATCCGGCTTATATCTTTCGTTGTATTGTAATTGCCATTATGGGCTTATTGATGATGACATCAAATTGAAAATTAAAAATTTCCTTGAACTGAATCATTTGAAGCCTTGCAGTGATATTTTTGTATTTCCTATCAGGAATTATTGGTCTGCCACTACTACTAAAGAAGAAATTTCCCAGATTTGTCTGCAGGTAGAATATATTTGATAAGGTGTACAATGATTGTATACTTTTTATATTTTGCTTATACTTGTTTTTAGCCGTAAAAAAAACTCTGAGTATTTGGGGACTATACCCCGAAAAACGGACAGTGAAATAAAACACCTCCTGTTGTAGAATGGAAACTACAGCCGGAGGTGTTGTTATGTCCTGAAAATATACCAGGGTTGCAAATTTTAGTGAAGAAGTGCTTAGACGAAAA
>ERZ791883.2187-NODE-2187-length-13578-cov-2.894624_pt1 | contig 13578 bp, 6 predicted proteins | sample MGYA00510160_ERZ791883 | MGnify/ENA primary metagenome ERZ791883 (study PRJEB30046, sample SAMN00792072) | human gut metagenome | study: EMG produced TPA metagenomics assembly of the A metagenome-wide association study of gut microbiota in type 2... | reverse complement strand
GGCATCGGCGGTTACAGTGAGCACAGCACGTTGCTGCTTCCACTCTTTGGAAGAGACGGAAACAACCGTTTGTGCAAGCTTCCTGCCCGCTCCGTCTACCAAGCCGACCTTTACCTTTCCCCCTTTGCCTTTCATTGCTTTCGAGAAAAGTGAAAAGTCGTATTTCTCTCCTTTCTTCACTACAATACCGTCAAAGCCGGCATTCTGCAAAGCGGCTCCCGGCTGCCGCACATCAAGCACGGCATAATGGGGATTATTGGGATGGATCGGGGCATCTGTCCGGATGTTCAATGTAGCACCGTCGCCCTGCACACTCCACGAATGGGTGGAATTCCAGTTCCGGTCGTTTCCCCGATCGGTGGGAGCATATTCAAAATCACGGTTCTGAATCAGCTCGGCGTATAGTCCGCCATCGGCAGAATAGTTGATATCCTCAAAGAAAATACCGATGAGGTGTTCACTGATAGGCTTGGCATCGTTCATCCGCACGCGTACGATAGCTTCCACCGGTTCCAATCCGGCGAAACGGACAGGGTCTTGTTCCATACACTCTTCATTCTGTATCTGGCGATATTTCTTATGATCGGCAAAACGAATCAGTCGTTCCACAGTAGCGTAAGAGGTCTTCTGCATCCATCCGTCCTCTTCCCTACCCTCTATCATCGTTTTCCGCTCTGCAGTGGGAACGGGATCTACCGGAGCATATTTACTGCGTTCTCCGGCCGGAGCATAAACCTGACAGCTCCATTTCAAGAGGTCGGGCGAAACGGTATAAGCAAGAGTTTCTCCGGTCACGGTAGCTGCCCAAAGGCAATGCCACTTACCATCCTTCCGGCTTTGCAGCAATTGCGGACGAAACATTTTCTTTCCGCTTCCCCACGGGCCGAAATCGGATTTTAAATAATCGAAACCATCGGCCACCGGCAACCATTTCGTCCCGTCGATGCTCCAAGCAAACTTCAATCCACTCCCTCCGTCGACATGTGCATACGAAAAGAGAAATACCGAATCGGGCTCATTTTCTACTTTTGCCTGTGCAGGCATTGCTACTATCAGAAGCAGGCAAAAGTTTAAAAGGTTTGTCAATTTCATGGTATTATATACTAAATGTGTTATTTACTGACCCAAATGGCACCTCCCTGCGGCTGAATCACCACTTGAAGACTGCCGTCGTTCTTTATTTTCTGCGACTGCAATTGCGGTTGTTGCCGCTTGTCATCACCGTAGAAAGAGACCGTTTTTCCGGCCATCATCGGTAGATTCAGCTTCAACTTCAACGGCTCTTTAGTGGCGTTGATGGCAGCTACATACCAATGGTCGCCTTGGCGACGGGCCAGCACGACATATTTTCCCGGATATCCGTCGATGAAACGCGTTTCATCCCAAGTGGTAGGCACCTTTCTCAGAAAGTCGAGACAGAGTTGCGGAGCATCCGTCAAGTTATTCGGGGCAAGTGCAAAATTCTGAATCGGATTCTGAAATAAAACCGCTGTTGCCAACTGAAAAACATCAGTGGTACAACGAATGTTTCCTCCGTCGTTTCCTCTGTTCAACCGCTTATTGAGAAAACATCCGCCAAACTCCATACATCCCACCGTATTCCGGATAAAAGGATGCAGAGAAGCATTAAACGCCTCTTCGTCACAAAAGTGTTGCTGGAAGATCAGATTCTCCGAAGCCAGCACCGCTTCACTACCCACGTAATTGGGATACATGCGTTCCCATCCGCGGGGAAGCGTACAACCATGGAAGATGACCATCAATCCATGATCATCGGCATCACTGAGAATGTCTTCATAAAGACGCATCGTCTCCTGCTTGTCACCACCAAAGAAATCCACTTTAATGCCTTTCACTCCCAACTTTTGCATCCAGCGCATCTCCTGTTTGCGGATAATGGCATTATCCATCCGGTTGACAGGACTCTGCTCGATATCATTCCAATAGCCACTGGAACTGTACCAGAGAAATACCTCCACCCCTTTACTACGGGCATACCGGATGAGTTGTGCCATGCGGTCGTGGCCGATGTTCTTATCCCACCAATTATCAATAAGCACATATTCATATCCCATGGCAGCAGCGAGATCAACATATTTCACTTGGTCTTCATAATTTATACTGTCATCCTGCCAAAGTATCCAACTCCAGGTGCCACGCCCCATATTGTAATTGTGTTGTGTTTCATAAAGAGATTCTACCACGTCCCAAGGAACGGTAGTTTCTACAATCGGTCGTAGTGTCTCACCCACCGTAATCGTACGCCAAGGAGTAGAACCGGGTAAAGCAAAAGCGGGCGCAACCGTTCCGTTGCCATTATTTTCTTCGGGCATCGGAAAAGCGATGGTATACACACTTTCGTGAGCATCGCTCAGATGAGAAGCGCAATAGCGGCTATCCACTCCTGTTTCGCTGACCAGCACCCAGCCCTGCTCACCAATACGGAACAGACAAGGAAAGGTGTATCCGTGCCCGTACTGTGAACGTTCATTCATCGGTGCATCAACGCGATATTCTTCTTCATAACTGGGTTTGGTTCGTTTCCAGCCTATCATGGCATCGCTCTGGGGGCAAAGAAAAGTGGTAGTCTGTGGCGGGAAATGAAAACCGGTCTGCTCTTTGTTGACAACAACGCTCCCTTTTCCATTCTGCCGGGGCAAGGTATAACGGAAAGCGACATCATTATTACCTACGCGGAACGTCACGCCGATCTTTTGTCCTTCTGCACTGGCAAATTCACAAGCCAGTTCATTGGCTTGGTAATGCACACGCGAAGTCTTGATACGCGATTGGTTATAAACCGTATCTATTTTCCGGACATCGTGTCCCGACCATTTCATCCCATCCGAGAAATTCCCGATATTCGTCTCCATCCCTAACGGAGAAGATTCCAACATCTGCCTTCCATCGTAAACGATCGAATATGAAACCGAACCTCCACCGGCAGGGCATGATACGGTTAACTTCAATTTCTCATCAGGGCTATCTATCGTCACATCCTGTGCAAGCAACGGCAATACCGAACCAGCCAATAAAGCCAAGCCTATAAAACGTCTTTTTATCATAGTATCCACTTTATACATTATTATTCAACTTCTAAAACTACAATAGATTTTGCCGGCAGTATAACCGATAGCCTGTCATCTTTTAGTTTTGTTCCCTTGAAGGGTTGGGGTTTCACTGCATCGGGCTGCTCAAAGGAATTATAAGCTTTCATATCTTTGGCGGTAAGTACCTCTCCGCTCACCGTCTTCACTTTATAGTCGCCGAGAGTCAAAATGACGTTCTGCTCTTTCTTCAGGTCTACATTCGCCAAAGAGACATGGATCTTTCCGTTTGCATCGCGTGAAGCAGAAGCGCTGACCATAGGAATGACACGACCGTCGCGTACCGTCTTTTGCTCGCACATCAGATCGAGCGGCAGATAAGTGGCATCCTGATGCGGCTGATACATTTTAAATACGTAATAAGTAGGAGTCAGTACCATTTGTCTGTCATTGGTAAGAATCATCGATTGCAACACGTTCACCACCTGTGCAATATTCGCCATTTTAAGGCGATCGGCATATTTATGGAATACGTTCAGTGACAGAGCAGCCACAAATGCATCGCGCAGCGTATTCTGTTGATAAAGGTGTCCGCGAACGGTTCCCGGTTCTTCATCCCACCAAGTGCCCCACTCATCGAGCATCAGGGCTACATTTTTCTGGCGGTCGTAACGGTCCATAATGGTAATATGTTTTTTCAGGACATCTTCCACTTCCAGACATTTACCCATCGTCCAGTAATAATCCTCATCGGTAAACTTCGTTGCCGCTCCTTTGCTGCCCCTCCAACCGGTCACGGTGTAATAATGCAATGAAAGACCGTTCATACGTCCGCCTACATTCTTCATTAACACCTCTGTCCAGTTATAATCGTAATCACTCGCTCCACTGGCTATTTTATAAAGGCGGTTACCGTCATAATTGCGGCAATAGGTGGAATAACGGCGATACAAATCGGCATAATACTCCGGACGCATGCTTCCGCCGCATCCCCAACTCTCATTGCCCACACCGAGGTATTTCACCTTCCATGCCTTATCGCGTCCGTTCTTGCGACGCAGGTTGGCCATCGGGCTATCACCGTCGGAAGTCATATATTCCACCCACTTGGCCAGTTCCTCTACGGTGCCACTACCTACGTTTCCACTGATATAAGGCTCGCATCCAAGCAGTTCGCAAAGATTCAGGAACTCGTGCGTGCCAAAGCTGTTGTCCTCGATCGTACCGCCCCAGTTATTGTTCACCATCTTCGGACGGTCTGCCTTCGGGCCGATGCCGTCCATCCAGTGATATTCATCGGCAAAGCAACCGCCCGGCCAGCGAAGAATAGGCACTTTCAAGTCCTTCAAAGCATTGAGAACATCCGTCCGATAACCGTTGATATTGGGGATTTGGGAGTCCTCGCCTACCCAAAGGCCACCATAGATACAAGTACCGAGATGCTCGGCAAACTGTCCGTAAATATTTTTATCGATCACCGTAGTTCCCTGTTCAGGATGAATGCGGATAATCGTTTCCTGCTGCGCAGGAACAGTAGTAGAGGCCAACAATAAAAGGCCCGTCAAGAGGTTTTTCATGATAGAAAGAATTTATTATTAGTAGATTAACCTCCACTCGATATAAGAATGATGCTACATAGCTTCTCTTCCTCCTTCGGGAAGGAGAAGAAACCACGCGGAATAAAAATTATATTGAACTTAGGTTAGATCGGTGATTTATGTTGTTTTTATCGTTTTACCTGATCCGGTAGACGTTGAATGATTGAGGGGCAATCTCCAATTGCAAATGGTTACCGTCCATGTTAAGCGGGCGGACATGGGGAACGATCCGTTCCGGTTCACCCAACACGTTCTTCGCTTTCAGGTCATCGGATGCAAGGTATATGTGTGTACCTCCGGACAAGACGCGTTTCTTCAGGCCATCGACAGCGAAAGATAGCGACTGAGACGTCTCGCTACGGTTGACAACTTTCAGGATAATTTCCTTCGTTTTGTCATCCCAAACGGCCGAAGCATACAATACTCCCTCCGTTTTGCCTTTCAGCGTAACGGGAAGTATATGCGTGCCTGCATTCATGCCATAGAGCTGCTGCACATAATAATTGGGAGTACGCACCATCTGCAGGTTATCATACCAGATGAGGTCGGGATTCCACTGCCAGGCATCTACATGCGCAAACAACGGGGCATAAGTAGCCATATGGACAACGTCTGCGTTACGTTCCAGCCCCGTCATAAAGGCTGCCTCGGAAAGGGCTGTTAGGAAGTTATTATCTTTCTTTGTAGTATGATCGTGCGAAGCATACTCTCCGGCAAAAACTTTCGGACCTTTGCGATCGTAGTTATCGTAACGATGTGCATTGGCAAAGAACCATTCAGGCTCCATATAGTAATGCTCGTCCACAAGGTCCACACCAATGCGTTTCATTTCCGGCCAAAGATAATCGAAATGCTCGCCGTCGGCACTGGGACCGGAGCTTCCCACTATCTTCACATCGGGATAACGGGCACGGATGGCCTTTACAAACATCTCCAAGCGTTCGGGATAAACAGATCCCCACTGTTCATTGCCTATACCGATAAACTTGAGATGAAAAGGTTCGGGATGTCCCATATCTGCACGGATCTTCCCCCAGACGGAAGTGACAGGGCCATTTGCAAACTCAATCAGGTCGAGGGCATCGTCGATGTAAGGTTGCAGGCTGTCCAGTAGCACCACTTCGTTACTCTCGTATTGGCAGGAAAGCCCGCAACTCAATATCGGGAGCGGTTCTGCCCCGAGGTCTTCACTCAACAGGAAATATTCGAAAAAGCCCAGACCGTAGGACTGGAAATAATCGGGAAAAGCCTTGTGCTTAAATGTATAATTCCAACGGTTTTCATTCGACGGACGGTTCTCTACCGGCCCCACGGTATTTTTCCATTGGTAACGGGTAGCCAGTGAATTACCCTCTACAATACAACCGCCGGGAAAGCGGAAAACTCCCGGATTCAAATCGTAAAGCGCCTGAGCCAGATCCTTGCGAAGCCCGTTTTCGCGACCTTTCCATGTATCGGCAGGGAAAAGGGAGATGTGATCCATATCCACCGTACCCCGGTTTTTCAGCACGATGCGTAAACGGGAATGGGTATCTGTAAAAGGAGATGTCAGTCGGGCAGTAATCTTTTGCCATTCGTTTCCCCGTATTTTGATATCCTTTTTTAGCGGGTTCTCTCCTCCCCGGTTCACCAGCTCCACAGAGAGTGTCATCGGTTTGTCGTCCCGGCTACGCACATAGGCCGAAAAGCAATATTCCCTGCCCTCCTTCAATCCGATGCCACGGAAACCTTCGTTGTCCAGTCCGGCACGAAGCAAGCGGCCATCATTCGTAATAGATACATAATGTGGATTACGGTCGAAACAAGGCCTATCGGTTTTCACCTCTACCTGTCCGAAAGGCACCCATCCCACTAAAGGTTGCGGAAATTCAAAAGAGCGATTCTTGATAAGTTCAGCATACAGCCCACCATCGGCTCCAAAATTAATATCTTCAAAAAAGACACCATACATAGTAGACTGTATAGGAGCACCGAGACGCGAAGCATCGATCTCCAAACTCGCCACATCAACATCTCCGGTGGAAGGGACTCCGCTTCTCTCCTGTGTCCGATTCTTTTCTTGCCCATCGGCAACTAACTCTTTTTCTGTAAAAGCCCGGCCATTGAGCACAGGCAAAATTAACAATATTAACAGGACTTTTATCTTCCTCATATTTTTCATGATATTATTAAAACTGCCTCAAAAATAGGTATTTTGCTTCTGTCAATGTTCTATTAATAAATCAAAAAAGGAAAATTATCAGTCAAAAGAAGGAATTATACTGCCATTTCCTGTTTTTTTAAGCAGAAAAGTGGTATAACGAACCAATTCGTCCAAATATCAATGCAACAACCGATACCCGAAATAAAAATACGATCAAAAATCGATGCATTGATTTATTCAAGAATCAATACAGCGGTTTATTATCGATGAAAAACAAAACAGCGATGATACGAAAAGTAAAAATGAAAGATGCATTGCAATTGAATAATTTGCCAATTTGCCAATATGCCAATGTGCCAATTGGCTGTGCTACCATTCCGCGCAGCTAATTGACACATTGGCGCATTGGCATATTGGCAAATTATCTAATTATTTATCAATACTTAAAGTCTGTCGGCTTCACATAGATACGATATTCCTTAATCATTCCCGGATACCCTTTTTCGGCACGGGGCAGATAACGGAAACCTGTGAGCGTTTGCTCTTTATCCAAATCGATAACCAGTTGATGAGGATAGGCCACATTATCCACTGTCATCCAGAAAGTAGATTCCTGAAGATCGAAAATTTTATCAGCCGTACGATTTCCACTACGGGTTTCCTCACTGTCGGCATACCGGATTTTCCAATGCTCGCGGGAAACCGGTTTACCATCATCACCCAAGACATCGAACTCTGCAATAGCGGCTATATTATCCTCGGCCTGTGGAGAAAGAGCTTCCAGACAGAAATAACGTCCTTTCACCGGATTGGCAAAACGTACCTCCTGCCAGCCGTTACCCGGAATGAAAGCACCTTTATGAACGGGAGTTTCGGCTGAAAGATTCAAATGTTCACCCTCTTTGCGGTGAGTTTCGGGAGCTTTTTCGCGCAGTACATCGAGAATTGGCTTCTTCAATCCCTTTACCATAGCTTTTTCAGGACCTTTCAAGTCGAGAACGATAATCTCATTCACTCCCTTTTTCAGCCAGCAACCCGGCATAAAGAGCGTCTGCTGCGGACCGATTTCCCAAAAACGCCCCATCGCATGGCCGTTCACCCACACCATACCTTTGCCCCAGGTACTCATATCGAGGAACGTATCATCCGTTTTCGAAAGTTTGAAAGTCGCTTTATAGTAAGCGGGCATCGTCTGCTTGCCACCCGAAACGTACTGCTTATTGCTCGCAAAAGCATAATCGACCGGCAGATTATACACCTGCCAATTCTTTACTATTTGCTTATTACCGTCCGTAGCCGCCAGCACCACACTCTCCGTGATACCTTTACGGTCGTGAATGGACTTATCGAAATTAACACGTCCCATAGCTTCTACCAGAATATCAAGCTGGGTACCCTTTTTCAAAGCAGGCAATGTAACGGTAAATTCTCCTTTCCGGCGATCCAGACGCGCCAACAGGGTATTGTTGGCAAAGACTTGCGCCCAGTCGTGCACTTCGGTGATTTCGAGCACTGTTCCGGCTTTTACATCCTGTGGCAAAACAGTGCGGTAGAGGATACTTCCCCAACCCTGATCGAATTGTTCCATCGGCTGAATATCTATTGCCTGTTTTGCTACGGGCAGATTGCTGAATAAAGGAGCCACCTGCGTGAATTTGATCTCTGGAATTTCCATTACCGGCAGAGCTTCGGGAATAGTCGGCAAAGACTGTCCGGCAGGCAGATAACCCTTCAATAAATCACGAAGCAGGAAATATTTCTCAGTAGCCCATCCGGCTTCACTAAGCGGGGCATCATAATCATAAGAGCTGCACATGGCAGAATAAGCAGGATTATTGGCTCCTCCCCAGTGTCCGAACGTGGTACCTCCATGAGTCATATACAGGCTGAACGAAATATTACGGTCGAGCATATCTTTCAATCCCTGCACCATATCCTTGGCCGGACGTGTTTCGTGTTTACGCCCCCAATGATCGAACCATCCGCTCCAAAACTCGCTGCACATCAACGGCGTTTCCGGACGCAGTTCCTTTAGTTTCTTAAATTGCTGGTCTATGTTGGCTCCTGTTCCGAAGTTGACTGTCCACAGCAAATCATCCAAAGCATTGTTGGTGAAATTACTGCTCCAATCGCACTGAAACAAAGGTACTTCCGTGAAACCGGCACCACGCACCATATCGCGAATGGCAGAAACGTAAGGCTTATCCGTGCCATACGAACCGTATTCATTCTCTACCTGCACCATGATAATATTACCGCCACGAGTAATCTGCAAAGGGACAAGCTGTTCACCCACCTTTTTCATAAAGATTCCCACGCGCTCCATATAATAAGGGTCGAGCGTACGCAAAGCAATGTCTTTTTTCTTCAACAACCACCACGGCAGTCCACCCATCTCCCACTCCGCACACACATAGGGGCCGGGACGAACTATGACATACATTCCATGTTTCTGTGCCAGACGACAGAAAGCAGCTATATCGTTCTGACCGGTAAAATCGAATTGTCCCTCTTCCTGTTCATGAATATTCCAAAATACATACAAGCAAATAGTATTCATCCCTAATGCTTTACACATTTTGATCCTATGCTCCCAATAAGGTTGTGGAATACGTGTATAATGCAGCTCGGCCGCTTTTACAATGAAAGGTTCTCCATTCAGTAAAAAAGTCTTTTTTCCGACTTCAAAAGTTTTAAATTGCTGAGCCTGTCCCGGAAGTGCCAGGCATGTACAAAACAGTAACAGATAAATAATTTTGTTCTTCATGTTTATTTCATTCTTTATTCTGCTACAAAATTAAAGCAATATGATAAAACCAAGGGTATAATTATAAGTCAAAAAAGATACAATTATCAGTCATTTTATCTTTTTCCCATAGAATTGTTTATAAAACAACCAACAAAATCTTCGTTCTCTTTGTTATATTAAAAGTAATCCATTAAAATATCTAAAATTATGGAAGAGAAAAAACTAACATCTGCCAACGGTCGTCCCATTGCCGACAACCAGAATTCACAGACAGCAGGCCCTCGTGGCCCGATCACCTTGCAAGATCCGTGGTTAATTGAAAAACTGGCTCATTTCGATCGGGAAGTAATCCCCGAAAGACGTATGCATGCCAAAGGTTCCGGTGCTTACGGAACATTTACCGTCACACATGACATTACAAAGTATACTCGTGCAGCCATTTTCAGTGAAGTCGGAAAAAAGACAGAATGTTTTGTACGTTTCTCTACCGTAGCCGGAGAACGCGGAGCGGCCGATGCAGAAAGAGATATCCGAGGTTTTGCCATGAAATTTTATACAGAAGAAGGAAATTGGGACCTGGTAGGAAACAACACCCCCGTATTCTTTCTTCGTGACCCGCTAAAATTTCCCGACCTAAACCATGCCATTAAACGCGATCCGAAAACAAATATGCGTAGCCCTAACAGTAATTGGGATTTCTGGACACTGCTTCCCGAAGCATTGCATCAAGTCACCATCACCATGAGCCCGCGCGGTATTCCTTATTCTTACCGTCATATGCACGGATTCGGCAGCCACACTTACAGTTTCTATAATGCAGAGAACAAACGCACCTGGGTAAAATTCCACCTTCGTACCTTGCAAGGTATTAAAAATCTGACAGATCAGGAAGCAGAGGCGATCGTAGCTAAAGACCGTGAATCTCACCAACGAGACCTTTTCGAAAGTATCGAGAAAGGTGATTTCCCGAAATGGCTGTTCCAAATCCAAATAATGACGGAGGAGGAAGCTGATAATTATCGTATCAATCCATTCGACTTGACAAAAGTATGGCCGCATAAAGACTTTCCCTTGCAAGACGTAGGTATACTCGAACTGAACCGCAATCCAGAGAACTACTTTGCCGAAGTGGAACAATCCGCATTCAACCCGATGAATATCGTAGAAGGAATAGGCTTCTCTCCGGACAAAATGTTACAAGGACGTCTCTTCTCCTATGGAGATGCCCAGCGTTATCGTCTCGGCGTGAATTCCGAACAGATACCGGTGAACAAACCACGTTGTCCGTTCCACGCTTACCATCGTGATGGATCGATGCGGGTAGATGGCAATTATGGCGCAACCAAAGGTTATGAACCCAATAGTTACGGTGAATGGAAAGATTCTCCGGAAAAGAAAGAACCGCCCTTGAAAGTTCACGGTGACATCTATAACTATAACGAACGGGAATATGACGATGATTACTACAGTCAACCGGGCGACCTTTTCCGATTGATGCCGGCAGACGAACAGCAATTACTCTTCGAAAACACGGCTCGTGCCATGGGTGATTCCGAACTATTCATCAAGCAACGCCATGTACGCAACTGCTATAAGGCCGATCCTGCTTATGGCACAGGTGTTGCCAAAGCATTAGGCATCAACTTGGAAGAAGCTTTGAAAGCCGACAGATAAAGTCAAAATTAAAGTGTATACTCTTGTCATACAAAAGTATACACTTTTGTATAGTAAAACTATATACTCTTACCATATAAGAGTATATAGTTTTAAATTATAAAGCTTTCCACAATTTCTGGAAGTCTTTGTATTTACCGTAACACACCAGTTCATCCCCTTCCTGTATCTTATCATTCTCCGGTAATTCATTTACAATCTTACTATCAGTCAACGATATACCAAGACAATTTTCTATTTTTTCCGCACGCTTCAAGCCTATGATCTTCAAATGAAACTCTTCGTTCAGCTTCAACTCATTCACAAAATAGCCGATAAATTTTTCCGGAACACGGAACTTGACGATATAATACTCTGCATCTATCCGGAAAACTTCCATGGAAGTACCAAAATCAAACAGACGAACCAAGCTACGGGCCGCATCTTCTTCCGGTGTCAGAATCTTATCCAAACTGAAAGCTTCCAGAACTGCTTTATGTACATTATCAATGGCGCGCGCATAGATATGCTGCACTTTTTTTTGCTTCAACAAAGCCACCACGCGGATAGAAGCACCAAAATTTTCACCAATCGCCACAATCACCACATCCACACTGTTCAATGGAAGTACACTCAATGACTGCTCGTCCGTAGCATCGATCACAAAAGCCGTAGCCACTTTATCCTTAATGCTGTCTACACGACTCTCACTAATATCCGCCCCTATCACTTCATGCCCCAAAGCAGAAAATTCTTCTGCCAACACATGCCCATAATTTCCTAAGCCAATAATAATGTATTTCATATCCTCCTATTTTTTCAATTAACCACTGCCTTCGTCTGCACATGACGTTTTTCCCATTATTGCGCAGCCAGTCGGCACATTGGCATATTAGTTAATTATTATATCATCACTCGGATAACGATATTTCGTATTCTTTTTCTGTTTCACAATTCCTAACATCAAGGTTATCAACCCTACACGCCCCACAAACATCAACAAAGCCACCAACAATTTGCTTTCATCGCGAAGCAGAGGAGTAGCGTTCAAACTCGAACCAACCGTGCTTAGCGCAGACACACACTCAAACGTAAGTGTCATGACCGACATTTTCGGTTCTAATATACTCAATACGAAAATAAACAAGAACAATACCCCGAGAGACATCACCACCGTTGCATTGGAACGCCGGATAGAATCGTGGGAAAGTTCGCGCCCGAACACCTCGACACGTTCCGTTCCGCGTAGAACAGCTATTAAATTGAGAACCACAACTGCAAAAGCGTTCACCTTGACACCGCCGGCAGTGGATTGAGCCGCACCGCCAATCCACATTAGAAATATATAAATCAATATAGTCTGCACACTCAAGCTCGTTAAGTCCACACTACTGAATCCTGCTGTTCGCGGACAAGTGGCATTGAAAAAAGCCTGTGTCCATTTGTCGGCTACGGACATTCCGGCAAAAGAACCGTTCCATTCGAAAGCAGCAACCGCCAATGTGCCCAATACTAACAATAATAAAGTCACAATCAGCACAATCTTCGTATTCAGGTTGTACAAATGTTGTTTTTTATGCCTGTCAAGCTTCAGAGTACGCACAAATTTCCAGAAACGACGTAAATGATAGAGTACTATATCTTTGAAATTCACCAGAATAGGAAATCCGATTCCTCCTAAAATAATCAATAAAGAAACTGAAATATAAAGAGAATTGTGCCCGGTCATCACCATCGGATTGCCTAAATTTCCGGGAAGCGTAGAAAAGCCCGCATTACAAAAAGCGGAAATGGAATGAAAAGCCGAGAATGCCAGTTCTTCCTCCAGACTCATCCCCAACGTGCCGTGTATACCCAGCCAGATAGATACCATTCCTGCACCTTCTATCACCATGGTAAAACCTAAAATATAAAGTAAAGTAGACAGTAAAGATCCCAGAGAATTGGAACTTACCATATCACGCACTACCAATTGATTATACAACGAGGTATTTCCCATGAAGAACATCGCAAAGAAACTGGTCAATGTCATGACTCCCAAACCTCCGACCTGAATCAAGAGAATAATAACCGTCAGCCCCATCGGCGTAAACGTTGCCGATACATCCACGGGCACTAAGCCTGTTACACATACGGCGCTTGTCGAAGTAAACAAGGCATCCACCCACGACAATACGACCCCTTCTACTGTGCAACGAGGCAATAACAACAATCCCGTACCAATCAGAATTATTACGAAGAAACTCACTGCAAGAATCAATGACGGATTGGTTCTCCGCCCCAGCAAACGTACCAGTCCGTTTGATAAATTAAGAAAAGAAAAAAGAAGCAAAAGAGGAATATGATAAAGTTTGCTACCCAAAAAATCCCATACATACAAAATGGCTC
>ERZ791883.2185-NODE-2185-length-13586-cov-3.172419_pt1 | contig 13586 bp, 8 predicted proteins | sample MGYA00510160_ERZ791883 | MGnify/ENA primary metagenome ERZ791883 (study PRJEB30046, sample SAMN00792072) | human gut metagenome | study: EMG produced TPA metagenomics assembly of the A metagenome-wide association study of gut microbiota in type 2... | reverse complement strand
TGGGAAAGCTGGTAGGCGACTTTCAAACGGGATTCCAGTTCTCCGATCTCCTCTTCAAGGGCTTTTTCCTGTGTTTTCAGCTCAATAAGTTGTGTGAGGGTATCCTCCCACTCAGGATGCGAGGAACCTTTGAAATGCGGGCAATCCTCCTTCCAGAAACACGACGGACACAGGGGGGCAAGTCCCTGTGCCGTCCGAATTGCGTTCAGATTCAGCCTGTTTTCTTTCAGGTCATTCATTTTCTCCCAGAATTCTGAAGCCATATCCATACACCGGGCATTATCCGTATCTTCAGGAAGAAACGGACCAAAGGCTTTTGCATCGCACATGGACAGACAGAGAACCCACCCCTGAATGTCGCAAGCTGAAGCATCATCAGAAAGGGATACGCCAAGGAGTTCTTTACAGATTTCAGGGAACGTCCTGTGGTAGAGCACTTCCCACGTCTCCTGAATGATGTTGAAAACCGGATGGTTTCAGTAGGCTTTGAGCAATGCCATCTGCCCGCCGATCTGCATGGCGTAGCTCTCGGAAAGCGTTGTCGGCAGCCTTGCGGTGGATTTGACTTCCAGAATCCGTACAGTCGGATGTGGCTGACCAGTAACCAGCGTGAAATCCAGATGTGCCTTGATGGGGACGTCTCCGTACACGATCTCGATTTCCATTTGCGACAAAGGAGACACGCCATATCCGATGAGAGCCTGATGGAAACCCGTTTCGAACCAATGACCTCTCTGAAAGGTTATCTGGTGATTGAGAGCTTCGGCAGTGTTTCTGTGTTCAGGTGGGTAGAGTTTGGCAGCCAGGGCCGCCCGTGGGCAGTCCAACATCTTGGCGATATCCGACATGCCAATAATCTATGGCTGCCTGTTGTCATCTCTTCTCCCCTATTTCTCCCTCTTACTGCTCTTTGTAGCTTATTTTCCCCCTGATTTTCCATAACACACTGAAGTATCTTATTTTATGCTCTCACGTCGCGCCATCAGTCCAAATCCCAAACAAATAGGACTGCGCTATGACCGAGATTTCTTCACTTGTGCCCATCATCAAGGAAGAGATCGAGAAGGAACGTCAGCAAACCTTTGAGGCCGCCAAGGAAAAAGACAAAGACAGAACCATCGTTCCTGACGCATCGCTTCCGGATGGGCCCGCGACATGGTCCATACTCAAGCCTTCCCCTCCTCGGGAAAGGCCCTCTCTCGCTGCGCGTCTCAAGTATTGCTATCGCAATGAACTCGGAGATGCTGAACTTTTTCAGTATCTCCATCGGAACCAGTTTGTTTACGATCACAGTATCGAACAATGGTTTGAATTCAATGAAATCCGGTGGGTACGGGACAAGATTCAGAAAACCCAGCGATGTGTGATGGAAATGGCAGAAATCTATGAATCTGCCGAGTTCATCAAAGCCGATGAAGCCGAAGTCGGCAATCCCCACGCCCTGCGGATCGGCCTTGGGCAGAGGAACCACGGCAAGGCTCGACTGCCATTGTCCAGACTCCGCATGGGTGAGCTTGGTGACGAGTACTGGACATCCCGGATCGGCTGGAACGGGATACTGGCAGACATATCCCATTGGAAAGTAAAACGTCACGGCACGAGTCCATGACGCTGTTGAGAGTGGCGTACCTGCTCTTGGTGAAAGGATTGTTGGCATCCTTGGTTGCCGGTTGGAGATGTTCCTGAACTTTGATAAGTGCCTGGGCCAATTTATCTACTTGCTCCGAACAAAATGAGTCCATCTTTTTCCTTCTACTAAAACATGGAAAAACCTGTCCGAAATGTCTCGGACAGGCCTCTTTCAAGAAAAAATATGCCAATCCAATATAACAATATCTATTTAAAATCATTTTATAAATAAAATATTTTTTCTAAAAATACTGACGAAATGGAAACTAAACGAATCCTTTCTTCCTGTTTTCCTAGCGGAAGAGGATTGATGCTGTCTGCAAGATAGTCAGGTCTCGCCCTTACGGAATCATTTTTCTTGAAAAATTCCGTCATGGAACTGTTCAGCACCTCAGCTATTTCCCCGATTCGGTTGAACCTAGAAGCAACGTATCCGTTCCAGATACGCCCAGTATATCATATTAAATAACTAGTAAATATAATTGGCTCTATATAGCAATATTTGTACATGAGCAGTCCTTGATTTCGATATTTTTATTTACACACGTAACTATTCGTGTTATTATATTAAAATGAAATCAATTATAAAAAATTATTAATATTTTCTCAAATAAGAAAACAGGGACAACCTTGGGAATATTTTGTTCCTCGTCTCGCTGATAAAACAAGCGACAATATATCATTAAATATTTTATACATTTTTTCAAATAATTATGGAATATTCATTCATGCATAAAATAGTTGTTCCTAACACAATTCTTATTGTCGATGATGATGAAATGAACCGTGATGTGTTGGGAAATATTTTTTCTGCGTCTCATTCCATTGAAATGGCTGAAAATGGAAAAGAGTGTCTCAATAAAATACTAGAATGTGGACAAAAATTTTGTGCTGTCCTTCTGGATGTGGTCATGCCTGTAATGGGCGGTATTGAAGTATTGAAAAAACTTAACAGAGATGGTGTTGTTGATCATATTCCCGTATTTCTTATTACTGGAGAAACAGATACGAGAATCATCAAGCGAGCATATGAACTCGGCGTGATGGATGTCATTTCTAAACCTATTTCTTCGTATATGGTGCAACGCCGGGTTAATTCCGTTATTGAATTGTTTACGGCACGTAAACGACTCTCCAGTGTGGTGGGGCAGCAAAAGGATCAGCTTTTGAAACAGGCCAAAAGAATCCTGAGGCTGAACATGGGGATGATAGAGTCTCTTTCAACAGCCATTGAATTTCGCAGTGGCGAGTCAGGTGAGCACATCCGGAAAATACATGACATCACTAAACTGTTCCTTGAAAATTCCCCACTGGGCAGAGATTTTTCGACGGAGGAAATTGAGCATATTTCTTTGGCCGCGATTATGCATGACGTTGGGAAGATTTCCATTCCTGACGCCATATTGAGCAAGCCAGGACGCCTTACCCCCGAGGAGTTTGAGATCATGAAGACGCATACGACACAAGGAGGACAACTTCTGGAGAGAATTCCGCAGATGAGGGAACTGCCGTTTTTCACGTATGCCTACGATATTGCCAAATACCATCATGAGAGATGGGACGGACGCGGATACCCGGAGGGGCGCAAGGGCGACGATATCCCTTTATGGGCACAGATAGTCTCCATTGCAGACGTATATGACGCGCTGGTCAGCCCACGGTGTTACAAGAAGGCTTTCAGTTTTGAGGTGGCCCTTGGCATGATTGTCAGCGGCGAATGCGGCGTGTTCAATCCAAACATATTGGCATGCTTTCGGGAAATTGAGGGTAAGCTCCGCACTCTCTACGGTAGCGGCCCGGAACGATTGTACGAGTGAGGCAAAAAAATATGGATCAGACAAGAAAGGCAAGACTTGAGGCGGGCGGAATTATGGTGGACGAAGCTCTTGAACGCTTTATGGGAAACGAGGCTATGCTTGAGCGCTATTTACAGAAATTCCTCAGCGAAAAGAGCTATGCCATGCTGCGGGATTCTCTAGCCTCAAACGATTGGGAAGCGGCTGGCAGAGCAGCGCACACGCTGAAAAGCATATGTGGTACCATAGGATGTGAGGCCATGCAGGAGCTTGTGATTCTGCAGGAACGTCATATCCGCGCCGGAGAATGGAAAGAAGCCGTTGGTATGATGCCAGAGATATCCAACAGCTACGAGAATATTTGCGGTGTGATCCGGGCGTAACGTACAGGGTATTGAGCAGAAGGACGTATAAAGGGATATTGCGTACTGCTGTATATCTACATAATACTAGGTAATTAAATGAAAAGTTACAGCGGAATACCATATACGACGGGAAAACAGGCCGCAGACGATGTAAAGACACAGCTTGTTGGTTTTATAAAAATACCCAAATGGCTGCTTGGGCTCTGTCTTATTACTGTTTTCTATATTTTGTTCGTCTGTTTCTCCATGTATAAAATAGGCGATTCAACAACGCAGCTCTATGAGTATCCCTATACTGTCTCACGCAAAGCGCAGGAAATGAAAACCGCCCTCTATGGCATACGAATCTCTCTGCCATCTCTTCTAGCCACGCCCGACATCACCGCTGCCCAAATTAATGACCTCCTTCGAAAACAGAGGGCTATGCAGGACAAGTCGTTGGAAGAGATCACGCTCAAGTTCCGGGGGAATGAGAAAGAACTGGCTTATCTGAAAAGATGTATGGCTGAATTGCGGGAAGCCCGAAAAAATATGGTCAATAACCTATTGGGCAATCTGGATTTTCAGTACATCAATGCCTATTATGCCCGTGAGGTTCTCCCACATTTTGAAAAGGTGGATAAACTGCTAGGTAACTTGGGCGATGCCGCCGAACACCGTGGCAATGCAATCTTGGCAGAAATGGACAAGCTGAGAACCTTTTCCATCATTGCTACGCTGCTTATGGGAATAAGCATCATCTTGCTGATTCTCCACACCCGCAAACTGGAATGGGATAAATACAAGGAGAGCGCATACCGCGAAAAACTCCTCAATCTGCTTGCAGCCAACATAGATGAAATATTTTTCATTTCACGCGAAGATAAATCTTTTGAATATGTGAGCTCAAATAGTGAACGCGTCATAGGCGTACCGCCTGAAAAATTTATTCATGATTACAGAAAATTATATTCTCTTCTAGCGTGTAAGGACAGCGACTGGTTGCGCGCAGTGCTCGACGATACGTCCTCAAATATGAAGGAACGGGACATCGTGCTTGGTGAAGAGGGACGCCGCTTCAATATCCGGGTGTATCCCATATTCCTAAATGGTGTTCTGAGCCAGCGCATTATCGTATTATTCGATCAAACTAAGGAATTTGCCTATTGACAGGCACTGAGCGACGCTCTTGAGAATGCCCGCAACGCAAATACCGCCAAAAGTAATTTTCTCTCCCACATGTCTCATGAAATCCGTACGCCGATGAACGCCATTATCGGTATGACGGTCATTGCCCTGACCCGGCTTGACGATCGATCCCGCATGGAGGATTGCCTCACCAAAATAGCTCTGTCCTCACGCCATCTGCTCGGCCTTATCAATGACGTGTTGGACATGTCCAAAATTGAAGGCGGCAAGCTCACCATTGCTCATGAGCCGTTCAATTTTAAAATATCTCTACAAGGAGTTATCAATCTTATCCAGCCTCAAGCACTGGAACGCGGGCTGGATTTTGAGGTGTCCCTGTCCGGGGTTGATGAAGAAGAACTACTCGGCGACGCACTGCGACTTAACCAGATTCTTATCAATATTCTGTCCAATGCACTCAAATTCACCCCGGTCGGGGGCTCTATACGGCTGGAGGTACACCAGCTCCATAAAAAGAACAATAATGTGCAGTTCCGCTTTGTTATCCGTGATACGGGCATTGGTATGAGCCAAGAGTTCATAAAGCGGCTTTATACCCCCTTTGAACAGGCCACATCCTCCACCGCTTCAAAATTTGGTGGTACTGGGCTCGGCATGGCCATTACCAAAAATCTTGTTTCTTTGCTGGGCGGCACGATATTCGTGAAAAGCGAGGAAGGCAGGGGAACCGAGTTTACTGTGGAACTCCCCTTTGGCCTGAGCGGACGGCAGTTAGAAAAAGGCAAAGGCGAGCTGGAGCCACTCAAAGTGCTCGTAGTGGATGACGACTACGATACCTGCGAGCACGCCTGCCTGTTGCTGGATAAAATGGGACTTCGTACCCGATGGGTGCTCAGCGGTGCGGAAGCCGTGAAGGTTGTGCAAGAATCCCATGTCAGTGGTGATGGTTACGACGTATGCTTCATAGACTGGAAAATGCCGGACATGGATGGCATGGAAACCGTCCGCCGTATCCGTAATGAAGTCGGGCCGGAAACTCTTATCATCATTATCAGCGCCTATGACTGGGGAGCGATAGAAGAAAAGGCCCGTGCCATTGGAGTTAACGGATTCATCGCCAAGCCCTTTTTCGCTTCCAATCTTTACAATACGCTTACTTCATTAACACGGCGCACGGCTCCGAAGAGAGAAATAGAAGTTTCCGCCCCCCCGGAATCAGAGGCGGAAACTGCACATCAGCATTATGACTTTACGGGGAAGCATATACTGCTGGTTGAAGACAATGAATTCAACCGTGAAGTCGCCCAGGAGTTTCTTGAAATGACAGGGGCCACGGTCGAAAGTGCCGAAAACGGATCAGAGGGAGTAGCTCTTTTTACGGCCTCGGAAACCGGGCAATACGACATTATTCTGATGGATGTGCAGATGCCGGTCATGGATGGCTATGAGGCGACACGAGCCATTCGCGCTTCGGTACACCCCGACGCGAACTCCATCCCCATTCTTGCCATGACGGCCAACGCCTTCAACGAGGATGTAGCTGCCGCTGTGGCGGCAGGCATGAACGGGCATATAGCCAAGCCCATTGATGTGACGGCACTTTATCGGCTACTCGCTTCGCATTTTAAGTAATAATGCGTAGCAAGGGAAGGAAAACAGAGTATGCAGGAGGCACGGAGGTGTCCATGCGTACCCTGTTTTCCTTTCTTTGAGAATAACGAGTCCTGACCCTAAAGCCGTAATTCAAAGGGATGACATCCTATGGATGTCATCCCTTTTCTCGTGCCGGGCTATCGCTTCATCTTCGCCCGCAGCGTCGTGTAATGGATTCCGAGAAGCGTTGATGCCCCGCCCTTTCCGGTCAGTTTTCCATCCGTCTTTTCGAGCACGGCCTCAAGGTAGCGCCTTTCCAGTTCTGCAAGCGTAGGCCAGCCGAGCTCATCAAAGAGCGACGTTGGTTTGCGCCGTTTCCGCTTTACGCCAAAAACAAGGGGGCGCATCACCGACCCGGAACGGCTGTCGATAAGCGCCCGCTCCACTTCGTGTTCCAGCTCCCTGACATTGCCGGGCCAGTCGTAGCCGTACAGTTTGTCCAGTTCGGCCTGGCCGGGCTCCGGGGGCATCGTCGTGCCCATTTCCTGCGTCTTCGCGGCGATGAAGTGCCGGACGAGCGGAAGGATATCCACCTTGCGCTCTCGGAGCGGCGGAATGCTGAGCGGGTACACCGACAGGCGGTAATACAGATCCCGGCGGAACGTCCCCTTCTCCACCATCTCTTCAAGGTCGCGGTTCGTAGCGGCGACGACACGCACATCGACGGGAATGGCGCGCGGATCGCCCACACGCTGGATGATCTTGCGATCCAGTACCCTGAGGAGCTGTACCTGCGCCGTCAGCGGCAGCTCGCCGATTTCGTCGAGAAAGAGGGTTCCCCCGTTGGCACACTCGAAATAGCCGCTCCGCCGGGATTGCGCCCCGGTGAACGCCCCTTTTTCATAGCCGAAAAGTTCGCTCTCCAGCAGTGTGGGAGCGATGGAGCCGCAATTCACCCGCACAAGCGGCCCCCCGCTCCTGCCCGAAAGCTCATGGATGGCCTCCGCAACAAGCTCTTTGCCGGAGCCGGTTTCCCCGGTCACGAGTACGGTGGTCCGTGTGGGGGCGACTTTCTCGATACCCTGCCGCAAGGCGGCCAGCCCCGCGCACTGCCGTATCCGCTCGTAGCCCGTGAGCCGTTCCTGAACCTCCCCCACTGCGATCGGGATATCCGTAAAGGCGGCGGCAAGCTCCTCCGCAAGCGGGGCGATGAGGCGGCTTAACGGCTCTATATCCTCTTCTTTGAAGCTGTTTTTTTCATTGGACCAGAAGTTGATCAGGAACGTGAACGATCCGCGCGCGAACAGCGGAAGGCGCAGCAGCGCCGCATGGGAATAGAACGGCAGCTCGGTAACGGACGGATCTATCTTCAGCGCTTCCCGCTTGAACGATTCGAGATCGTTCAAGAGGAGCGGCTTCGAAAGATCGCTCCCATGCGCGATGATGGGATAGCTCTTCCGGCCCTTCCCGGCTTCACGCACCCGGGTCAGGCCGTTGGGCAAGGTGTCCGCAATGGGTACGAAGACCCGCAGATCAGAGGAACCGCTTACAATATTCAGCCTGATAATGGGAAATATTTCCCGTACAAGCTGAAGGAGCAGATGGATCGAGCCGTCCAGCCCGCTCGTCCGATAGAGCAACCGACACGACAGCCCGCCGGAATCAAAAAAATCCATTGATCCCTTTCCTTCCATCATCTGAAAAGAACTGTCTTTTTGTTCTGATATGCCCATATCCACCCCCACGCTCTGTTTTTGAAGCGAATGCCCTTTATATTGCGTTTCGCTAACATTATCTATTGCGAAATACAATAAAAATGAAGGCGCACCCTCTTTAACCTATTGTTCTTTTTTATACAAAATAACGGCACGGTCATTGCTTTATCAGAATCGAATCATCCGTAAAGAGCAGTTATCATACTGCGATATATGCAAAACATTCCACAAAGGAGTTTTCCTATGCCTCCGCTGATCGACCGGGAGAAGTGTACCGGATGCGGCACTTGTGCCGAAATCTGCAATTCGAACCTTTTCGTCTTTGACCGCAGCGTCGACAAATTCCCCCGCATCAAGTTCCCCGAAGAATGCTGGCATTGCGACTCCTGCGTGCTCGACTGTCCCGTCGGGGCTATTTCCCTGCGCATCCCCCTGTCGTACGGCCTCATGCATGTCGACGCGTCCACCCTCACCACCAAGGAGGTCAAGTCATGATCCCCGTCAAGCCTGTAATCGAAGCGGATCTCCTCATCGTCGGCGGCGGCATCGGCGGCCTCATGGCGGGCATCGCGGCGGGCAAGGCCGGATGCAAGAACGTCGTCATCATGGAAAAGTGCCATGCGCGCCGCAGCGGTTCCGGCGCGACCGGCAACGATCACTTCAACTGCTATATCCCTTCCTATCACGGCGACGACATCGAGCCCGTATTCAAGGAAACCATGCAGAGCCTCGTGGGCCAGCTCAAGGAACCGAGCCTCATGCACAAATTTCTGGAAAAGAGCTTTGAGCTGGTGCAGATGTGGGATGCTTGGGGCGTGAACATGCGCCCGACCGGAGACTGGGAATGCAAGGGGCACGCCCTGCCCGGCAAGCCCCGCGCGTTCCTGAAGTATGACGGCTCCGACCAGAAGAAGGTGCTTGTCCGCGAGGCCAAGGCGGTCGGCGTGAAGTTCTACAACCATCATCCCGTGGTGGAACTTGCCCGCGTCGGCGGCCGCATCGCCGGGGCGCTCGCCGTGGACATCAGCACGGAACAGCCCGCCTTTGTCCCGGTCCGGGCCAAAACCGTCCTGCTCGCCACAGGACTCACGCACCGCCTGTACATGAACGCGTCCACGCCGGGCTTCATGTTCAATACGGGGCACTGCCCCAACTGCGCGGGCGGACAGGGCCTCGGCTGGCGCGTGGGCGCGCGCATGGTCAACATGGAATTCCCCTACACCCATGCAGGGCCCAAGTATTTGCAGCGCTGCGGCAAGGCGACGTGGATCGGCGTCTACCGCTATCCCGACGGCAAGCCCATCGGCCCCTTCGCCACCAAGTCCGATCCGCAGTACGGGGACGTGACCAGCGACATCTGGAATTCCGTCTTTGAAGACGTGATGCGCAAGGGCACCGGCCCCGCCTACATGGATTGCTCCGACGCCACAGACGAGCAAATGGCGTACATGCGCTGGGCCATGACCGGCGAAGGCCTGACCGCCCTGCTCACCTACATGGAAAAGGAAGGGATCGATCCGCAGAAGCACAGCGTGGAATTCATGCGCTACGAGCCGATCCTCCACGGGCGCGGGCTCGACGTTTCCGACGAGGGCGAAACTTCCGTACCCGGCCTTTTCGCGGCGGGCGATCTCGTGGGCAACGGCGGCTGTGGCATCGCGCTGGCGGCCTATCTCGGATGGGAAGGCGGAATGGCCGCCGCGGCACAGGCCGCCACGGTCGATTTCCAGCCCGCCGAGGAAACCGAATCCATCAGGAAGCGCATGGAGCTGCTTTCCTCGTTCATGGATCGCCCCGAAGGCGCGGACTGGAAGGACGCGAACATGGCCCTGCAACAAATCATGAGCGACTACGCCCCCGCCGGGCCAGCCAAGGTGCGTTCCGAAACGCTGCTCAACGCCGGACGGGATTACCTGAAGCAGCTCCGCCATTCCGCGGAACGGCAGATGGGCGCGACGTGTTCGCATACGCTCATGCGGGCCGCCGAAGTGCTCGATCTCATGGACTGCGGCGAAGCGATCATGAACGCCGCGCTGGCGAGGCAGGAAACCCGCGCCAACCATGTCCGTTCCGACTTCCCCTTCACCAACCCGCTCCTTGCGGACAAGTTCCTCACCGTGGGCCTTGAAGGCGATGAGGTCGTCGCCCGCTGGCGCCCCATCCGCCAGCCGGTTTCCCGCTAGCTCCGAAAAAGCGGGGAACGCCCCGGCGGCGTTCCCCGCACGGCAAAAGCCTCCCCCGCGCCGAGCCTTCCCGCCCCTCCGCAATCATACCCTTGGAGCCGCCATGTCCGCCCCAGCCACTCCCGCACTCTGTAGGCAGATCGCCTTCTTCGCCCTTGGCCCGCTTCTCTGCTTCTCTCTGAAAGACCTTCCCCCGCTTGAGGGGATGAACCCCGACGGCATGGTCTGCCTCGCCGGGTGCGCCTGGCTCATGCTCTGGTGGATGACGGAAGTCTTGCCGCTGCCGGTCACCTCGCTCATGGCCGTTCCGATCTTCGGTTTCCTCGGCGTCATGGCCCCGGACAAGGTTTTCGCCACCATCGGGCATCCGGCCATGATGCTGATCTTCGGCGCGACCATCATCGTGGGCGTCTGGAAGGAAAGCAACCTGATCGAGCGCTATGCCTACTGGTGCTTCAACCTGCCCTTCGTCAGGGGCAACCCCGTCCGTATGGTCCTCATCTTCACTTTCGGGGCGGGCGTCATGTCGGCCATAGCCCCCAACATCCCCCTGACCATCCTGTTCATTTCCATTGCTGTAGCCATCGGGAAGTCCTGCAACCTCGCGCCCGACAACAACATGATGCGTTCCCTGTGCACGCTCTCGGCCATCGCACCGGCCCTCGGCGGCGTGGGAACGCCCCTCGGAGGCGCGCCGAACATCGTGGTCATCGCCATCGTGGCGACCGTCCTCGGGCACGACATCACGTTCTGGGAATGGTCGGCCCTCGGTATGCCCCTGGTTTTCGTCACCCTGTTCGCCTGTTTCGCCATCACGGCGCTCCTGTTCCCCGTGGGCAAGGCCGGGAAAGGCTTTTCCATGCCGGAAGACTACCTCAAGAAGAAGATTGAGGCCCTTGGCCCGGTCTCGGCCCACGAGCACGCCGCCATCTGGATCATGGTGGTCGCGCTGGCGCTCTGGTGCTCCGGGCCGCAGATTTTTTCCGCGCTCGGGCTGGAAGAGGAAGCGCGGATGATGACAGCCCCGGTGATCGCCGTGCTCATGGGCGCTTCCGCCTTCCTCGTGCCCATCCGCCGGGACCGCGAATCCGGCAGGCTCATCTTCGCCATGAACTGGGATCAGGCCGTCCGCAACATCGGGTGGGGCATCATCGTGCTGCAGATCGGGGCCATCGCCTTTGGGCAGGTGCTCCTCAAGGGCGGCGTGGACAAGTGGATGGCCCAGTGCATCCAGATGCTTCTGGGCGACATCCACGGCTTGCTGGTCTGGTTCGCACTGGTCTTCATCACCGGGTTCTTCTCACAGATCATCATGAGCCTGGCGGTCATCCCGCTCATGCTGCCCATTACGGCGGGCCTTGCCGGGATTTACGGATTCGATCCCCTGCTCGCATGCATCTCCGTCGGCTTCGTCAGCAACCTGACCACCATGTTCCCCTTCTCCTCCGTCCCCGTCGCGGCGGTCATCGCGGGAAGCGAAGGCTACGCGCAGCCGAAGGACTTCATCATCAGCGGATTCCTCAATACGACCATCGTCACGGTGATCACCTTCGGCCTGTGCTGGCTCGTCGGCCCGATGGTCTTGTAGGCGCGCGGGCTTTCGGCGGGACCAACCGGCATGGCCCGCCCGATTCGAGGAACGGAAGAGGCCGTTCCTGTGATGGGACGGCCTCCTGTATTTTCATTGTCGTTTGGGAACCGTAAACAACACGGTGGACCTGAGAGGCCGGCGTCCGTGGCGCCCGAAGGGCATCCTCCCGATACCCCTCCAGCTTCAATCCTGAACGGATACGTCCTTCGCGGCGTCCGCTTCGAGAACCCGCCTCAGGCTGCTGTAACTGATTCCCAAAGCCCTGGCCACTTTTCTGCGGTCGCCCGCACAGCGCCGCATCTCCTTGCGGACAATCTCCAGACGGTACGCGGCAAGCTGTTCCCCCAGCGTCCCCCCCTGTGGGGCCTTGTCGAAGAACTGGTTGCGATGGCGGAATATCTCCTCAAAACAGGCGAGGCTGGAACTGTTGTCCCCGAGCAGGACAAGGTAGCTTTCCATGACCGACATGAGTTCGCGGATGTTCCCCGGCCAGGAATAGCGCCGGATGGCATCCAGAATGGCCGGGGTGACAACGGAGGCGTTTTTCCCATACCGTTTGAGGATGTTGGCGATGAGGAGCGGCACGTCTTCCAAACGATCCCGCAGGGGGGCGACTTCAAGGCAGACGCCCGCCAGACGGAAATACAGATCCAGCCTGAACGAGCTCACCTTGACCAGATCCAGCAGCTGCTTGTGCGAGGCGCAGATGACCCGCACGTTGACGGGAATGAAGCGATCGCCCCCTACGTGCATGACTTCCTTTGCATCCAGCACGCGCAGGAGGCGGAGCTGCACAGCATGGCTCATGTCCCCGATCTCGTCAAAAAAGAGGGTGCCGCCGTTCGCCAGTTCGAAAAGCCCCGCTTTGCCGCCGCGCTTGGCCCCGGTAAAAGCCCCCTCCTCATAGCCGAACAGTTCGCTTTCCAGCAGCGGGTCCGGCAGGGCCGCGCAGTTGACCACCACAAAAGGCTGCTTGGCCCGTTTGCTGGCGGCGTGCAGGGCGTGTGCGACAAGCTCCTTGCCGGTGCCCGTTTCGCCGTGGATGTAGACCGAGATGTCCGTGGGCGCGTAGCGGGCGATGTTTTCTTTCAGCTTCACGACGCTGGCCGACTTGCCGATGATGTCCCGTGCCGTGTAGTTGGCCACGAGCCCGCGTGAATGGAGATCCGTGTCGATCTTCCGGTTGATTTTCTGGAGGTTCTGCACATCATGGATGAAGCAGACCGCGCCCGTCGTCGACGACGACATGGCCAGCGGGAACGTGTTGATGAGCAGCTGCCTGCCGTTGATGGTCACCACCCGGTCTATGAACGGGGAAGAGTGTTCCTGCACTTCATCGAGAAAGAGCGGCGGGAAGAAGCGGGCAAGCTCATGCGGGGCCTCCACGCGCAGCAGCTTGAGCGCCTGCGCATTGTGGAAAACGATGTCCCGCTGCGCACTGAGGCAGATCACGCCCTCTTTCGAGTAGTGAAGCATGGCCTGGATGTTGGAGCGGTTCGTCTGCTCCATGCGCATGTTTTCGGCTATGGTAATGGCCCGGCTCACCGCGTTGCGGATATTCACGGGTTGCGGCTCCCCCCGAAAAA
>ERZ791883.2135-NODE-2135-length-13887-cov-7.355408_pt1 | contig 13887 bp, 10 predicted proteins | sample MGYA00510160_ERZ791883 | MGnify/ENA primary metagenome ERZ791883 (study PRJEB30046, sample SAMN00792072) | human gut metagenome | study: EMG produced TPA metagenomics assembly of the A metagenome-wide association study of gut microbiota in type 2... | reverse complement strand
TACAACGGTTTTCAAGACCGCCGCAATCGACCACTCTGCCACCTCTCCAAAACTCTTTTTGAGAGTTGCTTTGTTTTTCAAAAGCGATGCAAAGGTACGCATTATTTTTAAACCTGCAAATATTTTGGAGCTTTTTTGATTATTTTTTTTCATTATCGTACCTTTGTACCCGAAAACAAGCATGATTTACCAAATAAAAGCATGATATACCCTCAGAATTTTGAGCAGAAAATAGGATTCGATCAAATCCGACAATTATTAAAAGGAAAGTGCCTGAGTACACTGGGTGAAGAACGGACAGAAGAAATGGCGTTCTCCGACGACTATAATGAAATCAACCGTCGCCTGGAACAGGTAACAGAGTTTATCCGTATCATTCAGGAAGAAGATGAATTTCCAGATCAGTATTTCTTCGATGTTCGCCCTTCCCTCAAACGCATACGCGTAGAAGGTATGTATATGGACGAACAGGAATTGTTCGACCTGCGCCGTTCCTTGGAAACTATCCGGGACATTGTACGTTTTCTTCAGCAAACCGATGAAGACGACGAAACATCCGGTGAAAACTCTCCTTATCCTGCACTCCACGAATTGGCCGGAGACATTATGGTCTTTCCGCAACTTATCACACGCATCAATAATATATTGGATAAGTTCGGAAAAATAAAAGACAACGCATCGGCAGAACTATTGCGTATCCGCCGCGAACTGTCTGCTACAACCAGCAGCATTTCACGAAGTCTGAACAGTATTCTCCGCTCTGCACAATCGGAGGGATATGTAGATAAGGATGTTACTCCCACCATGCGAGACGGCCGTCTGGTAATACCTGTAGCACCGGGCATGAAACGCAAAATACGAGGTATCGTACACGATGAATCGGCTACCGGAAAGACTGTCTTTATAGAACCGGCAGAAGTGGTGGAAGCCAACAACCGCATCCGCGAACTGGAGGGAGAAGAACGACGGGAAATTATACGAATTCTCACCGAGTTTTCTTCCATCGTACGCCCACAGGTTCCGGCTTTGCTTGGCTCTTATGAGTTCTTGGCAGAAATCGACTTTATCCGGGCAAAGGCTTTATTCAGTATCGACATCAAAGCCTGCAAACCTTCTTTTGAAAACCGACAGGTAGTAGACTGGATGGAAGCGATACATCCGTTGCTTCAAATGTCGCTTGCCAAACATAATAAAAAGGTAGTTCCTCTGGATATCGAACTCACACCCGAACAGCGCATCCTGCTTATTTCTGGTCCGAACGCCGGAGGTAAATCAGTCTGTCTGAAAACGGTAGGTCTCCTGCAATATATGCTCCAGTGTGGTTTGCCTGTGTCAATGCACGAACGGAGCCATGCGGGTATATTCAGTCATATATTTATTGATATCGGCGACGAGCAAAGTATCGAAGACGATTTGAGTACGTATTCTTCGCACCTTACCAACATGAAGAATATGATGAAATACTGCAACGGGCAAAGTCTGATTCTGATTGATGAATTTGGTGGAGGTACAGAGCCACAAATCGGCGGCGCTATCGCAGAGGCTGTATTAAAGCGCTTCAATGCACGAGAAACATTCGGCGTCATTACCACTCACTACCAGAATCTGAAACATTTTGCAGAGGAACATGAAGGGGTAGTCAATGGAGCTATGCTATACGACAGACACGAAATGCGTGCCTTGTTCCAACTGCAGATTGGTAATCCGGGAAGTTCGTTTGCTGTAGAAATTGCACGTAAAATCGGCTTACCGGAAGAGGTTATTGCCGATGCTTCGGAAATTGTAGGCAGTGAATATATACAGAGCGACAAGTATTTGCAGGACATTGTACGCGACAAGCGTTACTGGGAAACCAAACGCCAGAATATCCGCAAGCGGGAAAAGCATATGGAAGATACCATTGCACGCTACGAACGCGAGATAGAAGAACTGGAACGGAGCCGGAAGGAAATCCTACGGAAAGCCAAAGAGGATGCCGAACGTTTGTTGCAGGAATCGAACGCAAAGATTGAAAATACCATCCGTACCATCAAAGAGGCACAAGCAGAAAAGGAACGTACTCGTCTGGCACGTCAGGAACTGGTAGACTTCCGTCAGCAGGTGGAGGAAATAGACAAGGCTGCAATGGAGGAAAAGATTGCCCGCAAAATGGAAAAGTTGCGTGAAAAACAGGAACGGAAGAAGGATAAAAAAGCCAAGCAGCAGAATGCACCGGCTGCACAGCCTGTTGCTCCGAAGGTTCTCCCTATTGAAGTCGGTATGCATGTCCGCATCAAAGGACAAACCAGCGTGGGACAAGTACTTGAGATAAACGGGAAAAATGCAGTGGTAATGTTTGGTCTGATGAAGACCAATGTAAAGACAGAGCGTCTGGAACGCACGGAAGCTCCCAAACAATCGGCTTTGCAAACAAAAACTACATTTGTGAGCAGTGCAACTCAGGAACAGATGTACGAAAAGAAACTAAACTTCAAACAAGACATCGACGTACGGGGAATGCGGGGAGACGAAGCAATACAGGCAGTCACTTATTTCATAGACGATGCCATCCTGGTCGGTATGAGTCGTGTACGTATCCTGCATGGAACCGGAACCGGTATCTTACGTACGCTTATCCGTCAGTATCTGAGTACCGCACCGGGAGTAGCACACTTCCAGGACGAGCATGTGCAGTTTGGAGGAGCCGGCATTACAGTAGTCGACTTAAAATAAGCCATCGGATACTTTAAGAGTATAACCGACACGTGATATTACGTGACTTGTATCGAGAGGCAACGATACTTGTATCATCAGCAAACGTGACTTGTATCGTAAGCTCTCGATACAAGTCACGTTTTTTAGTGCATTCTGTCTTTTATCGGTCTTCCCCAAACAGCAAGCGATAATCTCTTTTAGCAGCCGGTTCTACCCATTTCTCCGGAATAAATTTCCATTGATTCAGCGGACGAGGATCGAGTATTTTTACTTCTTCAATACGTTTCATCAAGTAATAACGAAGGTCTTTTTCCGTAGCAAATACAATACGTTTTGCCAAGTCTTGCTTAGGAATACCCGCTCCTTTAGTCAACAGGTCACCTCCTCCGTTGCCACGATAGGAATTGACTGCTACCTTGTACATTTTGTCCATGCGGAAAGGTGTTCCATCGGCCATACTACGAATGTTGATTTTTTCTCCTTGCGGTTTGGTGACATCTACCGTATAAAGAATACCTGCAGCCGAATCGAAGTTGAAACTTGGATTCTTGAAGCGTCCAAAACCTTTATCTTTCTCGTTCAGCAGCATCAGATGGTCGTCGGGCGATTTCATCTGATTCGTCCAAATGGCATACGACATTTCCAAGAAATCTTTTATTTCCTTTCCGGTCAGCGTCATGGTGTAAAGCATGTTCTCGTATTTATACAAATTGAACATATCACTCACATAAATATCACCTTCCTTAATCTCAGCCGCAAACGAAAGTGGTGCACAGAACGAGACATCTGCTCCTGTGATGTCGAGTTGCAACTGATGAATCAAATCGATAAAGGCAGAAGGGCCAAAATAGGCATCTTTTGTGGTAATTGTCTTATTGATGCGTCCTATTTTACGCGATACAAAATCGGCCGTAGCCTGATACTGCTTTTCGAATGTTTTCAAGAAAGCCTCATCGGGAGCATAACGGTCTACAGAAGCCAACTTGCCCTCAACTGATTTCCGTATTACCTTGCCGTCTTTTTTCACGACTTTTACCGTCACATCGGCTACAACCTTCGCCATATTAGCCGGATCGACCAACAATACAGAATCGCCTGCTTCATTAATAATCTTCTGACAAGTACGTACATGGTCATGTCCCATAAACACTACATCAAACCCCGGTACCCGACGGGCTACATCTCCCGAACCGTTTTCTACAACATTATCCAACTTATTTCCTTCCGGTCCGGCATGAAAAAGGCCAATCAAGACATCAGGCTTTTCTTTTTCCTGTATCCACTTTACCCACTTACGGGCAGATGTTTCCATATCTTCAAACCGTAACCCACTCCACAACTGCTCGGGCAACCATGAAGGAATAGCAGGAGTGATCATTCCCAGCACCACCACCTTTACCCCTTCTCTCTCAATTACCTTGTAAGGAGGAAGATAAGTCTTTCCGGTTTTCACATCCATAATATTTGCTCCCAGTACAGGGAATTTACACTGGCTCACCCATCGGTCGTACACGGCATGTCCGGCTTCAATGTCATGGTTTCCCATTGTAGCCACATCATAATGCATATAGTTCAGCATATCTGCTACCACATGCACCGAAGTGGTATCTATATAATTATAATAATAGGCTACCGGTTGTCCTTGCAGAATATCTCCGTTATCCATCAGAATCAGACGGTCTCCATATGTCTTCCGCATCTCTCCTACCAATGCACTGACACGCGCCAGACTTCCCTGCACAGAATGGCGGCGAATGAAATCATAAGGATAATAACATCCATGTACATCACTGGTTTCTATAAGTTTCAATGTCACTTCTTTTTCGGATGAAGCAGAAACAGGGGTATATCCAATACCTAAAAATGCCATCATACAGACAAAACAATTCTTTATTTTCATGGTCAATATAAAAATGATGATTTGCTAAAGTAAGTATTTTAATCCAAGCTGGCAACTGAAAAGAGTTTTAATGGTGTACCATATTTACAGTATCAGCCTTGCTAGTTTGAAATTTTCTTGATAAATTGCACTTTATTTATTATCCCAACCTGAAACAAACTTAAAAAAACAACCCATGAAAAAACTGTTAGTATTATTTTTCGGAATACTGGCTATCTCCGAAATGAAAGCAGAAGACACTCTTTATGTAAAAGAGCCTCAGATTCCTATTCTGATAGAAAGACAGGACAATGTACTTTTCTATATGCGTTTAGATGCAAAGGAAACACGTACCTTGAACAATATGGAGATTACTTTCGACAAAAACGTACCTCTCTCCGAAATCAAAGCGGTGAAACTGTATTATGCAGGAACAGACGCTTCACAAGACAGAGAACAAAAACGTTTTGCTCCAGTAGAATATATTTCCAGCCATAAACCTGGACAGACCTTGAGCGCGAATCCTTCGTATTCTATTCTGAAGTCAACTGTATCGCCTAAGAAAAATACAGTAGTACTGGAAGGAGAACAAAAGCTTTTCCCTGGATACAATTTCTTCTGGGTAAGTATAGAGATGCAGCCTTCGGCTTCACTGCATACTAAAATTATGGCAGATATCAGTCAGGTAAAGGCAGATGGAAAAATTATCCCTTGCAAAAGCGTGGAGCAAAAAGATGTAATACGCCGTTTGGGAGTTGGAGTCCGCCATGCCGGCGATGATGGTTCGGCTACTTTCCGTATTCCCGGATTGGTTACAACAAACAAAGGCACATTGCTTGGAGTATACGATGTACGTTACAACAGCAGTGTCGATTTACAAGAACATATCGATGTGGGATTAAGTAGAAGTACCGATGGCGGAAAGACCTGGGAAAAGATGCGTCTGCCTTTGTCCTTCGGAGAATATGGAGGTCTGCCAGCTGCACAAAACGGTGTGGGCGACCCGTCTATCTTAGTCGATACAAAAACCAATACCATCTGGATTGTTGCAGCATGGACACACGGCATGGGTAATCAGCGTGCATGGTGGAGTTCACATCCGGGAATGGATCTGAATCATACTGCCCAATTGGTTATGGCTAAAAGTACAGACGATGGAAAAACATGGTCGAAACCTATCAATATCACAGAACAGGTAAAGAAACCGGAATGGTACTTTTTGCTGCAAGGTCCGGGAAGAGGTATTACAATGGACGATGGTACCTTAGTCTTCCCTATTCAGTATATCGGTGAAGACCGTATTCCTAATGCCGGTATCATGTATAGCAAAGACCAGGGAGAGACATGGCACATCCATCAGCATGCACGTACCAACACTACAGAGGCACAAGTAGCAGAAGTAAGTCCCGGTACACTTATGCTGAACATGAGAGACAACCGTGGAGGAAGCAGAGCTGTTTATACGACTACCGACTTAGGAAAAACCTGGAAAGAGCATGAATCATCGCGTACTGCTCTGATAGAGCCGGTATGTATGGCGAGCCTCATCAATGTAAAGGCTAAGGATAATGTATTAGGAAAAGATATTCTTATTTTCTCTAATCCCAACATGACCAACGCACGAAAAAATATAACCATCAAAATCAGTCTTGACGGAGGATATACCTGGAGCCCGGAACACCAACTGTTATTGGATGAAGGAGAGAACTGGGCATACTCTTGCCTGACAATGGTGGATAAAGAAACAATTGGTATTCTTTATGAAAGTAGTGTCGCACACATGACTTTCCAAAGTATTAAACTTAAAGATATTGTGAAAGAATAATATTAATGGAACAATTCAGCCAACTCATTGCAGCAGAATTGAAGCTGCCCATACACCGTATTGAAAATACATTAAAACTGCTGACTGGAGGGGCTACCATCCCCTTCATCAGCCGCTACCGCAAGGAAGCAACCGGAGGACTGGATGAAGTACAGATAAGCGATATCCATACTCGCTACGAAAAGCTCTGCGAACTGGCCAAACGAAAGGAAACTATCCTGTCGACTATTGAAGAACAGGGTAAACTGACTGATGATTTGCGCCGTCGTATTGCTGATTGCTGGGACAGTACCGAACTGGAAGACATCTATCTGCCTTATAAACCCAAGAGAAAAACCCGTGCCGAAGCCGCCCGACAAAAGGGACTGGAACCTCTGGCTATGCTGTTGATGATGCAACGGGAAAATAATCTCTCCGCACGGGTACGTACCTTTGTAAAAGGAGATGTAAAAGACGAAGAAGAAGCACTGAAAGGAGCTCGCGACATCATTGCCGAACAGGTAAACGAAGACGAACGGGCACGTAACCTGATGCGCAATCAGTTCAGTCGCCAGGCTGTCATTACAGCCAAGGTAGTAAAAGGTAAAGAGACAGAGGAAAGTGCAGCCAAATATCGCGATTACTTCGATTTCAGCGAACCGTTGAAACGTTGTACATCACACCGTCTGCTTGCTATTCGCCGGGGAGAATCGGAAGGTATTCTGAAGGTCAGCATTTCACCGGCGGACGAAGAAGAATGCAATACACGTCTGGAGCGTCAATTCGTACGTGGCAACAATGAATGTGCCCGTCAGGTAGCAGAAGCTGTACGCGACGCATATAAGCGTCTGCTTAAACCCTCTATCGAAACAGAGTATGCCGCATTAAGTAAAGAAAAGGCAGATGAAGAAGCCATCCGTGTATTTGCCGGCAACCTGCGTCAACTGCTTTTGGCTCCTCCTTTAGGACAGAAACGAGTGATGGGAATCGATCCGGGATTCCGTACCGGATGTAAAATTGTATGTCTGGATGCACAGGGAAGTTTGCTTCATAACGAAGCCATCTATCCCCATCCACCTAAATCGGAATACAGTCTGGCCGCCCGCAAACTGGTAAAACTAGTAGAACAATACAAGATAGAAGCCATTGCCATTGGTAACGGAACTGCCAGCCGGGAAACAGAACAGTTTGTCACCTCACAACGCTACGACCGGGAAGTACAAGTCTTTGTTGTAAGCGAAGACGGAGCTTCCATTTATTCGGCTTCCAAAACAGCACGGGAAGAATTCCCTGATTATGATGTAACTGTACGTGGCGCAGTCTCTATCGGCCGACGGCTGATTGACCCATTGGCTGAATTGGTCAAGATAGATGCCAAATCCATTGGTGTTGGACAATATCAGCACGATGTAGACCAGACACAACTCAAAGCAGCCTTAGACCAGACCGTAGAAAGTTGCGTAAACCTGGTAGGGGTTAATGTCAATACAGCCAGCAAGCATCTGCTCACGTATGTATCGGGATTGGGAGCTACCCTGGCACAAAACATTGTAGACTATCGCACAGAGAACGGTGCATTCCGTTCGCGCCGTGAGTTGATGAAAGTTCCTCGTATGGGAGCCAAAGCCTTCGAACAATGTGCAGGATTCTTACGCATCCCACAAGCAGAAAATCCGTTGGATAATTCTGCGGTTCATCCGGAAAGTTATGCAATTGTAGAACGGATGGCAAAAGACTTGCATTGTACAGTAGCTGATTTGATACGCGACAAAGGACTTCGCGAACGTATCCGGATAGAAGACTATGTAAGCGATACTGTAGGTATTCCTACACTGACCGACATCATGCAGGAACTCGATAAACCCGGACGAGACCCACGACAGAAAATACAGGTTTTCGAATTCGACAAGAACGTACGTACCATTGACGACTTGCAGGAAGGAATGGAGTTGCCGGGTATTGTCACCAATATCACGAACTTTGGCTGTTTTGTAGACATCGGAATCAAGGAAAACGGACTGGTACACATCTCTCAATTATCCGACCAGTTTGTAAGCGATCCGACATCGGTAGTCAGCATTCACCAGCATGTACGGGTAAAGGTACTAAGTATAGACCGAGAGCGTAAACGTATCCAGCTTACCATGAAAGGAATGAAGTAAATACTTTCTTTCAAAAATAAACAAGGGAGTAAAACAATATATCACACTTGCTTTACTCCCTTTCTTTCTGTCCTTCAGTTTCGTCTGTACTTTCAATACAAGACAGAAAAGACTATAGAACTATCTTCTCCAAATCGTCTGGTACATATACATTGCCCTTAAACTCCTGAGCAGCCTCCTGTGTATATTTTTCTTTACGCACAGACAAAGTCTTGTCTTCTGTATGATACAGCAACAAATTCTTCACTCCCAATCGTGCAGCCAGTCTTCCTGCATCCAAAGCTGTACTATGATGTTTCTCATAAGGCTTAAACTCGTCTCTATCAGCATACAGACAAAAAGCCTCACAAAGCAACCAGTCTGCATGCTCTACATAAGAACGGTTCTGTTCTTTATAAGGCTCATCCCCAAGACAGACCAATGATTTTCCTCCGGGAAGTTCAAGACGGAAGCCAAACTGCTTTTCTTTAGTAGACAAGATATCAAAACACTGCATACTTGCTCCTGCGACTTCCCAACGCTCACCGTCTTTTACCTCGCAGAAACGAACGTTCTTCTCTATACAAGCTACAATCTTAGCCGGAAGTGTCGCACGGCAAATCCATGACAATACATCTATCACTTTATCGTGTCCATATACCCGAAACTCTCCCTCATACTTGCCTTTCTGCATTTGCTGAGCTATCATCCGGATAACCCATACTGCTCCCAAGATATGGTCGGTATGTGCGTGAGTAATGAACATATCTTTCACATCTGCCAGCGACAAACCTGCCTTCTCCATCTGAACCAAGATTCCATTTCCTCCTCCGGCATCTACCAGCAACACCCTTTCGCCCATGCGAACGGCAAAACATGTATTATAACAGCGGGTGACAGCAGCATTCCCTGTACCCAACATAATCAGTTCCATCGTATCCATACCCTTTATCGCAACAATTATCGAATTACTTTTTTCAAAGCTTTCTGAACAAGACCTTCCATCACCTTATACCCCTCTACGGTAGGATGTACCCCATCTTCCGAATATTTTAAAGGTAATCCATCGCGCTCATCTTTCATTGCCGAATGATAGTCGACAAAAGGAATATCCTGTGCATCGGCAAATTCCTTAAACTTCGCATTCAGTTTCTTTATATCTTCTGCTGGTTTCAGTTCCGGACGCCATCCAAACTGAAAAGCAGGCAAAGTAGAACATAGCACTACCTTAATTTGATTGGCCTGTGCCAACTGTACCATAGAGACTACATTATCGAACGTTTGCTCAAGAGTCATTGCATAATCATTACGAGCAATATCGTTTGTCCCTGCCAGAATCACAACGACCTGCGGATTCAATGCAATCACATCCTGACGGAAACGCATCAACATCTGTGCAGAAACCTGCCCGCTTATCCCTCTGCCTACATATCCGTTCTGAGTAAAGAAATCCGGATCTGCAACCGGCCAACCGTCAGTAATTGAATTTCCCATAAAAACAGCCTTTACCGGTCCCTGCACCATTTTATTATCCTCTTGATATCTCTCCAAACCTGCCCAGTCTTGCAAAGGTTCCTGAGCCATCAATTGTAAACTACCAGCTAAGCACAATGCTGCTACCATTATAGATTTCATAATAAATACCATTTAATTATATTCAATTTTCGCTCTTCTATCGCTTCTACGATATAATCGTACAAATTAAATAATAACATTCTATTTTTCACCCAACTCCTTGCCGTAAATTCCGGATAAAAGGAGAAAACAAGCACTTTCCCATTATAATACATGAATAAAAAAAGGAAATCACCTCTACACATCACTGTATTTTTCTATAATTTTGGCCTCAATAAAAAAGCAAGATTATGGAAGATGCAACAAATAATGAAATCTGCGGTTGGTTTGTATTCAACAGCGGACAAGTACTGATAGAAAAGCATACAGACGGATATCACATACCTTTTGGTGCGCAACCACCGGTACCCATTCCTATAGGAAGTACCGTACACAGCATTGGAACAATCAATAATCTTCCCGCCAAAACTTATCTCATCCATACTCCAGTAACAGGAGATGAATCCAGCCCGTGCATGATGAAAGACCTTCGAGCCTCTTTCGACGTACTTCCACTGAACGAATATAAAATGGCAGGAAAAGCATCACAAATACTGAACTGGGACAAGAACAGCCGCTACTGTCCGATGTGCGGAGTTCCTACCACACAAGTCTCTCCCATAGCCAAACGCTGTCCGGAATGCCGCCAGGAATTTTATCCGCGTATATCGCCTGCAGTCATTGTACTGATAAAAAAAGGAGATAGTATCCTTCTTGTACATGCCCGCAACTTCAGAGGCACATTCAAAGGTCTGGTTGCAGGTTTTCTTGAACCGGGAGAAACCCTGGAAGAATGTGTACATCGGGAAGTGATGGAAGAAACAGGACTCTGCATCCGTAATTTGAAATACTTTGGAAGCCAACCCTGGCCTTATCCAAGTGGCATTATGATAGGATATACCGCCGAATACGAAAGCGGAAATATTAAGCTGCAGGAAGAAGAATTAAGTGCAGGAGCTTTCTATACCCGAGACAATCTGCCGGAAATTCCCAAGAAACTCAGCATCGCACGCCGGCTGATTGATGCGTGGATAGAAGGAAAAATATAAAGGAATACAAACTTTATAAAAATAGAAGAGGATAGAACACAAGAAACTTATTCTTGTTCATTCTATCCTCTTCTTATTATATTAGAAAGTCTTTACATTAAAATCAATCCAATACAGTTACCCATCCGTAAGGATCAGCCTCATCACCATACTGAATAGCACGTAACTTGTTATATAGCTTTTCACTGATTGGACCTGGTTTACCATCTTTCGCAATAACATACGATTTATGATTTTCCAAATCATCGATACGTCCGATAGGGCTGATTACAGCTGCTGTACCACAAGCTCCAGCTTCTTCGAATGTTTCCAATTCTTCTTCTGGAATAGGACGACGTTCTACTTTCATTCCCATATCTTCTGCCAACTGCATCAGACTACGGTTTGTAATAGACGGAAGAATAGAGGTAGACAACGGAGTGACATAAGTATTATTTTTTATTCCGAAGAAATTGGCTGCACCACATTCATCGATATATTTCTTTTCCTTTGCATCCAAATAGAATTCGCTGGCATATCCGGCATCGTGAGCCATTTTGTTGGCACGCAAACTGGCAGCATAGTTACCTCCTACCTTATAAGTACCTGTACCCAACGGAGCAGCACGGTCGAACTGACGGATGATTACATAAGGATTTGTAGCAAAACCACCTTTAAAATAAGGTCCTACCGGACTTACAAAAATTACAAACAAATATTCTGTAGCCGGACGTACACCCACCTGTGCTCCTGTACCAATGAGCAACGGACGGATATACAGAGAAGCCCCGCTTTCATAAGGAGGAATAAAACGTTCGTTAGCTTTTACCACCTTACGTACAGCCTCACAAAACAATTCTGTAGGCAATTCCGGCATCAAAATACCGTTACAAGTGCTTTGCAGACGTTCAGCATTGGCTTCCGGGCGGAAGATACGGATCTTACCGTCTTTTCCACGATAAGCCTTCAAACCTTCGAAGGCTTCCTGTCCATAGTGCAGACATGTAGCTGCCATGTGGATATTGATAGTTTCTTCAGAACAAAGTTCTAATTCTCCCCATTTTCCATCGCGGTAATAACAACGTACATTGTAATCTGTCCGTATATAACCAAATGACAGATTAGCCCAATCTATTTCTTTCATTGTGATATAATGTTTATTACTTTAATTACACTTTACAACTTAGCAAACAAAAGTACAGTTTATATCTACATCAACAAACTTTTTAGGTCTGTTTTTTTCCGAAAACAATCTATTGTACAAATAAAAAAATACTCTCCTCAAAAAGTGAGGAGAGTATTTCCCGAATTTAAACGATATATCTTTCTTTTATTCACCTACATTGAGTGTAGCAATACTTACTCTGTTCCATTTCGGACGAGAGAATACATCACCTACTCCCTGGCCTTCTGCGGTGATACGTGCTGCATCAATATTATATTTGTCTACCAACATATTCTTCACTGCATCCGCACGCTGCTGTGCTACGCGAGTATTTACTGCAGCCGGTCCTTCCGGAGAAGCATAACCTTTCACTGTCAAAGTAGCTTTTTCGTTCTTTTCCATATACGAAGCGATACGTTCGATAAGCAGATGCTGGTTTTCACTGATCACTACTTCATCCTGGCGGAAGGTGATAATAGCTTCCCATGCCGGTGAAACAGTATTCTTTTCCATAGACTCTACAGCCTTTCTGTTAGCCTCATCAAGTTGAGCCTGCAAATCGTTTGCTCTAGCCGATTCAGCAGCAAGCAATGCTTCTTTTTCCTGAGCTTCACGACGCAATTCATTTACTTTCGCATTCAAAGCATCCATTTCTGCCGGATCGCATACATTTGCCAATGTCATATAATGTTTGCCATTGCTGTTGCGGAAATGATAAGTTACACCTGCCAGCAATTCAACACTGCTCTTGTTTACGTTCAACATATAAGCCTGATGGCCATCCATGCGATATACAAGAGAAGGTTTTACACTTAAAGTCCAAGCTTTTGATTCTCCCAAATTGAAGTTGAAGTTCAGACCGAACTTGCTGGCCATATAGCTATAGTCCCAGTCACAATAACCGCGGTTCATCACATCAATACCCCATCCGATACCTCCGACAGCTTCTACTTCAAACAAACGAGGCTCGCCACGATAACCGGCAAACCAGTTATTCAAATTGAATTTACCCAATGCCATCAAACGAGCTCCATCGAAAGCAGTAGAACTTCCGGTTCTATTAATAGAGGTCATCGCTTCAAAAGACAAACCTAAAATAGGAGTTACCTGCTTACCAAATTCCAAACCAGTAGTAAAACGCATATCTTTAAAAAATGCGGAATGAGTAGTAGGAGTCACACCTCCGGCATTCCATCCAATGTACCAGTTATCTGTAAACTTTGTACCTTCATACACTTTCTGCGCATTTGCAGACACTACCATTGCAACTGTAGCAATAGCCAATAAAATTTTCTGTTTCATAAAATCATAGTTTTAGTTTAATGTACTGTTCAAATCTCCTGTTCTGCAAAGATAACATAATAAACGATATTAATGTTCAATTAGGCAGAAAAAAAACATTTTTTTAACCATAAATAAAAGGAATGAGCTACCTTTGCAATCAATGAAAAAATTTCATCTTACTTTATACGACATTTTGATTTTAATGTATTTAGCATTAATCTTCCTAATAATCCTCAAATCCGCAACTAAGCTCTTCAGCGTCCTTCTTGCGTCTAAAC
>ERZ791883.2127-NODE-2127-length-13945-cov-3.197408_pt1 | contig 13945 bp, 9 predicted proteins | sample MGYA00510160_ERZ791883 | MGnify/ENA primary metagenome ERZ791883 (study PRJEB30046, sample SAMN00792072) | human gut metagenome | study: EMG produced TPA metagenomics assembly of the A metagenome-wide association study of gut microbiota in type 2... | reverse complement strand
AGGGTCATGGTGCACATGGATGTGACTGTATGCGGATAGTACTTCATCATAGTCATTGTTTCTCGTTACTGTTTGATAAGATGTCGCAAAAGTAACAATAAAAACGTTCAATCTATCACTTTTTACGATTATTTTCTAATAAAAAGATTTTCAGTTATCCGAACCCGTCGAGAGTCAGCCATCAGTTTTCTGACATTTTGTTAGAATATATAAGATATATAATTATCTTTGCAGTAAATAATCGCACAAGAAACGCTTATGACCCCTTCAAATACTTCCGTATTGCTAATTTACACCGGTGGTACGATTGGAATGATAGAAAATACAGAAACCGGAGCGCTTGAAAACTTCAACTTCGAGCAGTTACAAAAACATGTCCCCGAATTACGGAAATCTAACTGCACGATCGACTCTTATCAGTTTGATCCTCCCATGGACTCATCAGACATGGAACCGGAGGCATGGCGCAAACTGGTAAAGATCATTTGTGATAATTACGACAGGTTCAACGGCTTTGTTATCCTTCACGGTACGGACACAATGGCATATACCGCCTCGGCACTGAGCTTTATGCTTGAAGGACTGGACAAACCGGTCATCCTCACCGGCTCGCAACTCCCCATCGGTGTGCTGCGCACAGACGGCAAAGAAAACCTGATGACAAGCATTGAGATAGCATCCGCCCAGGATGCCGACGGAAAACCGCTCGTACCCGAAGTATGCATCTTTTTCGAAAACCATCTGATGCGTGGCAATCGAACCACCAAAATGAATGCAGAAAACTTCAACGCTTTTCGCTCTTTCAACTATCCTGTGCTGGCGGAAGCAGGCATACACATCAAATATAACCATTCGCTGATTCATCACACCCGTGAAAAACAGGAATTAAAACCTCACTACCTGTTGGATACCAATATAGCCGTATTGAAACTCTTTCCCGGTATACACGAAAATGTAGTGGCAGCTACACTCTCCATAGACGGATTGCGTGCGGTGGTGCTGGAAACCTACGGTTCGGGCAATGCCCCCCGTAAACAATGGTTTCTTCGCCTGCTGCGCGAAGCAAGCGCACGGGGCATCGTGATCGTCAATGTCACCCAATGTAGCGCCGGAACAGTGGAAATGGAACGGTACGAAACCGGCTATCACTTATTACAATCCGGCATTGTCAGCGGATATGACAGTACGACGGAATCAGCAGTCACCAAATTAATGTTCCTGTTGGGACACGGCTACACCCCTGAAGAAATCCGCGAAAGGATGAGTCGTCCGATAGCCGGAGAAATCACTTTATAATCCGATAAGATTGTACAGATCGGCACAGATTATGCTTTTTAAGAAAATAATCTGTGCCGATCTGTATAATCTGTGCTGTAATATCCTTATTTTTGCCCATCTTATAAAAGAAGGACAAAGAGAATGGCAAAAGAGAAGACCGTATATGTGTGCAGTAACTGCGGACAAGAATCCCCAAAATGGGTAGGAAAGTGTCCGTCGTGTGGCGAATGGAATACGTATGTAGAAGAAATAATACGTAAAGAACCTGCCAACCGGAGACCGGTATCAGGCATTGAAACGGCTAAAGCCAAACCGGTCACTTTAAGTGAAATAGAAGCGGATGACGAGCCGCGCATCGACATGCACGACGAAGAGTTGAACCGGGTGTTAGGCGGTGGGCTTGTGCCGGGTTCTTTGGTCCTGATAGGCGGCGAACCGGGCATCGGAAAATCGACCCTTGTACTCCAAACCGTACTACGTATGCCCGAAAGACGAGTTCTGTATATTTCCGGTGAAGAAAGTGCCCGGCAATTAAAGTTACGCGCCGACCGCCTGACAAGTGCATCCAGCGATTGCCTTATCGTTTGCGAAACTTCTCTGGAACAGATTTATGTTCATATCAAAAATACCCGTCCCGATTTAGTCATCATCGATTCCGTACAAACCATTTCTACGGAAAACATCGAATCGTCTCCCGGTAGCATCGCCCAAGTGCGTGAGTGCTCGGCCTCCATCCTCCGCTTCGCCAAAGAGACACATACCCCGGTATTACTGATCGGACATATAAACAAAGAAGGCAGTATCGCCGGTCCTAAAGTACTGGAACACATCGTAGACACCGTGCTCCAGTTTGAAGGTGACCAGCATTACATGTACCGCATCCTGCGAAGCATCAAGAACCGTTTTGGAAGTACTGCCGAATTGGGTATTTACGAAATGCGCCAAGACGGACTCCGACAGGTCAGTAACCCGTCGGAACTATTGCTTTCACAAGATCACGAAGGCATGAGTGGCGTAGCCATTGCATCTGCCATCGAAGGGGTACGTCCGTTTCTCATCGAAACCCAGGCACTGGTAAGTTCTGCCGTATACGGCAATCCGCAACGCTCGGCCACAGGTTTCGATATCCGACGGATGAACATGTTGCTGGCAGTACTCGAAAAGCGGGTAGGGTTCAAATTAGCACAGAAAGATGTATTTCTCAATATAGCCGGAGGGTTGAAAGTCAATGATCCGGCCATCGACCTCGCCGTAATTAGCTCCATCCTCTCATCTAATATGGATGCCGCTATCGAGCCGGAAGTTTGCATGGCAGGAGAAATCGGCTTATCCGGAGAAATACGCCCGGTGAACAGAATCGAACAACGCATCGGGGAAGCCGAAAAGTTGGGCTTCAAACGTTTCCTATTGCCCAAATATAATTTGCAGGGAATCGAAACAAAGAAATTAAAAATAGAGTTAGTGCCGGTACGAAAGGTGGAAGAAGCGTTCCGCGCACTATTCGGATAATCATATTATGACAGAAGAGTATCAACTGAGAGTATTGCCGGAAATTGCCGCCAGCGAGCAACGATTGAAAGAATACTTATCAAAGGAAAAAGGTCTTACCTTACAGAGCATTACCGCAACGCGTATTCTGAAACGAAGTATTGATGCGCGGCAGCGTACTGTCTTCATTAATCTGAAAGTACGGGTGTACATCAATGAAATACCGACAGACAACGGGTATGAAGAGACCATATATAATAATGTGGAAGGTAAACCGCAAGTGATTGTAGTAGGTGCGGGTCCCGGAGGATTATTTGCCGCCTTGAAATTGATAGAATTAGGGTTTCGCCCTGTCATCGTAGAACGTGGTAAAAATGTACGTGAACGCAAAAAAGACCTTGCACAGATCAGCAGGGAACATACCGTCGACCCGGAATCGAATTACAGCTTCGGCGAAGGCGGTGCAGGCGCTTATTCAGACGGTAAACTCTATACCAGAAGTAAAAAACGCGGCAATGTAGATAAAATCTTAAATGTATTCTGCCAGCATGGAGCATCTGAGGCCATTCTTGCCGATGCCCACCCGCATATCGGTACGGATAAATTGCCACGGGTAATCGAGAACATGCGGAATACCATTATCGATTGTGGTGGAGAAGTTCATTTTCGTACCCGGATGGATGCCCTGATTATCGAAAATGAAGAAGTCAAAGGAATCGAAACCAATACGGGACGGACATTCCTTGGCCCCGTGATACTGGCAACAGGACATTCGGCACGGGATGTATATCGCTGGTTAGCAGCAAACAACGTAACGATCGAAGCAAAAGGAATTGCCGTTGGCGTTCGTCTGGAACATCCGGCCGAATGGATAGACCAGATACAATACCATTCCAAAAACGGTCGGGGAAAATACCTGCCGGCTGCCGAATATAGTTTTGTCACTCAAGTAGAGGGCCGTGGCGTATACAGTTTCTGCATGTGCCCCGGAGGATTCATCGTTCCTGCTGCCAGTGGACCGGAACAAGTGGTAGTCAACGGAATGTCTCCCTCCAATCGCGGATCACGATGGAGCAACTCGGGGATGGTAGTAGAAATACAACCGGAGGACTTACTTTGCGGACAATGGGGAATGAACAACGGACAACAGGCAACATCCTCCAATGACTCCCGCTTTTCCTCTTCCAATTCCCGGCTTTTGCAAGTTATGCATTTCCAAGAAGAACTGGAACGGCAATGCTGGTTGCAAGGCGGCATGAAACAGACAGCACCGGCGCAACGTATGGCGGACTTTACACGAAAAAAACTCAGTTATGACTTGCCGGAGTCTTCTTATAGTCCGGGATTGGTGTCTTCTCCCCTACACTTCTGGATGCCGGAATTTATCAGCAAACGTCTGTCACAGGCATTTTTACAATTCGGGCGAATGAGCCACGGCTTTTTGACCAATGAGGCGGTTATGATCGGGGTAGAAACCCGGACTTCTTCTCCCGTTCGTATTGTCCGCGACAAGGAGACCCTTCAACATATTACCATACGCGGGCTGTTTCCTTGCGGTGAAGGAGCCGGCTATGCCGGTGGTATCGTTTCGGCAGGGGTGGATGGAGAACGATGTGCCGAAGCAGTAGCAAACTATTTAAATCGATAGCAGATCATGAACCAAAAACCAGAAATTGCCATTATCGAACCGAACACCCTTACTGCTCTCGGTTTGAAAAGCATATTAGAGAAGATCATCCCGATGGCAGTCATTCGTACATTTCACAACTTCGGCGAATTAGTGGATGACACACCCGATATGTACGCCCACTATTTTATAGCTGCTCAGATATATGTAGAGCATAATACTTTCTTCCTGCCCAGAAAGAAAAAGACAATCGTTCTGGCAGGAGAAAGCCAACCGTTCCAGTTATCTGCCGTACGGACACTGAACATTTACCAACCGGAAGAATCATTGGTCAAAGATATTCTGAAACTCCACCAACATGCCCATCACGACGGATATCCGGTGGAAGTCGCACCTCCGGTGCCAACCGTCGAACACGAATTATCCGCACGAGAAATTGAAGTACTTGTCTTGATCACCAAAGGACTCATCAACAAGGAAATAGCCGATAAGTTAAATATCAGCCTGACTACCGTTATCACCCACCGGAAAAACATTACGGAAAAATTAGGTATAAAATCAGTTTCCGGGCTTACCATTTATGCCGTAATGAACGGATACATAGAGGCCGACCGAATTTAAAAACAGACAAAAACCCTTCCACCATATGTTTTTGAAAAGTGATCATAAAAAGGAGAAGCTACCAGATTTACAGTACTCTTCTTATCCAATCCCAATAATTTTCTTTCGTAAGGTAAAAGCCAATACCCAATTCGTGCGCTGAGTATACCTATACCTGCACCGGCCAAAATATCATTGCACCAATGCCGTTCGTTATAGAGCCGTAAAAAAGCAACTCCACAAGCTATAGTATATGCACCTATACCATAAAGCCGAGAAGTATCTTTATATTCCATTCTCACTAACTCGGCTCCCATAAAAACCGTAGCCGTATGTCCTGACGGAAAAGAGTTAAAAGCTGTTCCATCCGGACGTTGTTCATCAACTATCCACTTCACCCCGTTGACCATAATTCCCATAGCAGCATAAGAAGTAGCGGTAATCAGAACACGGTCCACATAACTGTGCCGGGCTTTTGCTCCTAATAAACTCAAGCCGAAATTAGCAATTACCGGTACGTATTGTATATAATCATCTGCATGAAAATAACGTCCGTCACGCCATTCCGCCAATCCATCACGTACTTCTCTATTTAAAGACCTAAACCAGGGAGTGGAAACGCCCACTGCGCCGACAGCGATAAGAGATGCAGGAAGTATTAATTGGGTAGTACGGAAACCATGACTCCGTTTCATGATTTCAAGAGAATCTGCAGAAGCATTTTGTGCCCGGAAATGGAACGGACACAGCAATAATATAAGAAGAAAAAATAATCTGATTTTCATCTTTCATTGTTGTAAATAAGTTGAATACTGAATGTTATCTTAACTGTGCATTTCTGTATCAGAGACGCAACAGGTACACATCCAATTCCAACTTTCACAACAATCCGGAAAGAAAGCAAAAACAAGATCTGCCCCATTGCATTCCTCCGGTCATATAAAAATATTTTGGTCGTTTTTTCTATAAGAGAAATGCAAATGAGTTATTTCTAACTGCGATATGTCACTTAATCTGATTTATACCATAGGCTATATTATTTAAAGGGTGATTAATAAAAAAAGTGTGTTCCCGACAATATCCAGACTATAGTTAGGTACGACCAAGAACCTATGACCGACTGAATATATCGATGGAACACACCCTGTTTCAGGGCGCATTCACAAAGCATATTCTTTCGGTCAGTTAAAATTGGTCGTTTTACTATAGAAAGAATGACAATGTAAACACTCTGTATCTTGTTTTCTTAATTCAAATAAAGCCGCTACTTTTATTTCATGTCTATTTGAAAGACAAAAATAAGAATATCTTTCTTCATAGACAAACTTTATTTTGCATTATCTTATAAACCGGACACAAGAATAAATTCGCCCTAACTCTGGTTATAAATAAACAAACAGAAGTTATATCTCTATATTTAATAAGGAATAAACACAGAATATGTTTAGAATCCGGCTGCATTTTACCATAATCCTAATAAATGAGGATTGTGTAACCGAGAAGTTTGCCGTTCCTTTGCAAGCAAAATAATAATATGATGAAAAGAAACTGCATTCTCATGGCCTTAACCTTTTTAACAACGGGTAATATTTGGGGCGAAGAGATTCCTAAAGACACGATCAAGGTAGTAGACGTAGAAGAAATTCTCATTATTGCTTCACCGAAAGAAAATCGTAAATTACGCGAACTCCCGACAGCCAGCACTCTCTTGTCACAACAGGACATGCAGGCAAACCAAGTGACTAACTTAAAAGGACTGAGTACATTAGTCCCCAATATATTCATTCCTGATTACGGTTCCAAACTGACATCGGCTATTTACATCCGTGGTATCGGTTCGCGCATCAATACACCATCGGTAGGATTATATGTCGATAATGTTCCCTATATAGACAAGTCCGCTTTTGACTTCAATTATTCCGATATCGAACGTATCGACGTGCTTCGCGGACCACAAGGTACCTTATATGGACGTAATACAATGGGAGGCCTCATCAAAGTACATACAAAATCACCTTTCAGCTATCAGGGCACCGATTTACGTTTAAGCGCAGGAACGTACGGAAATTACAATGCATCGGTTACCCATTATCATCGGATGTCGGAACAATTCGCTTTTTCTGCCGGAGGTTTCTATGAACATGCAGACGGATTTTTCAAGAATGCAGCCAAAAACAATCAAAAGACCGACCGTATCAATGCCGGCGGCGGGCGTATCCGTGCCATCTATCTGCCAACAGAGAATCTAAAACTCGATTTTAACGTGAACTATGAGTACAGTGATCAAGGTGGATATCCCTATTTCTATACCGGAAAAGTCAATGAAGAAGAAAAAAAGAACGATCCACGGCAAGATAAAATAGGTCTGATCTCCTATAATGATGAAAGCAGTTATTATCGCAGTCTGCTGAATGCCAGCGCTAATATCGAATATCAAACACAACATTTCACGCTGAGTGCCGTAACCGGTTATCAACATTTAAAAGATCGTATGCTACTCGATCAGGATTTCACGGAGAAAGATATATTTACTCTTAATCAACAGCAGAGACTGAATACCTTATCTGAAGAGATCGTAATGAAGTCGAAGCCCGGAGGAAATTGGCAGTGGGCCAACGGCATATTCGGATTCTACCAATGGCTGAACACGGATGGTCCGGTTGAATTCAAAAAAGATGGAGTAACAGAAGTCATTGAAAATAATGCCAACAACAATTTCCCAAATTCTCCTGCCGCGCCAACCATGAAGCTGACTATCAACAACCCGACATTGAATGTGAGCGGCAATTTCGACACCCCGACATTCAGTGCTGCCATCTATCATCAATCAACTTACAATAATTTCCTGATAGACGGATTATCCATAACGGCAGGGCTACGTCTCGATTATGAAAAAATGTCGATGAACTACAATTCGGCCTCCACTCCGATGGACTTCAATTTTAAATTTTACATGCAGATGCCCCCAAGACCGACTATCGATCTTGAAAGTAAAAACATGATAGCTCCGGCCGGCATCAACGGCAAATTATCAAATGATTATCTGCAATTACTCCCCAAATTTGCTATTCAGTACGAATGGAAAAAGGGGAACAATGTATATGCCACCGTTTCACGCGGTTATCGTTCGGGAGGATATAATGTCCAGATGTTTTCTGATCTGATACAGTCGGAATTGAAAAATTCGATGAAGGCTGCCATGATAGCAAATAAAGATTTTGCATCCATAGCGAATATGATTGAAATGATGATGCCGGAAGAAGACATTGACATAAAAGCCTCTACCACTTACAAACCCGAATATTCATGGAACTACGAGATCGGTTCACATCTCACTTTGTGGGAAGGCCGTTTATGGGCCGACCTTGCTGCATATTACATGGATACCAAAGACCAACAGATTTCCCAGTTTGCCGAGAGTGGCTTAGGACGTATCACCGTCAATGCCGGAAAGAGCCGCAGCTATGGAGCGGAGGCTGCCTTACGCGCCAGCATCACCGATGCATTCAGTATGAATGCATCCTATGGATACACCTATGCCACATTTACCGATTATGTTGTGAAACAAAAAGATAAAGACGGAAACTTACAGGATAAAGAAAATTATAACGGCAACTATGTTCCTTTCGTCCCCAAACATACACTCAATGTAGGAGCACAATATATTTTCCGAATCGCCCCCCGTCACTGGTTCGACCGCATCCAAGTAAATGCTAACTTCAATGCCGCCGGACGCATCTATTGGACAGAAGCGAATAATGTCAGCCAGGCATTTTACGGTACACTGAACGGGCGTGTCAGCTTAGAAAAAGGGAATGGTGCTATTGCCTTCTGGATACGCAACGCGCTGGATAAAGAATATCAGGCATTCTATTTCGAAACAATGGGCAACGGATTTATGCAGAAAGGACGGCCCATGCAATTAGGAGTGGACGTACGCTGTCGATTTTAAGCAAAAATGCAACTATAACAAGCTGATAATCAAAGCATAAAAGAGTATATACTTTTGTCATACAAGAGTATATACTCTTACTATATAAAAGTATACATTCTTACCAGACAAAGGTTTATAGTTTAACTTTACAGTTTCTTTCAACTGCACGACTAAGACACAAGGTATCCATTAACAAGCCAATCATTCATTGATCGCCCCGCAATGAGGACAGATACCTTTATCGTGCAACTTTTCTCCACAATACCCGCAACGATACTTATAACCGCTTCCTTTACGAAGTTTCTTTAAAAATAAAACAACAAAACAAAGCAGAAAGAGATAGCCTATATAAAATTGTGTAGTAAGGATGAAAAAGAAGTAACAGAAAATACAGCAGGAAGTCAATCCGAGCAGATAGAAAACAGCCGCCGCCGGCGTAAGTTGCCGGAACAGATCATCGAGTACTGCCAGAAAAACAATAAGAAACACCCAGATACTCAACAAAAATACCGACAAGACAAACGGTACCTTGAAAGGTGAAAGCGTAGGATTAAAATAAAAATGCTGCCAGGTATCCGGAAAAAACACCTGCATCGATTCATAGATAGTGGCACTAAAAGCCATCAACAGACAAAGGAACAACGGATAAACACTATCGATGTCATTAAAATAGACCATCTGCAACTGCTTACGACGGAAAGCCCGAAACAGATAAGCACCCATAAACAGGGCAAAGACAATGACAAAATACGAAGCATGCGTATCGCTGAATAAATAAATAAACTGCGAAATGCTATCCGTAGGAACAAACGAATGAATCAGATCCTTTTCACGTATCCAACCTTGTGCCTCCTGTGAATGGGCTAGTTTCACCCAAACACTGTCTACGCTATCTGCCGGATGAATAGCAAACTCAGCCACAACTACCCGATCCCCACGGTAAAGACTGATAAAAGAATCTTTAACCGGAAGCCGCTCTAAAACAACAGAATCCGCTTGTACTTCAAAATTTGTATTATAAGTATAATGCCGCTCGGCAAGATAGGTTAACGAATCCTTCACCTGATCGCTCATCCCTTCTTTCTGAAGATCCGGCCGGGGATAGTGACAAGCAGTAAACAGCAGAAGACAAACCACAGAATAGCACAAAACACCCCAGAGCCGTTTCATATCCGGCTCCATCACGCATCGCATCACTCTATGGTAAAACGTTCTCATTGTGCGGCACTCACTTTCATCTGGCAATTTTTACAATCAAATGACAAACGGAACTTCTTTCCATCCGTCCCTACCAAATAATAAGGTTCCTTATAAGGTGAACGCTCGCGCTGGTGAATAGGACACCACCCCATACTGTAGCGCAGACAGTGCTTACAAAACATCAGTACGGCAGCTTCCACCGGTTGCTTTTCGTAAGCCGGTTCCACCTCTTTCACTCCATGATCCTGATAAAAAGAGGCGGCACGGGTATTCATTACATTACCTAAATAAGAAAGTGTTTGCTGCGGAAAAGTATGAGTAGTAGGTTTCCATACAGCCAATTCACGACGATAATTCACTTTACGGGCTATGATCAGCTGTTCAACGAGTTGCCGCCGTAATTCAGAAAGTACGGAAGCCGGAATAAACCAATTCTCCGAGAAGTCAATATCGATCCGTTCCGCTTCAAAAGGAGTGTTTCCCAACTTCGCAAGTTGATTTTTGAGATTATCCGCTTGCGGAGTGCGGGCCGGTTCCCGGTCTCGGGGTAAAGTTAGTGTCACACTGTTGTCATCTTCATCCGTCATAGTAAGTGAAAAGCCGAAATTATTCTCCGCCAACAAGATACATACTGCTATTTTTCTTTCGGATGACTTACGGGCAAGAATTCGTTCAAACTCCTGGTCGAAATTCCGATACAGCATCGTGCGGGGTTTGATACGAGGCATTTCCTGCGGATAAAGTTTATTTCCATCCACACGGTTGATTCGGAATCCCTGCAAACGTCCTTGTTCGTCAAGATAGCAAACACCGTCACCGTTACTAAACGACTTCACACCAGCCACCGTCAAGTAGTTTCCCCGGCTCTCTTTCATCGTCCCCATCTCTTCTCCCAACGATTTCGGAGTGTCAAAAGAGAAAATATCTTTGCTCCTTCCGTGCAGAAAATAATGGGTAAAGCCACGACTGAAACTCTTATCCAACTGCGGTTTAAAATCAAAACGACATTTTCCGGAAGAAGCACGGGTATACTCTTTACGCCGCGCAAAAATAGCATCGAGCTTCTGTCGGTAGGCAGCCGTAACATTCTTGACGTAAGAAACATCTTTCAACCGTCCCTCGATCTTCAAAGAGGAAGCCCCCGCATCCAATAACGCTTCCAACTCCTCACTCTGATTAAGGTCCTTCAGTGAGAGCAGATGTTTGTCTTTCGCTATCATTTTCCCTTCCGCATCTACCAGACTGAACGGCAGGCGACAGAACTGCGCGCATTCTCCACGATTGGCGCTGCGCCCGAAACAGGCCTGACTGACATAACATTGCCCGCTATAACTGACACACAAAGCTCCATGCACAAAAACTTCAAGCGGAATATCGGGACATGCCTCATGTATTTTGCCAATCTCCCGCAACGACAGTTCACGCGCCAATACCACTTGCCGAAAACCCGCATCACGGAGAAATCTCACTTTATCTACAGTCCGGTTATCCATTTGCGTACTTGCATGAAGCGGTATAGGAGGTAATTCCAGTTTCGCAATGGCCATATCCTGCACAATCAATGCATCCACCCCTATTCGATACAATTCCCGGATCATCTCCTCCGTCTCTTTCAGCTCCTCTTCTTTCAGGATGGTATTGACAGTGACATAAATGCGTACATTGTATAAATGTGCATATTCCACCAGAGCCGCAATATCCTCCAACGAATTAACGGCGGCAGCACGGGCTCCAAACTTCGGAGCACCGATGTATACCGCATCTGCCCCATGATTGATCGCTTCGATACCACACTCCAAATTCCTGGCCGGAGCCAGAAGTTCTATTTTACGCTGCTTTATCATTTAATGTCGTCGATATTGTAAGGAGTTTCCTGATAAACAAAATAATTCAGCCAATTGGAAAACAACAGGTTGGCATGACCCCGCCAACGAACAAGCGGCCCTTTTTCCGGATCATTATCAACATAATAATTACGCGGCATTTCAATCGGAAGACCTTTTGCCAAATCCCGTCGATACTCCGTATCGAGCGTTAAGGGAGAGTATTCCGAATGACCGGTAACAAAAAATTCACGCCCGCCACGAGCCATCACCATATAGACCCCCGACTCCTCCGATTCAGAAAGCAACGTTAATTCCGGAACTTTCAGAATATCTTCTTTCCGCACCTCCGTATGGCGGCTATGGGGTACATAAAACACATCATCAAACCCTCTGAAAATAGAATGAAGCGGATCGAGCGTGCGATGCTCGAAAATTCCGAACATCTTTTTATCCAACGCATATTTAGGCACTCCATAATGATGATACAATCCGGCTTGAGCAGCCCAACAGATATATAGCGTCGAAGTGACATGCGTACGCGCCCAATCGAATATCTCCATGATTTCACTCCAATAACTTACTTCTTCAAAATCCATCTGTTCCACAGGAGCACCGGTGATAATCATACCGTCGTATTTCTCACCGCGCATCTTATCGAAATCAGTATAAAAAGCCTTCATATGCTCGACCGGCGTATTTTTGGAAGTGTGGCTTTTTATCTTCATGAATGAAATCTCTACCTGAAGAGGAGTGTTAGACAACAACCGGACCAAATCCGTCTCCGTAGTAATCTTCAACGGCATCAAATTCAGAATCACAATCCTCAACGGACGGATATCCTGTTGGGTAGCACGCGAGTTATCGATCACAAAGATATTTTCCTCTTTCAGCAGTTCTATCGCAGGTAATCTATCAGGTAAATTTAATGGCATGGGGATATTTACTATTTAACGATTTACAAATTATGATTTGCCATCCGGCAAATTCTTTGCAAAAATAACGATTTCGCCACAGAGTAGCACAGGGTTTCACAGAGTTTTATCTCTTTTGAACATATTTCCCCGTGAATTTCAAGATTATGTGTATGATCAGCCTATTCAAAGTAGAAAGTCAATACAATCATACGAGACTTCACCTTGTCCAAAGATTCGGTAAATTTCATCAACGACTTATCGGTAAGATCGTTACGGTTTTTGTCTAACAGATTCGCTAACCCAAAACAAAACTTCAGTTCCGGTATCAGCTTAAAGAAAGGAAGATAAAAGTCACAACCCAACCCCACTTCTATGTAGCAGTCGAAAGGTTTGACCAAGAGTGGACGAGATTTTTTCACACTTAAATCATAAGTAGGGCTTAAACCGACCATTGCATAAGGACGATAATTATTGAATCGCTCCGCACTGAATTTCAAATCGACAGGAAAAGACAGATAGGCGGATTTCACATTCTGCGATTCGGTTTCTCCACTCGTCTGCTCACGAAAAATAACTTTTTTGTCTCCAAAGTGAAGCGTAGGCACCAAGCGGAGAGACATATACTTGTTTAAGTACAATTCTCCCAACACGCCTACCGAAAAACCCGGAGAATACTCGGGCACATCGGCAAACCAGACTTGACCGTCCTCCGTGACATACCCATTATTGACAAACTTGAGATCCTGCATGTGAATACCAGCCAAAAAGCCATAGTGCCAGATCCGCTGATCGATATACGGGCGGTTCTGCACCTTACGCGTCTGGCCGGAAGCACCGGCAACCAGCAGCGAAACAATGAGAAGTAACACAAAGCGTTTCACATCAATAAAAACGATTTTATAGTTAAATTATTGTTTCTCTTATTTAGAAGGGATACAAATTAAAGGAATTTAATCAAGAATAAGTGCAACTAATGAATAAAACATGTATTTTTGTCCAAGAAATTAGTACTAATAATTTAAATATTAAAGAAAATGGCTTACGTAATTAGTGACGATTGTATTGCTTGCGGAACTTG
>ERZ791883.2122-NODE-2122-length-13990-cov-3.748762_pt1 | contig 13990 bp, 9 predicted proteins | sample MGYA00510160_ERZ791883 | MGnify/ENA primary metagenome ERZ791883 (study PRJEB30046, sample SAMN00792072) | human gut metagenome | study: EMG produced TPA metagenomics assembly of the A metagenome-wide association study of gut microbiota in type 2... | reverse complement strand
CCCGCCAGTCCGCCGCCGACGCACGTCGTGCCGCCGAAGAGCAGTATGCCAAAGACACTCTGGCCGCGACCGGTCTGGGTGGAGGCATCGTCTCCAGTCAGATGCTGCTCGACCAGATGAACGGGGACGACGCTGAGCTGACCGCGCAGCGGGCCGCGGCCGACCGTGAATGGACCTACGGGCACATCGTGGTCGATGAAGCGCAGGAATTGACCGCCATGGACTGGCGTATGTTGATCCGCCGTTGCCCCTCCCGCTCGTTCACCATCGTGGGCGATGTGGCGCAGACTTCGGCGCTGGGTGGCACCCGACGCTGGAGCAAATCGATGAACCGCCTGTTCGGCGAAAGCCACTGGGATTTGAACGAGTTGACCATCAACTACCGTAATCCGCAGGAAGTTTCCGAACTTGCCTCACGATTTGCCGAGGAGGAAGGCCTCTACATCTCCACGGTCAATGCGGTGCGCACCATCCCCGATTCGGTGTCCCGCAATGTGGTGCCCGACATGTCGTCCTTGCTGGAAACGACGGCCGAGCAGGCGGCGCAGCTTGCCGAACAATTCGTTTCGGCAGACGGCACCGGCCGCATCGCCGTCATCTGTCCGGATAATCTCATCGCCCCGGTGCGCGATGCCGTGCGCCGCAAACTGGCTGTCATTCTTGACCCGGCCGAATACGCAAGGCTCATCGAGCAGCCCGAATGGGATGAGCAAATCAGCGTCTGCGGCACTGAAACGGTCAAGGGTCTGGAGTTCGATGCCGTCGTGGTGGTCGAGCCCGGTCTCATCGAGGATGACGCGCCGAGCCGCCTGGTCGCCGCCTCGGACCTGTACGTGGCAATGACCAGGCCGACCCAGAAACTGGTTATAGTTCGGACAAAAGCGGACGAAAAGTCCCTGAACATCTAAGGTATGAAGCATGCCCAAAGCACTGTTATTGGAAAACATTCACCCCGATGCGGCCAAATCGCTGCGTGATCACGGTTTCGAAGTCGAGACCATGAAGGGAGCCCTGAGCGAGGACGAACTCATCGATGCGCTGGATGGCGTGGACTTGGTGGGCGTACGCTCCAAGACCAACGTCACAGCCCGCGTGCTGGATGCGCGTCCTACGCTAAGCGCCATCGGCTGCTTCTGCATCGGCACCAATCAGGTCGATCTGGCACATGCCGGCAAGCGTGGCATCGCCGTGTTCAACGCTCCCTACTCCAACACCCGTTCCGTGGTGGAATTGGTGATCTGCGACATCATCTGCTTGATGCGCCGCATTCCCGCACACACGCATCACATCAAGCATGGCCTGTGGGACAAGTCCGCTTCCGGCTCGCATGAAGTGCGAGGCAAGACCCTCGGCATCATCGGCTACGGCAACATCGGCTCCCAGCTGTCGGTACTGGCCGAGGCCCTCGGCATGCGCGTGGTGTTCTACGACATTGAGGAGAAACTGGCACTGGGCAATGCCCACCGTTGCGACACCCTCAACGAACTGCTGGAACAGTCCGATGCCGTGACCCTGCACGTGGATGGCCGCAAGTCGAACACCGGATTCTTCGGCGAAGACCAATTCGCCCACATGAAGCAGGACGCGATTTTCATTAACCTTTCGCGCGGTTTCGTCGCCGATCTGGGAGCTCTGAAGCAGCACCTCGATTCCGGCCATCTGTCTGGCGCGGCGGTCGACGTGTTCCCCGTTGAACCGAAGAAGAGCGGAGATCCGTTCGAGACCTCACTGGCCAATGAAGACAATATGATTCTGACTCCTCATATTGGCGGCTCCACCTTGGAAGCTCAGGAATCCATCGGCCATTTCGTCTCTCAGCGTCTTGAGGATTACTGGTTCAAGGGTTCTACCTCCTTGTCCGTGAACCTACCACAGATCAACCTCGGTGAGTGCAAGGGTGTGTGCCGTATCGCCCATCTGCACGACAATCTTCCTGGTGTGCTGGCTCATGTCAATCATGTGCTCGGCGAGGAGAACATCAACGTTTCCTTCCAGTCGCTGGCAACCGAAGGCGAACTTGGCTATGTGGTCACCGACGTGGCTCAGACGCCCAGCGCCGCCACGCTTGAAGCACTGCGCAACATCGAAGGCACCATTCGCATGCGTGTCATCAGCTGACGCAGCTCATCCTCGATTGATATGAAAGAGACCCGTCATCATGACGGGTCTCTTTCATAAGTGCTGGGCTTCATGATTGGCTCGCACCATGGTTTGCGAATCACTCGCATATCACGGTGCATGGCATTCGCATATTATTCACGCAAACCATCAATGGCGCTTTGGAAATCCTCCAGACCTGCAAAGTTCTGGTACACACTCGCGAATCGAAGGTACGCCACCACATCCAAGTCACGCAACGGTTTCAGGATGGCTTTGCCCACTTCATCTGAGGTGACTTCGGCAAGGCCTCGGGAGCGAAGATCCTCTTCGACTTTCTGTCCCAGCAGCTTCAGATCCTCTTCTCTGACCGGCCGCCCCTGACAAGCTTTGCGTACGCCGGAAATCACTTTGTCTCTACTGAATGGCTCCACGCCACCCGAACGTTTAGTGACCAGCAGCATACTGGTTTCCACCGTGGTAAAACGCTTGCTGCATTTCGGGCATACGCGACGCCGACGGATGGAATGACCGTCATCGCTAATGCGCGTATCAATGACTTTGGTGTCGGGGTTCTGGCAAAAAGGACAATGCATGCTCCCCAGAATAACGTGTACGGGCGGAAAAACCATGCCGCTCGGGTTTCATTTACTCAACCGGAACAATAATGCGCTGCCCGGCCTGCAATGATCCGGACTCAAGATTGTTCAACGCAATCAGCTCATCCACCGTTTCCGATACATCATGACCAGCAGGCGTGATAGCCGAAGCATATGACCAGAGCGTATCCCCCGGCCGCACGATATAACTGGTCACCTGCGTGGCCCCCGTATCCGATTGGGCCCGCTGAGCGGTAAGCGCGCCGAAACCACACCAGGCCAGCGCCAAGGCGACCATCACTGCGATAATCTTCCCACGCACATTCCGGTGGAACGTTCCAGCATGCTGCATAGCTACACGTGCGCTACGGGCCGGGGCCATCACCATTGAACCAGTCATCACGACCACCTCTCTCGAACAGATGTTCTATCGAACAACTGTTCTTATAATGGCACAAACGTTCGACACGGTCAAGTCGAAACTCGAACAGATGTTTGATTTCACACGAACAACACGTTATGCTGGTGACGTAACGAAAGGAGCCCTGACGTGAGCACCATTCCCTTCTCCCCCAAGCAGAAGCCGGACGAGTCCACCCTGACCGACCGCCAGCGCAAAGTGTTGGACGCCATTCGCACGCATATCGACGAACAAGGCTTCGCCCCCTCTTTCCGGGAAATCGGAAATGCCGCCGGGCTCAAAAGTCCGTCTTCGGTCAAGCATCAGCTACAAGTTTTGGAAGACAAGGGCTTCATCCGCATGAACGCGAACAAGGGTCGAGCCATCGAGGTGGTGGCAGGATCCGCCCCGAATGCCGAAAAGCCCTCCCAAGCCAGCGAAGAGGCAACCAGCACCAGTAATGTGGCGGAGATATACCAATTCCCCGCCGAAGCCATTGCCGAATCACACGATGTGCCGCTCGTTGGCCGTATTGCCGCCGGCGTGCCAATTACCGCCGAACAGCATGTGGACGACGTCATGCGTCTGCCGGAACGGCTGACCGGCTCCGGCACCCTGTTCATGCTGGAAGTCCACGGCGATTCCATGGTGGATGCCGCTATCTGCGATGGCGACTATGTGGTGGTGCGCGAACAGAATTCCGCCGTCAACGGAGATATCGTCGCCGCTCTGCTGGACGACGAGGCCACGGTGAAGACCTTCCGCAAGGAAAACGGCCATGTCTGGCTGATGCCGCACAACCCCGCATACTCGCCCATCGACGGCACACATGCCACGATTATGGGCAAGGTGGTCACCGTGCTGCGCAAATTGTAGCCTGTTCGCCACCAGCTGATCAGCGTGCACCGAATCGCGCTGGTCGTGCTATAGTCACGCACAGCTTACGAAACCCCGGCCTCGCGCCGGGGTTTCGTCGTATTCAGACCATATCGCAAATGGAAATGAGAAGCGGTTTCAACTCGATAGAGCGAAGGAGTACATATGGCTCATACCCATGCACCCGCACCATCCACATCCGTAAACCCTGCCGCGCACCAGCGTAGGCTGATTGCCACGTTGACCGTAACCGGTTCGGTCTTCCTCATCGAAGTGGTGTCGGCTGTCTTAACCGGCTCATTGGCCCTGCTGGTGGATGCCGGTCATATGCTCACCGACATGTCCGTGCTGGCGGCATCCACAATCACCGCCATACTGATGCGCCGCAAGCCCAGCAACACTCGTACTTGGGGCTGGGCCAGGCTTGAGGTGCTCACCGCTGCCGCAGGTGCCGTGGTGCTGCTCGTCGTTGGCATCTATGCGTTGATGGAGGCCGGCATGCGTCTGTTCGGCGGTTCCAAAGCGGAAATCGACGATATCGGCTTGCTGCTGTTCGTGGGCATTCTGGGTCTTGCCGCAAATATCATCTCGATTTTCATCCTTGCCTCGCAGCGCGAAGACAACATGAATATGAAGGCCGCGTTCCTCGAGGTGATGAATGACGCACTTGGCTCGGTGGCCGTGGTGGCCTCTGCCCTGGTAATGATCTCCACCGGATGGAATGGCTTCGACGCCGTGGCCGGTGCCGTCATCGCACTGATGATGATTCCGCGCGCCATCAAGTTGCTGCACAACGCGGTCAAGGTGCTGCTGGAGGAAACACCGGATGGACTTGACCTCGATAAGGTACGCGAACATCTGGAAGACGTGCCGCATGTGCTTGCCGTGCATGACCTCCACGCCAGCACGGTGTCCACCGGCATGCCGATTCTGATGGCCCACGTGGTAGTTGACAAAGACCTCACCATGGAAGATGCCGCCACAATCCTCACCCAACTGCAGGATTGCCTGCGCGAGCACTTCCCGGTCTCGGTCCCCCACACCACCTTCCAGCTCGAGCCCGAGGGCTATAGCTCCCCCTCCTCCAACGAACTCCACGAATAAAAAATGCTCCCAACGGGAGCATTCAGCAGGGTATAAAAAATCGCTGTACGTGTGCGATTTTCGTGCCGCACAAGGTGAAGGCCTACAAAGGTAGGTCGAGTCTTGTGCGGTGCGAAAGGCGCTCCGTACAGCGATTTTTTATCAGAAGCCGAACTGGGCGGCGGTTTCCTTCAGCGTCTCGGCAGAGCGCTTCAGAGCGGCGAGCTCCTTGTCGGAGACCGGGGTGTTGATGGTGTTGTTGACGCCCTGACGGTTGAGGAGGGTCGGCACGGACATGCAGATGTCGGAGATGCCGTGGAAGTCCTTGAGCATGGAGCTCACGGGCAGGATGCGGTTGGTGTCGTGCAGGACGGCTTCGATGATGTCGACGCCGGACATGCCGATGGCGTAGTTGGTGGCACCCTTACCGTTGATGATCTTGTAAGCGGCGTTCTTGACTTCCTGGTGGATCTCCTCGCGCTTGTCGGCGTCGAGCGGATCGTGGCCGGGCAGCGGGGTCCAGTCGCACATGGGGACGCCACCGATGGTGGCGGACTCCCACAGCGGGACTTCGGAGTCGCCGTGCTCGCCGGCGATGTAGGCGTGCACGTTCTTGACGTTGACGCCGGTCTGCTGGGCAATCAGGAAGCGCAGGCGAGCGGAGTCCAGGTTGGTGCCGGAACCGAAGATCTGGTTCTCGGGCAGACCGGTGAGCTTCTGAGCCACGTGGGTAGCGATGTCGACCGGGTTGGTGATGAGCATGTAGATGGCGTTCGGAGCCACCTTGACCAGGTTCGGCATGATGGCCTTGAGGATGTTGACGGTAGCGCCAACGAGCTCAAGACGAGACTGACCCGGCTTCTGACGCGGACCAGCGGTGATGACGACCATGTCGGCGTCGCGGCAGATCTCAGGATCGTCGGAACCGTCGATGGACACGGTCGGGTAGAAGCTGGAGCCATGCTGCATGTCGAGCACTTCGGCTTCCACGCGCTCCTTGGCGATGTCTTCAAGCACGATCTCGCGAGCGATGCCACGCTGGGCAGCGGCGAAGGCGAGGGTGGAGCCAACGGCACCGGCACCAATAACAGCAAGCTTCGTGGGCTTAACGGTAGTTTCCGCCATGATGGATGAACCTCTCTTCAAAGGCGGTCTGCTGATGAATGGCAGGCCTTGTAACTAACGTCTTCACTCTATAAACCCGCTAAGACGTTTTGCTACCGGCACACCACCCTGTTTGATAACCGTATGGTAATGTTTTCAACGGTTGTTAGCGCTCACGAATATACTGTGATGTTTATCACGTTAGTCAATGGACTGTTCGACCACCTGAGCGGCAAGATGGGCGTCAACGTCCGCTTCAAGCTGTATGCCATCATCGCGGTACTCCACCTTGTCTACCTTGCCGTATTCGCGTACACGAGAGATCAGGGAGCCAGCGGTATACGGCAGCAGAGCGTTGACATGCACATGCGGGACCGGCAGCAGACTTTCGACCGCGGTACGCAGCTCGTCCAATCCCTCACCGGTATAGGCGGAGACGATGAACGCATCTGGCTGCAGCGCGGCGAGTCGTTCACGAGTCGCCTCGTCCGCCTGATCGGCCTTGTTGAATACGAGAATACGCGGAATCGAGGCCGTGCCTTCGATGTCCGCCAACACGTCATTGACCGCGTCGACCTGAGAGAACGGGTCAGGGTGGGAGCCATCGACCACATGCAGGATCACGTCGGCCTCGGCCACCTCTTCCAGGGTGGATTTGAACGCCTCGACCAGCTGGGTGGGCAGGCGGCGCACGAAGCCGACCGTGTCCACGTAGGCGTAAGCGCGTCCGTCGCGGGTTTTGGCGCGGCGCACGGCCGTGTCCAATGTGGCGAACAGCGCGTTTTCCACCAGTTCGGCCGAACCGGTCAGACGGTTGGTCAACGAGGATTTGCCGGCGTTCGTGTAGCCGACCACGGCCACTGTGGGCAGGCCGAAGCGACGGCGTGAACCGCGCTTGACCTCACGTGCCGGGGCCATCTCACGAATCTGACGGCGCAGTCTGGCGATACGCGTGCGAATTACACGACGGTCCATTTCGATTTTGGTCTCGCCCGGGCCTCGCGATCCGATGCCCGCATCCGCGCCGGCCGCGCGACCGCCGGCCTGACGGGACAGCGAACCACCCCAACCACGCAGTCGGGGCAGCATGTATTCGAGCTGCGCCAACTCCACCTGCGCCTTACCTTCACGCGAGGTGGCGTGCTGGGCGAAGATGTCCAGAATCACCGCGGTGCGATCCACCACCTTGACTTTGGCGGCGTCCTCCAATGCACGGCGCTGTGACGGCGGCAGGTCGTCGTCCACGATAATCGTATCGGCTTCCTCACGCGCCACGATGCCGGCAATCTCCTTGGCTTTGCCGGAACCAACGTACGTGGCTGCATCCGGCTTGGAGCGATGCTGCAGCAAACCATCGCATACCACCGCACCGGCGGTTTCGGCGAGCGCCGCCAACTCTCTCAATGATTCCTCGGCCTTGGCTTGCGTGGTGACGGCGGACGACCAGACGCCGACGAGCACCACACGTTCCAGACGCACCTTGCGGTATTCGACTTCGGTGACGTCCTGCAGCTCGCCGAGACCGGCGACATGCTTGAGCTCGTTGCGGGCCTCGCGCTCCTCCCATTCCTGGTTGGCGTCCTCATGCCAGCCGGTCGCGCGCTGGCTGTCGTCGAGCAGCACTTCGGACTGCTCGGCCAGCACACCTTCAGGGGTAACGTCGTTGTTGCCGCGGTTGATGTCGGTGTACTGGGTGTTGTCGGTCAAGTGCGCCTCGTTTGGTTGGAATGGTTCACGATTCTTCTATGGTCCTTTATTATCATCACATGAGGTGACATGCTGGCATAGATCGGCACGTACCGGCATAGGCCGGCTGATACAGGTCGGCATACGAGAGCGGCGAATCCCGCAGAAATGGAGCGACCATGGCAGAACAGTATTTCTCTGCGGAACCCGCATCGAAGGATGTGCGCCGCACATTGAACGTAACGTTGCGCGGCCATGAGGCGACCGCTCAGGTGTCGAACGGCGTGTTCTCCGGCTCGCGCGTGGACCTCGGTACGTCGGTATTGCTGAAGCATGCGCCCGAGCCGCCGCTTACCGGTGATTTTCTGGATTTGGGCTGCGGCTGGGGCCCTATCGCCCTGACATTGGCGTTTGAGTCGCCCGAAGCGAACGTGTGGGCGGTGGATGTCAACGAGCGCGCGGTGGACCTGACCCATGCCAACGCACAGGCGAACGGCCACACGAACATTCATACGGCTCAGGTGGACGAGTCCAGCACTCCCCTGCCTGCCGAGAACCAGCCGGCGTTCTGCGAGACGGTGCCGAGCGACCTCACGTTTGATGTGATTTGGTCGAACCCACCGATCCGAGTCGGCAAGGAAGCGCTGCATACATTGCTTATGGCTTGGCTGCCGAAGCTCAAGGTGGGCGGTGCCGCCTATCTCGTAGTGCAGAAGAATCTCGGTTCCGATTCGCTGATCCCCTGGCTGGACGATGCGCTCGGCGAGGGGTTCACTGCGAGCAAATACGCGAGCTCCAAGGGCTTCCGTATCATTGAAGTTCGTCATGAAATATGAGTATCCCGCAGAACTTCCCGTATCTGCCGCGCGTGATGAGATAGCCAGCGCGGTCAAACGTTCCCAAGTCGTTATTGTGTCCGGCCAGACCGGTTCGGGCAAAACCACACAGCTGCCGAAAATCCTGCTTGAGCTTGGCCGTGGCACGCACGGCAAGCAGATCGTGCACACCCAGCCTCGCCGTATCGCCGCACGCACGGTGGCCGAACGTATCGCCTCGGAGATGGGCGTGAAGCTCGGTGACGAGGTCGGCTATCAGGTGCGTTTCACCGACGAAAGCTCGCCCGGCACACGATTGAGGGTCGTGACCGACGGTATTCTGCTCGCCCAGATCCAGCGCGATCCGAAACTCACCCGATACGATACGATCATCATCGACGAGGCGCATGAGCGCAGTCTTAACATCGACTTTCTGCTCGGCTATCTGACGGCACTGCTGCCTCAGCGCCGCGATCTGAAGCTCATCATTACCTCCGCGACCATCGATTCGGTCAAGTTCCAGGAGCATTTCGAGCACGCCTTGCATGAGAAGGTGCCGGTAATCGAGGTTTCCGGCCGCACCTTCCCCGTGCAGGTGGTCTACGAGCCGCTTGGCACCGCGCCCGCGTTGATGCGCGAAGTGCCGGGATTCGCGGTGGGCGCCCGCCCCGGCGACGCCGATTACGACGAGCTGGCCAGCGCCATCGCGGAATCCGATTCCGACCGGCCCCGCGGCCGGTCCGGTGCCTCCTATGCCGATGACGGCATCACCGATATGCCTACCGCCGTGGCTCGAGCCTGCGCCGAGCTGGTGATTCACTCCTCCCACGAGCGCGGTCCCCGCGATATTCTGGTCTTCGCCTCCGGCGAGCGCGACATCCACGAGTTCGAGGCCGCACTGCGGCATCATTACGGCCCGCGCGCCGACGACATGCGCCGGCCGGATGCCATCGAGATCATGCCGCTGTTCGCGCGACTGTCCGCCGCCGACCAGCATAAGGTGTTTGAATCGCACCTTCACCAGCGCATCGTCATTGCCACCAATGTGGCTGAGACCTCGCTGACCGTGCCCGGTATCCGGTATGTGGTGGACCCCGGTTCCGCCCGTATCTCCCGGTATTCGAAGACCGCAAAGGTTCAGCGTCTGCCGATCGAGCCGATCAGCCAGGCCAGTGCCGACCAGAGGTCCGGCCGATGCGGCCGTGTGGCCGACGGCATCGCGATCCGCCTGTATTCGCGTGAGGATTACGAGACCCGTCCGCGCTTCACCGAGCCGGAAATCCTGCGTACCTCGCTGGGTGCCGTGGTACTCCACATGCTGTCGGTGGGCGTGGCCCGCACGGCCGAGGACGTCACGAACTTCGGGTTCATCGATCCGCCGGATATGAAGGCCGTGTCGGACGGTTTCAATGAGCTCACCGAGCTCAAGGCCATCGGCCGCAAGCGCGGCGAGGTGACGCTCACCCATACCGGCCGTCAGCTGGCGCGCATCCCCATCGACGTGCGTCTGGGACGTATGGTTATCGAGGCCGCGAAAACCGGTTCGCCGAATCTTCTGGCCCAGGTGCTCGTGGTCGTGGCGTTCCTGAGCTTGCAGGACCCACGTGAACGCCCGGACGACAAGCGTGAGGATGCCGACCGCATCCACAACCGGTATGCGGATGAGACCTCCGACTTCCTGACGGCCCTGAATATCTGGGACCGCGTGTTCCAAGCAGACGGCGACCCGAGCAACAACGCGCTGCGCCGTATCTGCAAAACCGAGTATTTCAGCTGGCTGAGGATGCGCCAGTGGAAAGATCTCGTCTCCCAGCTACGCCAGATGTGCAAGGAGCTGAAGTTCAAGGTCGGCGACCCGCTGCCCGCCTCCCGCCCAGGCTTGGAGATCCGCCAGCTGCCGTTGAATCAGCAGGCCGCGCATTCGCTGTGCTGCGCGTGGGATGCGGACGGCATCCACAAGTCGATGCTCGCCGGATTGCTGTCGATGATGGGCATGCAGGTGGTGCGCGAGCCCAAGGCCTCCGATTTCGCGGGGCTGACCGGTGCGGCGCGCGCCCGTGCGATGAAACGCGCCCAGAAGCAGTCGAAGAACGATTATCAGGGCGCACGCGGCACCCGTTTCGCCCTGTTCCCCGCTTCCGCCGTGGCCAAGAAGACCCCGTCATGGGTGATGAGCACCGAACTGGTGGAAACCTCTCGCCTGTGGGCCCGCTATTCGGCGGCCATCGACCCCGCGTGGGCCGAACCGTTGGCCGGCCAATTGACCCGCACCACGTATGCGGAGCCGCACTGGTCGGGTTCGCGTGGCTCGGCTGTGGCCACCGCGCGCGTGCTGCTGTATGGTCTGCCGATCGTACAGGACCGTGCCGTGCAGTGGGGACGCATCAATCCACTTGAGGCGCGCGACTTCCTGATTCGCCAGGGTCTGGTCGAGGGCGATATTCAGCAGCGTTTCAGTTACGACGACTTCGTGGGCAAAAACCGCGACATTCTCGAGGATGCCGCCGATGATGCGAGCCGCACCCGCCAGCTGGCGGATACCGTGTCCGACGAGGATCTGTTCGACTTCTACAACGCGGTCATTCCCAACGATGTGACCAGCGTGGCCGATCTGGCGAAATGGTGGAAGTCCGAGCATGACCGTCAGCCGAATCTGCTTGATTTCGACCCGGCCAAGGTGGAGCGTCTGGCATCCAGCGATTCGGTGAGTCTGGACGATTACCCCGACCATTGGCATACGACCGGATCGGACGGCCAACCCATCGACCTGCGTCTGAGCTACCCGGCCGACGGCGTCACCGTGCATGTGCCGTTGAAGGCGCTCTCGCGTATCACGCCCGACCAGTTCACATGGAATGTGCCGGGTCTGTTGGATGAGCTGATCCTGTCGATGATCAAGGCGCTGCCCAAGCAGCTGCGCGTCCAGTTCGTGCCGGCCCCGGATGCCGCGCGTGCGATTCGTGACTGGATCGACGAGCATTACCCGGATCTGCCGGGCTCGGGCTCGCAGCAGAAGCCGAATCTGCCGCCGGTGGATGAGGATGGCACGACCGTTGGCTGGCCCGATCTGGCACATGTGTTCACCAAGGCGGCCATCGCCACCAAGGGTGCGCAGATTCATCCCGAAGTGTTGGGGCCGGAACTGGTCGAGCGTCTTTCCCCGTATCTCAGAGTCACGTTCTCGGTGGAGCAGCAACTGCCGGCCGGCAAGCACCCTCGTGGACGCCGGCATGCGCGCGGCCCCATCAAGGTGCTGGGTGTGTCCAAGGATCTGAAGGCGCTGCAACGCAAGTTCGCCGCGCAGGCGGAGGCGTCGGCCCGTCAAATGGTCAAGAAGCAGGCCGATCAGGCTGGAGAACAGGGCAAGCTGGTCAGTCAGGCGAACCTGTTGCATAAGGCGGGTGCCACCACCGAGTCCCGGGCCACGATGCTCTGGCGTGGCGCATTGGATGCGTTGCGATTGCCGGCCGAACGCATTTCGTCGCGCTGGCTGGGTACCGAGGCGTTGATGCTGGCTTCTGCTCCGTACAAGTCCACCAAGGATCTGGTCGAAGACCTGCAGCTGGCCACGGTCAAACGGCTGATGCCGAATGTCGACAGGCTCTCGGACGATGAGGCGTTAGCCAATGCGGTGCTCGATGTGCGCGAAGTGTACGAGGACACCGTCTATCAGGTGGCGCATGACGTGATCGCCGTGCTCAAGGCTTATGCCGAGGTCGACAAGGCCACTGGCGGCAAGGCTGATCTGCCGATGCTTTCGGTGTTGCAGTCGATTCGCGACCATATCGCCACGCTCGTCTACCCCGGATTCATCGGGCGCACTCCCCCGGATGCGCTGAAGTCGTTGAGCCGATATTTGAGAGCCGATCTGAGCCGACTCAATAAGGCGAAAACCGATAAGAACCGTGATGTCAAGTGGGCTTGGCAGGCCGACGAGGCCCGTCAGGTGGTTGATAAGGCGTTGGCCCGTGCCAAGGCGGAGCCGGCCGGCCCGAAGCATGAGGCATTGATGAAGCAGGCCGAACAGGCCCGTTGGATGCTTGAAGAGTTCTACGTGTCCCTATGGGCGCAGGAGCTTGGCACCAAGGGGCCGGCTTCGCTCAACCGTATCAAGAAAGCGCTGGCGTGACCGGACGGCAAACAAGTCGCCAGGCCACGCGCCAGCGCACGCGCAAGCCGTCATCACAGCGTGGGCAAGTGCGCGGACGCCTCGGCAATCGGAACAGGAAACGCAATCGTAGGCACGGTCCGATCAATGCTCTGAAGCGTTCCTGGCGTAAGGCGAACTGGCCGACCCGTATCAAGATGGTGCTGATTCCCACGGTGGCGGTGGTCGTTGTCGTAGCGCTGGTGGCCGGGCTGGTTCGTTTCACAAACTGGCGGGCACAGGTTCGCGCAGCCGAGGCGGCACAGCTGGAACTGACGCGAACATACGATTTCAATCCGGGCAATATTATTTCGGATGGTCAGTTCTTCAACGGTTCGGCGATGAGTCAGGCCGAAGTCCAATCGTTTTTGGACACACAAGGTGGCTCGCTGGCCGCGATGACCTTCGACACATCGAACGAGTCAGGCGAAGGCCTGTGCGCGGACTATACAGGCACCAAAGGCGAGTCGGCGGCGGCAATCATCGACCAGTCGGCCCGCGCCTGCAAGGTGAGCCAGAAAGTGCTGCTCACCGTGATGCAGAAGGAGCAGCATCTGGTCACCGCTGTCAATCTCAGCAACTACCAGCTCATGGCGGCGATGGGGTTGAACTGTCCGGATACCGCCGACTGCGATCCCGCCTATGCCGGATTCTTTCGGCAGGTGTATGGCGCGGCCAAGCGGTACCGTTACTATCTCGAGCACGAGGAACAGTACGGGTATACGGCGCACAATCTCAACTACATCCAATATCATCCGAACGCGGCATGCGGCGGCGCACAAGTGTATATCGAGAACAAGGCGACCGCCCTGCTCTACATCTATACGCCCTACCAGCCGAACATCGCCGCACTGGCCGCTGGCAACGGTACCGGCGATTCCTGCTCCAGTTATGGCAACCGCAACTTCGCGCTTATCTACACCAGCTGGTTCGGTTCGCCGCGAAGCTGATAACGGCAGCTGACCGGTCTTGTCCGATTGGACTCGGCCAACACTGTCAGCGTTCGACGTATGGACGCAGCAGGGTCGTGGCACCAACCGCCAGCAGCGAGGCGAAAGCCAGCAGACACAGGCAGACGGCCTGCACGCAGTAGATCGGTCGAATGTGGGTCAATGGTTCCACGCCATGACCTTTGTCGGCCAGCTTGCCGCCGTACAGGTTGCTCCACAGGCAGGCGCAGCCG
>ERZ791883.2119-NODE-2119-length-14011-cov-3.297793_pt1 | contig 14011 bp, 9 predicted proteins | sample MGYA00510160_ERZ791883 | MGnify/ENA primary metagenome ERZ791883 (study PRJEB30046, sample SAMN00792072) | human gut metagenome | study: EMG produced TPA metagenomics assembly of the A metagenome-wide association study of gut microbiota in type 2... | reverse complement strand
ACTCGGGATGCGCGGGCCACGCCGGGCCGGTGACGAGGTTCCCGTCGACAAAGGCGTTGGTCGCTGTCGCGTTGGGCTCGCACCAGACGCCTCCGGCGTCCACCACATCGGGCTTCACGGCGGGATAGGCCGTGCAGGAACGCCCCTTGAGGATACCGGCGGAAACCAGCATCTGCTGGCCGTGGCAAATCGCCGCAATGGGCTTCTTGGCCCCGTCCATCTCACGGATGATCTCAATGACGCGCGGATTCAGGCGCAGATACTCGGGAGAACGGCCGCCGGGCACGACGAGCCCGTCATAGGCGGCGCAATCCACAGCGTCGAAATCGGCGTTGATCATAAAATTGTGGCCGCGTTTTTCCGTATAGGTCTGATGCCCCTCAAAATCGTGCACGGCGGTGGCGATGACGTCGCCCGGCTTCTTGCCGGGGCTGACCACATCGACATCGTGACCCACCATCAGAAGCATCTGATACGGGACCATGATCTCGTAATCCTCAACAAAGTCACCAGCCAGCATCAGTATTTTCTTTTTTGCCATATCGATTGCTCCTTGGTTCGGTTTTATAAGCGATTCTACATCGGGCATACGCGAACACGCAAGGATAAAGCATCCAAAATCCCCGGTGCGCAAGGATAAATACCGATTTCTCTTGACAGCGGGAAAAAGAGAGGCTATTTGAATTCCTGCGGAAGAAAGAGGCGACTTTTTCTTCTCATCCTGTCTGACCGCGACTGAGCGGTCCTACTGGGGTGGCCTGAGACGGCCCCCTTTTTTTTATGCCGAGCCCCTTTTTTATCCCTAAGAATGGGGCAATACGGAGAACATCAAGACGCATGAGTCAACCCGATAGAATCGAATTCATCACCGAACTGGTCACCCCTCTGGCGGCTTCCCTCGGACTGGCTGTCTGGGGCGTTGAACTGGGCGGCGCCGCCCGCCCCATCGCCCGGATTTACGTCGACGTCCTTCCCGGCGCCGAACCCGCCCCTTCCGAAAAGGCCTCCGACGACGATCTGCTCCCGCAAGGCGTCACCATCGATCAGTGCGCGGAACTGTCGCGGCTCGCGGGTCTCGCCCTCGACGTGGAAGACCCCTTCGCCACCAACTGGACGCTCGAAATTTCCTCTCCGGGGCTCCAGCGCCCCTTCTTCAAAATCGACCAGTTGAGAAATTACGTAGGACGCGAACTGGAAGTCGTGCTTGCGGCACCGCTTGATACCTGGCCGGGGCGCAAGAAATTTTCCGGAGTCCTCGCTGCCGTCGCCGACGAGGAATTCACGCTCAGCCTGCCCGACACCAGCCGGAAGGCCGAAGAGCCTGAAGAAGTCACCATCGCCTGGCCCTTTGTGCGCAAGGCGACCCTCGTCCACCATTTCCCCGAACCGGGCAAGAAGCTCGGCGGCAAGAAAGACTCCAAAGATTCCAAGGGTACACGCGGAGGCGCTGCATGAATTTGGAACTGAAAAAGGCCATCGACCAGATCAGCAAAGACAAAGGGCTCGATCGCGACATGCTCGTGGATACGCTTGAGGACGCCGTCCGCACTTCCGTTATCCGCAAATACGGCGAGAACATCGACGTCGAAGTCAGCTACAACGACGACACCGGGGAAATCCAGGTCCACCAGTTCAAGATCGTCGTTGACGACGTGGCCGATCCCGATACCGAAATCGACATCGAAAAGGCCCGCGAACTCGATCCTTCCGTGCAGCTCGACGACGAAATCGGCTTCCCCCTCAAGGTGACCGACCTCGGGCGCATCGCGGCCCAGTCCGCCAAGCAGGTGATCATCCAGCGTATGCGCGACGCCGAACAGGAACTCATCTATGAAGAGTTCAAGGACCGCGTGGGCGAAATCTGCAGCGGCATCATTCAGCGCCGCGACAAGGGCGGCTGGATCATCAACCTCGGCCGGACCGAAGCCATCCTTCCCAAGGAAGAGCAGATCCCCCGCGAGCATTACAAGCGCGGCGATCGCGTGCAGGCCCTGATCATCGAGGTCAAGAAAGAAGGCCGCGGCCCGCAGATCGTCATTTCGCGTTCGCACCGCGACTACACCGCCGCCCTCTTCCGCCGCGAAGTGCCGGAAGTCGACGACGGCACCGTGCAGATCATGGGCGTCGCCCGCGATCCGGGCAGCCGCGCCAAAGTCGCCGTGCTCTCCCGTGAACGCGACGTCGATCCCGTGGGCGCCTGCGTTGGCGTGCGCGGTTCCCGCATCCAGAACATCGTGCAGGAACTCCACGGCGAACGCATCGACATTGTGGTCTGGAGCCCCGAAATTTCGACCTATGCCCGCAACGCGCTGGCTCCGGCCGTGATTTCCCGCATTGTGGTCGATGAGGCCGAAAACCTCCTCGAAGTCACCGTGCCTGACGATCAGCTCACCAGCGCCATCGGCCGCAAGGGGCAGAACGTCAAGCTCGCCGCCAAGCTGCTTGGCTGGAAAATCGATATTTTCACTGAAACCCGCTACAACGAAACCAACGCCATCGGCCGCGGGCTCGAGCAGGTCGCCAGTGTGGCCGAAGTCTCCGTGGACAGCCTCGTGAGCGCCGGATTCACCACGCTGGAACAGCTCCAGGATGCGACCGATGAAGAACTGTCCGAAAAGCTCAGCCTCTCGGACAGCCGTATCGGCGATTTGCGTGCGGCTATCAACTTCCTCTCTCCCGTAGTGGGCGAATCGGCTGACAAGGCCGATGCCGATGCGGACAAGGCCGACGAAACGGCGGCCGGGGAAGACGAATAGCATGGACCGGGGGCATGTGCCCACCCGGATGTGCGCCATATGCAGAAGGCGCATGCCCAAACAGGAGCTCGTGCGCCACGTTCTGTCCCCGCAGGGGGGGGAATTTCTGGTCGATGAGAGCCAAACCCAGCCCGGACGCGGCTGGTATGTATGCTCGGAAACGGCCTGCCGGGAAAAATTCCGGCGGTTCCGCACAGGCGGGCGGAAGCGTAAGGGAGATTAGTGCATGACTGAAGACAAGACCAAGGTGAAAGACCTTGCGACAGAACTTGGCGTACCGACCAAGAATCTTTTGCAGGCGTTGCGTGAGCTGGATATTCCGGCGAAAAGCACTTCCAGCAACATTGCTGCGGAGGACATCGATCGCGTGAAGAACCATCTGAAAGACTCCGCCACGTCCGAACAGGGCGACCGCCGCGAAGTACAGCCCGGCGTCATTGTCCGTCGCCGCCGCCAGTCCACCGAGGACGTTGCGGCCGAAGGCGAAGAAGCGCCCCGCGCGGAACGCAGGGCCCCGCGTGAAAACCACACGCCCACGGCCCGCATTGTCAGCGTGCCCGGCGCGTCCGAGGCACAGGACGCCGCACCCGTCCCGTCTGCGGAACCCGAAGCGCCGGCCGCTCCGGAAGTTTCCGTGCAGGAACCGGTGAAGGATGCCGCCGAGGAAAAGCCCGCTCCGGTTGCCGAAGCCGACAAGGCCGACGACCAGAAGCCGCGCCAGCCGCGCGACAACCGGCAGAAAAAGCGCTCCGGGCTGCGTGAAGCCGCCCCGGTCGCCAAGGTGATCAGCCGTCCTCAGGACATCGCCGCCGCAAAGGCCGCCGCCGAAGCAGCAGCCGCTGCCGCGAAGGCTGCCGCCGAAGCCGCTGCCGCCGCAAAGAAAACTGAAGAAGCCGAAAAGCCCCGCAAGGCGCAACCCGCCGCCTCCGCGCGGCCCGAAGGCTCCTCCGCGCCTTCGCTGCTGCCTCCGGTCTCCGAAGGCAACCGTTCCAGCTCTTCCGATGGCGAGGACGACGATCGCCGCGATCGTCGCAAACCACGCCGTCCCCAGGAACCGGCCACGCCGCAGGTCCGTGTTATTTCCCGCCCCGACCCCGCGGCCGTAGCCGCCGCACGTACGCAGCAGGCCGCCCAATCCGACGGGCGCGACAACCGCAATGCCGGACGCGACGGTCAGGCACGGGACGGACGCCCCGGACAGCCGCGTGATGGGCGCCCCGGACAGGGGCGTGACGACAACCGCCCGGCCCGCACCGGCTATCAGGGCCCGCGCCCTGCCGGCGGCGGAGCTCCCGGAAACTTCACTCCCGGTGCCACGCCCGGCGGCCCGCTCCCGGACCGTGACGGCCAGAGCAAGAAAAAACGCAACAAGACCGCCCGCCGTACCGTCGATTTTCAGGACACCGCGAACAACGGGCGCCGCCGCAGCGATGATATGGATGATGTGCCGCGCAGAGGCGGACGCAGACGGCCCAAGGCCAGCCGCGTTGTTTCTCAGGCCACCCAGCCCCTCAAGGCCGTCAAGCGCAAGATCCGCATCGAAGAAGCCATCCGGGTGGCCGACATGGCTCACCAGATGGGCCTGAAGTCCAATGAAATCATCAAGGTGCTGTTCAACCTCGGCATCATGGCGACCATCAACAAGGCGCTGGACATCGACACGGCATCCGTCGTAGCCGCCGAATTCGGCTATGAAGTGGAAAAGGTGGGCTTCGCCGAAGAACAGTATTTGGCCGATCACCGCACCGAAGATTCGCCTGAGCAGCTCAAGCGCCGTCCTCCGGTCGTGACCATCATGGGCCACGTCGACCACGGCAAGACCTCGCTGCTCGACGCCATCCGCAAGACCAACGTGACCAGCGGCGAAGCGGGCGGCATCACGCAGCACATCGGCGCGTACCACGTGAAGACCAAGCGCGGCGAAATCGTGTTCCTCGACACGCCCGGCCACGAAGCGTTCACCGCCATGCGTGCCCGCGGCGCGCAGGTGACCGACCTTGTGGTGCTGGTCGTCGCCGCCGACGACGGCGTCATGGAACAGACCCGCGAAGCCGTGAACCACTCCCGCGCCGCCGGCGTGCCGATCATGGTTGCGGTCAACAAGATGGACAAGCCCACGGCCAACCCTGACCGCGTGCTTCAGGAACTCGCCTCCCTCGGCCTCGTGCCCGAAGACTGGGGCGGGGACACCGTGGTCTGTAAGGTTTCCGCCAAGACCCGCGAAGGCCTCGACGAAATGCTCGAAATGCTGGCCCTCCAGGCCGACATCCTCGAACTCACGGCCAACCCTGACAAGCCGGCTCGCGGCCACATCGTGGAAGCCAAGCTCGACAAGGGCCGCGGCCCCGTGGCGACCGTGCTCATCCAGGAAGGCACGCTCCATCAGGGCGACACCTTCGTGTGCGGCGTGTTCAGCGGCCGCGTGCGCGCCATGTTCAACGACCAGGGCCGCAAGGTCAAAGAGGCCGGGCCGTCCATTCCTGTGGAAGTGCAGGGCTTTGAAGGCGTGCCGGAAGCCGGTGAGGAGTTCATCTGCCTTGAGGACGAAAAGCTGGCCCGCCGCATCGCGGAAAGCCGCGCCGTCAAGCTGCGTGAACGCGAACTCGCCAAGCAGTCCCGCGTGACCCTCGAAACCTTCCTGTCCCGCAAGGCGGACGATCAGGAAGCGCTCGTGCTCAACCTCGTCGTCAAGTCCGACGTGCAGGGCTCCCTCGAAGCCATCGTGGATGCCCTCAACAAGCAGAGCACGGAAAAGGTCCGCATCAACATCATCCACGGCGGCACCGGCGCGATCACGGAATCCGACATCCTGCTGGCTTCGGCTTCCGACGCCATCATCATCGGGTTCAACGTGCGTCCCACGGCGAAAGTCAAGGAAATGGCCGAACACGAAAGCGTGGACATCCGTTTCTACGACATCATTTACAAGCTCGTGGACGAAATCAAGAGCGCCATGGCCGGTCTGCTCGCTCCCGTCAGCCGCGAGGTGTACCTCGGCCAGGCCGAAGTGCGCGAAGTCTTCTCCGTGCCGAAGGTCGGCTCCATCGCGGGCAGCCATGTCGTCGACGGCAAGCTCACCCGTAACGCCAGCGTCCGTCTGCTCCGCGACGGCGTGGTCGTGCACAACGGCAAGATTGCCTCGCTCCGCCGCTTCAAGGACGACGTCCGCGAAGTCCTCAAGGGCTACGAGTGCGGCATCAGCCTCGAAAACTTCAACGACATCAAGGTCGGCGATGTTATCGAAGCCTTCGAAATGGTCGAAGAAGCCGCTACGCTGTAGTGGCATGGAATAGATGAAATTGGAGGGGGAAGGGAGAAACTTTCTGAAGAAAGGCTTCTCCCTCCCCCTTCAAACCTCCCCTCTCCCTCTCCAAAGACTTTCGTATGCGGGCGTCGGTTCCGGCTTTGTTCTCAGTAACGGGCCGATCGGCGCCCCTTCCTTTGGTTGGATGATTCAAAGTCGATATATATCTTCACAAAATGGACAGGCTTTTTCTGTAACATGCAGCCTGTTACATGCAAGAAACGCATTAAACGGGCGTCATGCGGAAAAGCCCCTCTCGGCTCCTCAAGCCAGAAAAAGCTGCGAACAGGGATTCGATAACGTCAAAAGCCTCTGGGGGCGGAGGGGGCGGGGCCTTTCACCAGAAAGGTCCCCCCCCCCGAGCATCTTCTCAATGAGAAATCCTCCTCAAAGGGCTTGCGTTTCTGCGTGGTTCCATTATTCCAGAAAGGTAGCACAGAACGATTTTACCAACGGATTGAATCATGGTCATCGCAGTCCTTACCGTCGAGTACCACCTGCACGGCAACGACTCCCTCAAGGGAAAGCGCCGTGTCGCCAACAGCCTCAAGCAGAAGGTGCGCAACACGTTCAACGTCGCCATCGCCGAATACGGCACGGAGGATTCCCTGACCCGTCTCCGGCTGATGGTCATTTCCCTGAGCAACAGCGAGCAGCACCTGCAATCGCGGATGGACAAATGCCTCGCCATGATGGAGGCCGTGTGTTCCGAAGAGATGGTTTACAGTGACTTGGAATTCATCAATGGGGATTGATACAGTGTACGAACAAGACATGCAGACGGCCCATATCATCCAGCCCGCCGAGGAAATGGCGGCGATCATCCAGCAATTCGACAACATCGTCATCGTGGCGCACGGCAGCCCCGACGGGGACGCCATCGGAGCCACCGGAGCCATGGGCTCCTTGGTCAAGGCGCTCGGCAAGCGGTTCGTACTCTATAATGCCACCGGCATCCCCGACTATCTGGAGTGGGTCCCCCTGCCCGGAAAGCTCGTCACCAAGCCCTCCGCCATCCCCTTCAAGCCCGGCCTGATCATCGTGCTGGACTGCGGCGACGCCTGGCGCATGGGCAAGGAACTGCTCGCGGTCTTTCCCGAGTATCCTTCCGTCAATATTGACCACCACCTCGGCAATCCCATGTTCGCCTCCCTCGGGAACTGGGTGGACCCCGGCATGGCCGCCACGGGCCAGATGGTGGCCGCCGTCGCCGACGCCGCTGGCGTGCCCCTCACCGGGGAACTGGCCCAGTGCGTCTACCTCTCCCTCGTCTCCGACACGGGTTCCTTCACGCACGGCAACACCAGTGCGGCGGTCTTCACGCTTGCCGCCCGCCTCGTCGCCAACGGCCTTGACGCCGCCGCCATGCGCGAAAAGCTCGACAACCAATGGTCCATGCCCAAGACGAAGCTCTGGGGCAAGCTCATGCAGACCCTTTCCCTTGAATGTGACGGCACGGTAGCCGTTTGCCCCGTCACGATGGAGGAAATCGGCTCTTTCGGGGCCGTGCGCGAGGATCTGGAGGGCTTTGCCGAACAGATGCGCCGCATCAAGGGCGTGCGCGTCGCCGTGCTCATCCGGCAGGACCCCGGCAACCGCTGCAAGCTGAGCCTCCGCTCGTCCGGCAGCGATGACGTACGCTCCGTGGCTGCCCTCTTCGGCGGCGGCGGGCATCTCAACGCCGCGGGAGCCACCATCGACGATGCCGACATGGACGCCGTGACCAGACAGACCATAAAAGCCATTCAAGACATCACGTTTGGAGAGGGGAAAGAAGAGAAACGTTGAGGAGGGAAGAGGCAACCTTTCTAAAGCAAACTTCCCTCCCCAGACATGCCAATGCGGGCCCTCCCCTCCCTTAGCCAATACTTTCGGCCTGTTCGAATCCCTGAGATCTTTCGAGCCGTGAGCGAACTCCCAAACTATTGAGCCGCACACAGGCAAGCACGCTTTGTCCTCAATGCATTCCCATAAGCAAAGGCCCATTCCGTAACATCGGAATGGGCCTTTGTATTCCGGAGGGAACGTTGGCGCGCAGCCTCCCCACCGTCGAAAGCCTTGGGAAAGGAAGGGGTCCGGGGGAGGAATCCCCCTTCTGGAGAAGGGTTATTCCTCCCCCGGTTCTCTCACATTTACTTCTTGGCTTCAGGCTTGGCGTCAGCCTTCGGAGCGGCCTTGTCGTCGGCCTTCGGGGCGGCGGTGATGGGTTCCAGCTTGACGGGCGCGAAGGTCACCTTGGTCTTGTCCATTTCGGCGATCACGTCCTTGGTCACATCGGACTTGGGATCGAACGCGAGGAGGCCTTCGGCGTTCATGATGACCGAGTAGCCGTTCTTGGTGCGGAAGTCTTCAAGGGTCTTCTGCATCAAGCCGTTGATCTGCTGCACAACCTTCTGCTGCTCGGCATTGACGATCTGCTGGTAACCAACAAAGGTCTTCTGGAAACGGGCGCGGAGGGCTTCGTCGTTGGGAGCCTTTTCGATCATGCCCTGGGCCGTCTTGAGCTGTTCCTGCATGGCGGCTTCAAGCTGCTTCAGGTGTTCGATGCCGGCCTTGCCGGGTTCGCTTTCCTGGAAAAGGCGGGCCGGATCGACCACGGCGATTTTGCTGGCGGCGCAGCCGGTCGTCGCAAATACGAGCATGAGGCACAGAGCGATAGCGCTGATAGTACGCATGGAAACTCCATTCGCAAAGAGGTTCAACGTCGCCGCAACCCGGCGACTGGGGACTTTCCACAGGAAAGATCCCGTCCAAATGATCATCTTCCCTTTTTCCCCCGCAAGCCACAATCCACAACAAAAGACGGGATCGCGGGGCGATCCCGTCGGCTTTCCGGTATGGCGGAAAAAGTTGCCCGTACTTTGCGCAAAGAAAGGGCGCTCAGCCCAGCATGGAAAAACGCTCGCGCGACTTGAGAACCTTCGCAAGGAACGCCTTGGTTTCCCGCGAGGAAAGCTTCTTGAGGAGCGTGTTCCGCACCTGCTCCGGCGTCATGGCATTGATGGTCTCAAAGGCGGCATCACGCGACTTGCCGAACGTCCGCAACATGCCGCCGGTACCGATATTGTAGGCGGCGATGGCACAGTACTCCCTGGATTGGGGATCGGCGATCGCGCTCAGATGCCGGTTCTGCAAGAGATACATGTACGCTGTGCCGTACTTGATGTTCGTCTCGGGATGCAGCAGCAATGAAGGGGATGGCTTGCCGGTGCGGCCGAGCCAGCGGTGCACTTCGCCGCCAGCCGTGTCCGGCACCACCTGCATGAGGCCATGCGCCGAGCGGTTGCTGATCAGGTCAGGGTCGAAATCGCTTTCGGTGTAGATGATCGCGAATACCAAATCCGGCGAAAGATTGTAACGGTCGGCATACTTCTCCACGACCGGGCGGTACTGCTCGGCCTGGCGGCGCATGGAGGCGGTCAGACCGGAAAGCTGCCGCAAGTCGCCAAGCAATTTTTCCGTACGCTCAAGGACTTCAGGGGCCAGCTCGAAAGCCTGCTGGCTGCCGTTCCAGCGCAGGGGCAGATCATCAAAATCCAGCTGTTTGCCCAGCACATCGAGATGGGCGGGTTCCGCCTGATTGATGCGGGGCATATTCGAAAAAAGTTCCGCGCGGGGAACAAAATCGGCCTGCTGGGGTTCCGTGGGGGCGGCGGTCAGCATCGCCGCAAGGGATGTACTGGTCGTTTCCAGCTTGACCGGGATGCTCCCGTGCAGCGGGCGCATGGTTACCGTACCATCGCTCTGCACCTCCAGAACCGGAAAACGGTCCCCGGAAGCGGCAAAGGGCGTTGAAGGGAGATTCTGCTTCATGGCTTCCCGAAACTGCTCAGGAATATGAAGCAGCGGGCGGGGCAGAGGGTTTTCCCCTTTGGCCCGGCTGGTCGCTCCGGTGACGGGCTCAAGGCTCTGATTGCTTCCGCCGGGCACAAAACCCGTCACAAGGGCAAGCAGGGCCAACGTGCCTGTCACAGAAACAGCATATCCTGCCAATGGGTTACGCATAGAAAAACTATCCTCGACTGTTTGGGTCCAGCCGGAAAAAAGGCTTCTTTCCAGCTCATAGGGCGCGCCGTAAGGGTGTAGCAAAGAGCGTGCCATAGCTCTTCTTAGATAAAAAAAACGGATCCGGAGGGTTTGAGTGCCCCACGCGGCCCATGAACGGACCCCACAAAAAAAGCCCCTTTTCCGTGGGGAAAAGGGGCCGGACGCCATTTCCGTCCTATGAGGCGAGAAGTGAGACGCTATGCCGCTTTCGAGGCTTCCCCCATCGAGAAGTCACGGATTAAAAACGGAGCGCGCCCATAAACAGGATGAGGCACACGACAAGCCACCCCCCACGCCCAAGACACGACGCATGGGAGGGAGGGCTGGAGAGGACTCATTTTACCGCGTAAAAATCCTTTTTTGTATCATTTTTTGTACTCTAATACAAAATAGCCGCTCTAATGGTACAATATTTTATATCCTAATAAGAATGATTTTCTTTAAATAAAATCTATCATGGGTCCCACAGAATCCGGGACAACATGGAAGCGATCCCGCCCTACGGCTTCCGGGCAAATACCCTTCCGCAACCCACCTTCTACTGCCGCCCACCGCAAGCGGCTTCGTCCATAACCCAAATCAGCTCGCCACCCTTCGGCCGCACGAGCTGCACGGGCAAAGAGGCAGGCGCCAGCAGATCCAGCGCCTTGCCGAGCGGAGAGCGCTTCCCCTCCCCCGTCGCCAAATACAGGCAGCAGCGGGCCGCGTTGATCATCTCCAGCGTCAACGTGATGCGACGGCTCTCCGGCTTGGGGGCCAGATGTTCGGCCACGGCAAAACCGGTCAGGCGGCCCGAACGCAACGCCTCGGGCGCCAGCAGCGGGCTGCCGGGGAACAGCGAAGCGGTATGCCCGTCGTCCCCCATGCCGAGCAGGGCGCAATCAAGACGGGGCATCCCCTCTTCCGCCGGAACGTGTTGCCGCAAAAGTTCCTCATAGGCCACGGCTGATTCGCCGGGATCGATTTCGCCGTCCATCGGATAGATTTCCGCCGCCGGGACATGCGCCAGCAGCTCCTGATTGGCCGCACCGTAATTGCTTGCGGGATGATCCGGAGCGACACAGCGTTCATCCACCCAAAAAACGCGGGTGTGCGCCCAGTCGACCCGCGCCGCCCACGCCTCCGTGCGCAACAGCCGGTACAACGTCAACGGCGTGGAGCCTCCGGACAGGGCCAGCGTGAAGACGCCGCGCCGGGATACGGCCTCCGCACAGCGGGCGGCCAGCAACCCGGCGGCGCATGACGCCACGCCGTCCGCATCGGCCCGGACATACGTTTCAAGATGAAGCCCATCCAATGGATTATCCGTTTTGCTCTGGAGCATCGCTCTTGTCCTCTTGCTGTAGGGTTGGCTCTTTCACCTTGCGGGGATTGCGCAATTCCACGGGCACGGTTTCGTTCTCGCGCAGGTGCACATCCATTTGCGGGAAAGAGATTTCAATGTTGGCCTCGGTGAACTTTGCGTCAATGACTTTTCGGATGTCCGAGGCGATGCCGCTGCCGTGCAGGATGTCCCCCACCCAGAACCGCAGCCGGAAATCCAGCGAACTGGCCGCGAAATCGTTAAACAGAACCACCGGCTCGGGATAGGTCAGGACCTTCTGGTGCTCTTTCGCCACCTGTTTGAGCAGCTTCTCGACAAGCTGGATATCTGACCCGTAGGCCACGCCCACAGCGACCTCCTGCCGGACCATGCGCCCGTTGCGCGTCCAGTTGGTGAGCTTGCCGGACAGAAATTCCGCGTTGGGCACGAAGATGACGGCATTGTCGAACGTCTCCACCTGCGTGGACCGGATATTGATGCGCCGGACAATGCCGTTGACGCCGCCCACATCAATCACGTCGCCTTCGCGCAGGGTCTGCCCGAAGATGACCAGAAGCCCGCTGACGAAGTTGTTGATGATGTTCTGGAGGCCAAAGCCGATGCCTACGGACAAGCCGCCGGCGACCACCGCGATGCTGGTCAGGCTGAACCCAAGCGCGCTCAGGGTGTATAAACCGAACAAACCCCACAGGAGATACGTGAACCCGGCCTGAATCGGCCCCACAAGGCTGCGGTCAAGGCGCATGGAATGCGCGGGCAGATCCGCAATGAACGACCTCCCCACCGAAATGAAAGAGCGGGTCACGTAGAACGCGCTGACGATAAACAGCACCTGAAGCATACTGAATGAGGTCTTGCCCACGCTCACGTCCATGTTCGCCAAGTGCGTCAGCAGGAACTCGCCGCCGGGATAGGCCAGAATCCAGAGCCCCGTTGCCGCCGTCGCCAGCACGAGCATGGCGGGAAGCGCCAGAGCCAGCAGGAACCCGCTGAACAAAGCCTTCACCCCTTCCTGCGGCATGTGTTCGGCAATGACATTCATAAGCCGCATAAAGCCCACCGCCTGCTGCACGCACACGGCCACCGCCGCATATGCCACGCATACCAGAATCGACAGCCTCCCCCATCCAATCAGGGTCATGAGCACGGCGATCCAGAGGATAACGGCCTGCCCTTTCAAAAGATTGATGACCAGCGGGAACGGGATGTCCGGCAAAGGGCGCTTGTAGTCGCGCCACAGAGTGACGAGCGACATCAGCAGCCAGATGCCGCCGAGAATCGGGCCGGGCAAATTGAAAAACAGGAGGAGAAGCCCGCCGAGCAAAGGGGTGAACAACGGCCACAGCGGCGAGCGCAATTGGAGATCGCTCCGCTGGAATGTATACAAGTCCCATGCAAGCGCCATCTGCCCAAGGCTCAGGAGCAACGTGCCGATGATGGACAGGACATGGTACGATCCGCTCGGGGACCACGCCGCGAAATGGAACGTGAAGCCAAAGGACAGCCACACGAAGCTGTGCCCGCACATCTTGGTCCAGCCCGTACGCAAGGACTCGGGCCATTTCCTCGACATGCGGCGCGACACGAAAATAAGGCCGTGCAGCGGCAGGATAAGCACGATTGCGCGCAGTATGACGCCGAGCCACCCGGCGAGGGTCCACGGCAGTTCCGCGTTCATGCGGACGGAGAAGGTCTCCTGCAACGCATTGATACTTTTCTGGATATTAAGCCATGAATCCACGTCGTAAATCTTGCCCGAGCGCTGGAGATAATAATCCTGCCACAACCCGGGAATGGACTTGGCAACCCGCCCGGTCAGGGAGGTGATGTTTTCCTGCAGTTTGCGGGCGGGAGCGAGCACGCGGCTGATGCGGATCTGAACCGTATTCAGCCGCCCCTGCGTCTGCGCAAGATCGCTCAAAAAAGCCTGCAATTCCGGAGAAATGTCCGTTTCATCCTTCGAGGGGGCGGAGTCCTGCTCCAAAAGGGAAATTTCACTGAGCCGGCTTTTCAGCGTGTTCAGCGTGCCTTCCAGCGGTTCCAGCACATCCGAGAGCTTGTCGTTCAGCCGTGCCAGCCGCTGCTGGACGACGGACAGTTCCAGCGGCAACCCCCTGCTCACGCGGGAAAGCGTCATGAGCCTCTGGTATTCCTCCTCAATACCGCTGAGCGCCGCATTCAACTTGCGGGAGGCATCCGGCAGGCGTTTGGTCAAGGCCACGGTTTCCGCATCAATGGCCCCGAGCTCCTCCACCCGGTTTTGGAGCAGCGTAGTCCAGACATCCTGCGTCGGATCGGGTACGGGTTTCGGCGTGCTCGCGGGCGCATCCGTTTTCTGTCCGGATGCCGGGGCAGTATCCGCAAAGGCCGCGCAAGGCAGGGCAAGACTCAAGCAAAGAAACAGGGAAACAAGTCGGGAGGCATTCATACAGCGGCGTTCCGTTCGGCTAGAGTATGTTCGACGTTCCCGGAACATACCCCGCGATCCTTCCGCTCGGCAACCACTGAGAATGTGAGGGAGGGAAAGGAGAACCGGGGAGGGGAGAAGGGGCCTTTCTGGAGAAAGGCCCCTTCTCCCCT
>ERZ791883.2118-NODE-2118-length-14024-cov-10.100437_pt1 | contig 14024 bp, 10 predicted proteins | sample MGYA00510160_ERZ791883 | MGnify/ENA primary metagenome ERZ791883 (study PRJEB30046, sample SAMN00792072) | human gut metagenome | study: EMG produced TPA metagenomics assembly of the A metagenome-wide association study of gut microbiota in type 2... | reverse complement strand
ATGACCACAGCGGCACCGGCCTTCTGCAGCTCCATGGCGTTGTAATACTGGTGGTTCTCGGCCACGTTGGGGCTGGGGATGAGCACAGCGGCACGGCCCACAGCCTCCAGCTCGGCCAGCGTCAGGGCACCGGCACGGCTGATGACAAGGTCCGCTGCTGCCAGCAGCTCGGGCATGTTGTTGATGTATTCCTTCACCACAAGGCTCTCGCCGGGGGCAAAGCCCTTTTCCTTTTCCAGATCCCGGAACAGCTGCACGCCGTACTGGCCGGTGGCATGGAGATGAAGGACAGGCTTTTTGTTCTTCTGCTCCCATGCGCAGAGGTCGGCCACCACCTCGTTCACACGGCGGGCACCCAGACTGCCGCCGAAGGAGAGGATCACGGTGCGGTCCCCCGCGCCCAGTTCGGCACGGATGGCTTCCCGGTTCTTCGCCTGGGTGAACACCTCAGGCCGGACGGGGTTGCCCACCACGATGGTCTTTTCGGGTGCGCCCAGCTTTTCCACGGCGGCGGGCACGGCGGCGAACACGATGTCCACATCCGGGGCCAGCAGCTTGTTGGTCACACCGGGAAAGGCGTTCTGCTCATGCAGGGCGGTCTTGATGCCCTGTTTGGCGGCGCAGCGCACCACCGGGCCGGACACATAGCCGCCGCAGCCAATGACCAGATCGGGCTGGATGTCCTTCATCATCTTTTTGGCCTTGGGGCCGGAGAGTGCCAGATTCCACAGGGTAATGAGATTCCGCTTGATATTGTTCAGGCTCAGCTTCCGCTGAAAGCCGGTGATCTCGATGTGATGGAAGGGATAGCCCGCCTGTGTGACCAGACGGTACTCCATGCCCTCCTTCCGGCCCGCAAAATGGATCTCGGCGGTGGGGTCGGCTTTTTTGATGGCTCCCGCAATGGCCAGAGCCGGGTTGATATGGCCGGCAGTGCCGCCGGCTGCAATAAGTACACGCATCTTGGTTCCTCCTTACTGTTCTGTCTGCGCTCTGCGCGCGGTATCCAGCACGATGGTCTTTGCCTTGCGCTGGCGCTCCCGCTCGGCGTGGGCTTCCTCCCGTTCCAGGCGGGCCCGTTCGCCGTTGCGTCCGATATTGACCATAACGCCCATCTCGGCCAGCAGCAGGATCAGGCTGGTGCCGCCGGAGGAGAAGAAGGGCAGCGAAATGCCGGTGTTGGGCAGGGTGTTGGTGACAACGGCAATGTTGCAGAACACCTGCCAGGCGATCTGCGCCATGATGCCGATGCCCACCAGCGTGCAGAACCGGTTTTCGGCATGGAAGGCGATCCAGAAGCCCTGCACCAGAAAGAGGACGAACAGCACGATGACGATCACCGCACCGACGAAGCCCAGTTCCTCGCACACGACACTGAAGATAAAGTCGTTGGTGCTCTCCGGCAGCCAGAGCTGCTTTTCGATGCTGTTGCCCAGCCCCAGCCCCGTGGCACCGCCTGAGCCGATGGCGTACAGGCTCTGCTTGGTCTGGCTGGTCATCTGGTCAAGATCCTGCGTCCAGCCGTCCAGACGGCTCTGCAGGTAGTCAATGGAGTCCACATGCTTCAGCAAAGTCTCCAGCAGGAACAGCGCGGCACCGGCACAGCCCCAGGTAATGATGCCGCCGCTGCCGCCCAGCAGCAGGATGGTGCCCACGATGGCCGTGGTCAGCAGGATGCCCGACATGTGGGGCTCCAGCACCAGCAGGATCAGGACAGGCACCAGCCACAGGATGGGCCGGATGAGCTCCACCACGATGCTGTGGTGGACCCACTTGCGCAGGGGCAGCTCGCCGAATTTGACCTGCGGGGTCCTGGCGGCGATGTCTGCCGTGAGCAGGATCATCTCAAACTTTGCCACCTCGGAGGCCTGTAAGGTCAGGCCGCCGAAGCTGATCCACCGGCGGCAGCCGTTGATGGGGCTGCTGAACAGCACCAGCACCAGCAGGATCAGGCAGACGATATAGCCCAGCTTGACCATTCTGCGCAGGAAACGGTGGTCAAAATAGGAGAACAAGAACATCATGCCCAGGCCCAGCACCGTGCAGAGCAGCTGGGATTTGATGTAATGGAAGCTGTCCCCAAAGCGGAGATAGCCCGTGGTATAGCTTGCACTGAACAGCATGACCAGCCCGAACACCATGATGATGGCCAGGGTCGCCATCCAGTTGAGCAGGATGGGCGGCCAGGGGCCGGGGTCCCGCTGAAAGACGGAAAACGGCTCTGCTTTTTTTCTGCGGAGTGTTGCCAAACTGCACCCCTCCTTAACTGATTTTTGCCAGCTGAACGGTCAGCGCCACGCCCAGCATGGCAATGACACAAAAGGTATAAAAGATCTGTTCCGCGCTCTGGCCCCGCAGCTCCAGCCAGCGGTGGAGCGGTGCCGAGCGGAACAGCTGCCTGCGGCCCCGGCTGGCCTTGCAGACCAGGATCTGCAGGGCCACCATGCCGCCCTCCAGCCAGAAGGGCAGGGCCAGCGGCAGGGTAAGGTCAGGCCAGCCGATGCACAGGGGCACGCACCCCAGCATCCCGGCCAGAAACAGGCTGCCCACGCTGCCCAGCCGCAGCTTTGCGGGTGGGAAGTTCCAGAGCAGGAAGGCCATCAGGGAACCGGCCAGTGCGGCGGGCAGAACGCCCAGCGGGAACCAGCCCAGCAGGGTCATCACCCCCATCAGGCCCAGCATGGCCGCAAAGGACGCGCCGCAGACGATGCCGTCCATGCCATCGGCAATGCGGGCACACTCGGCCAGTGCGACCAGCAGCCCTTCCCACAGCAGCGGGGCGGCAATGCCCAGATCGACATAGCCCACACCCGGCAGGGTGATCCCGGCTGCAAGGCAGCCTTTGGCTCCCAGCAGCACCAGCACCACGGCACCGGCAGCGGCTTCCAGCCCAAGGCGGGTGTGCCGCCGCAGGCCCAGCACCGAACGGCTGCGGATGCGGGCCAGATCCTCCAGCAGACCCACGCCGCCAAAGAGCAAAGCTCCCAGCAGCGCTGTGAGCAGCCGGACCGAGAACATGCTCTCGGCCCCCAGCAGCTCAGGCTGAGCCACACAGGCGGCAGTCCAGCCCACGCCCACAGCAGCCAGCACCCCCACCATCAGGCAGAGCCCGCCCATGGTGGGAGCCTGCGGCGGGCGCTCCGGCTCGGCATCCGGCGCTTCCTGCCCGGGTGCCTGCCGGGCCTTGGGCTCATCCCAGCGTCCCTGGAACGCCCGCAGCAGCGGCACCATCAGATTCCCGAGCGCCGCCGTGAGGAAGAACCCCAGCGTTGAGGCGGCGATCAAGGCGAAACGAATCATAGCTCGATGTTACTCCTTGTAAAAGATCTCCAGCACTTTTTCCAGTGCCATGCCGCGGCTGGCCTTGACCAGCAGGGCATCGCCGGGCTGCATTTTGTTCAGCAGGGCATCGGCGGCCTGAGCGTATGTGTCGGCATGGAGGGTGGGCAGCCCCTTGGCAGCAGCCACCACGGCAATGCGCTTGGCCTGCTCGCCATAAGTAACGAGGTAGTCCACCTTGTTCTCCACGGCCTGACGGCCCACCTCCTCGTGGGCGGCGCGGCTGATATCGCCCAGCTCCAGCATATCGCCCAGCAGGGCAAAGCGGCGCTTGCAGGGATATTCCCTGAACATGGCCAGCGCGGCCTTCATGCTGTCTGGGTTGGCGTTGTAACAATCCTCAATGACATCCACGCCTCTGACGTGCACCACCTTCTGGCGCATTCCGGTCTGCTCAAAGTCGGCCAGACCGGCAATGACCCGGCGGGCATCCAGCCCCAAGCGGGTGGCGGCGCAGTAGGCAGCCAGCGCGTTGGCCACGTTGTGCCGGCCCATGGCGGGGATCTTTACGAGGAAAGTCCCTTCCTCATGATCCTCCAGCACAAAGCTCATGCCCTTTTCATCCTGCTGGATGGACAGGGCACAGACATCAGCGTTCTCATCGCCCAGGCTGAACCAGACCGGGCGGACATGGTCGGGCAGGACGGCCTTGCGCAGGAAGGGATCATCCCCGTTCAGCACCAGCGGCGCACCCTCCGGCAGACCGGCGCAGATCTCCAGCTTTGCCTTGCAGATGTTCTCCTGACTGCCCAGGTTGCCGATGTGGGACACCCCGATGCAGGTGATGATGCCTACATCCGGGCGGGCGCACTTGCTCAGGCGCTCGATCTCTCCGGCGTGGCTCATTCCCATCTCCACCACGGCGTACTGGGTCTCTTTGCCGATGCGGAACATGGTGCGGGGCAGGCCCAGCTCATTGTTCTGGTTGCCCTCGGTCTTGATGGTACTGCCAAAGCCTGCAATGGCGGCGTAGGTCATCTGCTTTGTGGTGGTCTTGCCCACGCTGCCGGTCACGCCCACCACTTTGGGGTGGAACTGGCTGCGATAATTGGCACCCAGCACCATCATGGCGTGATAGCTGTCCGGGCAGATCACGCTCTTCTCCTCCGGCACGCCTTCCACGGGGTGGTTCAGCACCACGCAGAGCGCGCCGTTTTCCAGCGCCTTGGCGGCAAAATCATGGCCGTCGAATTTTTCGCCCGGGAACGCCACAAAGATGCACCCGGGGCAGACCTCACGGCTGTCGGTGGTCACCAGCGTGACCGGAGTCTCGCACTGGGCCAGCGCGTTGACCGCCAGGCCCTCCAACAGGATGTTTGCTGCAATTGCTTCCATACTCTCATTCCCCTTTATCCACAGATCAGATGTACGATGGTTCCCCGCTGGACGCTGGAGCCGGGTGCCTCGCTCTGGCTCTGGACCGTGCCGGAGCCTTCGACTGTGCAGTTGAGCCCTGCGGCGTTCAGCATCTGCCGGGCAAAGTCCGCGCTCTTGCCGGTCACGTCCGGCACCTCGGCGTGTTTGCCCTCATAGGTATCGGTATACAGATAAACGGTGGTGCCGTAGGGCACCTCTGCCCCCGCGCGGGGGTACTGGTAGGTGACAAGGGCGGCGGTCTGGTCGGATTCGCTCTCGGCCAGGTGATGCTTCAAGCCCTTGATGTTCAGCTGCACCTGCGCGTTGCTCCACTCCTTGCCCGTCAGGTTGGGCACCTTGACGGTGGTGCCGCTGCGATCCACGCCGTCGGTGGCGATGCCCAGATAGGGCGCGATCTCGCTGATGATGTTGCCCACCACCGGAGCCGCCAGAATGGAGGAATAGTCGGTGCGGGCATTGTTGGGGTCGTCCAGCATGACATAGACCAGGATCTCCGGGTCGTTGGCGGGCAGGACAGCCGCAAAGGATGCCACCTTCTTGTAGTCGCCGTCGGCGCGGCGGTCCATGTTCAGCTGCTCGGAGGTGCCGGATTTGCCGCCGATGCGGTAGCCTGCAACGTAGGCGTTGCCGCCGCCGCCCTGGGTGCCGTCGCCCACCTCAAACTCCATGATCTGGCGGATGGTCTCGCTGGCGCTCTCGCTGATGACCTGGCGGCGGATGTTGGTGCCGATTTCTTGCACCACATTGCCGTTCTGGTCCGTGATCTTGTCCACCACATGGGGGGTGACCAGATAGCCGCCGTTGACTGCCGCCGAGATGGCGGTGCACACCTGCAGCGGGGTCACGGCCATGGCCTGACCGAAAGCGGAGGAGGCCAGCTCCACCTCGCCCAGACGGCTCTTGCTGTAATACTGCATGAAGCTGGTCTCATTGGGCAGGTCCACGCCGGTGCGCTCGGTAAAGCCAAAGGCATCAAAGTAATCATAGAACAGGCTGGAACCCACGCGCTGGCCCAGCTGGACAAAGTAGATGTTGCAGCTGTTGCGCAGGGCCTCGGCCAGATTCTGGGCCCCGTGCGCCTTTCTGCCGGCGCAGTGGTAGGTCTGCTTTGCCACGCTGTACGCGCCGGAGCAGTTCAGGGTGGTGTAATAGGTCGCCTTGCCGCTGTCCACACCCATGGCGGCGGTGATGACCTTGAACACGCTTCCGGGGTAGTACAGCTCGGTGATGGTCTTGTTCTTCCACTGGATATCCCGGTAGGTGCCGGTGTAGTCGGCCTCCTCATCCACGATCTTCTGGCCATTCTCGTCCCGCAGGTAGTTGCCGTTCTCGTCTTTTTTGTAGATAGTGTACAGCTCCGGCTCAGCCTGCACCTGCTCTGTCAGGTAGGCCAGATTGGCGCTGAAATCCTGCGGGTCATTGGGGTCAAAGTCCGGCTTGGAGGCCATGGCAAGGATGGCACCGGTCTTGACATTCATCACAATGGCGCAGCCGCGGTTCTCAACGGTGTTGGCCGCCACGGCCTCGTTCAGGTAGCGCTCCACCACCTCCTGAATGTTCACATCCAGCGAGAGCACCAGATTGGAGCCGTCCTTGGCGGCGTAGGTGGTAGCGTTTTCATCGGCAATGGCGTTGCCGTAGGCGTTGCGCAGGGTGATGGTGCGGCCATTCACACCGGCCAGCGTGGACTCATAGGAGTTTTCCAGACCGTACACGCCCTGACCGTCCGCATTGCAGAAGCCCAGCACGGCGGCGGCAAAGCGGCCGTAGGGGTAATCCCGCTGGAAGCCCTTGGAGGCCGACACCGACACCCGCCCCTTGCGGACAGTGGGGGTGCCGTCGTCGCTCTCCTGCTGGCCCAGACCCAGCTTGGCCAGGATCTTTTCCAGCGCACCGGCGGATTTTCCGCTCTTGCTGTGGGCCTTGTTGTAGGTCTTGACGTACTCCTCAATGGAGAGCTTGATGGCGTTGTTGACCTTGGTGGCCAGCACCTGATAGGAGCTTTCGTTTTGGGAGAGGGCATCGCAGACCGCCTGATACTGGGTCTGGTACTCCGCTGAAGTGGTGTCCACGCTGTCCAGACTCTCGCCGTCGCCCGAAAGCAGGCGCAGGGTGATCTGGGTGCAGACCTCCTTCATGGCGGCCTCATTGATGGTGCGGGTCTCCGCCTTGGTGTCCTGATCGGTGGTGGTGGTATACAGGGCCGTGCTGTAAGAGGGGTCGGCCCAGATGGTCCAGACCACGCTGGTGGAGGCCAGCGTGATGCCGCTGGTGTCGTAGATCTCGCCGCGGGTGGCCTGAATGGTGCTGTCCAGCAGCTGCTGCTCGGCGGCGTACTGGCGGTAGGTGGCACCGTCGCGGATCTGGATCTTGTACAGGCTGTAGATCACAGTCAGCGCGGCGGCCACCACAAGAAGCACGGCGGCGCCAAAGCTGATATGGCGCAGCCGGGCACTGAGCCGTGCGTGCGGGTCCGCACCGCGGCGGCGGGCACTGTTCTTTTTGGGATTGGAGGATGGTGTTTGCATTGCGTACTCCCGAAGAAAACCGAAAAAGCGTGCGCTGCCGCACGCTTTTCGTTGTTTGGTTTATTTTGCCGTTCTGACAGAGGCAAGAATGGTCATTGCCCCATCGTGGAGCAGATCCGACCACTGCCGCACAGCGGATGCCTTGCGCACCAGAACGCTGCCCTCATCCAGCCGGATGTAGGTGATCTGGCTCTGGTCGATCTTCATCAGCCCCAGGCGGGTGGCGGTCTCCTCAACACTTGTGATGTTGGTGCGGCTGTTCAGGGCACTGTTGTAGTATGTATACTGGCTCTGCTCGCTCACAAGCTCTGCCTTGGCGCTCTGGATCTGAGAGTTCAGCTCCACCAGCTGTGCCTCGCTCCACAGCAGGCTCACCGCAAAGCCCACCAGCAAAGCCGCGCCCACCAGCTGCAGCGCGTGCTGCATGGCGGCCCGCACGGGGTTCAGCCGCTTTTTGCCGCCCTTTTCTACCCGCAGCGGAACTTTGGGCTGTGCCTGCGGCGCTCTTCTGCGCCGAACCTCTGTCATATCGTATGCTGCCTGACCCATGGTGATCTCCTCCTCACATCTCCGGGGCTGTGCCGCCCTCAGATCTTTTCCAAAACCCGCAGGTGGGCCGAACGGCTGCGCCGGTTCTCTTCCAGCTCCTGCGTGTTGGCTTCAATGGGTTTGCGTGTGATCAGCTTTGCCTTGGCCTTGCCGCCGCAGACGCACACCGGGAACTCCGGCGGGCAGGTGCAGGCGGTGGACCAGCGGCGGAACTTGTTTTTGACCAGCCGGTCCTCCAGCGAGTGGAAGGTGATCACGCAAAGTCTTCCACCCGGTGCGAGATGCGCAAAAATGGTATCCAGCCCCTCTTCCAGTGCGTCCAGCTCATGGTTTACCGCAATGCGCAGTGCCTGGAAGGTGCGGCGGGAGGGGTTTTTGTTCTTCCGACGCTCCGCCGGGGGCATGGCGCTGGCCACGATATCCGCCAGCTGCAATGTCGTTTCAATGGGGGCAGTTTCCCGGGCTTCCACGATCCTGCCCGCGATCTGCCAGGCGAAGGGCTCCTCGCCGTAATCCCGCAGGATGCGGGCCAGCTCCTCCCGGCTCTCGCTGTTCACGAGATCGGCGGCCGTCTCACCCTCCTGGCTCATCCGCATGTCCAGCGGGGCATCCGCCCGGTAGGAAAAGCCCCGGGCCGCGTCATCCAGCTGATGGCTGGACACCCCCAGATCCAGCAGCGCACCGTTGATCGTTTCAATGCCCAGCTGCTCCAGAGCTTGTCCGGCATAGCGGAAGTTGATCTGCACCACGGTGGCAGGCAGGCCCGCCAGCCGGGCCCGGGCCGTCTGCACGGCATCGGGGTCCTGATCCAGCGAGATGAGCCTGCCGCCCTGCTCGCCGTTCAGCCGTAGGGCGATCTGGCGGGAGTGCCCCGCGCCGCCTGCCGTGCCGTCCAGATAGGTGCCCGCCGGGTCGATCTTCAGGCCGTCCAGGCACTCGTTCAGCAGCACCGGGACATGCTCAAACGAGGCCGGGTCAAAGGGCTGTGCTGTTTTTTCTGTGTCCATGTTCCCAGCCTCCTTTCAAAACTCAGATAAGATCCTGCATCTGCCGCCCTTTTCTGCCCGGAGCTGCTGCCCGGGAAAGCGGCCTGCGGCCTGCCGGGAGTTTGTGGCCCGGTCAGCCTTGAGGATACAATTTTATTGTAACAAAACAGGCCCCTGATTGCAAGAGTTTCCCTTTTGTTTTTTCTCTCAAAATGTACCAAAAAAAGCCCCTGCAAGCCGTCGTTTTTGCTTGCAGGGGCCGGAAGCTCTCACCGGGAAATTTCACATTCCCGCATCAGAGCTGTTTCCGGGGGCTCTGGCGCAGGTTTGCACGGACATTTTTGACCTGTGCGGCGTTTTCCGCCATCGTCTCTTCCGTGGTCTTGAGCATATTATCACAGTAGTCGGTCACAGTCTGGCGGACAGTGCGGGCCTCGGTCTGGGCGGCGGAGACGATCTCTCCGGCGCGCTGCTGGGCCGCCTTGACGATCTCAGCCTCGCTCACCAGCACACGGGCGCGCTCCTCGGCCTTTTTTACAATGGCCTGTGCCTGTGCGTTGGCCGATTCGATGAGCTGGGCACGGTCGCTGACAATGGACTGGGCCTGCCGCAGCTCCACAGGTAGGTTCTGGCGGATCTCGTCCAGATAATCCCGGATCTGCTCCACATCCACGATGCGCTTGCCGCCCGAAAGGGGCATTCCGGCGCTCTCCTCCAGCGTATCCTCAATGGTATCCAAAAGCTCGTTTACGTTCATTCCGCATCTCCCTCTCCGGTGCTCTGCCGGGGCTTACCATACTTCCACAGCAGGACTTTGCCGTATTTATACTGTTTTTTCAGGGTCATGCCGCCCACCTCGGCAGGCAGCACCAGGCCGGTCTCACTCTCGCAGATCACGATGCCGCCCGGGGCCAGGCATTTGTCCACGCCGGGCAGGATCTTTTCCAGCGTGCCGGTGTGGAAGGGCGGGTCCAGCAGCACGATGTCGAACTGCTCATGGCAGGCGGAGAGATACCGTGCCGCCTCGCCGATGTTGACCCGGCTGCGGTCAAACACGCCGCAGTTCTTGCAGTTCTTCATCACGATGTTCACGGCCTCCCGGTTCTCGTCCAGGAACACGCACCGGGCCGCTCCCCGGCTCAGGGCCTCGATGCCCAGCTGGCCGCTGCCTGCGTAGAGGTCGAGCACCCGGGCACCGGGCAGGTCGAACTGGACGATGCTGAACATGGCCTCCTTGACCTGATCCATCGTCGGGCGGGTGATCTCGGTGCCGGGCAGGGCTTCCAGCCTGCGGCCCCGTGCTTCTCCTGCAATAACGCGCATGTATCTGCCTCCTTCTCCCGCTGTCCGGGCCCCCTGCCCGGCCAGCAGCTGTTTCGTGTTTTCGTATCTCCATATTATCGTCAAAACGCAACTCTTTGTCAAGGGCGCGCGTTGCACTCAGGGTGCAATTGTGCTAAAATCAGGGCAAAGCGCCCCATGTGCGGCGCGTTTTGCCAAAAAGGAGAGTATCTGCTTATGAAAGTCCTGCTCATCAACGGCAGCCCCCACGAGAAGGGCTGCACCTATACCGCCCTGTCCCTGATCGCCGGGGAGCTGAACGCCAGCGGCATCGAGACCGAGATCCTGAACGTCGGCACAAAGCCGGTGGGCGGCTGCATCGGCTGCGGCGGCTGTGCCGCCGGTAAGGGCTGCGTGTTCGGCGGCGTGGTCAACGAGGCCATCGAAAAGGCTAAGACCGCTGATGCCTTTGTGTTCGGCACACCTGTCCACTATGCGTCCGCCTCCGGCAACATGACCAGCTTCATGGACCGTCTGGCCTACGCGGGCGGCAAGTATCTGGCCTACAAGCCCGCTGCCATCTGCGCTTCGGCCCGCCGCGCCGGCACCACCACCACGCTGGACCAGCTGGTGAAGTACCCCGAGTTCTTCCACATGCCGCTGGTCAGCGGCTCCTACTGGCCCATGGTGCATGGCTCAAAGCCCGAGCAGGTGCTGGAGGATGAAGAGGGCTGCGCCGTGATGCGGGAGCTGGGCCGCAACATGGCCTGGCTGCTCAAGTGCATTGAGCTGGGCAAAGCAAACGGCATCACCCACCCCGAGAATCCCCGCCGCCCCATGACCAATTTCATCCGCTGAGTTTCACCCCCCCGCCTGCCCGGCGGGGGCGTTTTTGATTTTAACAGCTTTTTCTGCAAAAACGGGAAAAATAAGGGACGGAGTGCTTTTTTCGTTCACAACTTTGTGGTAGCATAAGGGTAAGAATTTTTTTGTGCAGAGCGATGGAGACAGGCTATGGAACACTACGATTGGAACGACGGCTGGCTGTTTGCCCCCACCTTTGATCCCGCCATCGTCCGCCCCGAATGCACCGGGGTGGAGCTGGAGCCGGTGCGCTTGCCCCACACGGTCAAAACGCTGCCCTACAACTATTGCAACGAGAACGAATACCAGCGGGTGTCCGGCTACCGGCGGGAGTTTTTTGCGCCCAAAGAGTGGCAGGGCCGCACGGTACTGCTGACCTTTGGAGCCGTGGCCCACGATGCCACCGTGTTCTGCAACGGGCGGCGGGTGTTCCACCACGGGTGCGGCTACACCGCCTTTACTGTGGACCTGACCGAATCGCTGCTGCTGGGCCAAAAAAATGTGGTGGCTGTCCGGTGCGACAGCCGGGAGGACCTGAACATTCCTCCCTTCGGCGGGCAGATCGATTTTCTGACCTACGGCGGCATCTACCGGGCCGTCAGTCTGGACGTGAAGGAGCCCGCCTACCTGCGCGACATCTTCATCGAGGCGCAGGCCGAGGGCGATTTCCGCATCTATTCCTCCACAGTGGGCGAGACCATCGGCTGCACCCTGCAGGCCGAGATCCGCAGCCCCGCCGGGAGCAGAGCCCTGTACAGCGGTGAGCTCAGCCTGCCCATTGTGGGCACCCTGAACGGGGTGCACCCCTGGAGCGTGGAGCACCCCTTCCTCTATACCCTGACCGTCCGGCTCATCCGGCCCGGCACCAGCGGCCTGCCCGACCGGGTGCTGGACGAAAAGAGCACCCGGTTCGGCTTCCGCACCATCCAGTTCGTGGCCGGGGGCTTTTATCTGAACGGCCAGCGGGTGGAGCTGCGGGGCCTGAACCGGCATCAGAGCTACGCCTATCAGGGCTATGCCATGCCGGACAGCATTCAACAGCTGGATGCCCAATTGTTGAAAAAGCAGCTGGGCTGCAATGCAGTGCGCACCAGCCACTACCCCCAGAGCCCGGCTTTTCTGGATGCCTGCGATGAGCTGGGCCTGCTGGTGTTCGTGGAGATGCCCGGCTGGCAGCACATCGGGGATGAAGCCTGGCAGGCTCAGGCATTGCAGAACTGCCGCGAGATGGTCTGCCAGTGCCGCAACCACCCCAGCGTGTTCCTGTGGGGCGTGCGGGTGAACGGCAGTTCCGACAACGAGGCCTTTTACAAGCGCACCAACGAGGCTGTCCATCGGCTGGACCCCACCCGCCCCACCGGCGGCGTGCGGATCGCCCGCAAGAGCCAGCTGCTCGAGGATGTTTACGCCTACAATGATTACTCCTACTCCGGCCGCGGCCCGGGCTGCGAGCCCCGGTCTGCCGTTACGCCCGATCTCCGCAAGGGCTACCTCATCAGCGAGTTCGGGGGCCAGCAGTTCCCGGCCAAAGCCTTTGACGACGAGCCGCACCGGCTGGCACAGGCTCTGCGCCACGCCGCCGTCCTCAACGATGCCATTGCCCAGCAGGGCGTGGCCGGTGCCCTTGGCTGGTGCATGGCCGATTACAACACCCACCGCGAGTTCGGCAGCGGCGACCGCATCTGCTACCACGGCGTGACGGACCTGTTCCGCAACCCGAAGCTCTCTGCCGCCGTCTACGCAAGCCAGAAAACGCCCCGCTCCCCTTCGGACGTGGTGTTCGAGGTCTCTTCCAGCATGGCACTGGGCGACCACCCCGGCGGCTTTGCCGGGGCCTGCTGGGTGTTCACCAACGCCGAGAGCGTCCGCCTCTACCGGGGCAACGATTTCATTGCCGAGTTCATCCCCGACCGTCGGGGCCGCTTTGCCGCCCTGCCCCACCCGCCCATCGAGATCCAGGATTTCGTCGGCTCCCTGCTGGAAAAGTATGAGGGCCTTGACCAGAGCACGGCCCCGCAGGTGGCCGCCATCCTCAACGAGATGCGCCGGGACGCGCTGAACCTTTCGCCTCTCTCCCGGGCGCGGATGCTCTCCCTGCGGCTGAGCGCAAACGACCTGCTCCGGATGTACTACAAATACATCGGCGTGCTGGGCGGGCCGTCCAGCGTCTACCGGTTTGAGGCAGTCTGGCACGGGCGCACCGTCCGCACCGTGGTCAAGGAGCCGGTGCAGTCGGTCCGGCTGGAATGCGTGGTGCACAACCCCATCCTGACCGACGGCCCCACCTGGGACTGCGCGGCGGTCAGCCTGCGGGCCATCGACCAGAACGGCAACCTGCTGCCCTACTGCGGTGAGGCCGTTCAACTCAGTGTGGAAGGCCCGGTAAAGATCCTGGGCCCGGCCATCGTCCCCCTGCGGGGCGGCATGGCGGGCACCTACCTTGCCACCACCGGTGAAGCAGGCCGTGCCGTGCTGCACTGCCGGATGGAGGGCGCGCTGGATGTGGAGGCCGCCCTGACCGTGCGCAAGCGCTCCGGTGCAGAGAATGCCAATTAAATTTCGTCCTTTCATGGTAGATTTGCAATCTGTTCAAAGTTTTATCATGGTTGGCTGATATTCTATTGTTGTAAACGATCAAACGCCCTCTCTGTCCATGCGTCCGCGTGGCTGAGAGGGTTATTCTTGAGGACAAAGGACCGGAAATCTATGAGAGAGAAACTTCGTCAGTTTATGATTGGCCGCTATGGCACCGATGGCCTGAACCAATTCCTGAGCATTGCCTCGCTGGTGCTGCTCCTCATCGCCATCATCAGCCGGGTCAACCTGTTCACCTATCTGGGCGCGGCCCTGCTGATCTTCTGCTACTACCGCACCTTCAGCCGGAACATCTCCAAGCGCACCGAGGAGAACTACAAGTTCTACACCCTGAAGGACCGGGTGGACAACAAGTTCAAGGGCTGGAAGGAGCAGTGGGCCAACCGCAAGGTCTATCACTACTACCGCTGCCCCCAGTGCCGCCAGAAGCTGCGCGTGCCCCGCGGCCGCGGCCGCATCCAGATCTCCTGCCCCCGCTGCGGCACCCAGTTCATCAAGAAGAGCT
>ERZ791883.2108-NODE-2108-length-14118-cov-3.110787_pt1 | contig 14118 bp, 16 predicted proteins | sample MGYA00510160_ERZ791883 | MGnify/ENA primary metagenome ERZ791883 (study PRJEB30046, sample SAMN00792072) | human gut metagenome | study: EMG produced TPA metagenomics assembly of the A metagenome-wide association study of gut microbiota in type 2... | reverse complement strand
GGAACTGAATATCCGAAAAATGACCTGCGGCAAAATCAGAATTGCGGCAGGTCTTCCTCTTACTTGGGTCAGTGGTCAGCGGGACGAGTTCAGGGACTATCTCTTGCAGAACAAAGCCGTAGACTTCTCGTTCCGAAATGTCTCCTACCATGTGGAGATCGTAGGCGTGGATGTGTTCCCACAGGGCTTTGCGGCGGTGGCAGACCGGCTCTCCGACTTTCGCGGCGTGAATATGATCTGCGATATTGGGAACGGCACCATGAACATCATGTTCATCAATGACAAGAAGCCTGTCTCCGGGAATATGTTTACGGAGAAATACGGTACGCACCAGTGTCTGCTGGCTGTGCGGGAGAATGTCATGCGTATTCATCATACTACCGTGGATGAGGCGATTATCAACCGGGTGTTCCGTTTCGGTACGGCAGACATCAAGGAGGATTATCTGAAAACCATTACTGACACGGCCACCGATTATGTGGAGGGCATTTTTCAGAGACTTCGTGAGCACGAGTATAATCCGGAGCTGATGCGGCTGTATGTTCTCGGCGGCGGCAGCTGCCTGATCCGCAACTTCGGTGTGTACGATGCGTCCCGTGTGACCATCAACGATGACATCTGCGCTACGGCGAAGGGGTATGAATATCTCGCAGAGCTGAATGCTCGCAAAGGCAATTCGCGATGAGTTACAAGAGGATTAGTGTGCGTTTCAACATGGATGTGGATGCCGAGCGAAAAGCATGGGAGACCATCCATGAAAAAGGAAATGGACTTGTCGGCAAAGAGGTTATCAGCGCAATCAATACTTCAAGCGAGCTTTCCGGCTTGGAAAAGATGATCAGAAAAGTCGTTTCGGAGGAATTGAAGAAAGCCCTGTTTATCCCCTTTAAGCCGGCTGCCCGTAATCCCAAAACAGAAGAATCTGAAAACGAGATACTGGATTTTCTTGAAACCTTTTGATGGCGCCAATTTGGAGCCATTTTTCTTGCCCAAACGATCGGTGGCTCCAAAATGGAGCCACATTGGAATGGAGGTGAAAACGATATGGAAAACGAAAAGCGCGCATTGACCTGGCGGGAGTTCGTGGAGTCCGGCTTTGACGGTCGTGAATATCAGTTCCCTGATTTTGAGGGGACTTTTGCAGCGACGATCGCCTGTAAACGCTGGGATAGGAACAAAAACCTGTTGGCATATCTTGATTTCGATGACGGAAGAAAGATCATGACATCAGCATGGAGCTAAAAGAACTATTTGGGTTTGGCTGATATTCCTCTTAATACCCGTGTAAGTGTTTCGTTCCAATTCTCTGCAAAGGGCGTTTCGTACCTCAGAAGTGTCGAAGTAATTTGAATCGTGGGGTTGGTGGCATTGTCTTAACAAGCAACGAATCTGTCCGTACAGATTCCGCTTGTCTGGGGCAATGCCCCTGAAACCCCAACGGAAAGGATGAGTATTTTTGAGAAAAAGAAATTGCAGAGTGGAGGTTTGCTTCACAAAGGATGAACTGTCCGTGCTTTCCAAGAAAGCCAAGAAAGCAGGGATGTCCATCGGCGGCTTTGTTCGCCGCAGCGTAGCTGACAAGGAAATCAAGGAAGCGCCGCCTGCGGATATCCCCATGCTGCTTCGGGCCATGCGGCAGGCGGGGTACAATCTGGATCAGACCTTGAAGAGATTCAACACCACCAATGTGCCGGATATGCCGCAGTTTCGGAAGGGATTGGAGGAAATCAGAGCCGCCACGAAAATGGTGTCTGATGCGTACACCTCCGATTATCAGTAATGGCGGTTACATCAATCTGGCCCATAAAAGGACGGGTGGACAAGGTCATCAATTACGCCCGCAATCCAGAGAAAACGCATGACAAGGAAAGACTCTCGGAGCTTCATGAAATCGAAGGTGTGGTGGAATATGCTGCCGACGAAATGAAAACCGAGAAAAGAGCCTATGTCACCTGCCTCCATCTCCACAGCGAGGAAACGGCGGCGCAGGAGTTCATGGAGACAAAGCGGCTGATGCATAATGAGGGCGGCAGGTCCTGCTATCACGGTTATCAGTCCTTTAAGGCAGATGAAGTGGACGCAGATACGGCACACAGCATTGGTGTCGCCCTTGCCAGAGAGTTATGGGGTGATCGCTTTCAGGTCGTAATCGCTACCCACTGCAACACCGGGCATTATCACAATCACTTTGTCATAAACTCCGTTTCCGATGTGGACGGTAAGAAGTTCTATAACTCACCGGCGGATTACAGACGGATGCGGGAGGTCTCTGACCGGCTGTGCCGGGAAGCCAAGATTTCCGTGATAGAGTGCCCTGCCGACCGCAGAGCCAATTACGGAGAATGGCTGGCCGAGAAGAACGGCAAGCCGACCATGCGCAACAGAATACGCGAGGATATTGACAGGGCGATCCTCGCCTCGACTACGGAGCGTGAGTTCCAGCGTGTCATGAAGGAAATGGGCTACGAGGTGATTACAAAAACGCCGAAGGGCTCGCCGAGGGTCCACCCCATTGTAAGGATCGTGGACGGCGGGAAGAACTTCCGCTTGGACAAGCTGGGTGAATACTACGAGCTGGATTCCATCAAGCAGCGGATTCAGAACAATTATCGCCGCAAGACGCCTTTCCCCGAGGTGGCAGAGGACACGAAAGCGCCCTATTACCAATACAAGGAGAAGGCAAAGAAGGCCACCGGCCTTTACGCCCTGTACCTATATTACTGTTATGAGCTTCACATCATCGTGCATAAGCCGGCATCTGTAAAAAAGGTGTCGGCTTTTTTGCGTGAGGATGTGACGAAGCTCGACAGATACATTGCTCAGGCGGATTTCCTTGCCAAAACAGGAATTGAAACTGTGGAGGCTCTTGACGGCTATAAGGCCGAAAAGGAAAAGCAGGTGGAAGCTTTGACGCAGCAGCGCACGGGACTGAAGAATGAACTGAAGCGGCACATAAGAAAAGATAATTCTCAAAGTGCCGAAGCAACAAGAGCCCGGATCGCGGAGCTGACCACAGAGCTGAAAACCTGCCGGAAGGAAATTGCGCTGTGCTCCGACATTGCTGATCGGTCGGAACAGGTTCGTAAGAATCTTGAGCAAATCGAGCAGCAGAAAATCGAGCGAAAGGAGAAAACAGAAAATGAGTTACTCGTCAGGAGAAGCAGCCGAGCAGGTCGTGAGGATGACACTCAACGGCGTTGAGGTGGCTGCAAAAATCAGCGGGAAGGCCGCTGAGCGTTTGGCAGTTCTGCTTTATGCGGTGCTGAAGGACCAGAAAAAGACGCGCGGGAAAACACGGCTCAACAGTATGCTCCGCAGCGGAAAGGAACTCAAGGTCTTTGCCATTGGCGACAGAGACCTTGAGAAGTTCTGCCGTGAGGCAAAGAAGTACGGCATCCTGTATTGCGTTTTGAAGGACAAAACGGCGAACGACGGCCACACCGATGTGTTTGTCCGCGCAGAGGACGCAAGCAAGATCAACCGCATTTTTGACCGCTTCGGCATTGCCACCGCAGACATCGGCTCGGCGCGTACCGAAATCGTCAAGGCAAAGGAGGAACAGAAGAACGCGGACATTCCTGTTCCCGACCGCAGCACCACGGAAAAGGACAAGGAGGAAGCCTTCCTGGATGCGCTGCTTACCCCTGCGCCCAATAAGGAGGAGGCGCAAACGCAAAACCCCACGCAAGGCCCGGCTGCGAAATCCCGTCCGTCCGAGCCTATATCAAATCAGCGCGAGAAAACCGTCAGGGGTATCTCTGATCCTACGGAACGCTCCCGCCCATCTGTCCGGCAGGAAATGAAGGAGATCCGGGAGGAGCAGAGACAGAGGACGAGCTCCGCGCAGAAAAGCAAGGACGAACCCAACAGAGCCTCTGAGCACAGGCCTGTGCCGAAAAAGAAAAAAGACAAGGAGAGATGACCATGGCAAACTATGATGATATTTTCAATGCCTCCGCGCAGAAGGGTACGGAGGATAAGAGCTTCGTTTCCTTCAACAAGGAGGAGTGGGCTGCACAGAAGAAGCAGGAGCGCGAGAGCGCTTTTGCCATGATTGATGAGACTGCACAGCGCATGGCAAATGACGGCAGCCTCTTCCAATCCTATCTGGATGTGCAGGCGCGTTTTGACCGCTACTCTGTGGGCAACGCGGTTCTGATCACCGCCCAGAAAGCCGACGCCACCCAGCTTTCGGATTTTAAGGGCTGGAAGAATAACGGCGTGTTCATCAAAAAGGGCGAAAGCGGAATCGTATTGCTGGAGCCCGGCGAGGAGTACACCAAGGAGGACGGCACTGTGGGTGTCAGCTACAACTCCAAAAAGGTATTCGACATTTCCCAGACGACCGCAAAGGTCAAGGACCGGCCCGCGATGAAGCGGGACGAACGGCTGCTTCTGAAAGCCATCATCCACAATGCACCTTGCCCCATCGAGATCAGCCAAAAGCTGCCGGAGAACATCAACGCGGTATATCGTCCCGACGACAAGAAAATCTATGTTAGACCTGGGCTGGAGGCCGGTGACATTTTCCGCGGCATTTCTCAGGAGCTTGCTCATGCACATCTGGACGACGGCGCATATAAGCGCAGCGACCATGCCTTTACCGCCTACTGCGTGTCATATGTGCTCTGCAGCCGGTACAATGTGCCAAAGGATATGTTCCGCTTTGACAGACTTCCCGAAGGATTCTCTACGATGGATGCCCGCAGTGTGAGAAACGAGCTGTCCAAGATCAGAGATGTGGCCAATGAGATCTCGTCCGACATGGCGAAGGTGCTGGACAAGAGCATGAAGCCCAAGGAACGCAGGGATGAAGCGAGATAAGGAGGTGCCCCCAATATGGCTGAGAAAAAGAAAGTCGTCACGCTGGACGATTTTGAGCAGCGTCTGATGGTCAGCGGCCTGATGGATTTTCGGAACGATCTTCTCCGGGACGAAAAGCCCACAGAAGACATTAACGATTTGATCCTGAAGGTCATTGATGCCCCAACAAAGAAAGAAAAACGGAGAGCTGACCGTGAGGCAAGATAAGTTCTCCAAGCAGAATGTGATCCTTTATCTTTGCGGCATAATTCCGGTTGTGTGGCTCGGCCTGTTGATTGCTCCCTGCTTAAAGGATGGATTGCCCGGACTGGTTCAGCAGTTCGGATCGGTGATGCAAAACCCATTCCAGATACAGCTTTGTGAGGACAGTGTAAAAACTGTCCTCACTTTGCTTTTGGTGTACGGGATCGCCATCGGCGTCTATCTCTCCACGGAGCACAATTACAGACGGCGAGAAGAGCACGGATCGGCCAAGTGGGGCACGGCTGGTTCGGTCAACAAGAAATATGCCAACAAGGATAAGACGGAAAACAAGCTGCTGACGCAAAATGTCGCCATCGGCCTGGACGGAAGAAAGCACCGCAGAAACCTGAATGTGCTGGTATGCGGTGGTTCCGGTGCAGGTAAAACACGCTTCTACGCCAAGCCCAACATTATGAATGCGAATACTTCTTTTGTTGTGCTTGACCCAAAGGGTGAACTGCTCCGGGATATCGGTCATCTGCTGGAGGAGAAGGGCTATGAAATAAAAGTCCTTGACCTCATTGATATGGAGAAAAGCCATTGCTACAACCCGTTCGTGTATATCAGCAGCGATGATGATATTCAGCGGCTTACCACAAACCTCTTTAAGAACACAACGCCCAAAGGATCTCAGACACAGGACCCGTTCTGGGATCAGACGGCGGCGATGCTGCTCAAGGCCCTTGTCTGCTATCTCCATTATGAGGCTCCGCCCGATGAGCAGAACTTCTCCATGGTTATGGAGATGATCAGAGCCGGCGATGTAAAGGAGGACAACGAGGAATACCAGTCCGTTCTCGATGAGCTTTTTGAGAGATTGGAGGAAAGAAACCCGGAGCATATCGCCCTCAAGTATTATCGGGCGTATCACTCCGGCAGCGCTAAGACGCTGAAATCCATCCAGATTTCCCTTGTCTCCCGTTTGGAAAAGTTCAATTTGGATTCGCTGGCCGGCATTACCCAATGCGATGAAATGGATTTGGGGCAAATCGGCGAAAAGAAAACGGCGGTATTCGCTGTAATTCCCGATAACGACAGTTCCTTCAATTTCATCGTGGGTATGCTTTATACCCAGCTGTTTCAGCAGCTCTACTATCAGGCCGATTCCGTTCACGGTGGCAGGCTGCCCGTGCATGTGCATTTCGTCATGGACGAGTTTGCCAATGTCGCCCTGCCGGATGAGTTTGATAAGCTCCTGTCCACCATGCGAAGCCGTGAGATTTCCGTTTCCATCATCATTCAAAACCTTGCGCAGTTGAAGGCTCTGTTTGAAAAGCAATGGGAAAGTATTGTGGGCAACTGCGATGAGTTTCTGTACCTGGGCGGTAACGAACAAAGTACCCACGAGTATGTTTCCAAGCTGCTGGGCAAGGAGACCATCGATACGAATACCTACGGACGGTCTCGCGGCAGAAACGGAAGCTATTCCACCAACTATCAGCTTGCCGGACGAGAGCTGATGACACCTGACGAAGTGCGTATGCTGGACAACCGGTACGCACTTCTTTTTATACGCGGAGAGCGCCCCATCCGGGATCTCAAGTATGACATCCTTCATCATCCCAATGTGGCACTTACGACGGACGGTTCCGCACCGGCCTATACCCACGGTGAGGATACCCGAAGTATCGCTTCCATGGCGTTCAGCTTCGACAAGAAGGCTGTCAAAAACGCCGAAAAGATGGAGGCAGAAAAACATGAATTCTTGCTCTACTCGGAAGAGGAGCTGGAAGAACTACTTGATGAAAAGGAGAAAAAAGGCAATGAAGAAACTTAATACGAAGAAGAACATCAACAAGCCGGAGATTCCCGGCAAGGTCAAGAAGGGCTACCGCATTTATGTGATGGCCGTCCTTGCCCTTACACTTACCATGAGCATGGGCGTGACCGCCTTTGCCGCAGGAGACCCCATTACCGTCGTCAACAACCTCAGCGACTTTATCTTCGGCCTCATCCGTGCGGTCGGCCTGATTCTGCTTGGCTGGGGCATTGTGCAGGTCGGTCTCAGCTTCCAGTCCCACGATCCCAGCCAGCGTTCCAACGGTTTCCTGACTCTGGCCGGCGGTGTCGTCATCACCTTTGCAAAGGAAATCCTCAACCTCATCGTCGGCTGATCCGGTTTCCGAAAAAGGGGCGGTCGCAAAGACCGCCCCGAAGGGAGGTGTAATGAATGTCGGATAACTGGGTTGTGCAGAACCTGGAAAATGCGCTGGAAGTCTGGAACGATAAGCTGTCTGAGATTTGGCAGTTGATCACGCAGTCACCGCAGACATTCAAAGGTGGCTCGATTTGGTCGATTATTTGCAGCATCCACGGAGCGCTGCAGGCCATCGGCTATGCTCTGCTGGTTCTGTTCTTTGTGGTGGGAGTCGTAAAGACCTGCGGCTCCTTTGCCGAGCTGAAAAAGCCGGAGCACGCAGTGAAGCTGTTCGTTCGCTTTGCGATTGCCAAGGGATTGATTACCTACGGCATGGAGCTGATGATGGCGATTTTGGAGATTATCCAGGGCGTGGTCAGTACGATCATGAACTCTGCCGGCTTTGGAAGCCCGCAGGCAACGGTGCTGCCGCAGGAGATCATCACGGCGGTGGAGGATTGCGGTTTCTTTGAGTCCATCCCCTTGTGGGCGGTGACGCTGATCGGCGGACTGTTCATTTGGGTGCTGTCCTTCGTGATGATTATGAGCGTCTATGGCCGCTTTTTCAAAATGTACATGTACACCGCGCTTGCACCGATTCCTCTTTCGGCCTTTGCCGGAGAGCCTACGCAGAACATCGGAAAGAGCTTCCTAAAAAGCTATGCGTCGGTATGCCTGGAGGGAGCGATCATTGTTCTGGCCTGCATCATCTTCTCCGTGTTTGCGTCCAGCCCGCCTTTTGTTGATCCGAATGCAGCTCCGGCTTCTATGGTGTGGAGCTACATCGGCGAGTTGATTTTCAACATGCTCATTCTGGTCGGCGCTGTAAAGATGGCAGACCGGCTTGTGAAGGAGATGATGGGCATTTAATTCGAAATTGAGAAGCAAAAATCAGAAATTTTGATTTTACAGGTTGTATTTCTAAAAAATCGGTGGTATACTATAGATGAAATATACGGAGGTGATTTTAATGCTGATTGAATTTCGCTTCAAAAACTATCGTTCTTTTCGGGATGAGGCGGTGCTTTCCATGGAAGCGACCGGACTGAGTTCCTTCAAAAGTTGCTTGATTCCGCTGTCGTCTACAGTAAAGCTGCTTCCTGCCATTGCAATTTACGGCAAAAACGGCGGTGGTAAGAGTAATGTGATTCGTGCCTTTTGGCTGGCCGTTCAGTTTATCCGAAATGCGCAGAGAACGCAGCACGAGCGTGCTGCGATTCCTGTCAATCCATTTGCACTGAATGACTATTCCAAGGATGAACCTACGGAGTTTGCATTTGAGTACACTTCGGGCGGCGTGAAATATTGGTATGGCTTCGCCGCTACGCGCGAGAAGATTTACGCAGAGTATCTCTACCATGCGCCGAAGGGGCAGAAAGCTTTGGTGTTTAAGCGTACAGAGCAGCACTTCGATTTCACAGAGGATAAATCAAAGCGAGCGCTGATCGGCGAAATGGTCGCTGAAAACCAGCTGTTCTTCTCAGTGGCATGCACCATGAACGATGCGGCTTGTGTTGCTGCTATGCGGTGGTTCCGGGATCAGGCGTTCTTTTCACGGGATTATTCTGATATTCCCCGGCAGTTGATCGAGTATTCGGAAGATAAGAATATGCTGAGGGCAATTTCAGATTATGCAAAGGCAGCAGACTTGGGCATCTTGGATATGCAGTTTGAGTTCAACAGCAATGAGATTCAAGATGACGAAAGCCTGCCGGATAACATCCCGGAGGGGATCAAGGCTGCACTGGTGCAGTTTATGCATACTCTCGCCGAAACCTCCAACAATGGAGAAGTACACTTGAAAATGGGTGAGGTTTCCGCAAAGGCCAGCCACCAGGGTGAAAACCGTGATGGCCGGAAGGCGACCTATTCGCTGGAGCTTTCTGATGAGTCGGACGGTACCAGAAAGCTGATGGCACTGGCCCCTGCAATCGAGTCTGCGCTGCGTACTGGCGGCATCTTACTGGTGGATGAGCTGGAGCGTGAGCTTCACCCCATGCTGGTGAACTATATCATCGCAAAGTTCCAAAGCAAGACCACAAATCCGAATGGCGCACAGATCGTTTTTACAACACACAATACGGAGTTGATGAATCTGGAGCTGCTGCGAAAGGATCAGCTGTATTTTGTTGATAAGCGTGATAAAGACGGCGCTTCTGAGTTGTATACGATCAGCGAGTTTTCCACCCGCACGACAGAGAATATCCGTAAAGGGTATCTTGTTGGCAAATACGGTGCAACCCCAGATGTTGAAATCGAGGAGGTGGAGTAAATGCCACGTCCTACAAAAAAGAGCAAACCATATATCGTGGTGTTCTGCGAGGAGGAAAGTGAACAGGTCTACACGGACTTTCTGAGAAAAGAATTCAAAGATGTTGCGTCCATCAAGCGGCCAAGCTCCACCGGGCTTTTTGAAGAAGCGGACAGCAAATTTCAAAAGGACAAAGCCTATCAAGGCTACGCCGAAGTCACAGATGAGATTTGGTTCTTTTTTGATGTGGAAACAAAGGATATTGGCTCATGGGATGCCCGCATGAAGATCATCAAGCGGCTTCGCTCACTGCGAAAAAGGCCTGGGATCAAGGTCCGCCTTCTGATGACGACAGGCTGCATTGAGTATTGGCTGATGCTACATTACGACATGTATGCGCCATCAATTCAAACCGTTGCCGAAAAGCAGCGGGTGATGGATCGCTTGCTGGCCAAAGAACCGAATTACCGGAAGGGTGATGCTGCGGTAACAGCGAAGATTGCGCAGAATTATCCTACGGCAGTTATCAATGCGCGGCAGACGGTTTCTAATTTGCGTCAGCATGGGTTACCCGGCTTGGAGGACACAGACGAGCGAAACCGCTGGCTTTGTCAGGAATGCCTGACTTTTTCCACTGTCTATGAAGCAATCGACTTTTTAACCAGCCTGCAATAATCATTTATCAAAGTGCCATAGGAGAAATCCGATGGCACTTTTTCTGCCTAATAAACATGTAGGGAACTTTTGGCTGTCTGTTTCCACAGCAAAGTTCCCTACACAAGACTTTGACGCTTTCCGGAAGGAGGGCGTTTTTCTTATCTGAAACAGAAGGAGGTATCCTCTTGGAGGTCAAAATCAATAGAGAGATTCGGAACTATACCGAGTCTATGTTTTTCGGACTGTCCCTCAGACAGTTCGTTTTTTCTTTACTGGCTGTTGGCGTTGCAGTGCTTTTGTACTTTGTTTTGAAGCCCTATGTGGGAACCGAGACGGTTTCGTGGATGTGCATCCTCGGTGCCGCTCCCTTTGCGGCAATGGGCTTTGTGAACTACAACGGCATGACCGCAGAGCAATTTGTGTGGGCTTGGCTCCGCAGCGAAATGCTGGAGCCCAAGCAGATCAAATTCGAGCCGGTGAATATCTACTACGAGGCATTGAAGGACGCGATCGATGAGCATGAAAAGGAGGTTTCCAAGCACAATGATTAAGAGTATCAAAGCGATCCTCGCACAGGACAAGGAGAAGTTTAAGGTTCCGAGAAAGGTGCAGGATCTTATTCCGACCAAGAACATCTGGCCGGATGGCATTTTTAAGGTTGGGAATAAGTTCTCCAAATCCTTCCGATTCTCGGACATCAACTATCTGGTGGCAAGCCGTGAGGATAAAGAGAGCATGTTTCTGACATACTCGGAGCTTCTGAACAGCTTGGACAGCGGAGCTACCACGAAGATCACCATCAACAATCACAGGCTGAACAGGTCGGATTTTGAGGAGTCCATCCTGATGCCCATGAAGCAGGACGGGCTGGATGAGTACCGCAAAGAATATAACGATATGCTCCTGGACAAGGCGACCGGAGCAAACGGCATTACACAGGAAAAGTATATTACCATCACCGTGGCCAAGAAGGACATCGAGGAAGCACGGGCATATTTTGTGAGAATTGGAGCTGATTTGACCGCCCATTTCGCGAATCTGGGTTCCAAGTGTGTGCCCCTGAACGCCGTTGAGCGGCTGCGCATTCTCCACGACTTTTATCGCCCCGGTGATGAGGCGGCATTCTCGTTTGATATGAACCGGAAGGCGCGTCTGGGGCATGATTTCCGTGACTACATCTGCCCGGACAGCATAGAGCGTACTGCGGATCATATCAAACTGGGCGAGAAATATGCCAGAGTGCTTTTCCTCAAGGACTACGCCAGCTATATCAAGGACAGCATGTTCTCGGAGCTGACCGAGCTAAACCGCAATCTCATGCTCTCCGTTGATGTGATCCCCATCCCTACCGATGAAGCCGTCCGTGAGGTGGAGCGCCTCTTGCTGGGCGTGGAAACGAACATCACCGGCTGGCAGAGAAGGCAGAATCAGAACAACAACTTCTCCGCTGTGGTTCCCTACGACATGGAGCTTCAGCGCAAGGAATCCAAGGAGTTTTTGGACGACCTGACTACCCGTGACCAGCGCATGATGTTTGCGGTAGTCACAATGGTAATTACCGCAGACACCAAGGAGCAGCTGGATCTGGATACGGAAACGGTGCTGTCTACAGCGAGAAAGCACATGTGCCAGATGGCGACGCTGAAGTATCAGCAGACGGATGGACTGAATACGGTGCTGCCCATCGGTACGAGAAAAATCAATGCGTTCCGAACGCTCACGACAGAAAGCCTTGCGGTGCTGATGCCTTTCAAGGTGCAGGAGATCATGGATAAGGGCGGCATTTATTTCGGCGAAAATGCCATTTCCCACAATCTCATCATGTGCAACAAGGCAAATCTTCTGAACCAGTCCGCTTTTCTGCTGGGCGTTCCCGGTTCCGGTAAGTCGTTCTCGGCAAAGGAGCTGATCACCTTCCTCATTCTGAACACCAACGATGATATTCTGATCTGTGACCCCGAGGGAGAATACGCGCCGCTTATTGAAGCTATGGGCGATCTCGGCTCGGTGATCCGTGTGTCTGCCGGCGGCAGAGACAGGCTCAATGCCATGTACATGGTGGACGGGTACGGTGAGAACAATCCCATCGTCGTAAAATCCGAGTTCATTATGTCTCTGATCGAGCAGATCGACAAGAAGGGCGTCGGCCCGCAGCAAAAGTCAATCATCGACCGCTGCATCACCAATGTGTACCGCAATGCGGCAGACACCGGGACGATTCCCACTCTCTGCACCCTCCGCGATATGCTGCTGGAGCAGCCTGAGCCTGAAGCGAAGCAGATCGCGCTGTCCCTTGAGCTCTATACCACCGGCTCTCTGGATATCTTCGGCAAGCAGTCCAATGTAGACCTCGACAAGCGTGTCGTGGTGTTCGATATTCACGGCCTCGGTTCCCAGCTCAAGCCCACTGGCCTGCTGGTGATCACCGATACCATGCTCAACCGCGTGACGCTGAACTGGAAGAAGGGCAAGCGCACCCATGTCTTTATTGACGAGTTCCATGTGGTGTTCGAGAACGAGTTCTCGGCGCAGTTCTTTAACTCCGCGTGGCGGCAGTTCCGTAAGCGCAACGCATACCCCACGGCAATTACGCAGAATGTGGAGTATCTGCTGGATTCTGTTCAGGCCAGCACCATGCTTTCCAACTCGGAATTTGTGGTCATGCTGAATCAGGCTGCATCCGACAGAGGGCAGCTTGCCAAGCTCCTGAACATCTCCAATGAGCAGATGAGCTATATCACCAATGCCGACGCCGGCTGCGGACTGATTAAATACGGCTCTGCGCTGGTACCCTTCATCAATCGGTTCCCGCAGAATACCAAACTCTATCAGCTTATGACCACGCGCCCAGGCGAGGGCAAATTTGCAAGAGGACGGGATTAACCCCGTCCTCCATTCTTTTGGGAGGAATACAAAATGAAAAAGAAAACCCTTGGAATCATCATCGTTTCCGTGCTCGGCGCGGCTGCGATCTTTTGCAGCGCCATGTTAACGCATCAGTATCTGGATGCGAAGAACAGCAAGGCGGCATTTGACGATCTGACAAATCTGATTACGGAAATCGACGAGCCGCAGAAGGACACCGAAGCGGAGGAAGCCGATCTGAGTGCAGAAGAACTGGCGGCAGCAGAGGCGGCGCTGGCCCGTGAAAAGTATGCGGCGCTGTTTGTGCAGAACAACGACTTTATCGGATGGATTAGAATTGATGGTACGAATGTCAATTACCCTGTCATGCAGACTCCGAACAAGCCGGACTTCTATCTGAAGCGCAGCTTTGATAAATCATACAGCGACTACGGTGTTCCGTACATCGACGAGGCCTGCATGACCGGGATTAGCAACAACCTTGTGATTTACGGTCATCACATGAACGACGGCTCTATGTTTGCCGACCTCTGTAAATACGCTGATGCTGACTTCTGCAGGGAGCATCCGACGATTGCCTTTGACACACTCTCCAGCCTCGGCAAATATGAGGTCGTTGCCGCTTTCAAATTCAATACGAACCGCGAGTCCTTCAAGTACAACGAATACACGCTGATGGATGAGGCGCAGTTTGCCGAGTTCATGGAGAATGTCCGCGCAAGACAACTCTATGACACGGGCGTTACTGCCGAATACAGAGATCAGCTTTTGACCCTTTCCACCTGCGAATATACCTATCCCAACGGTCGCTTCGTTGTCGTAGCGAAGAAGGTGTGACTTGTCTGCTCTGAAGGGAGGCGATGGCTTTGGGCAGGATAAAAACAAGAGAGAGCGTTAAGGATATCAAGATTCTTGATAAAGCGGCGGTTGTCTCCGAGCGCATGAAGACGGCGCTCGTCCGCTCCAAGGATCAGGCGGAAAACCTGATGGACGATGGGCAGATTTTCCCCTCCGAGTACGCGGAGGACAAAATCCGCTATGCCGCTGAGGATGTGACCGATCAGGTTTGGCACGAGGTTTCCGGCCAAACGAAAAAAGCCATTGAAAAAGGCAAGGGGTTCTGTTCCTGAACTGGAAGTAT